>Ga0184639_10000212_pt1 | contig 21071 bp, 21 predicted proteins | sample PLM31_170_b2_FD_133155 | JGI IMG/M metagenome (GOLD analysis project Ga0184639, IMG submission 133155) | Groundwater sediment microbial communities from an aquifer in East River, Colorado, USA - PLM3-1_170_b2 | ecosystem: Environmental > Terrestrial > Soil > Riparian zone | place: USA: East...
ACGGGCCTGCTGGGATTCGTCGCACTCCATATGTTTCCGGGCTCAATCAGCGAGGATTGAAATCTTGCCTCAGGATCATTGGCACTCCACGGCTAGTTCGGAGTTGTCCCCCCTCGTCGCCTCCGTCCATGCGGCGCGGAGGGCTTCGATGCGCTTAAGTATGTGTCGTGCAATTATATTACGAAAATGGCGACCTTCGAGCGGCACATCGCGCAATACCGGGCGTTCAAGGACACTGCCGACCTCCCGGGTGCGACTCCCCAGGGCCGGGTGGAGCTGCTGTTCCTTGCTGCCTACCATCTCATCGATGCGTGCGCGGCCAAGAGGCGGCAACACATCAATAAGCACCAAAACGTCCGCAGGGAACTCGAGGCGAACCCGGTCATCCTCGGGGAACGCACGAATCGGGTGTGGCGGGCCTTCAATGACCTCCAAGGGGATTTCCGGTCCAAGTTCGTCTATGGAGGCAAATGGACGGCGAAGGACCTCAGGGAGGCGATCCGGTCCTTCGAGACCGTGGAGCGGCTCTGCTTGGAGGAACTTCGATGAACCCGCCGAAAATCGAACGGGCGGTCGAGGCGCTGAGGGAACTCCTCACCCGAGAGCGGAGGGTTCGCTCCGCGATCCTTTACGGCTCGTGCGCACGGGGAACGGCGCGGGAGGAAAGCGACATCGACGTGCTCATCGTCGTTTCCGACGGGGCCGTCGACCGCCTCCGGGACTCGATCCACGACATCGAGAGCGCGTTCGACGTGACCGTCTCCCCAATCGTGCTGCGCCCGGGCGAAATCGACCGACTGGACCGCCAGTTCTTGGACTCGGTCCTACGCGAAGGGATCCCGCTGGCGGGCCGGCCGCTCAGTGCATCGCTCCAAGAGCTGCAGCTGCGTCCGATCCGCGTCGTAAGCTTCGACCTGTCCCACCTTCCTCCCTCGGAGAAGATGCGCCTCTATCGCCTCCTCGATGGATACCACACCGTCAAGCGCCGGGGCCGGAAGCGATACGAGAGGAGGGTGGACGGATTCCTCAAGGAGGTGGGAGGCTGGCGGGTAGGCCGGGGGGCGGTCGTCGTCCCTGAGGCCGCGCTGCCGCGGCTTGAGGAGATCCTGTCCCGAATGAAGGCGAAGCGGTGGACCATCGCGGCGTGGGCCCAGGTCCCCTGAGGCCTCCCTCGGCCTGCGGGGGTTCGTACCCCGGGCCCGGGTCCCTCGAGGGTCGGCGCACATCGCACCGTGATTTGTCCGGCGGGCGAAACGCAAAGACGGAGAACGAGGGCGCGCCTAGTCGAGCATAGACGTGAGGGCTACCGCGGACGTAAGTCACTCCAATCGGGAAGATTCCAAAAGGAACGGGCCTGCAGGGACCCGCCCCGCTGCATCGGTTTTGTCAATCCGCCCTTCGCCGAACACGTGTACGAATCGTGGTTCCGGATGTAATAAATCGTCCGCGCGTCATCCGGTGCTCCATGAAGGCGGCACAGCTACTCATCTCCTGCCTGGAGAATGAAGGCGTCCGGTTCGTCTATGGTCTTCCCGGAGAGGAGAATCTGGAGCTGATGGACGCCCTTCGGGACAGCGCGATCCGCTTCGTCCTTACGCGGCACGAACAGGCCGCGGCGTTCATGGCCGATGTTCACGGCCGACTCACGGGCCACGCCGGCGTTTGTCTCGCGACGTTGGGGCCCGGTGCGACGAACCTGGTGACCGGTGTCGCCGATGCGTTCCTCGACCGGGCACCCCTCGTTGCGATTACGGCCCAGGCGAACCTCTTGAGGATCCACCGAGAGTCCCATCAGTACATCGACATCCTGGAACTCTTCGATCCCATCACGAAATGGAATGCCCGGGTGGAGAGTCCCGAAGTCGTCCCGGAGATTGTGCGGAAGGCCTTCAAGGTCGCCGAGGCGGAGAAGCCCGGGTCCACCCACATCGAACTTCCGGAGGACATTGCCGAGGAAGAAGCCCCAGCGGACCGGAGGCCGCTTCCCTGGGAACGGGTCCGCAATCCCTCCCCCGATCGAGAGAGCCTCGAGGCGGCCGCCGCCGTGATCGAGAAGGCCGACCGTCCCATCCTCCTGGTCGGGAACGGCGTGCTGCGGAACGACGCATCCGCCGATCTGACGAGGTTCGCCGAGGAACTCCAGATTCCGGTCGCCCACACGTTCATGGGGAAAGGGGCCGTGCCTTGGACCTCCCCCGTGAGCCTCCTCACGATCGGGATTCTACCTCGGGATCACGAGCTCGCCGGGATTGATGACTCCGACGTGGTCATTTGTGCAGGCTATGACTTCGTCGAATACGACCCCCGCTCGTGGAACCCGCGAGGGGATCGGCGGATCGTTCACATCGACGCGCTCCCGGCGGAGATTTCCACCTACTACGTTCCGATTGTGGAAGTCGTCGGGGAAATCCGCGAATCGTTGCGAATGTTACGAGAGCGGGTCCGCCGGCGTCGAGGAACGGATCGGGCTCGCCGGATGCGGGAGGAGATCTTGAAGAAACTGGAAGCCGGGCTCGGGGAACACCGGGAGAAGCTCCTGAACCCTCAAAGGGTTCTCTGGGACCTTCGCGACATCCTGCAACCCGACGACCTGCTGATCTCGGACGTGGGGGCCCACAAACTGTTGCTGGGTCGTTTCTTCCGAACCTTGAAACCGAATACGGTCATCGTCTCGAATGGTCTGTCGGCGATGGGTATCGCGATTCCGGGCGGTATCGCCGCCAAGCTGAACGATCCGCAGCGGCGGGTCATGACCCTGAGCGGGGACGGCGGTTTCCTGATGAGCGTTCACGAACTGGAGACGGCGAGGCGCGAGGGAGCGGCGACGGTGAACGTCGTTTTCCGCGACGGAGGACTCGGGAGCATCCGGTGGAAGCAGCAGGCGAAGTACAACCGCGTGATCGGTACGGACTTCACGAATCCTGATTTCCTCGACCTCGCGAGGGCATTTGGCATCCCTGGCTTTCGTGTCGATTCTCCCTCGGACTTGAGCTCCATCCTGGCGGAGGCCTTGGACTCGAATCTGCCCTGTTTGGTGGATATCCCTGTGGACTACAGCGACAATCCGTTCTCGGCTCGATCGAAATAGCCGGAGCATTGAGTGGTCCACGAATTCTATCGACAAGACTCGTCCGTTGATTTCGTCGGCTGGTTCCGTGGCGACGTCAAGCCCGCCCGTGACGGAACCAGAGAAGGAAGGTACGGGCCTGCTCGGATTCGAGCCCGCGCGAGTGTAGGCCCATTTGGTTTGGGTTCTTTCGAGGCCACCGGACGAACATCTATATATATGGACCGATTATAGTCCATATGGACTTCTTGTGGTCCGAATGGCTCAGCTCACCCTCAGGCCCCTCTCTGACATGTTTGACGAAATCGTGGATCCGTCCATTCGGCTGAGGGTCGTCGGGCTGCTGGTTTCTCTTCCCGAGAAGGAATTCACAGGTCGCGAGATTGCGGGGCTCCTTGGCGTTAGTCACTCGAACGTCCAGAGGGCGGTTCGAGTCCTTGTTGAAGATGGACTGGCATCAAAGAAACGAACCGGGAGAGCCGACGTGTTTTGGGCAAACAAGGACCACTTCACGTTCAAAGCTCTCGGCGATCTATTCAAGGTCAAACGCGACCTCCCTGAACGAATCGCGAAGGACTTGCATTTGGCCTTTCGTGAATCGGGGATGTCGGTGACAGTTTTTGGTAGCTATGCTCGCGGAGAGGCGGACCGCAGGAGCGACGTGGATGTCCTGGTGATTGCAAAAGACCGGGCGACCCTGGAGGAAAAGATAGGACGAATCGAGACCGATTTCGCGCGCAGGTACGGCGTCTCCCTTTCCGTGAAGGTGCTCTCCCCGTCCGATTTGAAGCGCAGACCCGTACCGTCATTCGTGCAGGCAGCGGCAAAAGAGGGAGTTCTCATTTCGGGCGTCCCCATCCGGAGGGTGATCGTCCCTGCCGAATAGAGTGCGGACACTCCCGAAGGCGAAGTCCGCGAACTTCGTCCGCAAGTCGGAGCAGTTCCTCCGTTCCTCCGAGTCGGCTTCCGAGCGCGGAGATTGGGATGCTGCAGTGTCCCACGCAGTCCATGCAGGGATATGCATGGCGGACGCTCTGACCGTCTTCTATCTTGGCCAGCGTTCGGCCTCACCGGATCACCGCGAAGTTCTTCGGTTGCTCGATTCGGTCGGACTGGGGCGCGGCGAACTCAACCGAAACAAGCGGCATCTCTCGACGCTGCTTGCGACGAAAAACGCGGCCGAATATGAGGACCGCTTGCTGAGCGAATCCGATGCGATCAATGCCCTCGAGCATTGTCGGCGGTTCTGTCAATGGGCCCGGGGCAAGCTGCCCGAATGACCACGTTTCAACCGGCACGTGACCCCACCCTGTGACTGGTCAATGCACTGGGCATGGGAGCCGTCTGTGAACATCCCGAATGATTGAACAGGTCCGCTCCCAGGGTACGGGCCTGCTGGGATTCGGTTCACTCCATAAGATACGTCGAAGGATTTAGAAATATTGCGATCCACAGACGTACACCTTTTCACTGATGACAGCCCATGCAGAAGGCCCCCTTTCACTTCCCCCGCATGAGAGTAGGACCACCAAGCTATTATAGTATTACGACTATAATGTTATAGTAACGGTACTATTATGTCATAGCTAGACGGACTGCAGGAGAACGCAGAAATGGACCAGACCACGCTCAGGATTGTCGACGGGCTTTCGAGAAGCCTGGGGATGCATCTCTCAATCAACGAACTCACGAAAGAGATCGCCAGGCTCTACGGCAGAGGCTACTATGCCAATGTCTACAACAAGCTTCGCAGACTCAACAGCGAAGGCACTGTCACACTGACTAGGGCTGGGAAATCGTCACTTGTTTCCCTCAACTTCGGGAGCTACTTGGCGATGGATCTGCTCACAGAGATGGAACTTGCCCGGAAACACGACCTGTTCAAGAGAAGGGAGAGCCTGCGGCTCCTCCTTGCAGGCATTGAGGATCACCTCAAGGACTTCTACCGAGTCAACTCACTCTGCCTGATCAATCCAGAGAGCAACATAAGCCTCAACCGGGCGGAACTACTGATCATCCTGCAGAAGGCTTCCGAGGAGTCGAAGAGAGATGCAGAAGCTATTCGGAGGAGCCTCATGAACCTTCAGGCCTTGCACAACATGCGCATCGACTTGCTGATTCTCGGAAAGGACGAGTTCCTTGAGCTCCTGAAGGCCGAAGAGAGGAATCCGCTGAAGGAGATGCTTTCGAACAAGATCGCATTCCATGCTCCCCAGTCGTTCTGGTCATTGATCAAGGATAGCCTTGCGCGTGGCAGCCGCATCAGGTTCGAAAGGGAAGCGATCAATCCCCGGAAGATGCCGGAGCGCACGTTGGCCTACAACCTGGCAAGGTTCGGCTACAAGGAGATGGGAACTGAGATTGAGCGGGAAGAGAACATCTGCATCGAACTCGTCGTGACATCGCTGCTGACAGGAAAAGACGCAAGGCGCATCGGTGCCATTCCGGTGATCCTGGCAAAGAACCAGGCCAATTACAACCTGCTCGTCTTCCTTTCCCAGAAGTACAATGTGTCGGGCAAGCTACTCGGACTGCTGAAGGCCCTGAACAGGATCAGGCCAGAGAAACAGCTCGAGATCGCGATCGATGCACTTGAAGCCATGAAAGTGAAGGAGGTCAAGGCCGACCCGTCACGCATCCGAGAGAGGTTGAGATTGTACAATGCCATTGGATAAGACACAGCTCCTCGATTTTCTTGGAGTCGTGGAAAAGGAGCTGAGTCGTCAAATCACGCTCGTGGGTGCAGGAGGCACTGCGATGACGCTGCTGGACTTGAAGCCCTCAACGATAGACATTGATTTCACGGGCCCAGGCGAGTACATAGCTGACTTCAAGGAGGCACTGAAGAACATCAGCCATGGCTTCAAAATCGATCTCTACAAGGACGGCGTCGTGTTCAGCCAAATCCTTCCTGAGGACTACCTGGAGAAGAGCATCCGCATTAGGCAGATAGGCCGGATAGAGCTGTGTTCGCTCCAGCCTTTGGACATTGTTGTCACGAAGATAGGCCGGCTCGACGACCCGGACATGCAGGACATCGAAGCGTGTATCAAGGGACACAAGTTGACCAAGGAAACGATCTTGAGCAGGGCCAAACAAATCCAGTATGTGGGCCGGGAGGCTAACTACAAGGCCAATCTTCGGCATGTGATTGGAACGTTCTTCCGGGAGAAGAAAAAGCGTCGGTAGTCACAGGGTGCGTTTCAGGGCATGTGCGGGCAGGAGGACCAGTAAGCCGAATCCGCTTGCCCGTGTAGTGAGACGGGTCGCAGAAGGATTCAAGACTCTTTCGACGAGCCGTAGGGAGTGAGACGGGCCTGCTGGGATTCGAACCCAGGTCAGAGGCTCCGGAGGCCTCTGTCCTATCCAAGCTAGACTACAGGCCCTTGGACCGCGGAACCCCGTTGCCGTGTTAAGACTTTCTGCGAATTCCCTTACTATCGTTTCGGGACCCGGTGTGAGGATGGACGCAGGTTGGATGCTATGCCTTCAGATGCTTCTTGCCTCGCAGGATCTCTTCCGACCGTCGTTTCGCGCCAAGTTCAACATAGATACGGAGTGCCTCTTCGATGAGCATGTTGCCCTCGGCGGTCTTTCCCAGCGCGTTCAACGTAAGGGCGTGTTCGTGAACCACTGCGGCCAAATCGAACGGTTTTCCGATCCGCTCAAGATACCTCCGGGCAGCCTCGAGCCTCTCTTCGGACGGGGCGCGATGGAAGCGACCCCATCGAGCCTCCAGAGCTGCGGCGATTGCCTTGGCCGGTGAAGTGCCCCACTGCAGCACCGCGCCGATGGCCTCCTTTAACCGGGCCTCATCCCCGTCGGGCGCCACCGCCTCGACCGTCGCTGCAATCAGGGAAACGGAGTCGCCACACCAGCGACAACTGTGTTGCCTCGCCGCCGCGGACGCTTCTTGTACCGCTTTGCGGGCCCCGTTCCAATCGCCGACCTCAACGCGAACCCACGCGAGGGCCGCATGGGCGTGGCCTGCGAAGTGAAGCCGCCACCAGACCTCGCGGCCGGCCGATTCCTGCGCCTCCTGGATATGTCCTTCAGCCGCGGCCAGATCGCCGCGGAAGCCCACGAGCTGCCCGCGAAGAAGACGGATCCAAGGGATGATCGTGTCGTAGGACTCTTCTTCGGCTAGGGAAAGAATCGCCTCCGCTTCCCGTTCGGCCTCTTGCCAGCGCCCCATATCGCGAAGCGTCCAGCCGCGGTGCAGCCTCCAACGTACTTCTGCTGGACGGTTGCCGATTCTTTGCGCGATTTCGATGGCCTTTTCAGCGTACTGGAGCGCCTTAGGGAAATCGGGAATGAAGAGCGTGTAGTGGACGCTGGCATCGTCCAACGCATTGGCGTGGTCGTAGGTCGCGCCGCCCGTGGCGTGCAGGTCGAGCTCCTGCAAAATGTAGACCGTGCTGATCTCCCATCGGCCTCGAACGGCCTCCGTCCAACCCAGGTTGTTGAGAGAGAATTCGAGTTCTGTCCGATTCCCCCTCCGTTTCGCGATTTCAAGGGCCTTCTCGGCGGCCTGTGCGGAGCCGTCCGGGTCGCCCTCATCGAGTCGGATCGTCGCAAGCCAGTTGAGGGCGGTCGCGGCATCGTCCGTTTCCTGGGAACCGAGGGTTCGAAGAGCTTCGTCGAGCTGGCCGCGAGCTCCCTTGACGTCGCCCAGATACCACAGGGTAGGGCCCAGGCGAATCGAGATGGCCACGTCGTCCTCAGGACGTTCAACAAGGCGGCGCGCCTCAAGGAACGACTCCTGCGCCCATAACCACTTTCCCGCGTTGAAGTACGCGTCGCCTAGCTTCAGAAGGAGGCGCCGTCGCGGATCGCCCTCCTTGCGCGGCCAGTACTCGAGAGCGCGCTCGTACCGCTCTGCGCCGCGCTCGTAGAATCCCAGTCCCGCGGCATCGTCCCCTGCAGCCTCTAGGTATCTTCGGGCGGCCTCGGATAAGCCGGACATTGAACAGTGGTGGGCCAGTTCCTCCGCGGTCGTTCCTGGAATGGACCCGAGCACCTCGGCCGCACGCTCATGATACTGCTGCCGTCGGATCTGGCTGATCTCCTGGTACAAGCAGTCGAGGACCTGAGGGTCGGCGAATACGAGACGCGCCCCGGTCCCGTCAGACTCCTCGCGCAGGAGTCCACTGCCGAGCGCCTCTTCGACGAGGTCGACCATCGCGCCGCGATCCAGGCCCGACATGCCCGCGAGGGCCTCGGGGCGAATCTCACGGCCGAGGATGGCCGCCCTAAGCAGGAGATCTTGTGTGGGTTTCGAGAGCCGGGCGAATCGACGCTGGACGACATGTCGGACCGTCCTCGGGAGACGAACCGCTCCCCCGCGCCACGAAGCAGTGCCTCCCTCTACGGCAACGCATGCCTCCTCCTGAAGGGACGCGACGATTTCCTCCGTGAAGAACGGGTTCCCACCGGCTCGGTCGAAGAGAAGTTTCGTGAGCTTGGGGTCCACGCGGTCCGCCCCGGTCGCGTTCGCGACGAGTGCGCGAACGTCTTCCTCCGGGAGCCTGCGCAGTCCGACCTCCTCAAGGCGGCGCGTCCTCCTCAGATCATAGAGAATTCTCTCCAGCAGTCCGCCTCGGGGTACGTCTTCAGGCCGGTAGGTCCCGAGGAACAGGATGCGCTCGCTGGCCGTGTTGCGACACGAATACTCCAGGAGTTGGAGGCTCGCTTCGTCAGCCCATTGCAGATCGTCAAGGAAAACGAGCAATGGGGCCTCGCGAGCCGCGTTCTCAAGGAAACGGGTGACCGCATCGAAGAGTTGGAACCGTTCCAGTTCCTGGGGCACAGGTGGGGTTGGGAGAGCCGGGCCTAGGCGGGCGGGCAGATCGGGGATGACGCGTGTCAGCACGCTTGCATCCGTTCCCACAAGTTTGAACAACAGCTGGGGCGGGAGCCTCGAAACGAAGCCGCGGAAAGCTTCCATCCAGGGGGCGAGTGAAGGCGCGCCCTGTGCCTCGCTCGCATGACCTGAGAGGACCGTGACACCTTCGTCGGCGGCGAGCTTCGTCAGTTCCGTTGCGATCCGGGTTTTGCCGATGCCCGCCTCTCCAACGACCATCAGCACACCGCCACGGCCATTCTTGAGATGACCGAGGGAGTCGCGTAGCCGCGTCATCTCTTTGTGGCGGCCCACCAGGAGCAGCGCAACGGAGGGAGACGCGCCGGACCGCGGGGTTGTCGGGGGTCGTTCTGCCGGGGATTCCCGTAGCCCGTCGATCTCAACAAGGACATCGGCGACCGTCGCGGGACGCGCATCGGGATCCTTCGCCATCAGCCGGAGGATGAGGGACTCGAGCGCACGCGGAATTTCTAAGTTGAGGGAACTCGGGGGAGGTACGGGATTGCGGATGTGGGAGTACAGGACCTCAACGTCATCGCCCGTGAAGGGAGGCCGCCCGACTGCCATCTCGTACAGAACCGCGCCTAATGAGTACAGGTCCGATCTCGGCGTGGGCGCGCGCCCCAACGCCGCCTCAGGCGAGAGGTACGCAACGCTGCCGACGATAATCCCCGCTTCTTCGCCGCTCACGGTTATCCTCGTGGCGAGGCCGAAATCGCTTAGCTTCACGTCTCCGGATGAAGTGAGCATGATGTTCTCCGGCTTGAGGTCCCGATGGACGATCCCTGCGCGATGAGCGTGGTCCAAGGCCCTCGTCACGGATGCCGCGATCCGCAGTACCTCCGGAAACGGCAGCAGACGGCCGGGCTGCTTTGCCAGAGCATGCGCCAGGTCGCCGCCATCGACGTATTCCAGGACGACGAAATGCTGACCGTTTTCCTCGCCGATGTCATAGACCGTCGTGATGTTCGGATGCGTGAGCCTTGCGAGCATCCGCGCTTCTGAGAGGAACCGCTTGAGGCTTTCTTCATCGAGGGCGTCCCGCTTCAGAACCTTGATAGCCACGACGCGGTCGAGGGCGGCATCCCGCGCTTGGTAAACGATTCCCTTGCCGCCTTCCCCAAGTTTCTTCGTTACGACGTAGCGACCTCCCCCGAAGAGGGCGCTCCCCGCGGCCACATTGAAGCATGGGAGGGAGTCTATAAAAGAGTTCTCGGAAGCTTCGCTCTTCGATTACTTTTTCGCGAATTCCGTGTACCCGCAACGTCCGCACGACATGCGATCCGCATGCTTGGCAAGGAACACGCCGGCCCCACATTTCGGGCAGTTTTGTCGCTCCCGCGAGATGCGATTTCCGTCGATCTTGTAGAACTTCCGTTTGAGGCCGGCGGTGCCCTTCTCTTTCTTCGCTTCGGCCATCACTTACCGCCCTTCTTCTTCGGCTCCGCCTTCTTCTCGTCCCTCTTCTCCTCTTTCTTCTCGGCGGGCTTCTTCTCTTCCTTCGGAGCGGCCTTCTTCTCCTCCTTCGGCGACGCTTTCTCGACCTTCGTCTCGGACTTCCCTTCTGGCTTCGGCGCATCCGCCTTCTCCGGCTTCGGAGCGCCCTCCTTCTTCGCCTCGGGTTCCATAAGCTTGTTCCGGATCAGGATGTGCTTGCGCTCAACCGCGAGAGCTTCCTCTTTCGTTTTGTAGACCTTCGCGTAGCCGTGCGTCTCAGATCGTCCGAATGTCGAGGCCTGGAAGTCGATCACGACGATGTCCTTCGTCGCGTTCAGTTCCTTCGCGAGGAAGGCGCGAAGCGCGTCCCGGGTCGGCGTCGGCTCCGCCTTGTGGATCGCCTTGAACCGGACCTCGGTCCGCTTCAGGAGAGGGTTCTCCCTCCGCGCGAGCACCTCGAGTTGCATCTACGACCGTTCCATGCGCCGGAGGACATCGAGGACCCTCGATTTCGCGGCTTCGTCCGCCCGCACGACGACCACGCCCTGGGACGGCAGGCCGTACAGGACCGCCGCCGATGGGGGCGCGAGGGCGATGCAGACGAGGGCCAGAAGGTCCTCTTCGCCTCGGACTTCGACGCGTACCCGCTCCTCCGACTTAAAGGCTTCGGACACGACCCGCCAGGCGTCCGGCATGATCGTCCCCGGCGGATTCGTCACCCTCATGACGACGGATCCGATTCGTTGCAGCGCGTCCCGCAACTCCGGGTCCTCTTGGCGTTTCGTCTTGAAGTCGACGAGGCACACGTCCGGGGTGCGACCGCGCGCGACGAGGTCCAGCGTGCAGAAGTCGCCGACCGTGACCACGGGACTCGCGCGGCCGATCGCCGGCAGGATCGCTTCCCCGTGGACGAGGGCGCCCATCGGCCATCGAAGGTATTCGCGGAGCGAGTCCGGGAGACGCAACGTGACGTGCGCGAACTCAGCGAACGCGGAGGGCGAACTTCCCGTTGACATGGATGCCCATCTTCTTCGCGATCTCGGACAGGGGATGGTCGACGATGATCACGTAGCCCTGCCAGTCCTTCGACGTCTCGCCGCCGCAGAGGGGGCACTTGTCCTCATCCGTCACGTGACCGCAGTTCTTGCACGCCTTCGGGATCTTGACGACCATGGATCAGCCCTTCCTCTTCTTCACTCGACCCTCGGCCCTGGCACGGTCCTCCTCGATCCACTCGAGCTTCCCGAGGGCGGGCTGCCGCATCGTGAGGCCGATCTTCGACTCCCGCGGGGCGCGTTCGTTCAGGGAGACCGCGACGATCCGCGTTCGGACCTTGTCCCCGATCCGCAGGTCCCGTTTCGTGTCCTTGCCGATCAGCCGTTGGCCTTCCTCGTCGACGTCCACCCGGTCGTCCATCACCTGGGAGATATGCAAGAGGCCGTCCAAGGGACCGAACCGGATGAACGCCCCGAACTTCAGGATCTCGACGACCGTCCCTTCGACGATCTCTTGGAGGGTCGGCGCGAACACGAGGGCGTCGTACTTCACCCGCTGGTAGACCGCGCCGTCCCCATGCACGATCCGGCCCTCTCCCATGCGTTCGATGTTGCTCGCGATGAGGGTGAGGGTCTTGTCCGCCCCGATCCTGCCTTCGAGGGTCGTCCGGGTGAGCTCCCGCGACACCGCATCGATGTCCTCGCCGAGTCGCTCCGGCGGGATCCGGACGACGTCCTCCCGCTGGACCCGTTGGTACATGAAAATCGGCGGCGAGCGAAGAGGGTGCTCATATAAAGGCCTTTGCGGGCCTCCGAGTCGGGCCGCTCCAAGCGCGAACCGATTTATTCCCGAAGGCCGTTCTCGGAGCAATTGACAGGTGAGGAGCGAGTGGGGACGGGCCGTACGGGAACCTTGCAGCGGTTCCTGAGAGTCGTCGCACCGCGCGGAAGGTGGCAGCGGCTTGAGGTGCGTGACCGTCTCTGGGACCTGACGCTCTCCCTCCCGTTGATCGTGTTCCTAATCGTCTTTTTCGTCCTTCCCCTCGTTTTCGTTGTGGTTTTCGCGTTCGGCGGCTACGATGCGACGTACCGGCCCACGGGCCGTTTCCACCTCCAGTACTTCGCCGACGTCTGGTCTCCGGCCATCCGAACCCTGTTCATCCGGACCGCGTTCGTCGCGAGCGTCGTCACCGGGTTGTCCTTCATCCTTTCCTATCCGGCGGCCTACTATATTGCGCAGCTCCCGCGTCATCGGCGGGAATTCCTCGTATTGCTCCTCGTCATCCCGTTTTGGACGAGCTTCCTTCTGCGAACATACGCCCTTCGGACGCTCTTCGACTCGGACGGCCTTCTGAACGTGATGCTTCAAGCGATTGGTGTAAGCCAGGGAGCCGTGTTCGAGACGGGCAACTTGAATTCGGTAATCTGGGCGGAGACGTACACGTTCTTGCCGTTCATGGCCCTGCCCCTCTATGCGAACCTCGAGAAGCTGAGCCGCTCGATGATCGAGGCCTCGTATATCCTGGGGGCCGGTCGGATCCGGACGTTCCTCCGCGTGATCTTGCCCCTGTCCGTTCCGGGCATCCTGGCGGGCAGTCTCCTCGTTTTCATCATCGCGATGGGCGAACTCGTGATCCCCTTCCTCGTGGGCGGCGTGGAGGCCCAATTCCTCCTGGGAAACGCAATCTATGAGCGCGCCGGTCAGTTGCCCGGTCAGGCGTCCGCGCTCGGCCTCTTGTTCTTCGTGGTCGTCCTCGTGATCACTTATGCGTACGTACGCGTGGTCGGTCGGGGAGGGCTTCAGCTGTGAAGCTCGCACGCGCAGTCCTGGCGGCCTACGTCGGCCTTTTCTTCGTCGCCTTGTACACGCCGATTGGCGTCCTCGTGGGCCTCAGCTTCAATGCGGGGCGCCAAGCGACCGTCTGGGAAGGCTTTTCGTTCCATTGGTTCCAGACGGTCTGGTCGGACGTGCGTTATACGGGTCCGTTCTGGAACAGCATCTGGATCGGGGTCCTCACGACGTTCCTGTCCGTCGCGTTGGGGACCTTGGCAGGCATCGCGGTGGCGCGGCGGCCTCCCGGCCGCTTCTCCTTCGCGTGGGACGCTCTGATCCTCACCCCGCTGATCATCCCGGAGATCATTGAAGCGCTGTCGATTCAGCTGTTCTACCAGATCGTCGGGATTCCGAACGGCGTCGTGGCGACCGTTATCGGTCACACCGTGTTCTCCGTGTCCTTCGTCGCGCTGATTGTTCGCGCACGAATGGGGGGCCTCGGGAAGGCGTACGAGGAGGCGTCGATGGTCCTTGGGGCAGGTCGACTTCAGACATTCACCCGGGTTCTGTTGCCTCTCGCGGCTCCGGCGATCATCGCGGGGAGTTTCCTCGCTTTCGCCTCTTCCTGGGACGACGTCGTCAAGTCGTCGTTCACGACCTCGGTCGACTCGCGCACGCTCCCCTTGGTCGTGTTCGCCGCCGCGGCCAGGGGACGCATTTCACCCCTGTTGAACGCGCTCGCGGTCGTCATGGTCATCATCAGTTTCTCCGCGGCCTTCATGCGCATCTGGGCGGAGAAGCGGCTCAGCCGGACGTGACGGGGAACGTCCGCACGACGTCCAGGTCGAAACCGAGATCGACGCGATTTCCGAGCGTGAGGCGATTCGCGGCACGCCCTTCCACCTGGGCCGTGATTCGGACTTGGTCGGCGATGCGGACCGCGACGAGCGCATTCGTTCCCCGGAAAACGGTCTCCTCGACGGTCCCAGACCAGCGGACTTCCTGATCGGCCGCGGACTCACCTAGGACGATGGATTCCGGACGAATGGAGACGATGACGGCGGATCCCTCTTCCAGTCCCGTCATGTCGCCGGCAGGAACGGTCAGGTCTCCCTTGAGGGACACAGCTCCGTTTCTCAACGTGCCTTCGAGCAGGTTCGTTTCACCGATAAAATCCGCGACGAACGATGTCGCGGGACGGTAGTAGATGTCCTCGGGCGATCCTTCCTGTTCCACATGGCCCTTCGCCATCACGGCAATCCGGTCGGACATGGCCATGGCCTCTCCCTGATCATGGGTGACGAATACGAAGGTGGTCCCGAGTTGGCGGTGGATGCGCTTCAGTTCAAACTGCATCTGGAGCCGAAGCTTCAGGTCCAACGCCCCCAAGGGCTCGTCCAACAGGAGCACGGAAGGCTCCGTGACAAGGGCCCGCGCCAGGGCGACACGCTGTTGCTGCCCTCCGCTGAGCTGGTTGATCCGACGACCCTCGAATCCGGCCAAGCCGACGAGGTTCAGAGCCTCCTTTACCCGACGCGCGGTCTGTCGCCGACCTGTCCGGCGAATCTCCAGCCCATAGGCGACATTTCGGGAGACGTTCATGTGGGGGAAGAGGGCGAGGCTCTGGAAGACCATGCCCAGGTTCCGCTTGTAGGGCGGAACGTCGTTGACGCGCTCGCCACGAAGGCGGACCTCTCCCTCGTCTGCCGACTCCAATCCGGCGATGATTCGTAAGGTCGTCGTCTTGCCACATCCGCTGGGTCCGAGAAGCGAGTAGAACGCACCGCGGGGAACTTTCAGGTCTACGTGATCGACGGCAGAGGTATCCTTGAAGTGCTTGGTCACGCCGACGAGCTCGATGTCCGGCGCATCGCTCATGGAAGGCTCGCCCTGGGCAGGCCGACGCCCGGATTTAAGGGTGCCCCCATCAGGCCGCTTGGACGCGCTCCCAGAGGCTCGCGAGGTCTACGTTCTGCTGTTCCGTGCGGGCCTCGGTGATTTGCAGCTTGGCCGCCCTGGGGTCGGGCGGCTGGCCGAAGAGCGACGTGGCAAGCGGGTTGATGTCCGGAACGCCCCACACATGGGGCAGGATCATCCCAAAGGGCTCCTGGTCCGAGGTCCACGCGGCTTGGCTCTTCGTGCCCCCCTGGAGGGCGAGCTTGTTCGCGATCATGTAGTTCCGGAACATCGCGAGCACCGCGGCGTTCGCGGCTTCCCACATGTAGTTGATGAAGACCATCGCGGTGTCCTTGTGGGGAGCGTTCTTCGGGATCACGTAGTTGTCCGTCCAGATGACGGCGCCCTCATCCGGGATCGTGTACGTGACATCCGGGTTCGCGGTCTCTCGGACAAAGAGGACGTCCCCGCTCCATGCATGCGAGGCGACGAACTCTCCGGTCGAGAGGCCGTCGAAATACCGCGTGGCGTCCGCGAACTCTGAGAGGTACGGCTTGGCCGCGATGAGGGTCGACTCGATCTCCGAGAGCGCGGCGGGTGAAAGGTCGTTGATACTCCTTCCGTTGTAGATCGAGGCGGCGCCGAGGGCCTCGTCCCGATCCGCCTGGAGGGTGACTCTGCCCGCATTGAGTCGCAGGAACGACCCGGGCGTCGTATCGAACAGCTGGTTGAACGAGTGGATGCTGGTCTCTCCGGAGGGGAACGTCGCGAGGGTCGGATTCCAACCGATGCCTGTGGTGCCCCAGAGGTACGGGAGGCTGTAGTCGTTTGCAGGGTCCCACGGAGTTGCGTAGGCGCTGTCGAGCAGATCGATGTTCGGGATATAATCGTGGTTGAGTTTCTCCAGGAGACCCAAATCGATGGCTTCCTTGACCGCGTAGCCGGTGACGACCATGAGGTCGAACCCGTCCGGGTTCCCGAGTTTCAGTTTCGTCCTGAAGTCGTCCTGGGTCTCCGCAGTCTCGTCGTAAGTCATCGCGACCTTGAACTTCGATTCGAAGTTGTCGAGGAGGCCATAGTTTGTGTACAACGACCAGTTGAACATCGAAATGGATTGCGAAAGGGGCGGGAGATTGACGATGCGGGTGATCGCGGCGAGTCGCGCGTTCAGGCTGTTAATTTCCTGCTGACGTGACCCCGATCCCCCGAAGAAGCCGAGGGCCCCTCCGACGGCCGCGCCCGCGGCCGTAAACACCCCGATCTTCAACGCGTCGCGACGATTCATTCCTTCGTCCGACTCTTGCTCACCTGGCTCGTCCGCCAACTTACCTCCTCCAGATGCGGCATTCGGCCCAGCCCACTTAACGCTTACGACGTTCTCATAGGCCGAATTGGGACATTCTTGGGAATGAGGTCATCTGAGCAGCGGCGCGATGACGAGCGTGATCGTCGAGAGGAGTTTCACGAGGATGTGCAGCGATGGTCCCGCAGTGTCTTTGAAAGGATCGCCCACGGTATCGCCAACGACCGCGGCCTTGTGCGTCGGGCTGCCCTTGCCACCCAGGTTTCCCGCCTCAATGAATTTCTTCGCATTATCCCAGGCCCCGCCACTAGTATTCAGTACGAGGGCCAGGAGGACTCCTGCGATCGTCCCCACCATCAGGGTGCCACCGAGCGGTTCTCCCGCAGGCAGATTCGGAGTGACGCGAACGAATCGGAAAAACAGTCCCACCGCAACCGGCGTTGCCACCGCCAAGACTCCGGGGACGATCATTTCCCTGAGCGCACTCCGGGTGACGATGTCCACGGACCTCGCGTAATCAGGCTTGGATGTGCCCGCCATGATGCCCGGATTCTCCCGGAACTGATCTCGGACGTCCTTGATGATCGCCCAGGCAGCCCGGCCCACCGCCCGAATCGCGTATGCGCTGAACAGGAACACAAGCGCCGCGCCGATGAATCCGCCAATGAACGTCTCCGGGTGGGCCATGTCCACGCTGGCCACGTTCGCCTCTTGAAGATAGGCATTGAACAGGAGGAATGCCGCAAGGGCTGCGCTTCCGACCGCGTAGCCCTTCGTCAGGGCCTTCGTCGTGTTGCCCGCGGCATCGAGTTTGTCCATGTTCCTCCGGGCCTCTGCGGACATCCCGGACATCTCGATGATGCCCGCGCCGTTGTCGACGATCGGGCCGAACGTGTCCATCGCCAGGATGTACGCCGCGGTGGAGAGCATCCCCATCGTCGCGATCGCGGTGCCATAGAGGCCTCCCCGAGTGATGCCCGTCGACTCGCCCAGCCAGTACGAGACGAGCAACGCACCCGATACGACGATGACCGGGAGCCATGTGGCCTCGAGGCCGACGGAGAAACCGGAAATAATGTTCGTCGCGGGCCCGGTCTCGGATGCGCGTGCGATCTCCTTCACGGGACGGTACTTCGCCTCCGTGTAGTACTGAGTGATCCAAACGTAGAGGAACGCGGTGATCATGCCCGCGATGCCGCACAACCAGTACCGCACCCAGGTCCATGGATCCGCAGAACTCGATGCCGGAGGCTGGAGCATCGCCCAAGCGGCGACGCCAAAGAGGATTGCCGCCAGAATCGTGGTCACGAGGTAGCCGCGGTTCAGGGCGGCCATCGGGGACTCCTCATCGCGGGCCCGGACGACGTAGACGCCCACGACGGAGGCAAGGACGCCGAATCCGCGGGCGACCAGCGGGAAGATGATGCCTGCGATTCCGAAGACTCCGAACAGGGCGACTCCGAGGACCATCGCGCCAATGTTCTCCGCGGCCGTCGATTCGAACAGATCCGCGCCGCGGCCCGCGCAGTCCCCCACGTTGTCCCCGACCAGGTCCGCGATGACGGCGGGGTTCCGTGGGTCGTCCTCCGGGATTCCCGCCTCGACTTTCCCGACCAGGTCGGCACCGACGTCCGCGGCCTTCGTGAAGATCCCTCCGCCCAGCTGGGCGAAGAGGGCCACGAGGCTCGCTCCGAACCCGAAGCCGACGATCGACAGGATCAGGTCCCGTTGCGCGTTTTCCTCTGCAGCCGCGCCGAATCCGTATCCGTAGTAGAGGATGGCGACTCCCGCGAGAGAGAGGCCGACGATGGAAAGCCCCGATACGGCACCGCCGCGAAGGGCGATGACGAGCGCGTCGTTGAACGACTTCAGGGAACCGGCCGCAGACCGAACGTTCGTCCGAATCGCGATCTGCATGCCGATGTACCCGGAGAGGGCCGAGAACGTCGCACCCAAGGCGAATGCGCCCGCCGTCTTCAGTCCGAGTTCGACCGCATTGGACCGGCCCGCTGCTGCCGCGGCTCCGAAGATCGCGGCCGCGAAGACGATGGCCAGGATCACCGCGATGATTGCGATTGTGCGGTACTGACGGCGGAGGAACGCCTTCGCTCCCTGCTGGATCGCACCCGCGATCTCCCGCATCCGATCCGAGCCGGTGTCCCTTCGGAGGATGTCCCGCGTCAGGAGGCCCGCGAATCCGAGGCCCGCGAGGATCGCGATCGGGATGATGATACTCAGGTCGAACTGTGCCATGCGAACTCGTCCTCCGCGCCGGCCGGCGCCGCAACCTCCTCCACGTATTTAGGCTTTTGAGACGCGACTAAGCGCCATACTTTTCCGTGCGATTCGCGGCATCCAAGAGAACGTGCATCAGGTCCTGTCCGCGCAAACGACCGAGGGCGCCATGAGCGACGCTACGCTCGTCGTAGTTGAGGACGTCGTCCACGCGGACACCTTCGCCGAAGACCGTCAGCGGGACGGGATCCCCGGAGTGATCCTTCACCGCGACGGGCGTCGAGTGATCCGAGGTGATCCCGATGACCAGATCCGATCGGAGGTTCGCCTTCAGGTGGCCCATCATGGCGTCCATCCGTTCGATCACGCGAATCTTCTCCGACGCGTTCCCGTCGTGGCCGCACAGGTCCGGGGCCTTGATATGGAGGACGACGAAGTCATACGCGTCGAGCGCCTCGAGGGCCGCGTCCGACTTCGCGATCATGTCCGTGTCAAGACCGCCCGTCGCCCCGGGCACGTCGATCACGTCGATGCCGACCGTGCGGAACATCCCGCGGATCAGTGCAACGCCCGCGATGCCGGCGGCCTTTACGTGGAGCCGCTCCGGGACGGGCACGAGATTCGGGAAGACGCCCGCCCCTCGGAGGACGATCACGTTCGCCGCGGGTTCGCCCCGTGCGACCCTCTCGCGGTTCACGGTGTGGCCCTTGAGGATCTTGTACGCATGCTTCGTGAACGAGTTCACGGCCTTCGCGGTTGTCCGGGCGGCCGGAGAAAGGGGTTTCGCCTCGAGGATCTCCGCGCCGATCTCGTGAGGATCCGTGTCCGTGACCTTAGGGGAGAGTCCACGGCCTCGGAGCACGACCGCGACCCGGTGTTCCGTCCCGGCGCGGACGATCGCTCGGATCCGGCCAAGACGCAATCCGTCGAGGGCCTTCGCGAGCTCCTCGGTTCCCTCTCGGATCCGGCCCGCACGTCGGTCCGTGAGACGCATCTCCTCGTCCACCGAGGCGAAGTTCCCGCGAAACGCGATGTCCCCCGCTTGAAGGTCGATCCCGACGCCGGCCGCCTCAAACGGACCGCGCCCTGTGTACACTTCCTTCGGATCGTACCCGAATAGGGCGAGGTGGCTCGTGTCGCTCCCCGCGACGATGCCCGGTCCGATCGGATCGAGAAGCCCATTCACTCCGTTCGCGGCGAACCAGTCGAGGTTCGGTTTCGGCGTTGCCTCGAGGGGCGTTTTGTGTCCGAGCTCTGTGAGCGGACGGTCCCCCAGCCCATCGAAAATCACCAGGAGAATCTTCCGGGCGTCCATTTCAGCCGCGGAACATGCGCTTTCCTAGATATGTCTTTGGCATCAGACCTTGGTCACGGTGACGACCATACCGGGCGTCGCCTCGAGTTGGGACGCGGCGTTCGACTCCCGCCGCGAGATTTCCAGGAACCCGCTCGAAGAGAGGGTCGCGAGGAAGTCTCCGGGCGCGACGACCCCGTAGGTGCGGACGAACGGCACAGTCATTTCATAGCCACCGATGGTGACCGCGAGACGGTCCGTGAACGACCACTCTCTCTCGACCAGGGAGCGCGGGATGTTCGTGACGATGTTCCCGAAACGGTCGTGGGTGATCACGACGCCCTCATACCCTCCCTTCCGTTTCTTCGGCACGCCGAAGTCCAGGTCGACGAAGTCCCGGATGACCGGGCCCACGTCCTTTACCTTCGTGCCGCACAACAAGTGCGCCGCGACGGGCGCGAACAGGTCCCGGCCGTGAAACGTGTCGGAGAGGTCGGGCCTTCCGAGCTTGCGGTTCGTGATCTCGCGGACTTCTTTCAGGCCCAGCCGGCCCGCGGCGGGAATCATCAATCCGTTGTCCGGACCGACGAGGAGCGCTCCCTCGCACACGCACACGATGGCCCGGCGCTTCGTACCGACACCCGGGTCCACGACGCCCACGTGGACGGCAAAGGGATAGTAGGGTACCGCGGAGTAGAGGACGAAGGCGCCATGGCGGACGTCGTGCGGCCGGACGTCGTGATCCAGATCCACGATCGTGAGTTCCGGATCCACGGAGAGGATCGCCCCCTTCATCGCGCCGACGTATGCGCCCCGTCCGAAGTCGGTCGTCAAGGTCACGATGCCGCTCATCCAATCGCCCCTCACCGAATCTTCCTGAGTCCTTCCTTGATCCGCAGGAGGTCCTTCCGGAGTCGTTCCACGTCGGAATCCGCCTTCTCGGCCCGAGCCTCTCGTTCCTTCAACTTCGCCTCACGGGCCTTCAATTCCGCCCGGGACGACTGGACTCGGACCGGAGGGACTTCCATCGGTCCTCCCAGATTATTATCACGTTAAGAAACTTACCATGAAATTCTGGGCGATGAACCGCAAGGACTTCAGTTCGATGTCGCGGAGCCCAACGCACTCGAAAACGGTTTTCTAGAGGCCGCGCCATTGGCCGTTTGCGTTCGTGATGAGAAGAGGGTTAGCCGACCGATCGGTGTGA
>Ga0184639_10000214_pt1 | contig 21012 bp, 23 predicted proteins | sample PLM31_170_b2_FD_133155 | JGI IMG/M metagenome (GOLD analysis project Ga0184639, IMG submission 133155) | Groundwater sediment microbial communities from an aquifer in East River, Colorado, USA - PLM3-1_170_b2 | ecosystem: Environmental > Terrestrial > Soil > Riparian zone | place: USA: East...
GCACCAAACATGGGTGCGAGTTGGGGGAGTGCGGATGTTGCGCCGTGCTGTTGGACGGCCGTCCAGTGCTGTCCTGCCTGGCCCTCGGGGTCGCCGTGGCCGACGCACGCGGCACCCCACGCGCCAAGCTCTCGGGCACGGTTCAGAACGACGTGCTCAAGGAGTACATCGCGCGCGGAACCTACATCTATCCGCCGACACCCTCGCTCAAGATCGCCACCGACCTCTTCGAGTTCTGCGCTCGGGAAGTCCCGCAGTGGAACACGATCTCGATCAGCGGGTATCACATCCGCGAAGCGGGCTCCACCGCGGCCCAGGAGGTCGCCTTCACGCTGGCGAACGGGCTCGAGTACGTCCGCGCCGCCGTGGATCGCGGCCTCAAGGTCGATGAGTTCGCGCCCCGAATCTCCTTTTTCTTCAACGCGCACAACGATTTTCTCGAGGAGATCGGGAAGTTCCGCGCGGCCCGACGCCTCTGGACGCGCTTGTTGGTAGAGCGCTTCCAGCCGCGCGACCCCGCGTCGCTCAAGCTCCGGTTTCATGCGCAAACCGCGGGGTCCACGCTCACGGCGCAACAGCCCCACAACAACATCGCCCGTGTGGCGATCCAAGCGCTGGCCGCGGTCCTGGGCGGCTGCCAATCGCTCCACACCAACTCCTTCGACGAGGCGATCTCGCTCCCCAGCGAAGAAGCGGCCACGACCGCCCTCCGCGTGCAGCAGCTGCTGGCGTACGAGACGGGCGTCGCCTCCACCGTGGACCCCACGGGGGGAGCGCCGGCGATCGAGGCGCACACCGATCGCATCGAGCGCGAAGCGCGCCGCGAGATCGAAGCGATCGACGCGCTGGGCGGAGCCATTCGCGCCATCGAGGCCGGGTACCCCCAGCGCGCGATCGAGCGGAGCGCCTACGAGTGCCAGCTTCGCGTCGAGCGCGGCGAGCAGGTCATCGTCGGGGTGAACCGCTTCGGCGATCCGGACGAGATGACCCGCCCCATCTTCACGCTCGACCCGAAGCTGGAGGAGCGCCAGGCGGCGCGGGTGCGGTCGTTCCGCGCCTCCCGCGATGCCCCGCTCGCCGCACACGCCCTGGAGCGGCTCGAGGAGTCGGCGCGGCGCGACCTCAACTTGATGCCGCTCGTGATCGACGCCGTAAAAGTCCGCGTCACGCTGGGCGAGATCAGCGACGCGCTCCGGCGGGTATACAAGACGCATGATCCGCATGCTTGATCCGGACCGGACGGCGCCCCGCAGTGCGAGCGGTGTTGCGGGACCGCGCGGTGCGGCGGGACGCCGCCCGCGGAGACGGCGATGACCCCGCTCCACGCCACGATCCTGGGCATCGTCGAAGGACTGACCGAATTCCTACCGGTCTCCTCCACCGGGCACCTGATCCTCGCCGCGCACGCCATGGGGTACATCGGGGGAGAGATGAACGCCTTCGAGGTGGTGATCCAGGCCGGGGCGCTCCTCGCGGTGATCTGGCTCTACCGCGAGCGGGTGGGCGAGCTCTGGGCCGGAGCGTTCACCCCTCACCCCCGGGGCCGCGCGCTCCTGCTCAGGCTCACGGTGGCGTTCGTTCCGGCCGGAATCCTCGGATTTTTCGCCCACGACTGGATCAGCGAGCACCTGTTCGGCCCGCGGCCGGTGGCGCTTGCGCTAGTCGCGGGAGGGATCCTGATCCTCCTCGTCGCGAGATGGCAGCGCGGCCGGGCGGGGTCCGAGCCGATTCGAACGATAGACGACTTTTCCCTGAGGGCCGCGCTTTTGATCGGGCTCGCGCAGTGCCTCTCCCTGTGGCCCGGCACGTCGCGGGCCATGGCGACGATGGTCGCCGCCATCCTGCTCGGAGCCTCACCGGTCGCGGCCGCGGAGTTCTCGTTCCTGCTGGCGCTCCCGACCCTGGGTATGGCCACCCTCTACAGTCTCCTCAAGAATTTCCACGACCTCACGGGCCCGGCCCTGGGCGGCCCCGCACCGCTCCTGATCGGGCTCACCGCCTCCGCCCTCGTGGCCGCCCTCGCGATCAAGGGGTTCCTCCGGTTCGTGACGAACCGCGGGCTCGCGGTCTTCGGCTGGTACCGGATCGCGCTCGGCGCGGCCGTGGTGCTCTTGCTCTGGCATCACCCCGGGGCGGGAACGCCGTGAGCCCCCTCGGGATCTCCGGGCTCGCCCACCTCGGCGTGGCCGTCCGCTCGCTCGACGAGGCGATCCCGCTCTGGACCCAGAAGCTCGGCTTCACGCTCTCGGGAACGGAGACGCTTCCCTCGATGGCGTTGAAGATCGCGTTTCTCCGAGCGGGAAACGCGGTGATCGAGCTCCTCGAGCCGACTTCGCCCGACTCTCCCGTCGGCCGTTTCCTCGAGAAGCGGGGCGAGGGCATCCATCACGTGTCGTTCCACGTCGCCGACCTCGAAGCCGCACTCACGCGAGCGACCGGTCAGGGGCTCGAGCTGATCGATCGCACGCCGCGCGAGGGGAGCCACGGTGCCAGGATCGCGTTCCTTCATCCCCGGGCTGCGGGAGGGGTCCTGATCGAGCTATGCGAACGACGCTAAGGGCGGCCGCCGCCTACGCGGTCGGACTTGCCTTGCTCCTTGGGAACACCCTCGCCGACGCGGCGAAGCCCGATCTGGTGGTCGGACCCGGGGCGGGATTTCGTACGAGCGCGCCCGCCATGCTCCGCCCGCTTCGGGAGGACGTCTCCATCGTGCCGATCCTGACCGTCGGCGACACGTTGGCGCCCAGCGGTCCGAACGCCGCGCCCTACGTGTTCTATCCCCTCCCCGACGGTCTCGGGATCCGGAAGACGCAGAAAGGGATCGCTGAAGCCTACGTCGCCCACGAGCTGAGCTGGCGTTCCGGCGAGGGAGGCTCCCGCGTCTCTCGGCTCGCGATCGACCTGCGAAACCTCGGGGTCCTCGCGGGCGACTATCCGATCGACGGCACGGAGGGTTTTTCGAGGTTCTGCGCCGCGACGCTGGTGGGCTCGCGGGAGAGGTTCTTGAACCCGACGTTTCTCCTGAACGAGGAATCGATCGAGGGGCCGAGGCGCGGGGTGGTCGCGGCGCTCGACGTGAGAGACCTCACCGTCACGGTGCTTCCGTGGCTGGGACGCTTCTCACACGAGGCGACCGTCATCGTGCCGGTCTCCTCCGGGAAGCTCGTCGCGATCCTGACCGAGGATTGGGACGCCGGCCGGTCCCAGCTCTACATGTACATTGCGGACAACGACGCCGACTTCCTCGCCGGTCGCGGACAGCTCCACGTTCTCCGCGCGGACGCCGTCCCTGGCCGGCGCAATTCGCGCCTTTCCTCGATGGCCACGAAGTCGCGCCCCCTCACGGGTCGATTCGTGCCGATCCCGGCATTGCCCGCCACGCCGGAAGCCAACCTCCCGGCGCTGCTCGAGGACCAGGTCCAGAGGATGGGATGCCTCAATTTCGTCTCGCTGGAGGACGCCGCCCCGGACCGGGACCGCGCGAACGGCGTCTACTTCGTGGACACCGGCGGCTCGGACCTTCGAGATCCCGAGACGGGGCATCCCGTGACGTCGGCCGGCCGCGTCTACCACCTGTCGCTCGATCCGTTCGATCCCACGCGGGTGGAGGAGCTACGGGTGGTGCTCGACGGGGACGATGGCGACGACATCTTTCACCCCGACAATCTCGACGGCGACGAGCGATACCTGATGATCCAGGAAGATCCGGGGTCGGGCCGGGCGCTTCATCCCGCGCGCGTGCTTCGCTACGACACGCAGATGCGTCGGCTGGACGCGCTTGCCGAGTGCGCGGAGCGCGACCCGAAGGGGGATCTCCTGCCGCGCGGAGTCGGAGGCGTGTGGGAGTCGACCGGAATCCTGGACGTCAGCGAGATCTTCGGCCCGGACTCCTGGCTCCTGGCGGTGCAGGCGCCGAATCTCAAGGTCCAGAACTTCCCGGTGCGGGGAGGCGGCGGACAGCTCCTCCTGCTGCGCGGACCGCGCTTTCCGCGCCCGAAGGCGGAGCCGAACCCGGGCCGCTAGAGCGCGGGGCGCGGCTACTTCGTCTCTTCGTCGCTGGGAGGCGGAGGAGGGGGTGGCGGTGGCGCCTCTTCCTCCGTGTTGCTGCGCGGCGTCACGAGGTCGTCTTCCGCGGGCGTCGCCGGTCGGCTCCCGGATCCGGACATCGATGGCTCGCCCGACGCGTCGCCGACGCGCTCGTATTGCATCTGCAGCTGGCAGCGCACCCGCTTCGAGTTCCGGATCGAGTAGCCGTTGTCGAGGAGGAGGATGATGGGAGTCCCGTGCGGGAGATCCAAATCCACCGAAATGTTTCGCGAACGCTTCGAACTCCACAGCGGATTCGACTCCTTGAGGTCCCGCTTCTTCAGCCACCCCTTGTAGTCGGCGGCGCGAAACACGCGCACGATGATGTCGCCCTTGCGATCGGCAATCGTGATCGTCCCCGAGAGGTGGACCGCCTCGGACCCCTCCGGATTCGTGGGCAGGTCGAGAGCGAAGAACTCCGCGGGGCCGACCGAATAGACCGTATCGATGATCTCGGCGACGTACCAATCCCGTGTGGACGGGGCCGTCTCGTCCGCGGCCCAGGCCGACGACGCCGTCCGGGGAATCCATGGCGCCAGGCCGAGTGCAGCCGCGAGAAACGCGGCGATCGCGATCAGCGCTCGCCACTCCTTCATCCGTCGAATCCATGCGATTCTCTGCGCCATTGTCGTCCCTTCCCTGTTCCGCTGCGGACCGGGTCCGCACCCGGCGCCCTGGCCCCGATTCGGCTACTCCATGCCCTTCGGATCGTACTCTCGGAAGAGCTTCCCCCAGCCCGACTCCATGATCGCGCGCTTTCGCGGCTTCCCCACCACCGGGTACCAGTATCCATCGTGATAGAGCCGGGACGCCGCGTACGACCAAGGTACGAGCGGACTGCGCAAGAGTAAACCCTCGAGCGGCTTCAGGGGTCCATGGTAAATCAACTTCTGCCCCTTGGAAGCGAGCGTGTTCTCGTTCCGCGAGTACCGCAGATTCACGTTCGAAACGTCGTCCCCCGTGAGCTCGATCATCCGCGGGTCCCCGATTCCCAGCTTCGCCTCGTGGGCGAGGCGGATGAAACGGATGGAGAGGGGATCGAACCCCATGAGTCTCGCGGCCGTCGCGTCGATCGCGACCTGGTCGCGCGAGGCCAGCATCAGATTGGTGACACGCAGCCGCATCGCGCGAGGTCCGGGACCGTCGCCGGAGATGGTCCCGTCCATGACGGCGAAGATTCCGGGGTGGATCTCCTTCTGGATGGTCAGGAGATCCACCAGCGTCTCGTGGATCACGCTATGCGTCCAGTGCCGCTTCAAGTGGAGCAGGCCGCCGAATGCGTTCTTCATCGCGCCGGTCATCTCGGTGAAGACGTGGGTCTTGAGCGTAGGCAGATGGATGATGTTCGCTCCGATGAGCGATTTCGGGATCATGAGCCCGTCGGGATAGACCTGGTTCAGGACGAGCATCTTGCCCTTCGGTTCGTAGCGGATCCAGTCCGCCTCGCTCTCCTTGTCGTTGAGCCAGATGGAGCGGATCCCGTGACGCTCGAGCACCGGCTCCAGCTTGTTGTTCCGGATGCCCACGTGCGGGTCCACGACGACCGTGGAGTTTTGGGCCGCGAACATGCGGTCCTTGGAGTACCCGGCTTCGAACAGGCCCCGGATCACGCCCTCGAGCTGCCAGGGGCTGGTGGAACAGCCGGGATAGTAGACATGCCAGGAAATGTTGACCTTGAGGAGCGTCGTCGACTCGGGCTTGAGCTCCGATCGCATGTCCGCGAGGTCCATGAGCCGCGCGACATCGCGCACAACGGTCTCGGGCGTGGTGCGCAGCACCGCGACTTTAGATTTCACGGGGAGCCTTTCCGTCCTTCTGGCGGAGGAGCGCGCTCGCGATCACGATCCGTTGGATCTCGGACGTTCCCTCGTAGAGCTCGGTCACCTTCGCGTCGCGATAGTAGCGCTCCACCGAGAATTCCTTCGTGTAGCCGTAACCGCCGTGCACCTGAACGGCGCGATCCGCCGTCTCGCGGGCGGCCGTGGAAGCCAGGAGCTTCGCCATCGAAGCCTCCGGCCCGTGCGGGAGTCCTTGGTCCTTGAGCCAGGCCGCCCGGCAGGTCATCAGCCGGGCCGCTTCGATCTGGGCCTTCGAGTCGGCGATCATCCATTGGATCGCCTGGAACTCCGAGATCGGTTTCCCGAACTGCTGGCGCTCCCGCGCGTAGCGGACCGCGGCGTCGAGCGACGCCTGCGCGATCCCGAGCGCCTGGGCGGCCACTCCGATCCGGCCCCCGTCGAGCGACTGCATCGCGACGCGGAAACCGTGCCCCTCCTGGAAGAGACGGTTCTCCGTGGGCACCCGGCAGTTTTCGAGGATCAGCTCCACGGTGTCGGAGCCGCGGATTCCCATCTTGTCGATCGTCTTGCCGACCTGGAGGCCTGGGGTGCCTCGTTCCACGAGAAACGCCGTGATGCCCCGGTGCTTCGATTCCGTGCTCGTTCGCGCCAGCAGCACGAAGAGATCGGCGTATTTTCCGTTCGTGACGAAGGTCTTGGTGCCGTTCAGGACGTAGCCGCAGTCGCACCGCTCGGCGCGGGTCGCGAGCGCGGCCGAGTCGGACCCCGAGCCGGGCTCCGTGAGCGCGAACGCTCCGAGCAACCGCTCGGCCAGGAGCGGAAGCCATTTCGCCTTCTGCTCCGCGGTGCCGAACTTCGCGATCGGGCCGGCCGCGACCGAGTTGTGGACGGAGACCGTGATGCCGACCGCCGCCGACGCCCGCGAAAGCTCCTCCATCACGAGCACGTAGCCGACGGCATCGACCTCGACGCCACCGTACTCGCGCGGGATGAGGAGGGAGAAGTAGTTGTTCTCCCGGAGCTTTTTCCTCAGGGAGTCGGGGATGATTTCGGAGGCGTCGATCTGCCGGGCGATCGGCGCGATCTCGCCGAGGGCAAATTCGCGGGCCACGGCCCGCAGCATCTCCTGTTCTTCGGTGAGATTGAAATCCATGGTCGAGGGAGCCCCTCTCAGGCGTACTCGTAGAAGCCGCGGCCCGACTTCCGTCCGAGCCGCCCCGCCGCGACCATGGTCCGGAGCAACGGGCAGGGGCGATACTTGCCGTCGCCGAATCCGCGGTGCAGAACCTCCATGATGTCGAGGCAAACGTCGATTCCGATGAGGTCCGCGAGCGCGAGCGGCCCCATCGGATGGTTCATCCCCAACTTCATGACCGTATCGATCGCCTCGCGGTCGGCCACCCCCTCCATGAGGGCGAAGGCCGCTTCGTTGATCATCGGCATGAGGATTCGATTGCTCACGAACCCGGGCCGATCCGCGACCACGACCGGAGTCTTCCCGAGCGCCTTCGCCAGCTCCACGGTCTCGGCGACGGTCTCAGTGCTGGTTTCGAGGCCCCGGACGACCTCGACGAGCTGCATCACCGGAACGGGATTCATGAAGTGCATCCCCACGAAGCGGGGCGCCCGGCGTGTCGCCGCCGCCAGCTCCGTCACGGAGATGGACGAGGTGTTGGTGGCCAGGATGGCGCCCGAAGGCAGCCGCTGGTCGAGCATCTGGAAGACCGCCCGCTTGACGTCGGGCCGCTCCGGCACGGCCTCGACGGCGATCGAGCACTCCCCGATCGGAAAATTCTCCTCGTGGGTGGCGATCCGCTTTAACGCGTCTTCCCGTGCCTTCGCGTCGATCGTCCCTTTCTCGACGAGCCGTCCGAGGCTCTTCTCGATCGCGGCGATCCCGCGCTTCAGGGCCGCGTCGCTCGGCTCCATGAGGAGCACGGGGCGTCCCGAGGCGGCGAAGACCTGGGCGATGCCGCATCCCATGGTCCCCGCGCCGACCACGACGACCGGCCGTGTCGCCTGCGCCGTGAGCGCGGCCGTCATGCCGCCTCGACGCTCAGGGCCACGGCGTTGCCGCCGCCCAGACAGAGCGTCGCGAGGCCGGTCTTGGCCTTGCGGTCCCGCATGGCGTAGAGAAGCGTGGTGAGGATCCTCGCCCCGCTGGCCCCGATCGGATGGCCGAGCGCCACCGCGCCGCCGTTCACGTTGACGCGGGAGAAATCCCATTCGAGCTCGCGCCCGTCCACGATCGCCTGCGCGGCGAATGCCTCGTTCGCCTCGATCAGATCCCAATCGTTCTGCTTCCGCCCCAGTTTCTCCGCGAGTTTTCGCACCGCCACCACGGGCGCGTAGAAAACCATCTCCGGAGCGGCGCCGCCGGTGGAATAGCCCGTGACGCGCGCCATCGGCTTCGCCCCGGTCCGCTTGACCGCCGCCTCCGACATCACGACCAGCGCCGAGGCCCCGTCATTCAGCCCCGGAGCGTTCCCCGCGGTCACGGTGCCGTCCTTTTCGAACGCCGGCTTGAGCTTTCCCAGGGTTTCCAGGGACGAGTCCGGCCGAGGCCGCTCGTCCACGCAGAAGCACTTGGGCTCTCCCTTCCGCTGCGGCACCAGGACCGGGACGATCTCCTCCTTGAACTTGCCCTCCTTCTGGGCCCGCACCGCTTTCTGGTTGCTCTCCACCGAGAAGCGATCCTGGTCCTCGCGAGTCACGTGAAACTTCCGCGCGATCAGTTCGGCGGCGCTCCCCATGTGGAAGTTCTTGAACGAGCACCAGAGCCCGTCGTGCACGACGCCGTCCACCAGCTCGCCGTTTCCGAGCCGGTAGCCGGTCCGCGCCCGGGGCAGGTAGTAGGGCGCGTTCGACATCGACTCCATGCCGCCGGCGACGATGATGTCGGCGTCGCCGGCACGGATCGCCGCCGACGCCAGCATGACCGCCTTGAGTCCCGAGCCGCAGACCTTGTTCACGGTCATGGCCCCGACCGTATCGGGGATCCCGCCGCGAAGCGCGGCCTGGCGGGCGGGGGCCTGTCCCACGCCCGCCTGGATGACGTTGCCCATCAGCACTTCCTCCACCTGGTCCGGGGCGATTCCGGCGCGGCTCACCGCCTCGCGGATCGCCACCGCGCCCAGATCGGGCGCGGTCACGGTGGAGAGCCCGCCGAGGAACTCGCCGATCGCGGTCCGGCAGGCGCTCACGAGGTACGCATCGCGCGACATGTTGGTTCTCCTTTCACACGAATCGGGACGCGGGGGCTAGAACTTCGACTTCGGAGCGCCCCCGGCTTCCCGCAAGAGTTCCCGGGCGATGACGAGGCGCTGGATCTGAGACGTCCCCTCGCCGATTTCCATGAGCTTCGCGTCGCGAAAGTATCGCTCCACCGGGTGGTCGGTCATGTAGCCGGCCCCTCCGTGAATTTGAATCGCCGTATCCGCGGCGCGCATCGCCACCGTCGAGGCCATCAGCTTGGCCATGGCCGCGTGGCGCGTGATGGGCCCCCCGCGGTCTTTGAGCCGCGCGGTCTGGTAGACCAGGAGACGCGCCGCCTCGATGCCGGTCGCCATGTCCGCAAGCAGGAGCTGGATGGCCTGGAATTCCGAAATCGACTTGCCGAACTGCCGCCGCTCCCGCGAATAGCGAAGCGCCGCGTCCATCGCCGCCTGGGCGATTCCGATCGACATCGCGCCGATCGAGATGCGGCCGCCGTCCAGCGTCTTCATGAACTGCGTGAAGCCCTGCCCCTCGCCGCCCAGCATGTTCTCCTTGGGCAGCCTCAGATTGTCGAAGATCAACTCCACGGTATCGCTCGCGCGGTGCCCGAGCTTCTTCTCGCGCGTGCCGGGCGTGAATCCCGGAGCCCCCTTCTCGACGATGAAGGAGGAGATTCCCTTCACTCCGATGCCCGGCGTCGTGACCGCTGTGAAGACCGCGGTGCCGCACACGGAGCCGTTCGTGATGTAGATCTTCCTTCCGCCGATGACGTAGTGGTCCCCGCTCAGGATGGCCCGCGTCTTCGTGCCTCCCGCGTCGGATCCCGCTTCCGGCTCGGTCAGGCCGAACGCGGCGAGCCGCTCGCCCGAGCAAAGAGGCGGAAGGAACTTCTGCTTCTGCTCGGGAGTGCCGAACGCGAAGATCGGCCACGTGCCGAGCGAGACGTGCGCCGCGAGCGTGATGCCGGTCGAGGCGCACGCGCGCGAGATCTCCTCCACGGCGAGCACGTACGAAAGCGTGTCGAGGCCCGAGCCGCCGAACTCGGGCGGGAAGATCATCCCGAAGAGGCCGAGCTCCCGCATCTTGTGGATGTTCTCCCACGGGAATTCGCCGGCGTCGTCGTACCTGGCCGCGCGCGGCGCGATCTCGCGATCCGCGAAGTCGCGCAGGGTTTCGCGGAGGAGCTGCTGCTCTTCGGTCAGCTCGTAGAGATCGAGGGAGCCGCCGACGATCGTCGTGGTCATAGGGTCCTTGCGCCGGTCAAACCGGCATCTCGCAGACTTCGTCGACGAGGAGCTCGGCCTCGGTCGCGCCGAGGATCTCGTCCACGGTCACACCCGGTGCGCGCTCGACCAGCCGGAGTCCTTGGGGCGTCACCGCCATCACGGCGAGGTCCGTGATGATCAACTCGACGACCTTCCGGCCGGTGAGGGGCAGGGTGCACTTCTTGAGAATCTTCGAGCTGCCGTCCTTGGCGGTGTGGAGCATCGTGACCACCACACGCTTCGCCCCGGCGACGAGGTCCATCGCGCCGCCCATCCCCTTGACCATCTTCCCCGGGATCATCCAATTGGCCAGATTCCCGTCCTGATCGACCTCCATGGCGCCGAGGATCGTCAGGTCGACGTGTCCGCCGCGCACCATGGCGAACGAGTCCGCGCTGGAGAAGAAGGCGGCTCCGGGGAGCACGGTGATCGTCTCCTTGCCGGCGTTGATGAGATCGGCGTCCTCCCGGCCCTCTTCCGGGTACGGACCGACGCCGAGCACGCCGTTCTCCGACTGGAGGACGACGTCCATCCCCGGAGGGATGTGGTTCGCCACCAGGGTCGGCATCCCGATCCCGAGGTTGACGTAGTAGCCGTCCTTAAGCTCGAGCGCCGCTCGCCGGACGATTCGTTCTCTTTTCGATTCGCTTGGGTCCATAGGTCCCCTGAAAGACGATGTCCACGAAAATTCCCGGTGTCACCACATGGTCGGCGTCGAGCGTCCCCGGCTCGACCAGCTGTTCCACTTCGGCCAACGTCTTCGCGCCCGCGGTCGCGGCCATGGGATTGAAATTCCGCGCCGACATCCGATACACGAGATTGCCGAGGCGGTCTCCACGCCACGCCTTCACGAACGCGAAGTCGCCCCGGATCGGCATCTCGAGCACGTACTCGCGGCCCTGGATGACGCGGACTTCCTTCCCCTCGGCCACCACCGTTCCGACTCCGGTCGGGGTGTAGAAGCCGCCGATCCCGGCGCCTCCGGCCCGGATCCGCTCCGCGAGCGTGCCTTGCGGCACCAGCTCCACCTCCAGCTCGCCGTCGAGGTATTGGCGCTCGAACGTCTGATTTTCGCCGACGTAGCTCGAGACCATCTTCCGGATCTGGCGCGTCTGGAGCAGGAGGCCCAGCCCCCAATCATCCACGCCGGCGTTGTTCGAGACGCACGTGAGATCCTTCACCCCGGAATCGCGCAGGGCCAGGATCAGGTTTTCGGGGATGCCGCAGAGCCCGAAGCCGCCGAGCACGATCGTCGCGCCGTCTCCGATCCCCGCGCGCTCGAGGGCCTCCGCCGCGTTCTTCACCACCTTGTTCATCGCGCGAGGCTTCCGTTCATCGCGCCGCGCCCAGGTTGCCGGCGCGGTTCTTCGCGACCCAATCGCGGATGTAGTCCACGATCGCGACCGTGGACGTGCCCGGGCCGAAGAGCTCCCCGACGCCCTTCGACTGGAGCGCGGCCATGTCCTCCCTGGAGATGATGCCGCCTCCGGTGAGGAGCACGTCTCCGATTCCGCGATCGATCATCAGCTCCCGGACGCGCGGGAAGAGGGTCATGTGGGCGCCCGAGAGAATCGAGAGGGCCACCGCGTCCACGTCCTCCTGCACCGCGGCCTGGACGATCATCTCGGGAGTCTGGTGAAGCCCCGTATAGATCACCTCGAAGCCGGCGTCGCGCATCGCGCTCGCCACGACCTTGGCCCCGCGATCGTGGCCGTCCAGCCCCGCTTTCCCCACCAGCACCCGAATCTTGCGCACGCGTCCCTCCCCCGTTCCTCAGAAGACCGCGGGCTCGCGGTAGACGCCGAACGCCTGACGGAAGACGTCGCTGATTTCGCCGAGCGTCGCGTACGCGCGGACGGCCTCCAGCACGTACGGAACCAAATTCTTGCCGCTCCCGCACGCTTCCCGCAGCGCCTCGACCGCGCGCGCGTGCGCGGCGGCGTCCCGGCGCGCGCGCAGGGCGCGGACCCGCTCGATCTGGCGCCGCTCGAGCTCGGGATCGATCTTGAGGACCGGAATCGACAGCTCCTCGTCGGACTGGAACCGGTTCACCCCGACGATGACCCGCTCCTCCCGCTCCACCTGCTGCTGGAATCGGTACGCGGAGTCCGCGATCTCCTTCTGCGGATAACCGCGCTCCACGGCCTGGATGATCCCCCCCATCTCGTCGATGCGCCGGATGTAGCGCATGGCGTCCTCCTCGACGCGGTCGGTGAGGGCCTCGACGAAGTAGGATCCGCCCAGCGGATCGGGGGTCTGCACGACGCCCGATTCGTAGGCGATGATCTGCTGCGTGCGCAGGGCGACGGTCGCGGCCTCTTCCGTCGGAAGCGCGAGCGTCTCGTCCATCGAGTTCGTGTGGAGCGACTGCGTGCCGCCGAGGACCGCGGCGAGTCCCTGGAGTGCGACGCGCGCCACGTTGTTGAGCGGTTGCTGCGCCGTCAACGACACGCCCGCCGTCTGGGCGTGGGTGCGCAGGAGCCACGAGCGCGGATTCTTCGCGCCGAAGCGGTCCCGCATCAGCTTGGCCCAAATGCGCCGGCCCGCGCGGAATTTGGCGATCTCTTCGAAGAAATCGTTGTGGACGTCCCAGAAGAACGAGAGCCGTGGCGCGAAATCGTCGACGTCCATGCCCCGCTTGACGCACTCCTCCACGTAGCCGATGCCGTCGGCGATGGTGAACGCGAGCTCCTGCACGGCGGTCGCTCCGGCCTCCCGGATGTGATAGCCGCTGATCGAGATCGAGTTCCACTTGGGCATGTGCTCGGCGCACCACTCGATCATGTCCACGCAGATCTTCACCGACGGGCGGGGCGGGCAGATCCACTCCTTCTGCGCGATGAACTCCTTCAGCATGTCGGCCTGCACGGTGCCACCCAGCTTTTCGGGCGCGATTCCGTGCTGCTCCGCGACCGCGACGTACATGGCCAGGAGGACGACCGCGGGAGCGTTGATGGTCATCGAGGTGGTGACCTGGTCGAGCGGAATCCCCCGGAAGAGGATCTCCATGTCCTCGAGGGAGGAGACGGCGACTCCCTCGCGTCCGACTTCGCCGAGCGCCATCGGGTGATCCGCGTCGTATCCCATGAGCGTCGGCATGTCGAAGGCCGTGGAGAGGCCGGTCATTCCCTGAGAGAGCAGGTAGTGGAAGCGCTGATTCGTGTCGGCGGCGGTCCCGAAGCCGGCGAACTGGCGCATCGTCCAGAGCCTGGCGCGGTACATTTCGGGGTGAAGCCCCCGCGTGTACGGGAACTGGCCCGGCTCCCCGAGGCGCGAGTCCAGATCGGCGGAAAGGTCCGTCTCGGTGTAGAGCGCCTTCACCGGAATGCCAGAGAGGGTCTCGTGGAGCGTCGGAGCGCCCGTGGAACCCGGCGCGTGAGCGTTGGGGCTCGCGGGCTTCGGCTCCTGGGCCTCGCGCTTCATCGGGGCGCGGGCGACGGGCGTTTCAGTTCGGGCGTTCGCCATTTCGAGTCATCCTTTCGACCAGTTCTCGCGCCGCGCGGTACGGCGAGATCCGTCCCGACAGCACCTGCTCCGCCGCTCGATCCAGGTCCGCCTCGAGCCCTCGATTCACCAGCCAGGCGCCGAGCAGTCCCTCTCGAACCGCGTTCCGGAGCCGGGCCCGCGTCTTCTCCCCAAGGCGGGCGGCGGCCACCTCCGGGCGCGCCGTATACGCCCGGTGCTCTCCCAGGGCCCGATGAAGATCCTCGATCCCCCGCCGCTCCGTCGCGACGGTCCGCACGATCGGGGGCTTCCAGCCGCCCTCCCGCCGGAAGGCGAGCGACGACCGAAGCGCCGCTTCCATCGCGTCCGCGCCGGCGTGGTCCGCCTTGTTCAGCACGATCACGTCGGCGATCTCCATCAGGCCGGCTTTGAGCGCCTGGATGGCGTCCCCGGACTCGGGGGTCAGCACGACCGCGGTCGTATCCGCCGCCTCGGCGACGTCCAGCTCCGACTGACCCACGCCGACCGTCTCGATCAGCGTCATCCGGCTTCCCCAGGCGTCGAGAATATCGCAAAGCTCGCCCGTCCGCGCCGCCAGTCCGCCGAGGCTCCCGCGCGTGGCCATGCTCCGGATGAAGACGTGCGAATCGGTCGCGTGCTCCCCCATCCGCACCCGATCTCCGAGGATCGCGCCCCCGGTGAAGGGGCTGGTGGGATCGACCGCCACCACGCCGACCTGGATCCCCTCCCGGCGGAGCAGCAGCGTGTACTCCGTGACCAGCGTGCTCTTCCCCGCGCCCGGCGGACCGGTGATCCCGATCCGCGGGGCGGGAGGCTTCCTGCCGTACACGGCCTCGAGCAGCGGCCCCGCATCGGGCGCGCCCGTCTCGACCAGAGTCATCGCGCGCGCCGCGGCCCGCGCGTCCCCGCGCAAGACGTCCGCGGCGAGGGCGGCCACGTTTGTCTCCGCGGCGGCCACCCGGGTCGTCAATACTCCATCCCGGCGCGCGACTCGATCCCCTTCTTGTAGTGGTGCTTGATCTCGCGCACCTCGCTGACCGTGTCGGCGAGGTCCACGAGGGACGCCGACGCGCTCCGTCCGGTCGCGATGAGATCCATCCACCTTGGCCGGGATCGGGCGAGCTCCAAGACTTCCATCAGCGGAACCAGCCCGAAGTCCGCCGCGACGTTGATCTCGTCCAGGATCAGGAGATCGTGCGCTCCCCCCTTCACGATCTCCCACGCCTTGTCGAGCCCCGCGCGCGCCAGCTCGATATCGCGCGGATCCAGGTGCTTGGGATCCACGAAGACGTTCCGACCGAACTGCCAGACGTCGACACCGGGAAGGGACTTGAGCACGTCCAGTTCGCCGTAGATCCGGCCCTTCATGAACTGGATCACCGCCACCCTAAATCCATGGCCGAGCGCCCGGAGCGCGCAGCCGATCCCTGCCGTGGTCTTCCCCTTGCCGCCGCCGGTGATGACCAGGAGGATCCCTTTCCGGGTCTCGCGGCCCTCGGACGGAAGCGCCGATCTTCCTGTGGCGCTGTCAGTTGCGGCGATTTTCGGCATCAAGACATCTTAGCACCCGACGTCAGGGGTGTCAATCGACGCAGGATCGACCGCGCGACGTCGAATGCCGATCGGGGTCGACCGATCGCTTCGGCGCGCGAGCGCATCGCGGCGAGATGCTCCGGATTCTCGATGAAGTGATGGAGCCGCGCGTGCAGCTCGTCCAAGTCGTGGACGCGCACGGCCGCTCCCGACTCTTGGAGAAAGTCGCAATTCCTGTCCTCCTGCCCGGGGATCGGCTGGAACACCACCATCGGGACGCCGCGGGCCATCGACTCGCTCGACGTGAGCCCGCCCGACTTTCCCACGATCAAGTCCGAAGCGGCGAGGAAGAGGTCGACCTGATCCGTAAATCCGTGCACCTTGATCCGCTGTTCGCGCCCGCGAGCGCGGGCCTGGAGCCGCGTGCGGAGCCGCTCGTTCCTTCCGGCGATCACCAAGACCTGAACCCGCTCGGGCAGGTCGAGCAGGACGTCGAACATGCCCTCGATGGGCCCCCACCCGAACCCTCCTCCCATGAGCAGGACGCAAACACGGGAGGGATCGGGATCGAGCCCCAACGCCGCTCGCGCTTCGGCGGCCGGGATCCGCACCGCGAATCGGGGATCGATCGGAACACCGGTCACCTCGATCCGATCGGACGGAACCACTCCGGTGTCCACCAGCTCCTCCCGCACCCGGTCCGAGGCGACGTAGTAGCGGTCGATGCCCCGGTAGACCCAGATCGGATGGATGGAGTAATCGGTGATGGCGCAGGAGACCGGCACGTCCACTCGGCCCCGCTCGCGCAGGAAGGCGAACACCTCCGCGGGGAGGAACTGCGTGCAGAGAACCGCGTGGGGGCGAAAGATGCGCACCGCCTCGAGGTAACCGTAGCAGCCCCAGAGCGTGATGCGCGTCCGAAGCTCCTGGCGGAATCCTTCGACCGGCGCGCGCGCGGATCGCCGGTAGACGAGGCCCCACATGCGTGGAGCGCGGCTCACGACGCGGTTGTAGGTCGAGGCGTAGAACGTCCGGAGGAAAAGCGACGAGAACTCGAGCGCGTCGCGGACGATCGGTTCCGCGGTGGGGTCGAGCTGCTGCATCGCGCCCGCGACCGCGCGGGCGGCCCGCTCGTGCCCCGCGCCGGCGCGAACGTAGAGAATCAGGACGCGCTTCGCCGCGGGGTCGCCGCCGATGCGCTCAGTAGAACTGACGCCGCCCCCCAGGGTAGGCGTTGGGGACATGCTGGAGGTGGAGCTCGGAGCCATCGATCCCCCACGTGATGCCGACCACGTCGAAGCGCACCGGACGGCCGGTAAGGCCCCGCCGAGACAGGTAGAGGGCGGCGGCCTTGGCCACGTCCTCCCGCTTCTTGGGACCCACCGCGAGGAGAGGCGCCGCGCGGTCCGAACCCGTGCGGAACTTCACCTCGATGAAGACCACCGTGTCGCGATCGAGAACGACGAGATCGATTTCACCCCGCCCTTCCCGAACGTTCCGGTCCACCACTTCATATCCGCGCAGAGCGCAGAACGCCTCCGCGATCCGCTCCCCGCACCGAGCCGCCCTCTCCCGCCACATCCCGTCCCCCGAATCTAGAAGCCCTCGATGGCCTCCTGCACGAAGAGCAGCTCCCGGACGGGGCGGAAGCTCCTGCGATGAATCGAGCACGGACCGTGAATCCGGAGCGCTTCCAGGTGCTCCGGCGTACCGTATCCCTTGTTCTGCGCGAAACCGTACAGAGGAAACCGGTCCGCGTCCGCATCCATCATCGCGTCGCGCGTCACCTTCGCCACGATGGAGGCGGCCGCCACCGCCAGACTCCGCGCGTCGCCGTCCACGACCGCTTCGCATGGCGCCTCCGCCCAGATCGAATCCCGGCCGTCAACGAGAAGGCCCTGGGGTTGGAGCCCCAGGGCCTCGACCGCCCGTCGCATGGCCAGCAGCGTCGCCATGCGGATATTGAACGCGTCCACCTCGGCCACGCTGGCGATCCCGACTCCTACCGCGGCCGCCTCGGCCCGGATCCGGCCCACCGCCTCGCCGCGTCCGCGAGCCGTGAGCACCTTCGAGTCGCGCACGCCGCGAAGTCTCGCGCCCGGCTGGAGCGCCACACAAGCCGCCACCACCGGCCCGGCAAGCGGGCCGCGCCCCGCCTCGTCGATCCCCGCCAGGAGATCGCCCCAGCGCGCGCGGTATTCGTCGTCGAAGCGGGCGAGCCGCCTAGACGCCATCGCCCCCGAGCTTGTCGCGTTCTTCCACCTTCGCCGCCTTCCCCTTGCGCCCGCGGAGATAGAACAGCTTGGCTCGCCGCACCTTGCCCTTCCGCGCCAGCTCGATCTTCGCGACCGAGGGCGAATGGAGCGGGAACGTGCGCTCGACGCCGATCCCGCCCGACACCTTCCGGACGGTGAAGCTGGAGCGCATCCCGCTCCCGCGGACGTTGGTCACCACGCCCTGGAAGATCTGCGAGCGCTCTTTCTCGCCCTCGATCACGCGCACGTGCACCTTCACCGTGTCGCCGGGGCCGAAATCCATGGTCCGGTCCGTCTTGAACCGGGTCTCGAACCGCTCCACCAAGCTCATGATCCTGCCTCCCTCTTTATCTCGTCCAAGAGCTTCCGATCTTCGTCGCTCAGCGCGCGACCGGTCAGCACGTCCGGCCGCCGCTCGAGAGTCCGCCGCAGCGCTTCGCGGCGCCGCCAGAGGCGGATTTGCTCGTGGTTCCCACCCAGGAGAATCTCGGGGACGACGTAGCCCCGATATTCCTCCGGGCGAGTGTACAACGGCGCGTCCAGCAGCGCCTCCGAAAAGGAGTCGCTCTGCGCCGAATCGGCGTCGCCCAGCACTCCGGGTTGAAGCCTCGAGACCGCGTCCAGGAGCACGAGCGCGGCGGGATCGCCGCCCGACAGCACGTAATCCCCGATCGAGATTTCCTCGGAATCGAGGAGAGGAACCACCCGCTCGTCGATTCCGCGGTACCTCCCGCAGACGACCAGGAGGTGCCGCTCCTCCGCCAGCTCCCTGACCCACGCCTGCGTCAGCATCCGCCCTTGAGGCGTCGTGACGAGCACGCGCGGGCGCACGTCCGGGATCGCGTCCCGCGCGCTCTCGAACGCGCGGACGATCGGCTCGACCTTCATGACCATCCCGGCGCCGCCGCCGTACGGATAGTCGTCGGTCGTGCCGTACCGGTCGTTCGCGAAGTCCCGAATCGGAACGAGCGCCACGTCGACGATCCCCTTCTGGCGCGCGATCCGGATCATCCCCTCGGCGAGGGGGCCCTCGAAGAATCCGGGGTTCAGCGTGAGAATCGAGACCCGCACCGCCGCTCAGCTCTCGTCGAGGCCTGGGAGGCCGGCCGGCGGGGCGACCGTCATCATGCCCTTCGCCACGTCGATTTCGAGAATCACGTCGGCCAGGCCGGGAAGCAGGATTTCCCCGCGCGGCCCGCGCACGACGTAGACGTCGTTGCTCCCGGTCGCGAACACGTCCGTCACCGTGCCCAGCCGCTCGCCGGCGCGCGTCCTCACCTCGAGCCCGACCACCTCGAAGCGGTAGAACCGCCCCTCGGGGAGGGGCGCTACCTCGCTCTGGGGAATCGTGAGCTCGATTCCATGGAGCGCCTCGGCGTCGGTTCGGGTTGCCACGCCTTCGAAACGCACGAGAAGCCGCGCGCCGAAGGGGCGCGCCGCGACGATCTTGACCGAGAAATTCTTCCCCGACGGCGGGACGGCCGTCAGGACGCTGCCTGGCGCGAACCGATCCGGAGCGTCGCTGAATGAGTCGACCACGACCTCGCCGCCGAGGCCGTGCGCGCGGGCGACTGATCCGACGAGGATCGGCCTGGAACCGCGCTCAGTCGGCAATCTCGAGCGCGGCGCGGCGCCCGTGAGCCGTGGCCGCCGCGTGGAGCAGCGCCCGCATCGCCTGCGCCGTTCGCCCCTCCCGCCCGATCACTTTGCCCAAGTCGCCCGGCGAAACGCGGAGCGTGAGCACGACCGTCTCTCCCGCGTCGTGCTCGTCCACATGGACGCCCTCCGGATGGTCCACGAGTTGGCGCGCGCAGTACTCGATCAGGGCTTTCATGCCGTCGCTCCCTATTTCTTGGACTTCTTCGCCGCGGCCTTAGGCTTGGCCGCGCCGGACGCGCTCTTCAGTTTCGCCTTCGCGCGGGTCTTCGCCTTTTTGGCGCTGCCCTTCGTGGCCGCCTTCGGCTTTCTCGCGGTCTTGGACTTCGCGGCCTTGGGCTTCACCGCCTTCGCCTTCTTCGGCGGCTTCTCGGCCGCGGTCTTCGAGATTGCCGGAGCGGGCGCGGGCGCTGGCCGGAGCGCCTCGGGGGCGTGCTTCGCCATCATGACACCCACGGACTCCGAGGGGAGGGCGCCGTGGCGGATCCAATTCGCGAACCGTTCCGCGTCCACGCGGAAGGTCGCAGGGTCGGTCAGCGGATCGTAGTAGCCGAGCTGCTCGATGTACCGCCCGTCCCTGGGGCTTCTCGAATTGGCTACGACGACCCGGTAGAACGGACGCTTCTTTGCGCCCGCGCGTTTCATTCGGATGACTACGGCCATTCCTGGACTCCTCCGTGATGGTTCGTGGCGCCCTTGGACCCGGCTCTAGCGAAGACCCAGCGGGGACCTTCCTCGCTTGGCGCCGCCAAGGCGCTTCATCATGACCTGCGTCTGCTCGAACTGCCGAAGCAGGCGGTTCACATCCTGCACGGTCGTGCCGCTGCCGCGGGCGATCCGCCGGCGCCGGCTGCCGTCGATGATCGTCGGGCGCTCGCGCTCCTCGCGCGTCATCGACTGAATGATCGCCTCGGTCCGGCGGAGCTCCCGCTCGTCGACCCGGGCGTCGGCCGGGACCTTCATCCCCGGCACCATCTTCATGATCTCTTCCAGAGGCCCGAGCTTCTTCATCTCCTGAAGCTGGGTGAGGAAGTCTTCGAGCGTGAAGCGCTCCTTCCGGAGCTTCTTCTCCAGGGCCTCGGCCTTCGAGAGATCGAGCCGCTCCTGCGCCCGCTCGACGAGCGTGAGCACATCTCCCATGCCGAGAATTCTCGACGCGAGCCGATCGGCGTGGAAGGGTTCCAGCCCTTCCACCTTCTCCCCGATCCCGAGGTACCGGATGGGCGCCCCGCAGACCGCGCGGAGCGAGATGGCGGCGCCTCCCCGCGCATCGCCGTCCATCTTCGTCAGGACGAATCCGGTGACCTCGAGCCGATCCGTGAAGCTCCGGGCGATCGAGACCGCGTCCTGGCCGGTCATCCCGTCGAGGACGAGGTAGGTCTCGTGCGGCTCGAGCGCCCCGTGGACCCGCTCCACCTCCCGCATCAGATCTTCGTCGACGTGGAGTCGTCCTGCCGTGTCCGCGATCAGCAGGTCGAATCCCTCGCGGTCGGCCCGCACCCGGGCCGCCTTCGCGAGAGCCACCGGATCCTGCGTTCCCCGGTCGAGATGCACCGGCGCGCCGATTGCGCCGCCCAACACCTCGAGCTGGTCGATCGCCGCCGGGCGCTGCAAATCGAGCGCCGCGAGGAGCACCCGCTTCCCTCGCCCCTTCCAGTACCGGGCGAGCTTCGCCGCCGTCGTCGTCTTCCCCGAGCCCTGCAACCCGGCGAGCAGGATGCACGCGGCACGGTTGGA
>Ga0184639_10000215_pt1 | contig 20938 bp, 21 predicted proteins | sample PLM31_170_b2_FD_133155 | JGI IMG/M metagenome (GOLD analysis project Ga0184639, IMG submission 133155) | Groundwater sediment microbial communities from an aquifer in East River, Colorado, USA - PLM3-1_170_b2 | ecosystem: Environmental > Terrestrial > Soil > Riparian zone | place: USA: East...
TCGAACGCGCCAGGCAGCCGGTCGAGCTCGTAGAGCGAGCCTTCCCGGAACCTCCGGGCGTCGGCCGGAAACCGCTCGCGCGCCGCCGCCACGAACTGCGGCGTGACGTCGATGCCGAGGTAGTCGAGCTCCGGCCGGCGTTCACGGATCAGCTCGAACATGACGCCGGTTCCGCAACCCACGTCGAGCACCGACGTCATCCCCGCGAGCAGTTCGATCGCCTTGAGGCGGGACGGATGATCGCGCCCTTCGTGGCCCGCGCGGAGGAAGTCGCGGACCTGATCGGGCTTGAAGTGCCGCCAGGATTCCCGGAGCCTCACGATGCGCTCTGCCCGGCGGCGGAGACGGTGGCCCTCACCCCTGAAGCACCGTCCGCCAGTCGGCCATGAACTCGACCCGCCAGGCGGCGCCCCCGATGAACCCGGCGAAGACGACGTACGCCCCCGCCGACACCCCGACGGCGATGAGCAGGGACGGCAGGTCGTGGACCCAGAGGCCGACGAGCGCGGCGAGAACCGCCGCGCTGCCGAGGCTCGCGGCCAGCGGCACGCGGACGGCGGGGAGGACACGGACCGGGGCGAGGCGGCGGACGCTCAGCGCCGTGTACAATACGCCCGCGCATGCGAGACTCACGCTTGCGACCGCGAATCCGACGAAACCGAGCCACGGCACCAACACCAGCGTGATCACCCACAGCAGGACGGCACTCGCGAGGTTGAGCCGAAACACGATGTCAGCCCGCCCGAGACTGTAGAGGGCGTGCACGAAGATGGTCGAGGTGCCCCCGATGATCGCGGACAGGCAGAAGCATCGCACCGCGGGGATCGCCGGCAACCACGCCTCGCCGAAGATCAGGCGGACGACGGGGTCCGCGCCGGCCAGGAGCAGCGCCGCCGCGGGATACAGGACGGCGGTGACGCGGTTCAGCGCGCGCGCCGTGGCCTCGGCAAACCGCTCGGTGTCGGCCTGAAGGCTCGAGAGGGCAGGGAACAGCACGCGGCCCGCGATGCTGACGACTTGTAAGGGCAGGAAAGCGAGTGTGGCGGCCCAGTTCAGGAACCCGACCCCCGTGACGCCGCTCCACGCCGTCACGAAGATCGGCACCACCGCATCCCCGGCGATCGCGACCAGGATGCTTCCCTGGAACAGGATCCCGAACTTCATCACCGGGGCCAGCTCGCGCCAGCTCCAGCGGAGCGTCGGTCTCCACCGGGCTGCCCCCCAGAGCACGACCAGGTTGACGACGCGCGCCGCGAGCGCGCCCATGACGAAGCTCCAGAGCCCGGCGCCGGCGATCGCCGCGGCGATCGCGACGGCGTGGAACGTCACCGTGTCGGCGGTCTCCGCGACCGTCAGCGGGAGGTAGGCGAGTCGGCGCTCGAGCAGGACCATCGCGGGCATGCGGAGCGACGACAGCACGACGAGCAGCGCGAGCCAGCGTACGGGTGCGGTCACGTCGCTCGACACGCCCGGCCACCGCGCGACGAGCGGCGCCGCCACGGCGATCGCCGCGCCCAGCGCCAGCGCGAGACCGAACGTCGCCGTGAACGCTACGCCCAGAGCCGCCGCCGGGTCGAGATCCCGCCGCTGGATCAGGGCGGCGCCGAGCCCGAGCTCGCTGGAGCGGACGCCTGCTGTGATCACGAAGACGAGGATGGCGTAGAGCCCGAAGACCTCCGGCGTCAGGAGACGAGCGAGGGCGATACTGCCGCCGGCCGTGACGACGACGCCGACGACCCGCTGGGCGCCGAGCAGGAGAAAGCTTCGGAGCGTCCGACCTCTGAGCCCCGGCGAGCTCGACGGGCTCATCGACCTCCGTGCTCGCGCACGTAGGCGGCCACGACGCTCTGCCACGTACGCTGCGCGCGCAAGAGCAGCTCGACCAGCTCGCGGACAGCCCCGTGCCCACCTCTGGCGCGCGTCACGAGGTGCGCGACCGCCTTCACGGACGCCGGGGCATCAGCGACCGTGACCGCGAGCCCGGCGACCTGCATCGCCGGGATGTCGAGGAGGTCGTCGCCGATGAAGGCGACCGCGTCGGCGGCCACGTCGTACTCGGCGCGTAGCGCCTCGACGACCTCGCGCTTCCGCCGCGCCCCGAGGACGACCGAGTCGACGCCCAGCTTGCCGCCCCGCGCCTTCGCGATCGGACTCGACTCGCCCGTCACCATCGCCGTCCGGAGCCCGGCCCGCTTCGCCAGGGCGACGGCGACCCCGTCGTGCGTGTGGAACGTCTTCAGCTCGTCACCGCGCTCGGAAAGGATCATCCGGCCGTCCGTGAGCACACCGTCGACGTCCATGACGAGGAGTCGAATCTTCCGGGCTCGCGCGACGATCGCGCGCGGCGCCATCACGCGACGCGCCGGGACAGGGGTGCGCCCGTCGCGGGAAGCGGGGCCGTCTCGGCCAGAACCAGACCGGGCAGCGCGATCACGATGGCGGCGAAGAACCAGAAGGGCTCCATGATGCGCACGATGATGAATGTGTTGGCCCCGACCGCGTGGCCCAGGAGGCCGATCGTCCCGGCGACGAAGCCGAGCGCCAGCCCGCGCTCCTCGGGAACGCGCAGGACCCGGAACGAGCCGACGCCGGCCTTCAGCACCGCCCACACGAGCGCGAGGAACGTTGCGAGTCCCACGATGCCCGTCTCGACGAGCGTCCGCGCGAATTGCTGGTCCATGAACGCGAACCCCGTCACGCCGTAGCCGAAGATGGGGCGATGCGTCCACCCCTCGAAGGCCTGCTGGACGCTGATGAGCCGAGCCGACGTCGACGGGTCGAGCCCGACGGCGCCGACTCTCACCGTGGGCTGCCCGCGCTCGGGCTCGAACGTGTAGCGGACTCGCTTCATCACCGTGTCGGGGAAGAGCGCAAAGACCAGGGGCGAGGCGACCAGCCCGACGATGAGGGCGCCGATCATCACGCGCCGCCGGCTCGAGAGCACTGCCATGGCCACCACCGCCGGAATCGCGCCGACGTAGGACGTCCGCGAGAGTGTGAACACGAACGGGATCGACATGAGGCCGACGAGCCCCAGGCAGAGCGCCCGGGTGCGCAGGCGCGCCGTCTCGAGCGCGATGCCTCCCGCCACGGCGATGAGCAGCAGGAGGTAGCCGCCGAATGTGTTGGGCTCGCCGTCCTTCCCCTCGAACGGCGCCGACACTCGTTGCCCGCTCGGGATCTGGGTCATCCCGATCAGGCTCACGATGACGGCCGTCAGGAACGCCGCCGTGACGAGGCGCCAGGCCTGCCGGCGGTCGACCAGGTTGTTCACGACCATGTAGTAGACGACGAAGTACTCGATGTACTTGAGGACGTAGAAGAATCCGCCCACGCCGGCGACCGTTCCCGTCGCGTACCCGATCAGGGTCGCGAGCACGGTCGCGACCACGTACGCGAGGATCGGCCGGTTGAGCGGGGTCTTCACGGCGAGCCCCAGCTCCTTGTTCACGGCGGTCTTGGCGAGCCAGCTCAGCGCGACGACCAGCAGGAGGATGTCCTCGCCACGAACGACGATCCGGCGGCCCTCGGCGATCGCGCCCCCGCCCGAGCCGAACTGGGGCGAGAGCAGCATGGAGAAGATCACGAGGTAGAGACCGAACTCCGTCTTGACGAAAACGACGAGAAACACGACCAGGGCGGCAGCCAGGACGAAGGCCGAATCCACGAGCGCCTACTTCACGCGCACGACCTGGTTCCCCAGGCCGAGACGTAGCAGCTCCTGACCCTTCGCCTCCGCTTCCTGGGACGTGGCGAAGTTGCCGTGACGGATGGCGAACGTCACCGCCTCGCCCGGCTGGCTGGCGACTCGCACCGGGTGGCCGCTCGTGCGCAGGCGCTCGGCCGTCTGCACGGCCCCACGAAGCGGAAGCGGCAGACCTACCTGCACGCTCAGCGGCTCTCGCTCCCCGACCACGAACGCGTCGCCGAATCCTTGCTCCCGCAGGGTGGCGACGAGCACCTGGGCGTCGCGCGCGCTCGGGATCTTCTCGATCAGCACGGCGTAGAGCGCGCCTCCCGTCTGCTGGCGGAAGCGCACCGTCTGATAGCCGGCCCCGTTCAGTTGCCGCTCGATGCGCTCCGCCTCCGGGGCGGTCACAAACGGTCCGAACTCGACGGCGAAGCGGGCCCCAGCCGGGCCGCCCCCGGCCGGAGCGGCCGGCTCGGGCTTTGCGGGCGCCGGACTCGCGACGGGCGCGGACCGCTCGACCGGTGCCGGCGCCCCGGCGACGACCGTCGGCCCCACGAGCGGTGCCGACGCTTCCGGCGACTGAGACTCAAGCGGAACGAGCGGCGCGACGGCTCGAGGCGGAGCGGGCACAGCCGGGGACGTGGGCGGCGCCTCCAACCGCTGACGGAGGAGCTCCTTCGGTCGGAGTCCGCCGCCCAACCAGCCCATCCGCCAGCCGGCGAGGCCGCCGAGGGCGGCGAGCAACGCGACGACGATCACGGCGATCCAGAGACGTCTGGACGGCCTCGCGTGGCGCATGGGCACATCGAATGCGTCCCTCTCGGGCGCCGGGGCCCTCGTGAAGGACGCACCGGTGGCCGTTACGCCGTCGACGGAAGCGGGCCCTGCATCGCCGGGGCCCCCGCGGTGGATGAGACGGCGCAGGAACCCGCCCACCTGTTGGAGACGCTCCTTGCGGCGGTCGACGACCGTCTCCTCGCCGTAGTAGTGCGTGTAGTACTGCGTGTAGGCGTAGCCCGCGATCTCCGTCTTCACGTCGTTCAGGACGACACCCCAGACCTTGCCCCCGACGTTCTCGACGTGGACCTTCGCCCGCTTGAGGACGAGCCGGCCCACCTTGCCAGCCTGGTAGACGAGGACCACGCCGTCGCTCTGCGAGGCGACGATCGCCGAGTCGGTGACCGGCAGGATCGGCGGCGTGTCGATCAGCACCACGTCGTACACGTCGCGCACCGAGTGCAGGAACCCTGTCATGGCCGGGGTCGACAGGAGCTCCGACGGGTTGGCCGGGACCGGGCCCGCCTCGATGATGTGCAGGTTGTCGAGGCCGGGGGCCGCCATCACGTCTTCCATCTCGAACCGCCCCATCAGGATGTCCGCGACCGTCCGGATGCAGTCCTGCCACTGCGCGCTCCCGACGAGGATGTTCGACAGGCCCGGCTCCCGCTCGATCCCGAAGAACCGGTGGATGCTCGGACGCCGCATGTTCGCGCCGATGAGCAGCGTCTTCTGGCCGCTCTGGGCCATCGTGAGCGCCAGGTTCACGATCGTCGTGGTCTTGCCCTCCTGAAGGGTCGGGCTCGACACGACAATGACCTTTCCGGACCGCTCCATGCGCGCGAACTGGATGTTGGTGCGGAGGGTGCGGTACGCCTCGGCGACCGGCGACTTCGGATCGAAGTGCGTGATGAGCAGCGAGTGGCTCAAGAGCGCCTCGGGATCGATCTGAGCGAGCTCCGGCCGGCGCTCGAGGATCCGCTGCACGGTCTCGCGCGAGTCGATGTGCGGCACCACGCCCAGCACCGGAACGCCGAGGTACGCCTCGACGTCTTCGATGGTGCCGATCGAGGTGTCGAGGGTCTCCCGCACGAACGCGAGCACGAGACCCAGCGACAGCCCCAGCACCGCGCCGACCAGGATCGTGTTCATCGTCTGACCGCCCAGGGGCGCGTCCGGCTCCGTGGCCGGGCGGACGATGGACACCTCCTCGATCTGCTCGGCCTCCTTGATCAGCGCCTCCTGGTGCTTCGTCTTCAGGAGCGCGAGCAGATCGTCGTTGGTCTTGGCCTCGCGCTGGAGCCGCTGCAGGGAGAGCTCGAGGGAGGGAAGCTCCCGGTTCTTTTGTTGCAGCTCGCCGATCTGTCGGTTCAGGAGCTCCTCGCGGTTGCGTAGCATCGCGATCTGCGCCGCCACCTCGCGGCGCATTTCCATGCGGACCTCGCGCATCCGGTCGTCGAGCGCCTGGAGACGGGGATGTTTCTCGGTGACCTCGAGAGCGAGGTTGTTTCGCTCGAGGAGGAGCTCCGAGTAGGTGGCCTGCAGCCTCTGCATCGCCGGGTTCGAGGTCTCGACGAAGATCCGCTCGGCGCCGCTCGTCGGGTCGAGCCGCGTGAAACGCTGCTGGATCGCTTCGAGCTCGATCCGCTGCTGGCGGGCCTTCTCGATGTCTCCCCGGACCTGGGTGAAGAGCGAGAGCAGCACCGAGGACTCGGCGCCGGGCGCGATGATCCGGTTTGCTTCCCGGAACGCCCAGATCTCCGCCTCGGTGCGCCGGCCGCGCGTCTCGACATCCTTGAGCTGGTTCTCGATGAATCGCCGAGCCTCGGTGACGCGCGCGTTTCGCATCGCCTTGTTATGGTCGCGGTACGCCTCCACGGTGGCGTTGGCGAGGTCCCGGGCCTCCCGCGGGTTCGTCGAAGTCGCCATGACCTCGAGGATGCTCGTGCTCGGCACCCGGGCGACCTTCAGCTTGCTGCTGATCGAGTCCAGCACCGCCCAGTAGCTCTTCGACTCGCGCACGGCCCCGCCCGAGGTCGTCTCCGGGAGGCGCCCCAGTCGCTTCGCGACCTCCTCGAGGGTCGGGTAGCTCTTGATGAGCGTGACCTGCGTCTCGATCGAGTCGGCGCTCGAGTAGGAGAGCACCTCCACGAGGAGCCCCGACAGCTGGGTCGACTGCTCGAACTTGACGGCGGCGGTCGCCTGGTACACGGGCACCTTCTGCCGGGCGAACCCGAGGCTCAAGAGGGTGACGAGCACCGTCGACATGATGATGATCACGCGCCGACGGTGCACGATCAGCCAGTAGTCGCGGAGGTTCATCTCGTACTGCGCCATCAGCGGAAGCCCTCGCTGAACCGCAACCGCTCCAGCCGCTGGATGAGCACCGCCGCCCCCTTCGACTGGGCGCGCGGCGTCTCCGCCGCGGTCACCTCGACCGCGGCGGCCGGGCGCGGCGGGCCGGCGCCCTGCGCCAGGTCGAGGCGACCCAGGCCGACAACCGGTCCGTCCGCGTCCTGGAAGAGCCGGCACTCGACGGCCTCGGGCGCCGAGGCTCCCAGTACCCGGAGCAGGCGCAGGGCGCGGTCGCTGAACCGTGACGCCACGATCAGCGCGCGAGGCGCCGCGTCCCGATCGAGCGCGGCGTCGGGAAACACGCTTGGGCGGAGCGCGGCGTGCTCCCCCCACCACGCGACGGCCTCGACGGCGCGCAGCACGGTCTCGGGCCCGGCGACGACGTCGCACACGACCAGCACGAGACGACCGCTCGCGTCCGCGCACGCGAGATCGACCGTGACCTCGCCGGCGGCGAAGGGCCTCTGCACGGGCACGAGCCCGGGCTCGAGCTGGGAGGCGCATGCCGCCGCCACGCGCGCGAGCTCGCCCGCGTCGGCGACCGCCCGGCGCGTGAGGGCTCTCACCGCCCGCCCTCCGCGACGGCGCCTGTGATGTAGAGGAACGGCGCTTCGGAGAGGTCCGTCATCTTCGGCGACGGCAGACGCTGGCCCTTGCCGTCGGCGACGATCTCGACGCGCGGGCGCAACGGATGGTTGCGGTTCACCGCGGTCACGCGGCCGACCTCGCCGGTGTTCAGGCGGACGAGGGTGCCCGGTGGGAAGACGGAGATCTCCGAGAGAAGCGCCTTGACCAGGGAGGATGGAAAGGACTCGTGCTTGGTGCGCACGATCTCGCGGATCGCCTCGTGCGGTCTGAGACGCGGCCGCGGCGGCGGCGGCATCGTGAGCGCCGTGTAGGTGTCGACCAGGCCCAGGATCTTGGCGTCCTGGTTCACGGTGGTCCCGTGGAGGCCCTGCGGGAAACCCTGCCCCTGTTCGCGCTCGTGATGCTGGAGCACCGCCTCGACGAGCTCCTCGTGCGGCGGGGACCAGCGGCGGATCCACTCGACCGACAACCGCGGGTGCGAGCGGTAGAGCGCCTGCTCCTCCGGGGACAGCGCGTCGAGCCGGCGCGAGAGGCCCTCGGGCAGCTGCCAGAGCCCGACGTCGATCAGGCAGCCGGCCATGCCGAGCTGCACCCGCCGCGGCCGATCGTACCCGACACTCGCAGCGATGGCGATCCCGAGCGCCGCGACGCGCGCCTGGTGGAAGGCCAGGTAATCGACGCCGGCGAGCGCGATCGTATTGTTGGCCACCCAGAAGAGCTCACTCGACCGCTCCAGCGACACCACGCAGCGCTCGATGAGGTGCTCCAGCTCCGACCACGGGAACGCGTCGCCGGTGCGGATGATCTCGCGGACGCGCGCCAGGAAAAGCTGGAGCTCGGCGAAGAGCGGTTCCGCGCTCTCGGCGAGTGTCTCCGGCAACGCCGGCTCGAGCGGCAACGCGTCGAGGCTCGCCGCCGGCTCGACGGCGGGTGGCGTCTCGACCCGCGGCGGGGGCGCAGGCCGGGGCACCTCCGCAACCGGGCGCGTCCGCGGCGGCGCTGGCGGCGCTTCGGGCGCCGCCGATCCCTTGGCCTCGTCCGCCGCCTTCTCGCGCACGATACCGCGCACGACGTCGCTCATGCGCACCATCAGGAGACCCCGACCATGTCCTTGATCACCTCGGCGATGATCTTCTCGCCAATCTCCTTCACGCGCTTCGAGTACCCGACCAGCAGGGCGACGTCGCATAGGTTGTTGATCTCACGCGGCGTCCCTCGCGTGAAGTCGAAGATGAGCTTGATCGCCTCCTCGGTGAAGAGCTGGTTGGGCTGACTGGCCATCCGCAGCCGGTGGCCGATGTAGTTCGCCGTGTGCGTGTAGTCGAGGGTATTGAGGTGGTACCGGAGGGTGATCCGCTGATCCAGGTGCTTGAGCCGCCGGACCTTCACGGCGAGCTCCGGCGAGCCGATGAGCAGGAGGGTCACCAGGAATCGCTCGTCGGTCTGGAAGTTCATGAGCAGTCGCAGCTCCTCGAAGACCGCGGCGTCCTCGATGAGCTGCGCTTCGTCGACGATGACCACGGTGTCCCGGCCCGCCTGGAAGTTCCGGAAGAACAGGTCGTTCAGCACGTGCAGTAGCTCCGGCTTGCGCGTCTCCTGGGTCTCGACGCCGAGCTGGTAGAGCACCTCGCGCAGGAAGTCGACGGCGTTCCAGCACGGGTTGGTCAGGAGACCGATCTCGTAGCGCTCGGCCTCGAGACGCTGGATGAGGGCGCGCGATAGCGTGGTCTTCCCGCAGCCGTACTCGCCCGTGAGCATCCCGCAGCCCTTGCGGTGCCGCACCGTGTAGACGAGGCGCACCAGCGCCTCCTCGTGCTCGGGCGACAGGTAGAAGAACTTCGGGTTCGGCGAGTTGTCGAACGGGGGTTCGCTGAGCTCCCAGTACGCTTCGTACATCGGTCAGTTGGCCTGGCCTCGGAAGATGAAGTAGAGGCCGGTGTAGGCGGTGGCCAGGTTCGCGATTGCGTTCAGGATCGTGAGGTAGTCCTGCCACCACTTGACCGCGACCTCGGGCACCGTCACGACGGCCCCGGGCTCGAGCGGTGGCGCGTCGGCCATTGCGTAGGTCCTTCCGTTTCGGAAGGTCACCACGGAGCTGTCGAGCCTCGCCCGATTCGTGGCCCCGCCGGCCAGCGCGACGTACTCGCGCGGGGTCAGGTCCGGCCGGAAGTCGTGGGCGCCCGGCGTCTTGACCTCGCCGAGGACGAACACCCGGTCCTCGACGACCGGCAGGACGACGACGTCGCCGTTCTGGAGCGTGATGTTGGGCGCCTCGTCCTTCTCGACGAGCAACCGATGGAGATCGATCGGGATCCGCTGCCGTGGCCCGGTGACGCCGTTGCGCTCGACCAGCGCCAGACGCAGGTCGGCGTACGCCGCCGCGCCGCCCACCTTGACCACGACGTCGCGAACCCGCTCGCCCTGCGCCAGCTCGACGCGCTGGAGGATCGTCGCCTTGCCGGCGACCGTCGCCTTGGTGCTCTCGGGCGTTCCGTTGAACGCCCCGCGAACCTCGACGAGGTCCTGGAGTACGGAGATCGGCGGCACGAAGATCGCGTCTCCCGGCTGGAGGTTGACGTCCGCGGGAGGCTTGAGCGCCGAGCGCATCTCGAGCGGGAACGTCTCCTTGCGGCCATCGGCGCCGACGCGCGTCAGCCGCGCATCGCCGTCGGCCGCCGACTGGCTCACGCCGCCCACCAGCTCCAGGAGCGCGCGCAGCGAAGGCGTCGCGCCGAGCTCGTACTCCCCGGGCCGGCGCACCGCGCCCGTGAGCGTGACGGAGCCGGCCCGCGCGGGGACGCGGATTTTGAGGCCCTCTTCCATCAACGGATTCTGGGTCACGTCGCCGCGAAGCTGGAACGCGAGCAGATCGATTTCGCTCTCGATGCCCTTGCGCGTCACGAGAACACGCCGAGTGCTCCCACGCGCCGTGATCCCTCCCGAGTCGAGGATGACGTCGTGCACGCGGCGCAGCGCCGTGGCCTGGAGCATCCCAGGACGTTCGACCTCGCCCGACACGACGATCTCGAACGTCCGCGGGGTCATGACCGTGATCGTCGCCTCGGCGAACCGGAATACCTCGCGCGCGCGCTGCGCGACGCGCCGATGGGCTTCGAGCAACGTCAGACCTGCGAGGGGAATAGCGCCGAGGGGAGGCACGTTGATCGCGCCCTCGAGATCGACGACGGCCTGCTGCCGGATCACCTCGAGGCGGCCCGCGATCTGTACGTCCAGCACGTCCCCCGGACCCAGCCGATAATCCGGCCCGGGCATCGTGCCGCGTGCCTGGGCCGGGCCCGGGGGCTGGGCGGCACGCGTCGCGTCCCCCGGTGGTTGCGGCGGCTGAGCGGATCCCAGGCCGGGAGCCAGCAGAGACACCACGAGGAGCAGGCTGAGCGACCTGCGAAGACTACCGTGTTTCATTCGATGGCCGGCGACACCAGTTGAAATTAACGCATTGTCTCTTTTCGGAAAGAGGGGCGTCAAGGAAAAATGCATAGGATTGCAATAGTTTCCTTGACACCGGGGACCCGCGCGAGTACGATCCGTTTCGCTATCCGGCGAGAGCGGCGATCGGAGTGTCGAGGCGGCGCCCATGGTGCCTAGAACTGTCCGCGTCGCTCTTGCGGCCTCCGTGCTTTTCGCCTTTCTTGGCGCAGGCTTCTGGATTCACGCTCTGATCTACTCGCGGTCGCCGGTGGCCCAGTCGGCGTCCGGGCCGCCCTCGAGTCCTGCCGACGCGCTGCAGTCAGCGTTCGTCCGTGTCGCCGAGCGCGTCCGACCGGCGGTCGTTCACATCGGCACCGTGCAAGTGGCAAAGCCGCGGCGGCCGCCCATGGTGCCGGGGCCGTTCTCGGGGGACCCGCTTCTCAAGGACTTCTTCGACCAGTTCTTCGTCCCGCGCGGCCCCGGGCGTCGAGAAGAGTTCCACCAGCCCGGACTCGGCTCCGGCGTCATCATCGACAAGCGCGGGTACGTCCTGACGAATCACCACGTCGTCCGGGGCGCCGACGGTGTGACCGTCCGCTTGTCCTCGAAGCGGGAGTACCGGGGACGGATCGTCGGCGTCGACGTCAAGACCGATCTGGCCGTGATCCGGTTCGAGCCGGACGTCGAGCTGGCGGTAGCGACGCTCGGAGACTCCGACGCGCTCCGTGTCGGCGAGTGGGCCATCGCGATTGGCAACCCATTCGGGCTCGACCAGACCGTCACGGTCGGCGTCGTGAGCGCGACCGGGCGCGGTGACGTCGGCATCGCCACCTACGAGAACTTCATCCAGACCGACGCGTCGATCAATCCGGGCAACTCGGGCGGCCCCCTCGTGAATCTTCGCGGCGAGATCATCGGCATCAACACGGCCATCGTGGCCACCGGCCAGGGTATCGGCTTCGCCATTCCCGCGAACATGGTCAAGCGCGTCACCGGGCAGCTGATCGACCGCGGCAAGGTGACGCGGGGCTGGATCGGCATCGCGATGGAGCCCTTGACCGGCGAGCTGGTGCAGTCGTTCGGGCTGCGCGACGCGCGCGGAGCGGTCGTCGCGCGCGTGTATCCGGGAGGTCCCGCTGCGGCGGCGGGTCTTCAGAAGAACGACGTCGTCGTGTCGTTCGCGGGTACCGTGGTCGACGACTACCGTCAGCTGCAGCGGCTCTCGGCGGACGCGGAGGTGGGCAAAACGGTCAAGCTCGAGATCGTCCGCAATCGCGAGCGCCGCGTGGTGGAGCTACGCGTCGCCGAAGCGCCCGATCGGGTGGCGCCCGAGCGCCAGCCGTCCCTCCAGGACCGCTGAGGATGTTCCCCCGACGCTGATCAAGCCACGAACGGCGGGATGGGCGGGATCTCGACCTGCTGGGTCTTAACCTCTCGGACGCCGGGCACCGTGCGCGCGACCTCGACCGCACGCTCGAGGGCCGCGGTCCCCTCCAGTGTTACGACGCCGGCGTGGGCCTCGACCGTGATACGGTAGCGTCGCGTCTCCGGGTGGGTCGCGAGCGCCACCTGCACGCGTGACGCCAGCGCCCGCGACACGACCATCTGGCGGCCGACATCGGTCGTGGCCATCTCGGGACGGCGCACCAGCCCCTCGGCGACCCCGACCACGGCATCGTGCTTCAGCTTTTCGGTGTTGACGACCAGCTCATAGAGCGTGGGATCCGCGACGTCCACTTCGTAGAGGTACCGCATCCGCCCGGATTTCTCGGTGTCGTCTCGGCGCACGAGGTCCGCGGCCGCGCGCTGGTTCGGCGTCTCGCCCGTCATCTCGGTGGTGCGCTTGATCCACTGCTGCACGCGGTGCTCGAACGGCGCGATGATCCGGATCCGGAGCACGTGCGGCACGCCGCGGAGCAGCCACTGGCCGCCGCCGCGCATCAGCACGCAGTTGTCGTCTTCGGCGAACTCGAGGCAGGTGGTCTGCAGCACGGTGATGTGGTGGCGGGTCTCGGTGTCGAAGCGCTCGAACAGCGTCGGCTTCGACTCGTCGAGGTGTGAGAGCTTGTCCTCCGCGAGCCCATAGCGGCGCGCGGCGTCGAGAAGCAGCTCCTGGTTGACGTAGCGATACCCGAGCCGCTGCGCCAGCGCCATGCCGATCTCCGGGCCGCCCGCTCCCATCTGATGCGAAATGTAGACGATGGCCATGGCTCACCCCCGCCGGTACTTGTCTCTGAGCGCTGTCGGGGCAATCGCGATGCGCTTGCCGGCGACGTCATCCAGAATGTAGACCTCGTCCGTGAGCGACCCGCTGGCGAAGACCTCGAACACCTCGAGTGCCGCCTCGAGCGTCGTGCCGGGGCGCCCATCCATGAGCCGCTCGACGGCGGAACGCTGGAGTCGCTGCATGGGCCCTCCGGTCATCGGCTCGCCTCGCCGGCGGCTGCGGCTCGCCCTGCCACGAGTGGCGCCAAGCCTATCCCACAACGCCACGCTGGACAAGATATGGCAGGGCGAGCCGCAGCCGTAGGCGAGGCGAGTCTATGGACAAACCCAGGGCGAGCCGCAGCCGCCGGCGAGGCGAGGCGAAAAACAGAATTCCTCAGCACGCCAGGCGCCCCGCGCGCCGACCCGGCTCCGAGAGCCGTGCGAGCGGGAAGCGGTCGAAGCTCGGAACGAAGGAGTACGGCGGCCACGGCCCGGTCGGGACAACGGCGATCCCCGCGGCGCGCGACGCGATCGGCGCGATGCGCGTGAGGAAGCTGTCGACCTCCGATCGCGGGACGAGAAAGGCGACCGACCCCGCGACGTTGCTGCTGCCTCCCGCCGACCGGTAGCGCCACCGCTCGATTCCCGCCTGCGTCACGAGCCGCTCCGCCAGCTCCCGGAGCTGGACGACGCCCGGCGCGCCGTCGGCGCACTCGCGGCAGGTCCGCTCGATCGAGTGCCCGCAGTGCAGACGCAGGAGCTTGACGCTCATCTCGACGCAGCCCCGAAGCTGACCGAGCGTCGCCCGAACGAGCTGCGTGTGCGCGCCGAGCCAGGCGTCGAGGTCCGCCGTTGCCACAACGGTGCCGAACCTGAACGGCACCACCGCGGCCGCGTCGAGGGTCGTGGCGACGACGTCGTGGTGGAGGGCCAGCGTCCGGGCGTTGGCCTCCGGCAGGAGGTCGAGGGGGCTCGCGAGAACCACCAGGTCGTCCAGGCGCCGAAGCACGACGGGGCCTCCGACGCTCGCGTCCGGAGGACGCCATGCCGCCGGGAGCAGGTCGGCGATCGCGTAGAGGTACTGGTACATGCTGCCCCCCGAGCCCCCGGGTGGGGGCGTCGTACGTTCGGGGCGAATCCCGTGCGTAGTCCGAGAGGTTATAATGAGCCGGTCGTGTTGTCCAGGCACCGTGCGTGGACCGCGTGGGCCGTGACCGGCACCGCGGTCGTTTTGCTCGCGTCGAACGCCCTCGGCGCCAGGCCGTCGGCCACGCTGCCCACCCGGATCCCGCCCGCCGAGCGCGCCCGGCTCCAGGAAGTCGCGCAGGGCGCCTCGGTGAGCGTTCAGGCGTCGGGCGAGCCGTTCGTCGTGCGACGCGACGTCTTCGAGTTCCTGCTGGATCACCCTGAGCTCGCGACGCACCTCACTCGGGCGCTGCGGCTCGCCCGGTATCGCATCTGGCGGGACCCGGAAGGCCTCTGGCTCGACGACGGCTGGGGCGTGGTCGGGCGGTTCTCGGTCGTGTACGCGGCGCGCGGCACACGCGTGGTGTACGCGCGGGGCCAGTACCAGTCGGGGTTCCTTCCGAGCATCCACGGGCAGGCGGTGGTCGTCATCGAGTACAGCGTCGATCCAACCGGGGACCGCCGCAGTCTCATCTCGCCCGCTGTGACCGGGTTCGTGAAGCTCGACAGCGGCTTCTTCGCTCTCGCCGGACGGCTCGCCGGCGCGGTCGCGACCGCCAAGGCGGAGAAGGAGGCCAAGCGGTTCGCCAAGATCGTCACCCGCGCCAGTCGCGCGATCGACGAAAACCCGGCGCACGTCCACGAGCAGATGCGGCAGCGCCCCGACGTCCCGCGGGGCGACCTCGAGGAGTTCCGGCGGCTACTGCATCTTCCCTCGCGCCGCCATGAGACCGTCGCGAAACCGGGGGATCTCCGGATGGAGCTCGACGGCGGTCCGGTAGGCGATCGCCGCCTCGGCGTAGCGCCTCTGAGCAAACAGCGCGCGCCCGAGACGCGCGTGGGCGTCGGCGTGATCGGGCTTCCGCTCGATGACCGCGCGCGCCGCCGCCGCCAGCTCGTCGTACCTCTCGAGCGCGTCGAGAGCATCCCACAAATCGAGGTGCGCGGGCGCCTCGTCGAAGTTGAGCCGGATCGCCTCGCGGCACACCGCCGCTGCCTCGGCGTAGCGGCGCTGCGCCAGCAGGACCCCGCCGAGCGCCGTGTGGGCGGCCGGGGACTCCGGGGTGCTCCGGATGACCGCGCGGTAGGCCGTCTCCGACTCATCGTAGCGACGCTGCTCGGCCAGCATCTCGCCGAGGTCGCTATGCGCCAGCGCATAGTCCGGCCGGAGCGCGACGGCTTCGCGGAACGCGGTCTCGGCCTCCGCGTAGCGGCGCTGCCAGTAGAGCGCGACGCCGAGTCCGCGGCGGAGCGCCGGATGGTTCGGCCGCATTGCGAGCGCGTCTCGGTACGCCGTCTCCGCCTCGACGTGCTTGCTCTGGCGGCCCAGGCAGAGCGCGAGGTTCGCGCGTGCCTTCACCGAGTCGGGCCGGATCCCGATCGCGGCGCGCAGCGCGATCTCTGCCTCCGCGTGCCGGCCCCGCCGTCCGAGCGCGACTGCGAGCTCGTAGTGGAGCTCGGCGTCGCTCGGCCTCAACGCCAGGGCGCGCCGGAACGCCACGGCGGCTTCGGCGTAGTCGCCAAAAGCGCCGAGTGCCAGTCCCCTGCCGGCGTGGAGATCGGCGTCATCGGGACGGACCCGCAGGGCGTCGGCGTACGCCCCCGCCTCCTCCGCCCACTTGCCCAGGCGTCGCAGCGTCGCGGCCAGGCCGAGGTACGCGTGAAGATACGTGGGGCGCAGGCGGATCGCTTCACGGAACGTCGCCGCCGCCTCGCCGTAGCGACCCAGTCGCTCGAGCGTCATGGCCAGGTGGTGGTGCCCTCGCGCGTCACCAGGACTGAGCCGGAGCATGTCGCGGAATGCCGCGACGGCCTCGGCGTCCCGGTGCCGCCGCCTCAGCACGACGCCGAGCCGCTCGCGCAGGCTGGCGTCCTCTGGTCGAAGCCGGATCGCGTCGCGATAGGCCCCGGTGGCGTCGGCCAGTTGGCCCTGGCGCTCGAGGGCCAGGCCGAGCCCCCGGCGCGCCTTCGCGTCGCCCGGCGCGAGCGCGAGTGCCTCGCGGTACGCCGCAGCCGCCTCGGGATACCGGGCCTGCTCGTAGAGGGTGTCGCCGAGATCGCGCTGTGCCGCGGCGGGCGCGAGATCGCGCGCCAGCGCGTCGCGCTGCACCGTCTCGGCGGCCGTGACCTTGCGCTGGCGGCGTAGCACTGTCGCGAGATTGGCGAGCGCCGTCGCGTCGTTCGGGTTCAGGATGAGCGCCTGGCGCAACGCGGACTCCGCGTCGGCGTAACCCCCTTGACGGCCCAGCGCCAGCCCCAGGCTCACGTGCGCCTGCGCAAAATCCGGCCGCAGCCGGATCGCCTCGCGAAACGCTGCGGCCGCTTCGGGATATCGCGCTTGCTCGAAGAGCGCTCCACCCAGCTCCATATGGGCCGAGACACCGTCGGGCTTGAGGAGGATCGCGTGCTTGAAGACCGCTTCCGCTTCCGCCGATCGCCGCTGGCGGCGCAGGACCACCCCGAGCCCGAGATACGCTTTCAGTCGACCAGGGTCGATCCGGACGGCCTCGCGGTACGCCGCCTCAGCCTCGTGGTATCGGCCCTGCCGCGAGTAGGCATGGGCGCGATCGCACAGGGACTCGGAATCGGCCACCGCTCACTCGGGTAGGACAGCGACCGCCTCGATCTCGACGAGCAGATCGTCCCGAACCAGACGCGAGATCTCGACGAGCGTGCTCGCGGGACGGTGTGGCCCGAAATATTCCTTGCGGGCGATGTTGACTTTCTCGCGGTCGGCGATGTTCTTGAGAAACACGGTCACCTTGCACACGTCGGCGAACGTCGCGCCGGCGGCCGCGAGGCAACGCTTGAGATTTTCGTGAACCTGGCGGGCCTGGGCCGTCGCGTCGTTGCCGCCCACCGTGCGCCCCTGCCCGTCCGACGCGACACAGCCCGAGACGAACACGAGCCGCCCGGCGCGCACGACGTTGGTGAAGTGACTGATGGGCTCCGGCATTCCGGGAACGCGGATCTCTTCACGCCGGCCGCTTCCGTGCATGCGCCACCTCTCACCGGGCTTCGACCAGGGACGCGGGACAACTGGAGCCGACGGCGGGACTTGAACCCGCGACCTGCTGATTACGAAGAGCCCGAGTGATCCATAAGTTCCGGGCTCTTCGGGCCGGCGCCCCGGCAAATCGTGGCAGAACGCGGCATGAGATGCAACCTATCCGCAACCGCACCGGGACGCCCGTGGGCGCAGAAAGCGCCCGGCCTCACCGGCCTCCTCCCACGTGTCGAACCCTTTCGGCCCCTCGACGAGCGTGAACTCGCCCGTCTCCGGGTCCCAGGTGACGAGCCGTGGGATGAAGAGGCCGGAGCGGGCGTCGAGGAAGAGCGTGCGCCAGGTCATCGCCCGCCCGCCTTCGGCCCGCGCGGGTCCACGGTGTCGGGGAGGCAGGCGAACGTGAGCGTCAATCGCCCGCTGCCCTTCGCTATGACGGCGGTGTTACTGCCGCTGTCTTCGGAGCCCGGATAGCGTGACACCGATTTCCTAATGCCGCTTCGTAATGCGCGTTTACACGAATCCGCGTCCGAGAATCCATCTTTCAGTGACCACGTCGCGGCGTTGATCTGCTCCCACAGCACCCACGCGCACTCGGCGTAAGCCGTCGCAGCCGAGGTGAGCAGGGAGAGCGCGACGAGCAGCAAGGCCCTTCGTGCGTGTCGCATCATCGCTTGCCCTCCTCGGCGGTCGCGCGCTTCACACTAACGTGCGTGTGAGATTCACTCCACGCGGCGCGTCTTCGTAATCAAGTCCTCCGCAACTGACGCCGGAACGGGTAGCAGACTGATGTCCGACGACCATGTGCTCGTCTCCAGCCGGTAATAGTACCGCCGCTTTGGCTCGGTACGAACGGCGACAGCGGCGTCGTTGAGAAATGGTCCACGCCTGGAGATCGTGACGATGTGGTCGCCCGATGGCACTCGCAGCACAACGTGCTCGTCGACCGCGAGCCCGTAGAGCGGAACGCCATCAAGGACGACGGTGAAGTTCGCGCCGCCGCCGATGTATCGCCACTCTCGGATGACGACGATCTCCGCCGCCTGATCTGGGTCGGGCAACGATGGCAGAGTGCCGACAAGCCCGTGGGCAGTACACCCTGCGAGCACCAAAGTGCAGAGTGCCAACCGTAGCGCCAGCCCGTGCGTGTAGTTCATCGCGCGTCCGCTTTCTTCAACGCTTCCCACGCCGCCCCCTGGACCGCGTGCCAGGGCGTGCGCTCCCACGCTGAGGCCGTGGCGCTCGTGATCGAGTGCTCCATCCCGGTCGTGTAGAAGGTGGCCCGCCAGCCCTTCTCGTCGTACCGCGTGAGTTGTAGATCGTATCCCTGACGCGCCATGCCGCGCTCGACTGCACCGATGCCGCGCCACGAGTTCAGCCACGAACGCAACGCGCCGAGCACGGGTAGATCAGCGTCCACGCGGGCCGCCTCCAGCGTGACCAGGAGCAGGCGGCCGAGGCGGTCAGTCACGGGCCGAGGGCTCGCGGGCCAGCACGCGCTATTCGATCACCTGGTCCGCCCGCCCCAGCACCGACTGCGGGATCGTCAGGCCGAGCGCTTTCGCCGTCTTGAGGTTGATGACCAGCTCGAACTTCGTAGGTTGCTCCACGGGGAGATCGGCGGGCTTGGCGCCCTTGAGGATCTTGTCAACGTAGGTGGCGGCGCGCCGGAAGAGATCGCGCAGGCTCGGCCCGTAAGACATGAGGCCCCCGGCCTCCACATGCTCCCTCCAGCCGTATGCCGCCGGCAGGCGGCTCCTTGCTGCGAGGTCTGCGAGCCGTGTTCGGTGGAAGATGAGCATCCCATCTGCCACTATGAGGAGTGCTCCCACGCGCTCTTTGGCCATCGCAGCGAATGCGCCGTCGAATTCGTTGGGACCTCGGGCCTCCAGGTGTTGAAGCTGCACTCCCAACGACCGGGCCGCGACGTTCACTTCTCTTATCAAGAGCGGTTGGACCGGATTGGCCGGGTTCGAGAGGATCGCCACACGCCGGACCTTGGGAACGGTCTCCTTGAGCAGCTCCAGCAGTTTGCCCGCTATTTCCAGGCCGACGCTGAAGGACAACCCTGTGGCGTTCCCGCCCGGGCGCGCGAGGCTCGCGATGAGCCCGGTGCCAACAGGATCGCCAACGCCAATCATGACGATGGGGATCGTCTCGATGGCGTTCTTGGCTGCCGCCGCTGCTGGCGTCGGCACCGCCACGATGATGTCCACCTTGAGCCGGACCAGCTCGGCCGCGAGGTCGGGCAGCCGGTCGAGCTTACCCTCCGCAGATCGATAGTCGATGACAAGATTCTGGCCCTCAACCCACCCGAGCTCGCGCAGCCCTTGCCGGAACGCGTCGAGGCGGGGCGACATATCGGAATGGGACCCCGTCGCAAGAAAACCTATCCGAGGCACCCTTCCCGCCTGCTGGGCCTCGGCGGCGAGCGGTGCGGTGAGGAGCACCGCACCCGTGCCTGCGATGAACGTGCGACGGTCTATCAATGGGTGCTCTCGCAAGCAGTCTGCGAGTCAAGCGCGAGGGGATGTGGGGCGCGGGGAAACCGGACCGGGTCCATGCAGGAGCCCTCCTCACTGGCTGGGCGGGAGTCTAGCAGAGTCCGAGCGTCTCCGAAGGGATGCGAACCTCTATGGGGAGCGGGCTTCTCCCACCAACGGGGCGGGGTGCACGGCCGGATCGGATCTCTGCCGAGCTGGGCATTCTTACCATACGGGTCAGGTAAGCATTCGCCACACGAGGAGATCTTCGCCCTGCTCGAGAAGTCGGCCCAGTATCGACCTCAGACGTAGAAGAGCTGATTGATGATACCCGCGTGCCGCCGACCGGACTCGATCCACTGGCGATGTAGACGCTCGAAGTCCGCCCGGTTGTGGCTGAGGAAGATCCAATCTGCGTCTGCGGCAACCTGCAATTGATGCTCATCGACGTGCCCCAGGTACCCGGCATCCCGAGCTGTCGTCACCGGGAAGCCGCGGGCGCGCAGCATCGCTGCGAGCACCACGGAGACATCCTCGTCGCAATAGAGGGCTGCCGGTCGGCTAGGCATCCGGACGAGAGAGCGGGTGCGCGATATCGTCCGGGACGTGATTCCGGTCGCTGTATTGCTGGATCTCGGCCTGGTGGTCCGCGTAGTAGCTCAGTGCGTCGAACACCTGGGCGAGCGTGAGATGGGATAGGTGGGTGGGAATCTCCTCAGGGGCGACGCCAAAGCGCCAGATCTCCACGACCGCGCGCACAGGGACGCGTGTTCCTACGATGGTGGGCTCACCGCTGAGGATGTTGTCGTCGCGGACAATGTAGTGATGCTCCGTGCTCGTCGTCATGGCGCCGCAGTTTCACCTCCGGTCTCGCGCGTCATGCGCTCCTCGGATCCTCGGGTAGTGTCTCACGTGCTGCGGCCCCGGGCCAGTCTCTCGGGTCGGGACGTCGGCCGCTACGGTAAGCTGGCCGTCGGTCTTCGCGGGATCAATCGCCATGGCAGCCACATTCTAACAGCCTCGCCGCCGCGAATCCGATGCTGATACAGGGACTCGGCTTCGAGGTCGGAGTATCGCTCCAGCAGTCCGGCGACAGCCATAACTCCGCTCTAAGGGGGGTCCCGCCGAGGGGGGACGATTCGCCTGTCAGGCGAACTTTTTCTTGACTGCTGTTCTGGCATGTGGTACAGAATCCAGTATGCCCTCCGAGCGCCACGA
>Ga0184639_10000216_pt1 | contig 20897 bp, 19 predicted proteins | sample PLM31_170_b2_FD_133155 | JGI IMG/M metagenome (GOLD analysis project Ga0184639, IMG submission 133155) | Groundwater sediment microbial communities from an aquifer in East River, Colorado, USA - PLM3-1_170_b2 | ecosystem: Environmental > Terrestrial > Soil > Riparian zone | place: USA: East...
CGCGATTCAATCTCTTTTGGCCAAAGAGCTGTTCATTCAATTGACGGCCGGCCCCTCCGCCATTCACGCCTGGGCGCGCGGCGCCCGGGAGGTCACCTTTATCGGGGCCGTGGGCAACCGGTTCGATTATGTGATCGTTGCGATTCCTTCGATACGCAACGCCAACGATCTGAAAGGAAAACGGATCGGCGTCAGCCAACTGGGAGCCAGCCCCGATTTCATCGCCCGGCTGGGGCTGCGGCGATTGGGATTGAATCCTGAAAAGGACGTTACGATCGTGCCCATCGGATCGCCGGGGGAGCGATGGTCGGCCCTGACCGCCGGCCATGTCCAGGCCTCGCTCTTCCAGACCCCGCATACGCTGCGGGCGCGCAAAGCCGGCTATGTGCCCCTGCCCGATTTCGCCACCCAGGACTTTCAATACATCCTCTCCGGGGTGGTGACCACGCGTTCGTTTATCCGCTCGGACAGAGAGACGGTGATGAATTTCATGCGCGGGCTGGCCGACGGAATGGATTTTTATCGCGACGAAAGGAACCGCGAAAAGTCGATGCGCTTTCTCAGCGAATACTACCGGACCAACGCGAGCGAAGAGCTGGAAGAAACCATCAACGTCTACAGCCGGGTCACCCCGGGACTGCCGCTGGTGACCGCCAAGTCCATCGAGAACGTCATCGCCAACGATACCGACCTTTCCGGCATGCAGCTAAACGCGGCCGACATGCTCGATCTGTCATTCCTGGAGAGACTCGAAGAGGAGAGAAGGACAAAGGCGCGATAAAAAGTTTCCTCACGCGATCCGTACTCTCACCGCCTTAGGCTATAGCCAGCTGCTGAAAAAGCCTCATTCGCTTCGTCAGGTGGTTAGTATGCCGCAGACTCAAGCAATTTATTCAAGTCATCTCGGCAGTCACGATCTGCGTATTCTCCCTCGTCCAGAACTTGGAAACGGACTGTCTCGTCCTCGAAATCTGCCCCTAGTTTCTGCCACGGCACTTTATACCCAACTTTTTGGAGGTAGTTGGCTATCTTCCGTTTTTAGTTCGTATCTTCGTTTCCTTTGAGATGCTTGCCCTTAATCTCGACTACAGCCACAGAGGTGCATGGCGCTGACCGCCACCAGATTTTCCTCATCAGCTGTGAGTCGCCCTGCAGATCAAGAAAGCATTTCATCTGGACACAGCAAGATCCAAGTCCTGACCCTCGAGACTCATCCGCACCGGCCACGGCCCCGAGAACATCAGCCGCTTGCGCCGCTTCGCCATCGGTGTGATCAAGTCCAAGGGCGTATCCAGCGTAGCGCAGAAGATGCGGGAACTGAATTGGAATATCCGCGCGGTGTTCGGCTACCTGCGCATGACAACTAACTCCTGCGCCGCTGGCCTTGCTTGAGATAAAAAACAGAGAACAAATTTACCGTGCGGTAGTGTGTGTCATCCCTTGACACGTCGATTCTTCCGGAATAATTTCGTGTGTACTTTAACAAGGCACGCTCGGGCATGGATGAAAGGGAAGCATGACGACACCAGCGGATACCCGTAACCTCATCTCTCCAACTGCTGAGCCCCGTTTCGACCTAAGAGATAAAGTCACTGGTCAGACAAGATACGTAGAGGACCTGCCCAACCCTGCGGGCACGAGCTATGCTTCCATGCTTCTCAGTCCGTACTCGCACGCGCGTCTCCTCTCCATCGACTCTTCTAAAGCAGAGAAACTTCCCGGGGTCATCGCGATATTGGATCGGGAACATCTTAACGGTCTAAGTCCCATGCTTCACACACCGAGATACGAGTACATGGTCAAAACGTTGTCCGGTCCTCTGCCCGATGATCAGCCCTTGGTGGTTCTCGATAAGGTACGCTTTCATGGCGAGTTGGTTGCCGCCGTAGCTGCCGATGACCTGCGCACAGCGCAAAAAGCTGTGGAGTTGATTGAGGTCAACTACGAGCCGATGGAGCCCGTCTTTGATGCCGTCGCGGCGCTCAGCGCTTCTGCTCCGATTGTTCATGAAAGTAAAGGAACAAATCTGCTGTTAGAAGATAGATTGGAATGGGGCAACGTGGAACGTGGTTTCCGCGAAGCGGCACGCATTTTCGAGGAAACGTACACGTCACCCTCTATGTTCCATCATCCAATGGAAAATGTCGGTGGGTGTGTCGCCCAATTTTTGAACGATGAGGCGATTATTTGGGGGTCAACAGACGCGCCTTTTCGGGACAGCGATGAGATGGCGGACTTTTTTCAAATTGATCGAGAGCGCATGCGTTTCAGGGTTCCGTACGTTGGCGGCCATTTCGGAGCTAAAAACGTGACGAACTACATGCTTGCCGCACTGTTTCTTTCCCGCAAATGCGGGCGCCCCGTGAAAACCCTTCCTACCACGGAAGCCAGTTTCCGAACGACCGCCCGTCACGGGATGATCTACACGGCCAAAGTAGGTGTAAAATCTGACGGAACGCTTACGGCGCTCGATGTTGACATGATTATCGATACCGGGGCCTATACGACGGGCGCGGTTTTGGCGACGCACAATATGGTCATTTCGGCCTGGGGCTGCTACCGCATCCCGAACGTGCGCATCAAGGCGCGCTGCGCCTACACCAATAAAGTCCCGGCGAGCCACACACGCGCGACCGGCAAGTTTCAAACAACCTGGGCGATCGAGTGCCTGATCGACAGCGTCGCCCGAAAGACGGATGTTGACCCTACGGACTTCAGAAAGAAAAACGTTCTGCGCCGGGGCGAATTCGTCGCCGAGGGGACGCCCCCGATGGACGCCGACTACCTGGACATGATGGACAAGGCGGCGGCGGCGATTGACTGGGATGGCTATTCCTCCACGGAGCGCCACGGACGTTCAGACTCGAACCCGCTGTCTCCGTCCGCGAAAGGAAGAGCCCTGGTTCTCACTTTGAGAAATGGCAATCAGGGAGGCGGACGGGCCTACGCCATGGCCACCGTCGATGTTCGCGGCAATGTCAAGATCGATCACAACGCCCCCGATCCGGGCCAAGGAATCTACAATTTGATCGCCATCATTGCCGCGAAAACTCTGGAACTGCCGCGCAGCCAGATCATCGTTGGCGAGCCGGACACGGCCGTCAGATTGCCCTTTAGCGGCGTCAACGCCCAACGAACCACGATTCAATTGGGAAATGCCGTCAAGAACGCTTGTGAAAATTTGAAGCAGGAATTGGTCAACGTCGCCTGCGAAATCAAAGGGGGAAATCCGAGCGAGTGGAGGGTTGCAGATGGTCGATTATGGCGCGCCGAACAGAGCTTTTCGTTCGGCGACATCGCAGCCGGCATCAAGACTCTCGGTGATAACTCGGTATTGAAAGCGATCGGCTCTTACAGCCCGCCCTCGGGTCGAGGCGCTTTTGGCGGCTTGGACCACTGGGCAGCGAGCGCGGCAGCCGTGGAGTTGGAAGTCGACCGTGAAACCGGGGAGATCAAGGTGCTTCAATATTCCGTGGTGTCGGATGCGGGAAAGGTGCTTCATTTCAATTCGGCCAAGGGACAGCTCGAGGGCGGCGCCGTGATGGGTTTCGGTCACGCGCTATTCGAAGAAACCGTGTATCAAGACGGACTTTTATTGAATGCCGACCCGTTTCAATATCGGCTTCCGACCATGCAGGATATTCCAGAGCATTTCCGCACGATCATCCTCGAGAACGAAGACGGCCCGGGGCCCTTCGGCTCCAAGGGGATGTCGCAGACCTCGATCACGGCGGTTGCGCCAGCCGTTGGCAATGCCGTTTACGACGCGCTCGGGGTCCGAATAAGATCGGTGCCAATCACCCCGGAAAAAATTTTAAAAGCTCTAGGGAAAATCTAAGTGCTGCAGCCGTTTCGAGTACTAACTCCCACCAACATAGAACAAGCTTCGGCGGAGTTGGTTCGTCTGGGCGAGAGGGCTACGATCTATGCGGGGGGTGCCGAGCTGATTCTTCTCCTCCGCTACGGAATGGTCCATCCGGAGTACCTCATCAACATTAAATGCATCAGCGGACTAAGCGAAATCTGTTGGGACGGTCAAACAGTTCAAATCGGGGCAACTGTCACACACCGCCGTTTAGAAACCGATCCTCTGATTCGCGAACGCTTGCCCTTGCTCGCCGATGCCGAGTCTCGAATCGCGAATATCCGGGTTCGCAATCAGGGCACGTTGGGTGGGAATCTTTGCTTTAATGACCCCCATTCCGATCCCGGAACAGCCCTCCTTCTTCACGAAGCGGAGGTTGTGCTCGCGCGCAAAGACGGCCTCAGACAGATTGCATTGTCTGATTTTTTGTTCGGCATGTACTCGACCGGGCTCGAGCCGGGCGAGCTCCTGCAAAAAGTCTTGGTGACGCCCTTGCCCGTCGGATGGTGCGCCGCGTACCTTCGAGTTCACCGCTACCAGCGTCCCACGCTTAACGTGGCTGTCGCCGCGAAACTGCAAAACGGCGCCGTAGAAGATGCGCGGCTCGCCGTTGGCTGCGTCGGGCCCAAGCCTCAGAGATTGTCGGAACTGGAAGCAAAAATTCGCGGCGAAAAGCTGGATGGCGCGAAACGGATTTGCGCCGATTCGAAGCCGTACCTCAAGGATAGGTTAGCGCCGGTAGACGATCTTCTCGGTTCGGCTGATTATAAAATTTACATGGCGGCTGTGCTTCTGAGTAGGGCGCTGAGCCAAGCCAGCCGAAGCAATGGAAAGGGCTGATGATGGCCGAGCCACTAGCGCCAATTGCTACGCTGCAAAGTTTTGAGATCGAGATAACCGTTAATGGTGGGCCTTGGAAAGGAAACGTGCCGGCCGAGGAGGTGCTCCTGGACTTTTTGAGATATCGCCTGAAGCTCACCGGAACAAAACGTTCTTGCGAGTCCGAGGTCTGCGGGGCCTGTACCGTTCTTGTAGATGGCAAGCCAATAAGTTCGTGCAGCTATCTCGCCTTCGAGGCCAACGGGAAATCCGTCACGACCATCGAAGGGCTGGCCTCCGGCGGGGAGCTCGATCCATTACAGGAGGCGTTTATTAGAAATATGGGCGCTCAGTGCGGATTCTGCACATCGGGTCAAATCATGGCCGCAAAGGCGCTCCTCTTGGATAACCCGTCTCCCACCTATGAGCAAATCTCGGAATGGCTGAACGGAAACATATGCCGGTGCGGCTGCTACCCGGCCATAGCGAAGTCGATTCTGGAGGCCGCCGAGGAATACAAGAATCGCCGGTGAGTTCTTCCTACGCCTGCAGGTCCCCGAAAAAGAGCTCCTCGAGGCGAATCGGGGACGGAATTAATCCGTGTTCTACCGAGAGATCGACAAACGTTTGCAAGGTCCGACGAATCTTTTCCACGGAATATGGAACAGGATCGCGGCCCGTCAATGCCATTTGCTGCTCCAGCGCGTCCCCGTACCAGAGCAGACCCGAGTCGCGACTGTCTTGCATCTTATCCAGTCCAAGCTCCTTGGCCCGACAAAACGCCCGGAACATTTCGCGCACGACATCCAACCGTTTCAGATATTCCTCGCGGCAGGCGATGATGTTCATGACCGGAATCACGCCGCTGCGGCGATAGGATTTTTTCTCCTCTGCCGCGGCGTCGGGAAATAGCCTTTGGACATTCTTGCGGGCGAGGAGCTCGGAGGGGATAAGATCGGGGTGGACGAGCGCGTCGATTTTTCCCGCAGCTAACCACTCCTGCAGATCGGTGTCTTTGGGAACGTACTCGAGCCGCGTTCCCGGTGGCAGCACGTAAGAATTATCCTCCGTTTCCGCATTGAGCCAACGAACCTCCCCTAGACGGACGCCGTATTCATGCGTGAGCAAGCCGCGCGCCCAGACGTTGGCGGTCATCCCGTATGCGGTTCCGACTCTTTTGCCCTCGAGATCCTTCGGCTCTCTGATGCCGGACCCCGCATGAACGAAAATGTAAGAATGCCTGAACGCACACCGGATGAAAACCGGCAGGGCCCTTACCCTCGCGCCACCGGAGCGGGCACGTAAAAATCCCGCCAGCCCGCATTCGGCAAAATCTAGATCGCGATTGCGCAGCAGCCCGCCGACTCCCACGTTGGCTTGCTCCGATATCTCGAGGTGGAGCGATGAAAGCGGAACCTTGTTGTCGAATAGAGCCGCCGTCCAGTCATGTCGGCGACAGGCGACCTTGACAATCCGTTTATCCATATTTCGTGCTCGTTCGACAATCTTCAGAAAAACGCTAATACGAACTTCCCGCAGCTAGCTCGGGCCGCACGCCAGCGCCGCGACCGAAGCAGTAAAAATGAGATGTCGCCAGGTTGTGCCCCGATCCCTGCTCAGAAATACCTGGCCCCAGCCGGCATCACCGCGGCCCGTGGCCATGAACATTGTTTCCGGATCGGCAGGGTCGAATGTCAGATCGCCGATCGGGTCGTAGAGCAAATCAGGCAGACCCCCGGTCAAATGTTGCCATGTCTTGCCCTGGTCTGCCGTACGAATGAGACTACCTTCGGCCCCGGTGGGACGATTCCATTCCGTCGGGACGCCCCGCGCAACGCCGACATACAGCATGGCGCCATCTGTCGGATGATGACGTATCGGCTCGCCATAGTCCCAAGGCAGATCGTCGGTCAGAGAAGTCCACGTGCGGCCTCGATCACTACTTTTGTACACGGCTTTACCCCAGTGCGGTTGAGGAGATGCGGGATAGGTCCAGTGCGCTCCCCCGCCGGTGGTTGCATATATTTCCGAAGTCTGAGGGTTAAGGTCGAGCCCGTGCACGTCAGGGTCTATCCCCTCCACGGAATCGGTCCACGTTTTACCCTCATCTTCACTCCAGATGACCCCGCCAATTTGAATCGAGGCATAAATAAGTTTCGCATTCGATGGATCGGGCAAGATGCTGCGAACATGAGGATCTATGACGGTAGCGGGATAAGGCCACTCCCGTTTTTCGCCGAGTTTTGTCACCCCCTCCATTTCCTGCCAGGAGTTGCCTTCGTCCCGAGTGATAAAAAGGCCCACCGGCCCTGTGCCCCCATATAACACCTCGGGCCTGCGCGGATCCATCGACAGGCATCTCAGGTGGCGCCGGGTCAATCCCTTGGATCGCTCCTCCCACGTCATACCCCCATCGGAACTCCTGAACACGCCGCCGCCCCGAGTGCCAGCATAGACGATGTTGCGATTCCCAGGATGAACTACGAGCGCGCCCGATGTGATCCTCTGATCCTTAAGGGCTTTCGTTTCAAGGCGCCAATTAACACCGTTGTCGCGCGTGCGTACAATTACTACTCCGTGTGAGGTTCCGATTAATAGTCGTTCTGCGGCCATCCTTCGTAATCTCCTTGATTGAAGGCTTTTTGTTTCTCAAAAAAACTCTTGCTAACTCAAATAAGGTATTGGGGTCAATCTCTCGCCGTCGAACTCATAGACTCGACCGCCCACTTCCGTGGGATCGGCTGACAGGAGCCAAAGAAGATGCGGCATGAGTATTCCCGGTCCAGGATGGCGGGCACGAATCTCCTCCCGCTCATAGTCAAGCGCAATTCGGATCGTAGGCCTTAGGCATGTTACGGCGATGCCCCTGTCTTTCTCTTCTTCCCACAGCACACGCGTAAGAATCTCGACTCCCGCCTTTGCCGCCATGTAAGGCCCTCGACCTGTAACATTGCCGTATTTCAAAGCCCATTCCGATCCCCATGGACCGCCCCCGGATATGTTAACAATTCTTCCGGTACGCTTATCGGATAGGTGAGGTAGAGCGGCGCGGCTGGCGACGACGGTCGAGGTCAAGTTGGCTTGCACGATGCGTTCCCAGATTTCAAGCTCCATCTCCCTCAGCGGCGGCCATTCGCGACCCTGGGGATGCATCCCGGCGTTGTTGATCAGAACATCGAGGCGACCGAAGACCTCGACGGTTTGCAAAACCGCTTCTTTCGCCGCAGTGGGGTCAGCGATGTCGGCCCGGACGCCCATCGCCTTTCCCCCGGTGGCACGAATCTGTTCTATGCATTCACTCGTGTCCAGGAGATCGGCAACCATTACGCCCATGCCCTTGGAAGCCAATGTTGCAGCAATGCTGCGGCCAATGCCTCTCGCGCCTCCGGTTACAAGGGCCACATTAAAGACTTCGGATTTCGCCATGAGTGATCGTCTTCAACCGCGGCTCCGAAGAACTGGCTCGCGAGATCCATTGTGACCTGGGTCTGCGCATCTGACAATTCGCGGTCGCCGAATAGCCATTGCCTTTTTGGCCAGGCACGTCTGTGGAACGTTCGCAGCCATTTTGCGGCGGTTCAGAACGTTTTTTTTCAAGCGCCTGAAATTTGGAACAAACTTATTGATCCAAAAATCCGTTGTCAAGGTGTTTTGAAAAGCTTGACTTGTTTTATTCATTGTTAGTATAAGCATTTCAGCAATTAGATGGCAATCTGATTATTGGCCCGAGATTTATGACCGATCAAACCCTTCAAGCAAAAAACTTCTATAAAGAGTGGGTCCACGCGCAGGGGATTCCGATAATTGAGGAGTACTATATCGAGGACGTCAAAAAGATTGAGCTTGCGTGGTGGGAGCAAAAAGGGGGTAACGGGGCGATTCTGAATCTGATCGGCACCGGCGAGTCTAACGATGCTTATGTTTGTGAAATTCCTCCGGGAAAGAGTTTAAAACCGGAGCGGCATATTTACGAAGAGATGATTTTTATTTTGCAGGGAAGCGGAGCGACCACTGTCTGGGTAGAAGGCGCAAAAAAACAAACATTCGAATGGCAGGAGGGAAGCTTGTTCGCTCCGCCGCTGAATACCTGGCATGAATTGCACAATGGGCGGTCAAACGAACCCGCTCGTTTCCTGGCCGTGACATGCGCTCCCCTCGCGATGAATCTTTACCACAATCTGGATTTTATCTTTAGCAATCCTTTCGTTTTCAGTGATCGTTACCAGGCGACCTCGGACTATTTCAGCGGCACCGGCAAAATTCATTCCGGCCGCATTTGGGAAACCAATTTCATTGCGGACGTCTATGGCTTGGAGCCGCCCGAACGCAAGGAGCGCGGCAGGGGGAACCGCGAGTTTCTCTTCGAGCTGGTCGACAACACGATGGCAGCCCACATCTCCGAGTTTGCCGTCGGTCGATATAAGAAAGCGCATCGTCATGGCCCCGGGGCCCACGTCATTATCCTCAGCGGCAAAGGGTATAGTCTCATGTGGCCTGACGGTGGCAAGAAACTAAAGTTTGAATGGAAACCGGGAACCATCATTGTTCCTCCGGAGATGTGGTGGCACCAACATTTTAATATCGGTGGCGATCCTGCGCGTTATCTCGCTCTCAGGTGGGGAAGTCAGAAATATCAATTCCAGCTGGCGCAGATCGATGAACTCCTGAAAGACCGCAGGGAAGGCGGAAATCAAATCGAATATGAAGATGAAGAGCTTGAAATAAGGCAGCAGTTCGAGGAAGCTTTGAGCGGAAGTGGTATTGCAAGCCAAATGAACTTTTAAGCGGAATTTTTGTAAGAGACGATTGGGGACCGGGACACCAGAGGGGGTCTGGCAAATGGTTGCTGTCCGAAAATTGCTGTTAGCTTTGTTGTCGTTGACCTTTTCCGTCGCACCAGGGCCCTTTGGGCTGCCGCGGGCCGAGGGGCAAGAAAATAGAACAGCAAAGTTGATCGAGAGCGCGAAAAAAGAAAAAGAGGTCGTCGTTTGGCATATCGACGATATAGATGACGACATCGTAAAAGCATTCGAAACGAAATATCCCTTTCTCAAGGTCAAACTCTGGCGCGACCGAGGCGCCACGATGGCAACGAAAGCTCTCGAGGAAGCGAAAGCAGGGGTGTATTCCCCCGATCTATGCCTGCTCGACGATATCAATTTGGAATGGCTGATGGACGCAAAGCTGCTGTTAAATTATGACTGGCCGAATACCAAAGGCTGGGTGAATCAGCCGGCTCATAATTTTTATCGCGGCATTGTGGCTTCACCCAAGGTGCCGATTTTCAACAGCAAGGTTATTCCGAAAGACCAGTGGCCCAAGGGCTGGGACGATCTCAAGGATCCCAGATGGGAAGGGAAAACGCTCGCAAGTTCTTCAGGAACGGACACAGCCTTGTACACGGCGTTCACGTGGCGCAAAAACGATCAGGAGTTGAACTGGGAGAGGTCTTTTGGATACTGGCGGGACGTTATTAAGGCGACGAAACCCAAGGTCGTCCGGGGGCTCTCGGGGCCGATAGAAATGCTGGCATCGGGCGCGGCATCGATCATGATTTGGAACACGGCCAATGGGGCCCTGCGAGCAATATGGAAAAAAGCACCCATAAGAATGCTACCTATCAAGCATCTCATTGCCGGGAATAACTCGCTCGCTATCATGAAAAACGCTCCGCATCCAAATGCGTCAGTGCTGTTTGCGGATTTTCTCACGTCTAAAGATGGCTTAATCCCGTATGCCGAGTCTAGGGGAACTGCGGTTAACGCCCCCGCGCTTGAAAAGTTTGCTAGGGCCAATAAGGATCTAAAAGAGATGGGACTTACATTCGAGGTGTTACCTTATCGATTCATGAAGGACGAAAACATCGAGAAAGCAACAGGCTTTTGGCTCAAGGAGTTGGGGGTAAAAGGGGGCCAGTAATGTGCTAAATTAGAGATCGATCTCTGAACCACAGAGTTTTTCAGACAAAGTTCTGATGGGAGCAAGACTTCCTGCTATCGAGATCGGAAAAGCGGCGAGGTTTGAATGACGCCTCGCCCTCACCCTTCATTTAAAGTTAGCCTGTGAAATAGCTGTCCCAGTTTCTTCGGACTTTCGCCCACACCTCTTCCGGCGGAAGAGCGATCCCCTCGGCTCGGAAGTCCCTAGATTTCGTAGCATCGACAAAGAGCTTCGCCGTAACCCCGTCGGCGGTCGCCGAAGGATCAAGCCTCAGACCGAAAGAATTGGGGATGATAAAGATGTCCTTGTCGGCCTGGACTCGAGTGGCAATGGCCCAGTCGACTTCCTCCGGGTTCGTGATGTCGATATCGTCATCGAATATGAATACATGCTTTACTCGGCTTCCCTTGACGCCTATGACGGATGCAAGGATATTGTTCGCCATGCCTGGCCGTTTGAGTCGCTCATCGATCTGGATGTGACAATGAAAGGTTCCCAGCCCGGCGGGGGGGCAATAGACTTTTTTTATCGCTGGGTGAGCAGGCTTAAGTGCGTTGTAAAGCAGGGTCGACACGGTGAGGCATTGAATCACTCCCGATTCGTTCATTCCCTTGCAAAGATAAAAACCGTGATAGAGAGGATTTTTGCGCATTGTTATACATTCGATGTTCCATAATCGTTCACGTTCCATCTTGCCGACGGAGTAGCCGCAAAATTCGCCATACGGACCTTCGTTTCCAACAGTTGGGGGAATGGACATGTAGCCCTCAAGGACAATCTCCGCCGTCGCTGGAACTTCCAAGTTGACCGTCTCGCATCGCACCAATTCCACGGGCTGACCGCGCAACGCGCCGGCGATTGCGAACTCGTCGATGTCAATTCCAGGTACGAACTGGGAGGCCAAAAAAATGACCGGGTCAGTGCCAATAGCGACGGCAATCTCAAACTTCTTCTCGCCTCGAAACTCCGCCCTTTTGTAGTATTCGTACGCATGATGGCCGGGACTAAATCGCAGGAAAGTCTGATTCTTGCCCGCGAACATCATCCGATAAACCCCTAGGTTTCGACCATACTCCGGATCTTTAACGATCACGAGACCTGCCGTGAGATATGGAGCCTTTTCGGTTCTGTTCCAAGTAATCCAAGGGAGCTTCGAGAGATCGACTTCCGCTCCTTTCAGAATGATTTCTTTGCATGGGCCGTTCTGAACCGTGACGGGATCTACCAACCTTTTAGTCCTGTCGATGACATCAGCGAACAGTGACTTCTCATCTGTTTCCAATGCCGTTGCGATGCGCTTGGTGGTAGAGAGGAGTTCGGTGACGACGGGCATGGAGCTGCCGCGAACTCGCTCGAAGTGAAGTGCTTTCCTGCCCTTTTCGTGAGCGGTCTTACAGATCGCACCTAGCTCATAATCAGGATCGACTTCTCTGTGAATTCTTGCCAGGTCTCCGTCGGCATCCAGCTTCTGCAAATATTGTCTCAGATCAGAAAACGGCATGATCACCTCCGGAAAAATGTCCTTGTCGCGCGATACGCTCTTCAGCCCGAAAAAATCGATTCGCAAAGAACCGACTGTGAAAATACCAAAATATCGTACGGCGTAACCCGTACTGTCAAGAGAATAAGCAAAAAAGGGTTCGCTCATTTAGTTCCTAAATGTCTTGAACTGGGCGGCGCAGTAACATAATTTAGCGCTACTCCTGATTTATTTGGCTGTCAGACCGCTCCATGCTCTTTAATTCTGACGACCGATCGCAATGGCATTTTACAGGCGTTTGTCAGTTCTCGGTCACGACATGTTGACGTTGAGGTTCTTTCTACTTTTAGCCTTAACAATTTTTGTCGGGGGCTCGACCCTCATTCCACTCTCTTCGTTACTTTGGAACAGCTTCAAGCCCGTGCGGCTCGGGAAAATGGCTGATTTTACATTCCAAAACTTTACTCTACAAAATTATAGCAATGCTCTTATCGACCCCGGAACTATCTCTATGGTCGGCAACAGCTTTGTATTTGCGACAGGCTCGACCTTGGTCGCGTTAATTCTGGGGGGGATCGTCGCATTTCTCGTGGAGCGAACAAATATTGCCTTTAAGAAAATCGCTCATACGCTAATGCTGATCCCCTTAATCATGCCGGGGGTGCTGAAGGCTAGTGCTTGGGTTCTTCTTTTAAACCCCAATAACGGAGTCCTGAATCAATTGTGGTTCTCCCTCGGGTTTGAAAGTTATCTGTTCAACGACCAGTCTGTGCTTTCGATGGTCTGGGTCCAGGGCATCTCCATGATACCCGTAACATTCCTGCTGCTCGGTGCCGCTTTTAAAATGATGGACCCCGCCCTGGAAGAAGCGTCCTATGCAGCAGGCGCCGGGAAAATAGGAACGCTGCGCAGGATTACGATCAGGCTGATGGTCCCTGCGATCGCCGGTGCCGGCCTGCTCAATTTCACTCGCGCTTTGGAGTCGTTTGACGTTCCGCTCATCATGGGCCTTGGCGCGGGATACCAAATGTTCAGCACCGCGATTTACTATGCCCTCAGAATTCAGTCGCCCCCTGGCTATGGACTCGCTCTCGCATACAGTGTCGTGCTCGTGGCCTTTGCGACGTTTGGCTTGCTAATTTATCAGCGGATCCTGAATCGGGGCTACAGGTACAGGACTGTCACCGGAAAAGCTTTTAGACCTACGCTCATCGACCTGGCACGCTGGAAGTATGCCCTAGGCACCGTGGTTCTGTCTTTTAGTTTTATCTCCTTTCTGCTTCCGGTGTTAGTTCTCCTCTGGGCTTCATTGCTCCCGTACTATCAGCTCCCTTCAGCCGAGGCATTGTCATCGTTGACGATAGAAAACTATATGGTCCTTCCAAAAAAAAGAATTTTCATGTCTGCTCTGGCGAACTCCGTGAAACTGGGAGCCGTCGTCAGTGTCGGAGGCATGATCTTAGCGGTGCTGGTCTCGTGGACGGTGCTTAAGCTACGTCCCAAAGGGAGCCAGATTTTGGATTTCTTATCCTTTGTCTCCTACGGGATACCCGGAGTCGTTGCCGGATTCAGCTTCATGATTATATTCCTATCTTTCCCCAATCCATTATATGGAACGATCTGGCTGGTGGGGTTGGCTTATTGTATCAACCTCCTGCCTGTCGCCACTCGATTCAGTCATACCGGCATCATTCAGATGCATCAGGAGCTGGAAGAGGCGGCCTCCACGTCTGGGGCAGGATTCGTGACCACGCTTCGAACGATTACCATGCCCATCATTTTTCCTTATATTGCTGCGGGGGGATTATTCTTGTTTTTATTAACCATGCGACTTCTTTCGCTCGTAGCGGTACTTTACACTCCGGACTCCATTGTCTTTCCCGTTCTCATTGTCCAACTCCACGATACGGGCTTTATCCCGCAACTTTCGGCCTTAGGGATTATGATGATTGTAGTGCTTTCCCTTCTAATCTTAGCGGTGCGAAAGCTCGTGCAGGATAAAATGATCTCGGGATAGCCTGTGGATTCCGCGAGATTCGGCCACTGAATTTACATAATGAAAAGAAAACAGGGGCGCGTTACCGAAAGATCACGGACCGTGCGAGAAGGAAAAAAGCGGGAAAGAAGAAAATTCTTTTCACGGGAAACGTCTGTGCTTCTTGACCTGCCTGCTAATGGGTGACACCCTTCTAAGCTTGGCGCGGCCCTCTAAAGTACAGATTCAGGCCTGACCCCAGCCCTGACCCAGCCCTTCCCTGCCCCGTATCGGCGAGTTCGTATGTCCTGAGGTGAAGATGATCGGAAAGCCCTATGCGGGAGAACTGCAAGTACGGTTTGATGAGGGGGAACAGGACTTTGTTCCACGGACGATTCTAAACGGGCACGAAGCTGGAAACGGCGGACACAGCCAAGGATCAACCTACAGAATGATGAGCCTGTTCTCTACTCTACCTAAAGCCTTGGGAGGGCATAAGTTAACCGAGATCGGCAAGGTGTTGGAGTTGGAGAAGTACTCTTCAGTGGGTTCGGCTTGTTTATCGATGAAGGGGAGGATAGAAACCGAGAAGAGGCTGGCGAGTAGGGCACGCAACGTGGAAAGGCTTCTAAAAAGCCAACAGCAGACTTGACGCCGTTTGACGCCGTTTCCGTTTTTGACGCCGTTTCCGTTTTAGTTAACTAAGGTCGAGATGGCGAAAAAGAAAATCAAAAAGCTGTCACAACTTCAGAAGACGACTCTCGATTCTCTCCACCACGGGGAAATGATCACCGTTGACGCGCATAACTTTCCTTGGCTTGGCGATCGTACGCTTTTACCCAGCATTAGATATTTTCTGACAGACAATGGTCTGGTCACACGCTTTGATAAGTCCCGACCAGTGGGCGCATAGGGAAATGGCCTGATAATTTCTGAAAAAGGCCTTGCCGCGCTGGCAGAGCAATTGCCCAACAATAAGGCAAGATCTGAAAATGGAGCTAACAAACCATCCGAGGTATCCAGTTCCCCAACTGAAAGACAGATCGCTTATGCAAATAAACTCGGAATAGACATTCCTTCTGGTGCAACCTTAGAAGAGGTAAGCGATCTCATATCAGTCCGAGTTGACAACGACATGCCAGCTAATGAAAGACAGAGATCAATGGCAACACTTTACGGCGTCAAGTTTACTCGGTTTACGGGGAGGCAACAGCTGGCTACTCGCATTTTGAATGCAGTGAAAAGGCCTACCCACGAGAACGACTTAGCCGCTTGGTTTATTTACCGAGTGTATCGCGATCTAATCCGAGGTACAGATCATATAACGATAAGCGGCCCTGATCACCCTACGATCAAAGAACTCGCAATTCAGTTTGTTGCTGACGAAGCTGCCCTTAGCTCTGCCAGACGATATGATGCTCTGGACTTAAGTCGGTTTGGTCAATGGACTGCGTATGACGGCACCGCGCGCATTGGAGGAAGTAAACGAACAGCTGCCTATGAGAAAGCAGTGGCATTGCTCAAAGACAAGCTGACTATCGGAAACTGACACTTCAACAGAGGAACGGGAAAGAAACGGGGACATTTTGAATTTCTAGGCCCATCTTTCTGCTTCAGACCGAGGGGATACGCGCGAGTGAGAATAGCGTTCGACTTGCGAGCGATGCCATTAACCGGCCGTAGCCCGTCACCAGCTCTTTAACGCGGGCCATCCGTAGCTCCTACCAGATGCAAGCCTGGTAGTTACTGACGATGCTACGAAACCGACGCGGAAAGATGCAGCTGACCTGATTCTTGTTCACCAAGATTAATCAGAGAGCCGTGGCTTTCTTGATCGTCGTTTAAAGGTCGGGCTCTTCTAAGCGCGTTCGCCTCGGCTAGCAATGACGCGGCAATTTTTTCGTATATTAAGCCGATGGAGGATAGGGGGCACCTAACGTCACCGCGCCACATCTCGAATCTACAAAAAGTCCCGGACGCCACCGAGTAGAATTTAAACGCGATATGAGCGACGATCTTCCAAATTCCGAAGTTCGTTGACCAGCTTCACGACGATCTCCTCGTGAAGAAGCTCACAGACAGCGACAACACAGAATTTTGGAACGACTTAGAAAAAGGAGCGAGCGTCGACGAGCTGTCGAAAACCGCCTCCAAGAGGGTTTTTCTAGAACTTCGTTAGCCGGGAACGGAAACCCCAGAGGAAGTAGGTCATTCGCATGCCCCAGAGGATCATTGTAAGACTCCAGATTCCTATCGCTGAAGAGTACGCGGATGCTCTCACCTTTACGCGTTGGCTTCCGAACGAAAAGGATAAACTTGCAACGGCAGTCAACGGCGACAATGTGACTGTCTGGTTTGACGACCATCTCTTTCAAGCGAGCGCCATTGATGTTGACTATGCCAACCTCGAATCTCAGGGAGACGTTCGGCTCAAGGCGATAGGCATCGATGTTCATGTGGAAGGTGTTGACGAAGAAGTGCTCGCGGTTATCCAGGAAATCGCGGACGAAGCGCGCGCTACGCAATCGATGCCACGTCGCGATTGTGACGCAGCGAAGCGATACGAAGAACTCGGGCTCCGCGTTCAGACCGCCGGTTTGCTCGCAGCCAACAGAGTCTTGACCTGGTTTCGGGTTTCGAAGGGACAGTTCTGGGTATCTCCGCTGGTCCACGATCCTGAGAATCAGGCTTCTTTCTTTCGTCGGAGCGATGCGAAGGTGAGCTGGAATGGAACTGAGTGGCTGCCGTGGCTACCATCATACCGTGACGCAGTCCGAGTAATCTGTCAGGATTGGGGAAAGCGTTGCGTGGCCAGGGACGATTGGAGAGATCTGAAGTCGTGGATGACAGAAGCCCCACAACCTAACCTGATACTTGAGTTGCTCGTAGGCGCGGAGGCGCTCGCCTCGCGCGGGGCCGCGAGACCGGCGCTTGTGCAAGCCGTCACCGCTCTTGAGGTTGCCATCGTGAGACTCTACGACAGCCAGTTCTGGCAGAATGCGGTCAAGTCCCGCACAGCCCAGCCGGTCTGGACGCGAAAAAAGCAGCGCCAGCGGATTGGACTTCGTGGTGCGCTTCGCACTCTTCTTCCAGCTGTTCTTAGAGACAGCGAGGTTCCCTCTGAGGTCCTCGTGAAGTGCCAGAATGCGGTCGCAGCCAGAAACTTGATCGTGCATGAAGGTTCTCGGTTGAATACAGAAACTATTGAGCCACACATGTGGCCAATTCGAGTCCTGTGCGAGCATCTCTTGCGCCTGGCAAAGCTTACCACCTAACAAGGGCTGCACCTGACGGGGGGGCAGCGGGGAAAGAAAAGGGGACATTCTAAATTGCCGGCTAACTCTTAGCTTCGGAAAAGGTGAAAAGGAAAAGGTGTCAAAAAAAAAAGAAAAAAGGAAAAAAAAGGTGTCAAAAAAGAAAAAAAAAGGAAAAAAAAAGGTGTCAAGTCTGCTGTTGGCTTTTTATCGGTGACAGTGTGAATCGATTCCACTATTGTCGGTCTCACGACTCGCCCGTTGCGCATAGAATATCCAGGAGCGTGCTGCCACGTGGTGAACCACGGTCTGTCGCGCGGGGGAAAGAAAAGGGGACATTCTTAAAGGCCGGCATAACTCTTAGCTTCGGGCTGACGCGGGATGCGCGGGGCTGAGCTTGGCGGGCGCGAGTCGAAGCTCTCGTCTTCGACTTAGGCTGCGACTGAGTCAGTGTGCGAGCGACGCCATCAGCCGGCCAAAACCGGCAACAGGTTGTTTGACCCTGGCCATTTTCAGCGCGTGCCAGATGTAGGCCTGGCAGCTCGTGACCACGGGCTTGCCGATTTCCGGCTCCAGCAGATCGACTCGGGGGGACAATGAGAACTACGCGTTATCCTTCTCACACTTGACCTGTATGCATCACTAGGGCATCCTGACGCGCATGAGAACAACGCTTAACATTGATGATTCTCTATTACGTAATGCTGCCAAGCTAACTGGAGTCAAAGACAAATCCTCGTTGGTGCGTTTGGGGCTAGAGGCCTTAATCGCTAGGGAAAGCGCCCGCCGCTTGGCAAATCTCGGAGGAACCGAGAAGCACCTTCGCGCGATTCGCAGACGTCGCCCTCGCAATGCCGCATGATTCCAGTTACACGACGGAACGATTTCCGCGTTCGCCGTTCACCGCCGCATAGAGCAGCGTATTGATGAGTTGGAGGCTCTGTAGTCATGGAAACTCTTCCACCATTGCTTTGCTGGCTGTCGCGTTGGCGTTCGCCTACATGGCTTTAGATGCCTCACGCCGCGCGAAGTAAATCCCACCGTGCCGGCTAACTTTCGCTTCGGACCGATCGCTAACGGCGCGGGCTGAGCTTTGCGATTAGCCGCACCTCGTCATACATTGCTACTTCATAGACCAGCAGGTAGACTGGTGACGTGAGAATCTACGTCGACATGCAGAACGTATAAGGTCAGAGAACTATTTTGTTTACGGCCCTGATGAAAAAGTACTCTGACCCCGAAGCTCGGATGGTAATTAGAACCGGTGATGGAATTCAAAATCCTCGGCGAGATCAAAAACATTGGGACAATCGCCACGGGCCGGGGAGTGTACATCAGGCGCTATCTGGAACGTACGTATGGCAAAGGCCGTTGGCGCAAGATGAAAGGAACAGCAACCGTAGAACTTGCCGACGGGGCGGTCTGCGAAGCAGAGATACACTGGTTTGAAGCCCACGGTGTCGGGCGAAAAGATTTCAAAATCAAGAGGGTATTCCAATGAGCGATTTTGTAATCTGCATCAACAACGACAGCAACCCTGCCAGCCTGCTGGTGGGGAAAGTTTACCGCGCGCTGCCGGACGCAGAGGCGGAAGCGCACGGCATGCTGCGTGTTATTGACGAGGATAATTCAGAGCCTGATGGGTATCTCTACCCCGCATCCATGTTTGCACCAATCGAACTGCCAGACGTGGCAAAACGGGCGCTGATGGCAGGTGGTGCCTGAGCGTGAGAGGAAAGCTCCCGACAAGCCGACTGCACAGTATGGCCGCCAGCCTTCTGTATTAACAGAAGCCGAACAATCACATATGAGCGGCAAACTTCGCGCACGCAGGGTTCAACCTGTGTGCGCGAGTCAGTTCGCCAACGATGCCATCAGCCGGCCAAAACCAGTAACGAGCTGTTTCACCTTGGCCATTCTTAGTGCGTGCCAGATGTAGGCCTGGCAGCTCGTGACCACGGGCTTGCCGATCTCCCGTTCCAATAGATCCACGTCGGTGATCGTCGGCCAGCGGGGGCAGGGGACAAAGATGCCATCGGCTTCGGGCGCCTGCTCGTAGAGGCGCTTGGCGATCTTGTAGGCGGCGTGGACGTCCATATCGGTGAGGTCGGCGTTCTTGCGCACGCCGTAGCCTTCGATCTTCAGCACCTGAAATCCGGAGGTTTCCAGGAAAGCCTTCATCCGTTGGTTTAAACTCTCTTCGTGCGGCGTCGCCACGACGACCTTCCTGATGTTCAGGGATTTGAGCGCTTCCATTTCTCCGGTGATGCCGGGGGAGACCGGCACGCCGAACTTGGCCGTCAGTTTTTTCGCCATCTCGATATCGCTGCCGTGTCCGAGCTTGGTGAAGAGGGGAGAGCCGCCGATGATGATCGAGTCGCATTTGTTGTCGACGAGATCCGCGGCCGCCTCTTCGATCCGCTGGAGCTGGCGTTCGAAGTCGGCGTCCACCAATTGTCGAATCGTGCCCGTGCTGTTTAGAATCATGAACCCTTCCGGCAGCATGCGGTAGAATTCATAAACTAAAGTATCCCCGCGCGACGGGGCCACGTGACCGATCTTCGCTCTCCAACCGTACATTTCTTCCTCCTCCGTATTTGTTTCTAGTTCCTAGTTCCTGGTTTCCGGTCAACTAGAAACTCGAAACCCGAAACTAGAAACTGTTTTAGGTTAATAGTTCAGCCAGGCGCCGTTTACGTGAATGGTTTGGCCGGTGATGTATTTGTTCTCCTCTAAAACCAGGAATAGGGCGGCGCTGGCGATTTCTTCCGGAGTGCCGGCGCGCTTCATGGGGATCTGAGCGACGTGCTCGTTCCATTCCTCTTCGGTATAATGGCCGCGGACTCGGTCGGTCAAGATGCGCCCAGGCGCGATGGCATTGACGTTAATGCCGTGACTTACGACTTCCAGCGCGAGCGACTTGGTAAACACCGCCACGCCCGCCTTGGCTGCGGCGTAACTGGCGCGGGTGGCGTTGCCGGTAAAGCCGTAGATGGAAGAGATGCTCACAATCTTGCCGTAGCTTTGTTTGATCATGGCGGGCAATACTGCTTGCGAGCAGAGAAAGACGGACTTCAAGTTCATGTTGAGAATGTGATCCCATTCGATCTCGCTGACTTCGATCACGGGCTTTACCTGCGCGCCGCCGGCGACGTTGACCAGAATGTCGATCCGTCCCCAGCGATCGAGCACCGCCTGTACCATCTGCTCTACCGATGTCTTTCGGGTCACGTCGGTGACGATGGCAAAGGCTTGTCCGCCTTGCTGCGCGATCTCCGCCACGCGCGATTTGCCGGTCTCGCCGTCGATGTCGGCGACGGCCATCTTCGCGCCTTCGCGGGCAAAGCGAACCGCGATGGCGCCGCCGATGCCGCCGCCCGCGCCGGTGACGATAGCTATCTTGTTATCGAGCTGTCCCATCCAATTCTCCCCGTTTTAGCAATCGCATCAGCCGAGATAGGCCGTGAGCGCGTGCAAGTCTTGAATACGGGTTACCCGGGGATGTTCGAATGACTGGTTGTAGGACCGGTGCGGCATGAGCACGATGGCGCCGGTATTTTCCGC
>Ga0184639_10000217_pt1 | contig 20857 bp, 16 predicted proteins | sample PLM31_170_b2_FD_133155 | JGI IMG/M metagenome (GOLD analysis project Ga0184639, IMG submission 133155) | Groundwater sediment microbial communities from an aquifer in East River, Colorado, USA - PLM3-1_170_b2 | ecosystem: Environmental > Terrestrial > Soil > Riparian zone | place: USA: East...
GCCGCGGGACATTGAAGGCTTCCGGCCGCACATCGAAGAATGCATCCACCACGTCAAGCACGAATTTGAATTCAAGGAGCGGGTCGTGGAGGCGTATGACAAGCTCGGCGTTTCGATCCATGCTGACAAGGCCACAGTGATGCGCGCACTCGCAAAGGATTTTCCCCGCGGCGAAATGAAAAAGGTTTACGCCATTATTGTTGGGAGCCGGTAAGGGCAGAGCAGGGTCGGCTGTTTTGTTGTTTGTTGAGATGGTGATTTTCAGTCCAAGCATAGCCCGAGTGGAACCCGGCCGTTAAGTCCTCCAGCGCCGGTGCGAATCCATCGCGTTGCGCCGTATCCGCTGTTCTGCTAGCGTGGCTTCGGAGGATACGCTGGTTCTCATGGGACATATCTACCAAAACGTGCGTCTGCGAGGAGAGAAGACAGCGACCGTCCGTATGCTGGTAGATACTGGCGCGACCTATTCCGTCATACCCCCGCGGCTGGCCCGAACGTTGGGCATCAAACGGCCGCGACGATCCGTAAGCGTCAGGCTTGCGAACGGGAGACGCATTCGATTAGGAGCCGATCTGGCGATCGTCAAGATCAACGGTCGCGAGGCACCAACCACGATCCTGGTTGGGAAGGTCGATGAGCCTATTCTCGGCGTCGAGGCATTGGGAGCGCTGGGCCTGGTCGTCGATCCGGGTAAGAAGCGCCTGTCTCCGTCCCGGCCTTATGCAATTCGCCTTGGCGGCTATCGCTGACCATCCATAGCTTTCCCGAACTCGGTCGTTGAGCCCTCCAGCGCGTACGATTTAGTTCTAAATTTTGAAGAGTGAATTTTTTCCTTAACTCAAAACTACACGTGAGTGGGCACCATACGGTCGCCGTATCCGTTTCGGGATTCTTATCTGAGATTTGCCATTTGAGACCTGTCGTGAGCGCAGTCGAATCGATTCCGAGCTCGGCGAGGACTTGTAGGGCGCTGCCGGATTTAGCCCGACTTCGCGGATTCGCGGGGTTCAGAGGTTATAAGTACTTGAAAAAACAACCGGTGGGTCCCAAAGGTCTGCACTACAGAGCAGTGTTTGAGGTGGCTTGAGCAGCGCTGATCTTGGGCGGCGGTTATGCCGGTAGTGCGAGCTTGAGTTTGTCCAACAGCAATCTTAGCAGCATGCTTCCTCAGCGTTCGCTAATGGGGTAGCCTTTGCCGTACATTAGCGCGAATATGATAATTCTCAATTGACTGGGAGCAACCATTTGAACAGCTCTGAAAAATTCTCTCCTAGGGAAAATGAGCTTTGATTCGGAAGAACTCCTCCGTGAGCTAGCGCGACTCCGCCAAGAAAATGCCGAGCTTCGCGGGCGTTTGGGGATTTCTGTCAGCGAGCCATCACGTAGCTACGAGACAAAACCGGAGCAGCGGCCGTTAGATGTCAGTCCGATCGCTTTAGTGACCACCGATTCTCCCAGTACGGACAAAATCGCTTTGTTCCAAAATCTCTTTAGAGGAAGAGAGGACGTCTATGCCGTTTTCTGGACAAATGAACGTAGCGGCAAGAAAGGCTATTCTCCGGCAGTAGAAGATCCTTGGAACTCTGGAAAAGGAAAGCCGAAGAAATATCTCCCCCTAACCGAGCGTGTAATTCATGATCATCTTGTCGGAGACAAGATCATTGGTTGTTACCCACTGCTGAAAGACAATAGTTGCTGGTTTCTGGCTTGTGATTTCGACAAAGATGGATGGGTCTTGGATAGCTTGGCTTTTCTCGATGTCTGTAAACGCTTTGAAGTGCCGGCTTATCTTGAACGGTCGCGTTCGGGACGAGGCGGCCACGTTTGGATTTATTTTAGCTCACCGGTGTCGGCGATCATGGCACGGCAGCTCGGAATGAGACTTCTAAGAGAAACAATGAACGTTCGCGCCGAGGTTGATCTGGCCAGCTACGACCGGTTTTTTCCCAACCAGGATTTCGTGCCGTCGGGTGGCTTTGGGAATCTGATTGCTTTGCCGCTTCAGAAAAAAAGTCGAGCCGCGGGGAATACGGAATTCATAAATCCTGAAGACCCAGAACTACATTCCTACCCGGACCAATGGGCTTTTCTAAGCCGCGTTGAACGGCTTACACCGGCTTACCTCGAAGCTTTGCTTGAGAAGATTCCAGTGATCGCCGTCGGGCCGGGCATGGCAGGCACTGTGTCCCTATTTGCACGCAAGAGATACCCCGCGCCTAAGCAAATCCGTTGCGCCTTAGGAGCGAGGGTAAGTTTGGAGAAATCCGGTATGCCGCCGTGGATGCTATCCCAGATGAAACATCTAGCGTCTTTCCATAATCCCAAATTTTACGAGCGTCAGAAGTTGCGGCTTTCCACGTTTCAAATCCCGAGGCTCGTCAAGTGCTACGAGGAAGACATCTACCACGTCCACCTGCCTAGAGGAATTTTGGAAGAGATTCGGCAGATAGCCAAAGAGGCTGGCAGCGAGCTTTCTGTCGTTGATGAGCGGTCCAATCTCGAAAAACTGTCTTTTCAGTTCCGAGGTTCATTGACGCAATCACAGGAGAGCGCGGTTAAAAATTTGCTCGCACACGAGATAGGAGTGTTAGTAGCCCCGCCGGGAGCCGGAAAAACGGTGATGGCTTGTTGTGTAGCGGCCAAACGAAATCTGCCGACACTGATCTTGGCCCATCGCAAACCAATCTTAGAGCAGTGGCGAATGCAGGTGATGGAGTTGCTGGGTCTTACCTCACGCGAAATCGGTCAGGTAGGAGGTGGGAGACAACGTCGCAGCCGGATCATCGATTTGGCCATGATCCAGAGTCTTAGAAGCATTGACGACCTTGAAGCTTTCTTTGCAAACTACGGATTCATCGTTGTGGATGAATGCCATCATTTGCCTGCGTTTACTTTCGAAAGCTCTATCAAAAGGGCTCCGGCCCGCCATTTTTTAGGGCTGACAGCGACACCTTACCGCCGCGATGGTCTGCAAAGTATTATTACCATGCAGTGCGGGCCCATACGTTGCGAATTGAAGGATTTTCCTGCGGATTTGTCTCTGAGGCTGAATGTTAGAGAGACACCTTTCGCGGTTCCGACTGAGGAGCGCCCGTCCATTCAGGACATTTTTCGTAACTTGGTTAGGGACGAGTCGCGGAATTCATTGATTGAAGAGGATGTCATACGGGCCTTGAACGACGGACGTCAGTGCTTGATTCTCACTCAGCGGACGGAACATTGCCGATCACTGGCCGATAGATTGATGCAGAAAGGGAAGGTTCCTTTCGTTTTGAGCGGTGCAGTAGGTAAAAGGGAACGATCATCGATTTTGGCGGCGATCGAGAATGCTTCTCCGCAAAAAGAGTTACTTGTGATCGCTACAGGACAATACTTAGGCGAGGGATTCGACTGTCCGCGAATCGACACTCTTTTCCTTGCCTTCCCGGTTTCTTTCAAGGGAAAAATTGTTCAGTACGTTGGAAGAACATTAAGGAATTTCCGAAGCAAAAGCAGCGTTAGGGTCTATGACTATCTAGACGCGAAGGTGCCGGTTCTCAGTAGAATGCACGCTCGACGTCTCAAGACATATAAAGCGCTCGGATTCAAAGCTGACGAACTCGGCCGTTAAGCCCGCCAGCGGCGATGGTAGTATCCGGAGGCCGGATTTGGCTGGCGCTAATCTGGAAGGCTTCGTCGAGCCGCGTTTCATCAATGAGCTCGCTGGAGCGGGTCGCTTCGACGGAATGAGCCGGCAATACGTCAAGGAAGGTGTTGCGTAAGCAAGGGGTTTCGTTTGATAGTCAATTCAACTGGCAAACCGAAACCCAAGTCTGAAACCTGCAGTGCTCCGCCGGACGAATGTTTCGCTGTTAAATTCCCGATCGCCGCCGGAGGACTACTCGCTTGTTAAAAAAACTAAGCGGACTCTTCTACGGATGGCATATGGTGGCTGCCGCGTGCGCCTTGCGCGTGCTCGGCGCAGGGCTTCATAGTTTCGGCTTTACGGTGTTTTTTCTGCCGCTCAGCCAGGACCTCGACCTCAACCGCACATCCACGTCGCTGGCTTTTTCCTTGGCGCGCGCCGAAGGCGCCATCGAAGGACCGATCGTTGGTCATCTGCTCGATCGCTACGGGCCCAAGCCGATCATGCTGGCGGCGGTTTTGCTCATGGGAGTCGGCTACCTGCTGCTCTCCCAGGTTAACGGCTACGCGGCTTTTCTTCTCGTCTATCTCGGCGTGATCTCGCTCGCCCACGCCGGCGGTTTCATGCACGCGCCGATGGTATTAATCAACACCTGGTTCATCCGCTACCGCGCCCGTGCCATCACCGTTAGCAGCGCCGCATTCGGGATGGGTGGCGTGCTCGTCGCGCCGCTCTTGAGCGTTATCGTGCAAACCTGGGGGTGGCGTTGGGGCGCGGCCGTCGCGGGAATGTTGTTTCTGGCGCTCGGCGTACCGCTGGCGCTGACCGTACGGCGCTCGCCAGAAAGCATGGGACTTCGACCCGATGGCGACCCGCCCGTCCTCCGGAAGCCCGGCGCGGACGGAGCCGAGGAGAGCGGCGAAGCCGAAGGCGACGTCACCGTGGCCGAGGCGCTGCGGTCGTTCGCCTTCTGGGGATCGGTGCTCGCGGCGGGCGTTCGCAACGGTTCCTACCATGCGATCGCCGTACATTTCATACCCTTGATGGTTTGGAAAGGACTGAGCCAGGCGGAGGCGGCGCTGCTGCTGAGCGCCTATGCCTTTCTCGGCATGGCCGCGACGCTCCTGTTCGGCTGGTTTGCCGACAAGGCCAACAAACCTCGACTGAACGCGTTTATTTTATTCGCCGCCGCCGCCGGGATGTTCCTGCCGATTTTCGCCAGTTCATTCTGGTTGCTCTTTTTGTTTACAGTTTTCTTCGCCGCCGTGGAGACGACTTTCCCGCTCGGCTGGGCCGTGGTCGGAGATCTGTTCGGCAGAAAACACTACGCCAAGATTCGCGGCTACATGGTTTTGTTTTACACCTGGGGCGGGGTCATCGGCCCGGTGCTCGCCGGCGCGATCTTCGACCGCTGGCAAACCTACGAACCGCTGCTGTGGGGTTTGATCGTCGTGTTCATCGTGGCGGGAATATTTTTCGCAAGCCTCAACCGATCCTGGCTGAAAGCGACGGAACGGATACGAGCGGTGAGTTGATCGGCTCGACGTGAAGTCCATTGGGCGCCGTAGTAAAAGTCTTGCAGCGCGAACTCCCTTCGGCAGGGAGCGGGTAGAGTTCGGCGCGTCTGCGATGAAGCGTTCAATTGCGTTATTCCATGGAGGGGCCACCGATGGAGTCGATAAGATTCTTGCGCTGCCTGGCGCTGGTATTGCCGCTGGTCGGGGCCTCTGATGGCTCCCTTTACGCTCAGGTTCCGTTTTATCAGGGTAAGACTGTCACCGTCATCGTCAGCAGCGATGCCGGCGGCACGAGCGATCTGCGCGTCAAATCTCTCGTGCCTTACTTGCAGAAATATCTTCCTGGAAATCCCACGGTCGTGCTCGAATACATGCCCGGCGGCGGTGGACGAAAAGCCGCTAATCATGTTTTCCGGACGGCCAAGGCGGACGGATCGATCATTGGCAGCATGGGGACGACTCTTCTGACGGCGGCGCTCCAGGGCGAGTCGGGGGTTCTCTACGATCTTAGCAAGTTTATTTATCTTGGCTCGTCCGATGCCGCGACGCAGCATATTTTTTCCACCCGAAAAGAGATTGGGCTGACAAATCTCGAGAAGCTCCGCGGCGCGCCGGGGATAAGGATCGGCGCTCAATCCATCGGGCACAATATCTACATCGCTGGCAGGCTCTTCGCGTTCTTCCTCGGTCTCAAAGATCCCAAGTTCGTTGTCGGCTATTCCGGGCCGGAGGTCGATCTAGCGTTATTGCGCGGCGAAGTCGATGCCCGGGCGAGCTTGATCGCTTCCATCGTGCAGCGAACGCCGGAGTGGCTCGAGAAAGGGCTGGTCGACTTTCACGCGGTCCTCGAAACGCCCAAGGGAAACCGCCATCCGCGCTTTACTCATCTGCCCGAGCTCGAGACCTTCGCTAAGTCGGATCGAGAGCGGAAAGTGTTGGCGCTGCAGCGGGCCATTCGACTGGGCGGCTCGGCGATTGTTTTGCCGCCGAACACGCCGCGAGACCGGGTGGAGGTTTTGCGGGCGGCCATGGGCAAAGCGCTTAACGATCCCGCGTTCTTTGCATCGTTCCGCAAGCTCGTCGGCGAAGACCCCACGCCCCTCATGCCCGAGGAGCTGCAAAAAGTCATTCAAGAAGTTCCCCGCGACCCCGAGGGGATCGCCCTATTCAACAGAATTGCCGGCGCAGAACGATTGCCGGACCGATAGACCGGGGGTAGCGGAGTCAAACCGGGCGTAGCCCGGACTTTGAATCGACAAAGCCAACCGAGCCGTGTTTCATAAACGAGCTCGAAAGAGCGGGTTTCTTCGGCGCAATGAGCCGGCAATACGGCCAGCGAGGATCGGTGTTTCGCGTCGGCCAAAGGCTGCCGCCGGGTCGGTTGGCGGGAGTCTTTTTTACGGCGGCAACGAGCCGCGCGGTATCCGGCAAAAGCACTAGCCGGTTTGCCGCCGAATGAATGCGCTGATGGTTTCGATGACACGCATCGTTTCCGGCTCGGCAGGCGACGGGACCATGCGGTGCTCCGGCAGGCCATCGAACGTCTGCGCCTCGATCGCTCCGCCGCGCTTGCGATAGGACGCGATGAAGCGCTCCTGCATCTCCAGCGGATGGTTGCGGTCGTTCGCCTTCAGCAACATGAGTATGGGCGGTAAATCGATCTGCTTGTCCTGCTCGATAATCGTCTGCGGGCTGCCTTCGGCCATCGCTTCTTCCGTGCGCCAGTAGTCTATATGGGCCTTGATATGTTCTTCGCGGTTGAACTCTTTGGCGAAGTAGAAGCGATAGAGCGGGTCTATGACCGGCCAGCCCGCGATCACATAAGCGAGGCTGGCATTGATCTCAGGATGGTTTGGCAGTGCCAGCGCCGAATAACTTGCGTGCCGCGGCCTAAGCGCGCTGAGCACGACCTGATGGCCCCCGCTGGAATTCCCGAACGCCCCCACAGCGGTCGTTCCCTTGAACTCGGCCGCATGTAATTTAAGCCAGCGAACGGCGAGGTTCACATCGCAGATCGAAGCGGGATAGCCCGCCTCCGGCGGCTGGCGGAAATCGACAGCGGCCACCACGATGCCCTTGGCCGCCAGCGCGCGGTCGATGCCGGCATTATTAGTCCGATCGCCGTTGTGCCATGCGCCGCCGTGCACGTCGACGATGGTCGGAAAGGGTCCGGTGCCTTTGGGTTGATAGATGCGAGCCAGCCAGGGCTTGCCTGCCAGGGACTGATACTCGACATCCCGCACGTCTACTTCAAATTCGTCTTTGTTGGCCATGCCGCAATCTACCGACGCGAGCGTTGATCTGTAAGTCCAGCAACCCGCCGCGACACTGGTGCAGGGCAAAAGTCTCTGAGGCCTGGTACGAGACCGGGCCGAATATTTTAAAGAAGGCGACGAGGCAGCTCAAAGGCAGCTTCTCGAGTCGATCCGGTCGGGCTGGCCGGCCCAAGTTTCGCGGGACGCTGCGCCGCGATTTTGGTGTCGAAAGCGACGCACTGCTGCCGGATAATACTGTCCTTGTGAGAGAGCACTGGCACATAGCTTGGTCCGGCCCGTGGGTATTCGGGATCTTCCCAAAAGGTGCTCTGGCTAGGGCCTCGTCAGGTCGGTCTCCAGTCCCAGCCAGTGCTGCCCGACCAACTCGTAGTGGGAGAGGCGTCCCTGGAGGTGCTGACTGATCACGTGGATGTCCTGGAAGTGGCGCTGCATCAGGTTTCCCTCGTAGATCGCCGTCACGCCAGCGGCATTGTAAACGCTGTCGACAACCTGGACCGCCAGGCGAATCGCGTGCGTGCTGGCGAGGCGCAGGACGGCGCGCCGCTCCTGGGTGACCGCGCCGGTCGATGTCGCCTCGGCCCAGATCTCGCGGACTGCCTCGGTGAGGAAGGCGCGTCCGGATCGGAGATGGGCTTCGGCGTGCCCCACGGTGGCTTGAACCATCGGCTGATCGCGGAGTGCCGCCTGCATGGCCCGCGGTGTCTTAGCGCCCGCCAGTTCGAAGAAAGTCATAAGGCAGGAGCGGGCCACTCCCAGGGCTATCGCGGCATCGGCCGAGGCGAATAATAAAGTCCGTGGAATCTGGTAAAGCGGTCCAGTCTCCAGCAGCGGAGCGCCGGTCTGGAGAACCGTGCGCTCCGCAGGCACGAAGACGTTGTTCACGGTGAAGTGGTGAGTCCCGGTGCCGCGCATGCCCCGGACATGCCAAGTGTCCAGCAGCTCGGCCTCGCCCACCGTCACAAATAGGTAGAGCTGCTCGGGTTGACCGTCCCGGAGCCTGAGCTGGCCGTTCTCATGGACGTGGGCGCGGGCTGCCAACCAGGCGGCGTGCCGGCAACCCGTGCTGAACCCCTGGCGGCCGGTGACCCGGAAGCCGCCCGGCACCACCACCGCCTGGGCCGTTGGCATGGGCGTGTTCGCGACGACACTTCGTGGCGTGTCGATCCAGATCGTGCGAGCGATGTCACGGGGCATCCGCGCCGCGTAGGTCGCGAAGATCGCGCACTGATTGACAATCCAGCCGGTGCTGGCGTCGGCTTTGCCGATCTTCTCGAGCACCTGGACGTAGGTCGGCAAGTCAATTTCCGCGCCGCCCACGGCGCGTGGAAGCGCCAGCAGGAACAAGCCGGCGTCGGCGAGCGCGTCGAATAGTGGCCGCGGCAACTCCCGGTCCGCCTCGGCCTGATCGGCAGAGGCTCGGATCATCGGGACCAGCCGTTGCGCGGCGTCGAGCGGTGATTGAGCCTTGGTGCCGGTCATAGGTCAGTGACGTTCCATTGAGGTTCGAGCATACCAGCCCGTCAAAAAAAAATCTCTACTCCAGACCAAAGTTAATGTCCATCTCTTCTCTGAGATTCAGTTGAAGTTGACATGACAGATAGCGCGGCAGCGGGGCAATTGCTTGCGGGGAAAAAGGGGCAGGACCAATAGTCAATTGAGCCCTCCGGCGCCGATGGTACTATAGGGTTGCTTTACGGAAAAGTAGGACGCCGGAATTAGATTGACGCCGATCCTTGATTCGCAGTAGGTTTAGGGAACTTCGTGGGTTTGCTGAAGGTGCTCGCTGTCACGGACCGTAGCCAGGCTCGGCGCACATGCGCCGCGCTTGAGTGAATGAATAATAAGAAAGGGGATCGTCATGGCCAAGCTGCGACATATAGCGCTGCACACTCCGGATCCGGAGAAAACCGCGGAGTTTTACAAGCGCGTTTTTGATTTGGTCGAGGTGGGACGGACCGACTCTCCGCTCGCCAAGGGCATATATTTAAGTGACGGGACAATCAACGTGGCGGTGCTTCGCTTCAAAACCGAGGAAGCCGCGGACCGCGGCGACGGTCTAGGTCCCGTCTTCGGGTTGCACCATTTTGGCTTTTGGGTTGAAGACCCGGCCGAGACCCGCCGTAGGCTGCAGGAGGTTGGCGCGGAATATCGTGAGAGCCGCTCCGAAGCCGCAACCACCAGCTTCTTCGAAGAGAAGTACAAAGGGCCGGAAGGAGTGATGCTCGATATTACGGCGCACGGCTGGGTTGGAGCGGAACCGCTACCCCGAAGCAGCTCAAGAATCCAGGAGCAATCAGCCGGCCCAGAACAAAGGGGATAGGATTTGGGGACCGGGTAGGTTAGTAAAAGAGGCCCAGGTGTCAGGCTTCATTATCGTGCTTTTATTGGATCCAAGAAATCTGGCTTTTCATTCGCGACGACGGTTGCTCACATGCAGCCGTTAAGCCCTCCGGCGCTGATGGACCTATGCGGTCCCCATCTGCGATCCGACGATGAGACGGCGCTTCAAAATTCGTAGGTCACTTTGGTAAAAAGGCTGTAGGCCATCTTTCCCGATAGAGCGCCGTAGGCGTGGCCCGCCCTGAACGCGGCGCCCACCAACTCAATTTCAATTTTCCTCCATTGTTTAATGAGGGAATACAGCATCCACTCCTGGCCGATGTCCTTGTTGATGCCGTTCGGCTCCGCTTCGATGCGCGCATCGCGCAAGAACGGCGCGGCATGAACTTGGCGAAAGTGACGGTAAGCAAACTCTACGTGACTTTTCGAAAAGATTGGAAACTGCACAGCCAAGACTGGAATGCTCAGGTTGGAAAGCTCGGGCCGCAATATTTCACCGTAGGTCCGAAACTCTTCGTCATTGCTCTGAAGGCCGGTCTGTCGAAATGCGCGATCGGAGCCCTTCTCCGGGTTTTTATCGCCGGACCCAAAGGCATAGCCCAGAGTAAACAAAGGCTGACCGGGGAGCCGCGAGTCCCAGCGCAGGCCCAGATCGATGGCCCAGCCGCGCACTCGCTGGTTGGTCCGGGAAGTGACCAGTTTTTGGCTGCTCGCCGTGTTGGCAAGTTCTAAAAGTTTTTCTTTGCCTAATACGATTGCGACGTCCGCCCAATAGGAAAGATCGCCGTATTGCTCTCCAGGCTCCTTGCCCAGCGCGCGGATCCCTCCCCACCACAGTCTTGCGTCGCTCGGATCCTCTCGATTGGCCCGCACCAAGGCTCCAACCGACGGCGTTGCCGATCGATCATGATGGTGCAGGAAAAACAGATCGACACCGTGATTCTTGAAGTAGAGCCAGTGGGCGCGGGCGAGCACGCGGAGAACGCCCTGGTTTTCAGGGTCGGCAAAATTTTCCAGCAACGATTTCCGCGGGAGTTCCTGGCCCACGCCGAGTTCGAAGAACCATGAGTCGCCTCGGTAACGCACGGCGACCGCATCAAGGTCATCATCCCACCACCACCGTCGGGGCTCTTCAATGTTTTGCCGGCCGACCTTAATGCTTAGATCACGTCCGAAAAGCTGGTCGAAGGTTACCCAGGTTTCGCCGCGCTCGGGATCAACTTCCGATCTTCTGCCGCCGCCCCCCGTGTAGAGCTGGTGCTCGCCTAAGATTTTTCCTTCAATAAGAAATGAAATCCAGTCGTTGTATCGATAAGACCAGCGCAGTTGAAACTCCTGGTCGAAACGGAAAAGATCGTCCCGATTGCGCCGGTCCAGAGCGAAGTTTTTCCGATAATCCAACTTCACTTCGTACTCGCCGCCAATTTCCCAGTCGGAGTTATCGTTGTTTTTGGGCTGCTGCGCTCCAGCGTCGCCTAAGGCCAGCGCCAAACAATGGAGCAGTATCAGAGCAGCGACACGGATAGCCATCGGCAATGCGCTTCGTTTCTAAAGATCCGGGCCATTTTAACTCCACGCATGGTCGTTGACAAATAGAACTACCGAGAGCGCTTTAGGTTGATCGGCGGAATGATTACGTAGTTGGCAGGGAGAAAGCTCGTGAAAGATTTCCCGAATTAGGAGTGGGGGAAAGAACGGGGGGCAGGCGTGAATTTCATCACGCCTGCCCCCTATTCCTGGACCTGACTCAAACTCAGTCGTCACGTGGATTAAAAGCGAATCCGACCAGTTTAACCACGTTATCTACGACGAGCCCGTTCCCGGGGCAGTAGCGCTTGATGCTCTCGGCGCTGGGGTCGATCGGGGTTGTCTCCATGACCTCGACGCAGTCCGTGAACTCCCCGGCTGGGCTCCGCGCGCTCTAGCTACGGCGTCGTCTCGAAGGGGTCTCCCTCCGTGATTGTCTGGTTCCCGCCTGCCTCTATCGCCAACACCTCGAATAGGTACTGCGTGCCTGGCTCGAGGAATTCCGGCGGAACCGTCACGCTCGTGGCCGTGGCCGGGAGTTTGACGTCAAACCTGCGAAGGGCGTCCGTCCGATCGACGATGACCTGGTAGCCGACGATGTTGATGGGTACATTCGGAAAGCCTACTGGTGGACCTGTAACGGCGTCCCAGCTGATGACGAGGGAGTTGTTTATCCCCAGTACTGCGGTGACATTGGAGGGCCCGGCAGGAATAGCGTGCGTAAGCGTCGCCGTGGCCACGATCTTTTCACCGTCAACCGTCTTGCCCACGAGCTGGTAGTTCCCCGCTGGGAACCGGTCCAGGAGCTCCGCGAGCGGGACGTCGGCGAGGTTTGGCTCCGCGCCTTCGAAAAACAGCTCGGTAAGGCCGAGGTCCTTGTAGGGCCCTTTGCCCTCGACCTCGAAGATCGTGCGCCCCTTTGGGTTGACTATCTTGAGCTTCTTCCAGTCTTCTCCATCGAGGAAAATGTGAACACCCAAATCGTTAGGCGTGGAGTTATACTCGAAGAAGACCTTCGCTATTGAGAAGTTGACCGTTTTTTTCGCCCGTGCCTCGGGGCCAGTGGCACTTAAGATAAGAGCCGCCATTGCCGCCAGAAGAACCGACAATTTGCGTATGTATCTGTGTCTCTTCATTTTGAATCCTCCTATTCGCGTTTCAGTGTTAGGAAACCGATTGACATTCCGGCTCACCCCCGGCGGGGTAAGGAGAGGTCAGTCGACATGGAGCCTGCTAATCCCACAGTCAGGTGTAGCCGCTAGAAGAGACGGGAGAACAAACCAGGGTGAGTAAACGTACGATGCGCCGAGTGACTGGACTGATTTTCATGGTGCACCTCCTTTGAGGGCAACATTAGCAAGGGAGGTTAATGGGAAAATGATGGGGAAATTACTAATTGGTAATGTTGGGCCCGGCACGAAGGTTCAATGTTCCTTGTTCAACGTTTCAACCGGATCGAAACTTTGAACTCTAAGCTCTAGGTACCGAGGGATGCGCCGGGCAAGATGACGGTAAATGTGGTCCCTACGTTGGGCGTGCTTGTAACTGCGATGCGACCGCGATGGGCATGAACGATCGCTTCCACCAGGGTCAATCCCAAGCCGGTGCCCGGCAGTGATCGGCTCCGATCGCAGCGGTAGAAACGCCTGAAGATTAGCGGGAGCTCATCCTGGGGGATACCGATTCCCGTGTCCTTGACGGCGATGACCCCTAGCTTATCATCGCCGCTGACCGAGACGGTCACGGTTCCTGGGGATGGAGTGCAGTTTAGAGCGTTGTCGATCAGATTGGCGAGCATGCGCTGAAGCCCCTGCAATGCTCCTCGGACTTTGAAATCGGTGCCGATTTCGACGACTAGATTCACCCCCTTGTCCTCGGCCACGGGCTGAAACAGCTCGCAGGCGTTACGGACCACGCCGGTCATATCGACTTCTTCCGTCGGCAGTTTTCCTGCGGTCGCTTCGGTCTGGGAAATGTAGAGCATCGTATTGATCATCTCCAAGAGCCGATCGCAGTCCTCTACCGTGCTGGCGGCAGCGGCTTCATACTCGTCGATGGCCTTGCCGGTGGTCAATGCCATCTCGGCCATGCCACGGATCCGGGTGATCGGACTCCTCAGATCGTGAGCGATATTTTCGGTCATCTCTTTCATCTCGGTAACCAGCGTCTGAATGCGGTCGAGCATGTCGTTGAAAGTTGTCGCCAGCCGGTCGATTTCGTCCGCCTGGCCTTTGACCGGAACCCGTTGCTCGAGGTCGCTTGCCGAAATCGCTCGGGCTGTCCGAGTGACTTCTTCAACATGCGTCAGCGCGCGCTTGGCCATGAACCATCCGAGCAAGGCGGCTAGCACCATGACCACAGCCAAGGTGGTGCCGAAGATTTCTCTAAATCCCGCCACGAATTCGTCATCGTCCTTTAAGGACCTGCCTATTTGCAATATCGCAGCCGGCCCTATGTGGCCGTACACGGTCCGGGCTTTATGCCGCCGCCCTTCAACAGCGATCGTTACGAACTCATGCTTGGCGCCTTCGGTTATCCGCTGCAAAGCGGGAAGATTCACGCTCAATTGGCCCCAAGAGGACAGATCGGAAGACGCCGATTCCTTGCCCTCAGGCGTCAGCAGACGAAAGAAGAGATTCTTTTCCCCATCTTCCTTCGCTTCAAGAACCATCGTCTGCTTGACCTCTTCAACGCCTTTTGCGGCCAGCAGATCAGAAAATTCTTTAACGTCGTCTAACAGCTCCTCGTCCATACGTTGGCCAATAATTGATACCATCTGAAGGTAAAAGAAAAAGAAGGCCAAAAGCGAAGAAACGGTGAATATCCCCGCGTACCAAACGGTAAGACGGAATGCCAGTGTGCGGCGGACCCTACGGAGTTTGCCTAACCACATAGCCCACGCCTCGGATGGTATGGATAAGTTTCACGGCGCCAAATCCTTTGTCAATCTTATCCCGCAACCTGCACATGCACGCTTCCACCACGTTGGTCTGCGGGTCGAAGTTATAGTCCCAAACATGCTCCATGATCATGGTTTTGGAAACGACTCTGCCGGCGTTGCGCATAAGATATTCCAACAGCGCAAATTCCCGCGGCTGAAGATCGATTTTGTTCCTGCCCCGCATGACCTCACGAGTAAGAAGATTGATGGATAGATCTCCAACCGTCAGGCCGGTGGGCTCGGAAACCCCGCTCGCTCTACGCAATAACGCTTGAACACGCGCCAAAAGCTCGGAGAAGGCAAAAGGCTTGGCTATGTAATCGTCACTGCCGGTTTGCAGCCCCTTGATTCGATCGTCGGTAGATCCTCTGGCACTCAGAATAATGACAGGAAGCTTGTTTTTCTTTCGCCGCAACTCACCGACAAGAGTCAGCCCGTCAAGCTTCGGCAGCATCACATCGATAATTGCCGTGTCATACGGCTCGCTTAAAGCCATGTGAAGACCCGTCTCCCCGTCGCTAACATGGTCTACGGCATAGCCGCTTTCTTTTAGCCCCTTTAGAATAAACGAAGCAGTCTTTGTGTCGTCTTCAACTAACAGCAAGCGCATACTACCTACATGCAATCGCCGCTCGGGATTGACGCATCGTATCCGAATTACCCATGTCGATCAAATTTCATCTAGGGATGCATGAAAGGGGTCCTATTGACCCGATTCCCGATTCTGCTCCGATTCCCTATTACCTTCTAAGAGAGATCATAAAGACGGGGACTCCATTCGCCTTCGCCAGTGCGGTGATGCGAGATGCGAATGGAGCCCGTGGATCCCACGCAGGTTGGATCGGAGCGCTACTGCGTCTTGAACCCGCCCTCCGAGATTGTCTGGTTTCCGCCTGCCTCGATCGCCAACACTTCGAACTTGTACACGGTCTTTGGCTCCATGAATGCTGACGGAACCGTCACGTCTGTGGCTGTGGCCGGGAGGTCAACGCTAAACACGCGGAGGGTTGGCTTCACCCGTTCGACGATGACCTGGTAGGCGACAATGTTAACCGCTGAACCGCCAACCTGAAATGGAGTTGTAACGGGTTCCCACTCGATGACCGTGTTGTTAGGGTTCACCACTGCGCCGTCTAGGGGCGAGACAATAACGGGTCCCGCCGGAATGGCGTGCGTAAGGGGCGCCTTGCCCGTCAGTGTTTGTTCATCAACCGTCGTGCCCTTGAATGTGTATTGGCCCGCTGGGAACCGAGCGAGGAGCTGGATCAGCGGGAGATCTTCGAAAGACGGCTCCGCGCTCTCGAAGAAAAGCTCGGTGACGCCCGTCAACCCCACGCTGCCGCTGCCACTGACGTCGAAGACCTTGTCCCCGTTCGGGTCGAAGACTTCAAGCCTCTTCCAACCCACCGCATCGAGGGAGATCTGAATGCCCCCGTCTCCAGCCGTGGCGTTGACCTCGATGATGATCTTCGTTTTGCTGAAGGGGATAGCCCAAAGCTTCGGGGCAGTGACCGTTAAAATAGGAGCAACCATTCCTACCAAAAAAACGGACAACATGCGTATGTGTCTCTTCATTTTGATTCCTCCTGTTCGCTTGTCAGGGTTAGAGAACCGCCTAACCGTTCCGGCTTACCCGCGGCGGGGTAAGGAGAAGTAGACATGGAGCGCGTTAGATCATGCCCTCTGTCAGGTGTAGCCGCTGGAAATGACACAAACCAGGAGCAAACATACGATGCGCCGAGTGACCGTACTGCTTTTCATGGTGCACCTCCATTGCCGCCAAGGTTAGCAAGGGAGGTTAATGGGGAAATGATGGGAAAATTACCATTTGGTAATGTTGGGCGAGGAAAAAAGGCAAGTCAGGAAGCGAGGGGCGCGCAAGGCAAGGTAACGGTAAACGTGGTCCTGACATTTGGGGGCGCCTGTGACTGAGATCTGACCACGATGGGCAGGAACCATCGCCTGCACCAGCCTCAATCCCAAGCCGGTGCGCGGCCTGCGCTGAAGTATAGACGCGGCGGCGGTAGTTGTTTCGGGAGGGCATAGGTAGGACAATGGATAAACAGGACGCGAATATGATCGCCCTAACCCCAGGGTCCCCAAAGTCGACGCGCATGTCTTGCGCGGTAGTTTCTCTGGCATTGCTCCAATGTTGTTTCGGCGGCGCGGAAGGTGTCTTCGCCGCCGAAATACGTCATCCATTTGCCGCCTTCAACGCCAAGGTTGAGATCGATATCGAGGATGGTGAAATTGACATGATGGCTACCTTTACCCTGGGAGCGGGCAGCAACGGGCTTGATCCTCTCAAAGAAACAGTCAGCCTGGAAGTAAAAGGCGGCACCGGAGCATACTCCGTAGCGATCCCGGCGAGCTCCTTCAAAAAGGACGGGAGCGGACGGTTTACGTTCCACGGTGCGATCAACAGGGTGAAGTTAGAAGCGTCGATCCGACCGTTGCGCGACGGCGCCTTCGAGTTCGAGGCGGAGACTGAAGGCGCGAACCTGAAAGGTTTCGCGAACCCGGTAACCGTGAACCTCACCATTGGCGATGACGGCGGCAGCAGAGTGGTCAGGGCCAAGATCGAGTAAACGGGAAAAAAAGGGACGTCGCTTGTCTCGTTTGCCCTTGCCGGGCTTTTTGGGGTAATTCCGGAGGCTGGTAAAGGGAGGATAGTTATGGCGCAGCATATTCACGGACCGCTTTACTATGAACGGATGGGACGCACCGGGCCGGTGATCGCGTTTGTCCATCCCAACCCGATGGACCAGTCGTGCTGGATATTTCAGATGGCGCACCTCTCGACCTGGTACCAATGCATCGCCATCGACATCCCCGGCTACGGCCGCTCGCCCAAGGCCGACGCCGGGCTGACGATGACCGACATGGCCGAGGCCTGCTGGGAAGCGATCGACGACGCCGCGCCCGGCGAGGGAGCGATCCTGGTCGGCTGCTCGGTCGGATCGTCGATCGCTCCTTACATGTACCACCAACGCCCCGACAAGACGTCGGCGCTCGTGTTGTCGGGCACCGGTTACAACCCGACCAAGGAATTTGCCAAGCGGCGGATCGACGCCTACACGGAGAACGGCATCGACTATCGCTGGAGGTACACGTTCGAAGATCTGAGCCCGGCGTTTCGCGCGACGCCCCTGGCGCATTTTTTCGCCAATCTTTTCACCGAACGCAATCAGTTAGCCGACGTGCAGACGATCATCCATCAGTTCAAGGCTCTCGCGCAGCCCTATCCGGAAGGCCATCACGAGCGCATCGCCTGTCCGACGATTATCCTCACCGGGAGCGAGGACGGCAGCCATGAGCGCGCCTTCGCACTCAAGGCGCGCATCCCCAATTGCGAGCTGAAGGTTTTGCCCGGAGCCGGCCACGCCTGCCAGATCGAGCAGCCCTGGCTATTCGATCGCTTCATGATCGAATTTCTCACCAAGCACGGCTTGATTCCCGGCGCATCCAAGGCGGTTAGGTAGCGAAAACCCTTTCAAGGAGTATGAAGACCGATGCCCGTGCCAAGCTTGGGGCATTATCCCGGAAGCGACTTAGTGGAGTTAAGCAAGTCTAATCCAATTCCCCCTATTCCCGTATCGTGAGTTGGAGAGCGGACTGCGCTCACGCCGCCAGGTTACCGGGCCTGGAGCTTCTTGTAGATCCACAACAAGAGAAATGCGCCGACGATCGAACCGATCCAACCGGCTCCCTGGCCGGCCTCATACCAGCCCATCGCATGGCCGGCATAAGTCGCGACGATCGAACCGGCAATACCGAGCAAGGTCGTCATGATGAATCCCATGTTTTCCCGGCCGGGCATGATGAATTTCGCAATCACGCCGACGATGAGTCCAATAATAATGGTCATCAAAAGGCCAAACATGTCTTTCCCCTTTGAATACTGAACTCTCATGCGGCCTAATATCGAAAAAGGGTGGCCGGCGTCAAGCGATTGGTTTTCATGCCGACAATGGCAAATAAACAAAGCCTGACATGGATTCTCGGATTTGTTCAATTCGAACGACTGCGGCGGCGACTAAGAAAGGCTGATTCAGGAGGATCGATGGAGCAACGAATAAGTCTAGTCACACTCGGCGTCGCTGATCTGCAACGTGCCGTGGCGTTCTACGAACGCGTCCTCGGTTGGAAGGCGGAGTCGAGCCCGCCCGGGGTGGTCTTTTTCGATCTGAATGGAGTCGTGTTTGCCCTTTGGCCGCACGACGAGCTGGCGAAGGACATGGGTTTGACGGCCGATCGTGTCCCGGCCTATCGAGGTTACTCCCTCGCTCACAATGTCCGAAGCGAAGAGGAAGTCGACGCAATTTTTGCTCGACTGAAAAACAACGGCGCAACCATCGTAAAGGAACCTCAAAAAGCCTTCTGGGGCGGATACTCCGGATATTTTTCCGACCCGGATGGACATACGTGGGAAATCGCCTACAACCCGTTTTGGACTATCCTTCAGGACGGGCGCGTGTCGATGAAGAAGGACTGATGAGATCCGCACTGTTCGCCGCTTGTGGTTCAGGAAAGATTGTCAGGATCGTTTGTAGTGTCCGACCCCGCGGACGATTTTCACCAAAACAATCGTGCGATTGACTGCTCGCCGGGTCGGCGATATAGCTCCCGTCAGAGAAAACGGGTGTTTAAATTTTCTATTCGTCACTTCGGCTCCCGGCTGCGCAAAGCTGGGCCAAGTAAGACATCCCAGGGAGGGTTCAATGACCATGCAACATTTTCTTCCAGCCGTTCTGGCCGCCGTTTTCGCCCTGTCCGCGGTGCCGGCGCAGGCCGAGATGAAGAGCCAGTGGATCGAGTACAGCCAAGGCGACACCAAGCTCAAGGCCTATATGGCCTACGACGACAAGGTGACCGGCAGGCGCCCTGCCGTGCTGGTGGTCCATGCTCGCGAGGGCATGACGCCGAAGACGCTGCAGCTCACGGAGATGTGGGCCAAGCTCGGCTATGTGTCGTTCGCGGCCGATATTTTCGGCTACGGCCAGGGCGTGCTCCCGAAGAACATTGAGGAAATGACGGTGCAGACCACGATCTACAGCAAGGACCGCGCGCTGATGCGCGCGCGCACCCAGGCGGGGTTCGATACGCTCGTCAAGAACCCGATGGTCGATGCGTCCAAGGTCGCGCTCATCGGCTACTGCTTCGGCGGCGCGGTCGGCGTCGAGTTCGGCGCAACCGGCGCGCCGCTGGCAGCGAATGTCTCGATCCACGGCTCGTTCCGCGACCACGCGGCGGGATGGGCGAAGAACGCCAAGGGCATGTACCTCATCCTGCACGGCGCCGAGGACGAGGGCTATCCGCTCCCGGTGGTCGACAAGGTGGTCCAGGAGCTGCGCGGCGCGAAGGTCCCCTTCCAGCTGGAGGTCTACAGCGGCACCGGCCATGGCTTCTCCACCCCGAAGAACAAGGCCGAGGAGCGCGCCAACGCGCAGTCGATCGCCTCGACCGCGCGAACACTCAAGGAGCTTTTCGGCAACTGAGGGCGCCGCGGGCGCAACGAAGACACGGGATTGCGTGGATTCTGTTTCTACGAATCGGTGTTGTCGTCACTTCGATTCTTACCCCGACGGTATATTTTCGTGTTTTCGCAATTGCGAAAACACGGGAAGGTCGCCGCCCTCGTATTCCTTCGCGCATAGCCAAGCCGCTCAACGTCAGGGTCAGGATTCTACGATTTGACTGCTTTCGCTGGCTCGTCGAAGTCTCACCCTACCGATTATCTCTCTTCTGGGGCGGATACTCCGGATATTTTTCCGACCCGGATGGACATACCTGGGAGATCGCCTACAATCCCTTTTGGACCATCCAGAAGGATGGCCGCGTGTCGATGAAGAAGGAGTGATGAAATCTGCGGCGTTCGCGGCTTGTGGTTGAGGAAAGATTGTCAAGATTGTGATTCTGCTGAAAAACCCTATGAATGCTTCGACGATGCTCAGCATGAACGGAAAATCTCCAATGATTTCTACCACTCCTCCATTCGTCCTGAGGCTCTCGAAGCATGAACGGAGGGTTTTTCAGCAGAATCGATTGTTGTGTCTGACCCCGCGGACGGTCCGGACCACGCAATGCGTGAGTACTTTTAGAATTTTTCGCCTAAGACACTCTGTACCCCGGGCTTAGCGTATCACATTCGCCGCCAAGATCATCCGCGTAAGCTTCACTGTATTCCACCAGTGTGTACGTTCCGCCCACTCCGCGAACTGCGATCACTCTTCTAGAGCGCACGTTTCTCCTTTAAAAAGGCGCCGCTAAGCGACTGGGCCACTGCTATTTTGCAATCTTTGGTCGCCGAATCAACGCATTGCGCAGGTCCGACCCGGCGCCTCACCCGGCGCCTCGGCGCCTACCACGCACGGGTCTATCGCGCCGGCAGCGGCGCGGGACCCGAGAGAGTTTTGAACAACTCGATCAATTCGGCGTCACGAGGGATGTCGCGAATGGCCTTGGTCAATTCCTCTGCCATCAAGGGATCGGCGTCCTCGCCGACGACCTTTCGGTATTCGCGGTGAAAATCGGAATCTTTAAGAGTCTTGCGCATCGCCTCCTGAACGACCTCCACCCGATCTTTAGGCGTTCCCGGAGGCAAAACGTAGGGCGAGCCCGTCAGTCTGAA
>Ga0184639_10000218_pt1 | contig 20748 bp, 26 predicted proteins | sample PLM31_170_b2_FD_133155 | JGI IMG/M metagenome (GOLD analysis project Ga0184639, IMG submission 133155) | Groundwater sediment microbial communities from an aquifer in East River, Colorado, USA - PLM3-1_170_b2 | ecosystem: Environmental > Terrestrial > Soil > Riparian zone | place: USA: East...
GCGGTGGCAAGGGCGGTAGAGGCGGCGGCAGTGGCGGCGGGGACGGCGTGGGCGGTGGCAAGGGCAGTAGAGGCGGCGGCAAGGGCGGTAGAGGCGGCGGCAGTGGCAAGGGCGGTAGAGGCGGTAAATCAGGAGTACCGCCGCCAAGTACAGGATTTCAGAGAGCTTCTAGGGTGATGCTCCGAGTAGACTCCCGTGCCGGCAGCGCGGACCTGCTGCCCCATTTCCACCGCATCGGCGTCCCTGCCATGTTAGCGCCGATGCCCTTCGGCGATGTGGCCTTCGAGATGCGCGGTCCCGACGAGAGGCCGATCCTGGTGGGCATCGAGGTGAAGCGGGTCGAGGATCTGCTGGCCTGCATCCGCGATGGCCGCCTCAGCGGACATCAGCTCCCCGGTCTCCAGCAGGGCTTCGAGCACGCGATCCTGCTGATCGAGGGCGGGATGCAGATGGGCGGTGAGGAGGTGAGGCCAGGCGTCCGCGCTCTCCTGACGCGCATCTTCGGCCAGTGGCGAGAGCCCAGCCATGGCCAAGCGTGGGCCTACTACGATGTCATGAGCTACCTGCACACCGTCCAGATGCGGACAGGAATTCAGGTGGTGCAGACGAGCGACAGGCAGGCCACGGTCCAGTGGATCAGCAGCCTCTATCACTGGGGCACGAGCAAAGCGTGGGAGCAGCACGACTCGTGCGTCGGGCTACACGAGGGGATGGACGACGACCTGCGGCAGAACCAGGTGGCGCTCATCCGGCCTACCAGGCGGATGATGGTGGCGGGCAAGCTGCCAGGCATCGGGGCGAAGAAGAGCTACTACGTGGCGCGCCACTTCCCTAGCATCTACGCGATGATCGTGGCTCCGTGGGAGAAGTGGCTCATCCCCGAACAGGTGGGCGAGAAGGGGGCGAGGACGATTGTGGAGGCGATCATGGAGGAGACGCCGTGGTAGCGAAGGCCAAAAGCCCCCTGCTCACCCTCGCCGACGTGCAGCAGCTCCCCACCGTCCCCCCATCCGGCCCCTGCCCGGCCCACATCGCCTTCGTCGGCGAGGCCCCCGCCCGCGAGGAGATGAGGGAGGGGATGCCCTTCGTCGGCCCGAGTGGCGACATCCTCTGGCAGTGGGTGAAGCGCCACCTCGGCCTCGACAGGAACCGCGTGTGGACGGGAAACCTGCTGCCCTTCCAAGTGCCGGAGAAGAAGGGAAAGGATCTGGATGAGATCCTAGCCCCCGAGGTGCTGGGGCACTATGAAGACGTGCTCAGGGCAGAGCTGGAGATGCAGGTACGGCCCGCCTACATCCTTACCCTGGGCGCCTGGTCTACTCGTGCGTTGCTGGGCGATGGCGTGCAGATGGAATGGGCGCACGGTCTCCCCTTCAGATGCTCGCTCGGCACCGTCATCCCCGTCTACCATCCTGCCGCCGGCATCCACTCCTCCGACCGCCTCCAGTACACCAACTTCGACTTGAAGTATGCCGGCAAGGTGATTGCGGCGGGCAGAGATGGTCCGCCCTCTGCACCCCTGCCGATGAAACGCTACCGCGTGCTCACCCGCGACGCCGTGCTGCCCAAGGCCGACGTTTTCATCGACACCGAAGGCAGCAGCGAGCACCCTTACTGCCTCACCTTGTCCACGGCGCCTAACGAGGCCTACCTCATCCGGGCCGACGACGGCGACACGCTCAGGGCCTTTGAGTTCTGGCTCTCGGTCCACAAGCCCGTTGTCTGGCTCCACAACGCCCTCCATGACCTGCGCGTCCTTCGCGCTATGGGCCTCGACCTGTTTGCCATCGGATGCCACGTCAGCGACACTATGGCCGCCGCCCACGTGCTTCAAGACGTGCCCAAGGGCCTGAAGCCCCTCGCCCGCCGCCTGCTCGATCACAAGATGCATGACTACATCGACGTGGTATGGTCGGTGCAAGAGGGGCAGAGGAAGGGCTGGCTGGAGCTGGCAAAGCATCATCCGTGGCCCGAACCCGGCAAGCGCAAGCGGACGATAACGTCCCGAATTGACACCCTGGTCAAGAAGTCGGGTCATCGGTTTCGACTGGCGTGGAACGCTTGGGAGCTGATGGACAAGCTGGTGGGGACGGTGGGGCCGCCGCCCGAGGTGGACTACGACAGGGTGCCGGGGTTCAAGCAGTACGCCATGCAGGACGCGGATGAGACGGGTCAGGTGAAGCGGCGGCTGCTAGAGCGGGTGGTGGAGGAGGGGCTCATGGCCCCGCTCGACCTTGACAATCGAGTGTTGCCCTTCCTTGACAATGTGATGACGACCGGGCTGTACTGCGATCTGGAAAAGCTCATCGTCTTCCACGCCGAGATCCAGCAGCGCAAGGCCCACATCACCGACGTGATCCGCGCGCTGGTGGGCGACGAGAGCTTCAACCCCGCGAGCGCCGACCAGGTGGAGAAGCAGCTCATCCCGTATCTGACGAAGCTGGCTGCCGAGGGCAGGGTCAAGCTGACTAGGACCAAGAAGCGCTGGAAGGTAGACGATGGGGTGCTGAAGCAAATCCGAGACGAAGACCCGCTCGTGCCGGCGGTGCTGGAGTTCAGGGAGCTGGACAAGCTGGACGGGACGTACCTGCGGCCGCTCTACGGCTTCCTTCAGTACGACAAGGAGTCGGAGCTGTTCCGGCTGCCTCTCAACCTGAAGCATTGCACGGTGGTGACGGGCAGGCTGTCGGCCCAGAACCCGAACGTGCTGGCGTGGCCAGCGCGCACCGCGGATGGGTTGCGGCTGCGAGACTGCTTCCTAGCGCCGCCCGGCTGGAAGATGGGAAGCTGGGACCTGAGCCAGATCGAGCTGCGGCTCGCGGCCGGGTTCAGCGGCGACCCCGTGATGTTGGAGGCGTTTCGCGCCGGGCGGGATCTGCACCAGGAGGCGGCGGCCAGGTTCTTCGCGGTGCCCTACGACCGCGTGGACAAGGCGACTCAGCGCACTCCTATCAAGACCGCGGCCTACCTCCAGCTTTACGGCGGGGGGGCAGACGGCCTCTTCGTGCAGCTCTTGGCGATGGGGGTCAAGGGCTTCACCCGCATGCGGTGCCAGGAGGTGATAGACGGCTGGTGGGGCATCCACCACGTTCTCGCCGCCTACGTCCGGAACCAGGCGTACAAGACTCGGAGCAAGGGCTACGCCGAGACGTGGCTAGGCCGCCGCCGCTACCTCCCCGGGACGACGCTCATGGGCCGGAGGTGGCCCTGCGCCAAGCTGCGCGAGGAAGCGGAGCGGCAGGGGTTCAGCCAGGAGATTCAGGGCGGGGCGCAGGACTTGCTGAAGAGGGCCGAGGTGAGGACGATGGAGGTCAAGAGGGATCTCAACCAGATAGGCATTGGCTTCGAGCCCTGCCTACAGATCCACGACGAGATCCTGGCGCTTGTCAAGGAGGGGGACTGGGAGATCACGGACTCGTTCATGCGGGCCGCCATGGTTGCGGATGAGGGTCTCGTGGCCGTACCTTTGGACTGCACCGGCCAGATCGCCGGGAGCTGGGGAGGGCTGAAGGGATGAGCGACGATCAGGCAGACGGGCTCAAGGACGAGGAGACAGGACCGGAGCGCGGGCCGGACCAGGAGCCTGAGCAAGATGCGCCGGGCCAGGAGCGAGATCCCAATCAGCCGGAGATCACAAGGCAGGAGCATCTCCAGAGTGCTCCGCGCATGATGGTGCAGCAGCCCAACATGAGAGCGGTGGTCTTCGATTGCCCATGGACGGGGCATCTCGTGACGCCAGAGCTGGTGGTGATGACGAAGCTCCATCCCTTCGTTGGGCGGCTTTGCGTCAAGTGCGGCTCCATGGTCTACCAGAAGGTGGAGCGGTCGCCGCTCGTAGACGGGGCAGGGTACCCAGTCGTCCCTACCTGGCCCCCCGACTGATGATCGAGCTGCTGCCCTGCTCGGTGTGCCGGCTGGTGGACGACGACACCACGCCCAAGCCCGTCTCCTACTGCAACAGGTGCCAGGCGTTCCTGTGCGAGCGGTGCTTCCACAGCGCGACTCGGCGGGCGAGGGCCCTGGTCCTCAGGAAGATCGAGGAGTGGAAGAGCAGATGACTACCGAACAGATAGCCGCCACCACCATCGCCATCGAGAGGATCATCCAGTACGCTCACGAGCGGGCGCAGCGGCTGGCCAGATACGAGCGCGCGTGGGAGCTGAGGCGGACGAGCGAGAGGCCGTTACATTGGCGAAGGGCCGGAAGAACTTGGAGGAGCATGTGAGCAAAGAGCAGAGCGAAGAGCGGGTCCCCGACTGGACCGACATCCACGGGCTCGCCCAGTCCAGCTTCGACATGCTGGTGGAGTTGGCGAACGGGTTGGAGGACGAGATCGCGGCGCGAGAGACAGAACGGGCCGACATCATGGCCCAGATCCGTGCGGCGATGCAGTTCGCCAAAGCCGAAAAGGTGAGGGTGGGGGCGTGCGGGGTGTTTGCCTTCCCCGACGACCCGACCGGCACCAAGACCCTGAAGAAGGAGCTGCTGATCCAGCAGGGCGTGACGCCGGAGCAGATCGCGAAGGCAACGGTGACAACGCCCAAGAAGGGCGGCACCCGGATCACGAGGCCGAAGGTGTGAAGAAGATCGAGCTGGAGCTCAACCTCTACGACAAGGTCGAGGAGTTCAAGCGGGAGGCCAAGCGCTACGCCCAAGACGAGCAGGCTTTCGAGGTTTATCTGAAGGAGTCGGCGCTCATTCTCTTGCAGATGGACCGGGAGCAGGCCATCACCAGGCCCGAGGATAGGCTAGAGCTGGCGGCCAGCATCAAGGCTCGGGCCGGGTTCATCCAGAAGGCGAGCGACCTGCTGAGCCTCCTCGTCAGGAGCGCGGAGTTGCGGCTCAAGGAAGCGGAGGCGGCGGCGGACGCGCAAGAGCGGGAGATCGAGCTGCTGCTGGCAAAGGAAAGAGCGGGCGCGTGAAGAAAAAGGCGCCGCACAAATTCACGCCTTGTACGAAGAGCGGCTTTGGGCACAACTTTACGTGCGTGCTCCTGTGCATCGTGTGCGGACTACGTGAGTCGGCTCACTAATGCCCCGCGACTCCCAGCTCGAAAAGCGCCTCGCCTCTTGGGGGAAGGTGCTGACCAGCGCCAACCTCGACCTGCCCGAGCGCCAAGCGGATGAGCTGGCCAAGGAACGCAAGCAACTCCTCAAGCGCTGGAGCGAGCATCCCTGGCCCTGGCTCGTCGGCATCGACCCCACCACCACCGAGATCATGCTGAGCGGCAAGGTCCACTACTTCCCCAAGGGCCGCCCCCTGATCTGGACCACCGACGAGCGAGACGACAAGGTGCCGGTGAAGCCCTTCCCCAACAAGCTCTATCTTGCCGCCTTCGCCGACTTGCTGGTCAGCCCCGCCCCCGAGCGCCGCATCGTCCTGGCCGACAAGAGCCGGCAAATGCTCTTCACCACGATCTGCTGCCAGGTGATGATGCACCAGGCGTACTTCAAGGACGCGCGGCGGTGCCTCATCAGCAAGAGCAAGCTGGCCGACTCCGCCGAGGTGCTGAAGGACAAGGTGCGGGCGCCCTACAATCGCCTCCCGGAGTGGCTGAGGCTGCACAACCCGCTGCCGGACAAGCCCGCCGAGGTGGCGAGGTTTGTACGAAGCCGATCGTATATACGAGCTGTCACCCAGAACGTGGCCGAGGCGGAAGGGCGCGGCGGGACGATTTCGATTATGCTGATCGACGAGGCGGCAAGACAGTTCATGTTTCAGCAGATCATGGGGGCGGTGCTGCCGGCGGCGGGGAGGGTGTGGGGCATCACGACGCCGGAGGCCGGGACCCCGGGGGCGATGGCGTTCTACGCCTACTTCGAGGAGAGGGTAGAGGTGGGTAAGCCGTGATCCCCCTGGTCCCCTTCGGAACCGTCGAGCAAGACTTCGAGCCGGTGCCCGGCATGCGCGTCCGCGTCTCCCCCGTGTCCAAGGTCACCCTCGTGGAGCTGGACTACTTCGCCGACCCCGACAAGGTGGACCCCGCTTGGCTGGAGCGCGCCACCCAGGGCCTGAGCGAGGGGGACATCGAGCGCGAGTACAGGCGCAACCGCACCCTCGTCCACGGCGACGCCTTCTACTTCGAGTTCCTGGACAACGGCGGCCGGAAGACCTTTGCCCACCGATCCCCTGGACTCATCGAGGGCCTGCACGTCTCCCGCTCCTTCGACTTTGGCGTCCGCCGGCCCGCCTGCATCTGGTACCAGTACGATCCCAAGAGCGATCGCCTCTGGTACTTGCGCGAGTTCATGCCCCGCGACTGCGGCACCCACGACTTCCGCGATGTCGTCCGCTACCTTTCGGGTGAGATGGCCTATGAGGAGCTGGCGGGGGATGCCCTCTACTGGGCCGACGAGGTGGCGGCGAGAGAGTGGAATCCGGCGCCGCCGTGGTTCGAGCCCCAGACGACGTTCATGAACTTCGCCGGCAACGAAGCCTTCCGCCGCCAAGCCGCCGCGATGCGCGACCCCGAAGAGGCGACCGACGCGAACATCATGGCCGCGGGCGGCATCCATCTCGTAGAGTGGAATGGCCCCGTCCTGGCGCGGACCAAGGTCGTCCGCCGGTTGCTGAAGCTGCGCTCCGACGGCTTCCCGGGCATGTTCGTGGATCCGGCGTGCGAGGAGTGGCTGAGGTGCTTGGAGGGGGCGCTGGTCTTCCACTTGCCCACCGTCGAAGACCCCCTCCCGAACAAGCCGAGGAAGGATGGCCATTTCGACAACATCCACGACGCGGCGACGTATGGGCCAGTTCACGAGGTGCCGGCGCCTGACGTGGTGCCGCAGCCGCTGCCGAAGCGCATCAGCTTCCACAACCGCATGCGAGTCGAGGAAGACGCCGAACCGAATTCGGTCGGCTGGAAGGAGACGAGAGATGGCGGTATCTGGTAGTCTTGCGAAGTACATCGTGGCCGTTCCGCGAATCACGCGGTGCGGGACCTGTCTGGCCTTGAAGAATGTCCCAGGACTGGATCAGGAGCTGAGGACGGCGTTCGCGGGCGGCACCAACGCGACCATCTTGGTGAACGCGGTACGCGCCGTCCACAAGATCGAGTTGCGGAACTCGCGTAGGCTGCGCGACCACCTCCGATACTGCCCCGCCCTACAGAAAGGCAAAAGCCGATGAAAGACAAGAAGCTGGCAGAGGCGCTGCGGGTGCGGGCCTTGGAGGCCCAGGTGGCGCGACTTCAGAAGAAGACCGGCAGCAGCGAGGTGGGAGAGCTGAAGCGCCGCATCCTCGCCTTGTCCAAGCGCCAGTCTGAGTCGGACCGATGGACGCTGCTGGCGCTGGCGCAGAAGTTGAACGCCCGGCCCGCCGAGCTGGAAGAGGCGGTGGATCTGCTGCGCGACGAGGGATTCAACATCCGGCTGACCGAAGGTGTGGTGCATCACTCGCGGGTGTCGCCTCCAGGCGGCAAGGCCACCCACATCTCGCGCCTCGTGGACGGCGGCTGGGTGAGGTTTGGCGCGTTGGGCGACAACCAGCTCGGCAATCGCCAATCGCGCCTCGACGTGGCCGAGACCGCCTACGACCACTTTGCGCGCGAAGGCATCGACACCGTGTATCACACGGGCAACGTCATCGACGGCTACGTGCAGCGGATCAACGGCTACGAGCTTCTGCCGGAGGCCGGGACGACCTTGGAGGACCAAACGGCCTACGCGGGGCGCGTCTATCCGCGACGTGAAGGCATCAAGACCTACTTCATAACGGGCGAATGCCACGAGGGCTGGTACGCCAAGCAGATCGGCGTCAACGTCGGTCAGGTCATGGAGGACCGCTTCCGGCTGCCCGCGACGTGCCGCGAGATGGAATACTCGTCGCAGGTGGATCAGTTTGGACGGCCTCTCGCGCTCGGGGCGCGGTGCAGGAACACGATCAAGGACGGGGTGTGCTCGAAGCACGGCCGCCGCGATCTGGTCTACCTGGGCCACGAAGAGGCAGATGTCGAGCTGAGGACGAGAAGGCTGGCCCCGAAGATGCGCGGGCCGATCGTGCGCATCCTCCATCCAGGCGGGGGGTCGAGCTACGCTATCTCCTACAAGACCCAGAAGTTAGCCGAGTCGCTCCAGGGCGGAGAGAAGCCGCAAATCCAGCTCGTGGGCCACTTCCACAAGTACGACGTGAACTACCACCGCGAGGTCGTCAACGTCCAGACAGGATGCCTCTGCGATCAGACCATCTTCATGCGCAAGAACATGCTCGCGGCGCACGTCGGCTACCTGGTAATGGACGTGTTCATCGCCCAAGACGGGGCGCCGCAGCGGGTCCGGCACGAGTGGGTGCCCTTCTACGACCGCGGTTTCTATCAGAAGTTCTAAGGCGATGCAGCACCGTACCCCTGAAGAGTTGCCGGGCGAGGATGATGCCCCGATTGACGAAGACGGGGAGCCTGCCCAGAAAGAGGAAGACGAAGATGACCCTGACATGGAAAGAGCGGGTTACGCCGGCTCCGACGTGGGAAGAGCAGATCACAACATTTCTCGCTGCGTACACGGCTACGTCGTTGCCAGCACCGGCGAGTGGACAGGATTCCGGGAAGTCCAGCACGGAGACGGAGCCGGAGTCCGGGTCTTTCATCGCCTCCTCGCCGCCTGCTGTCCCGAGTGCGCGGACCTTCGCAACGGGAGCAACCCGTGACCAGAACACGACCAAGCTGATGTATGAGGGCTTCTTCTCGCCCAGTGTGCTGAAGCGGCGAGCACAGTTCATGCACAAGCACCGCCTGCAAAGCGACGGCCTGATGCGAGGGCCTGACAACTGGCAGAAGGGTATGGACTTGGAGTCATACGCGGACTCCGCGATCCGTCACCTGGTGGAGTTCTGGCTGGCCCATCGTGGCCATCCGGTGACACCGGCCTCGCCGCGCGATCCCCAGGACATCCAGGAGGTGATCTGCGCCGCCATGTTCAACCTCGAAGGGTACTTGCACGAGACGCTCAAGAAATAGTACCCTCTCACGAGGTGGAGGTGCAGCCTTGTCCAACTTCAAGCCCCTAATCGACCAGGACGCGCTGGCGGTTGTCACGATCCGTCTAGAGGCTGACGGGGAGCCGTACGCGGGCAAGGTCGGCGTGGCCGAGGTGATCCGCAACCGCATGCGCCGCCTCTACTCCAGCGACGGCACCGTGTCCGGCACCGTGCTGCGTCGCCTTCAGTTCTCGTGCTGGAATGCCGCCGACCCGCGACGGGCGCAAATGTGCAACGCCTACGAGGCAGCACCGCTTTCCCGCGCGGCTAGGGATGCGTGGGATGAGAGCGCGCATACGGCGCTCGTCTCGGGTGCCACGCTCTACCACGCTGCCACCATGGATCCCTACCCCGACTGGGCCAGCCGCGCCAAGTTCGTCGTGCAGCTCGGCGGGCATCGCTTCTACCGAGACGAGGAGTAGCTGATGGCCTACGACGATGAGCCCGGCAGCGTAGACCCAAAGCGGTACCTGAAGATCGACGGCGGCGCCACCATCTCCGACCTGTGGCAGCGGGTGTCGGCTTCTCGCCGCTCGTCCGCCGTCCTCGACGTGAAGAACTTCCGCTACGGCGACCCCTACCACGACCGTCTTGTGCGCGACTACGATGAGCTGGATAGGTACTACGTGGACGCGGCCATGCCGTTCTACGAAGACACCATGGACAACTACGATCTGTACCTGGCCGACGCTCCCGACAAGCGGAGCAAGGACGAGCTGTGGCGGGCCAACATCTTCGTGCCTCTGCCGGGGTCCAACGTCGAAGCCAAGGTCGCCGCGGAGGTGAACACCATCACCAAAGCTGACCCGCTCATCCAGATCGAGGGTGTGCAGGACGCCGACCGGGAGGGCGCGAAGGACATCGAGCACCTCCTCGACTACACGCATCGCATGAACGCCTTCCGCAGGTTCTTCATCAAGAGCCGGCGCGCAGTCGCCATCCAGGGCACCGACTTCGTGAAGCCCATCTGGACGGTGCGGGGCCACTGGGTGAGGGTGTGGACGAGCCAGGACGAGAAGGACGACTTCCTCAAGTACCTCGAAGAAGCGACGATGGCCGGAGCCCCCACCCCGCCCGACATCGCCTCCGACCCCGAGGGCTTCGAGGAGTGGCGGACGCTCATCAACCAGGCAAAGAAGACCAGCCGGCCCATCCCCGAGTACCCACTGGATGGGAATCGCTACATCTGCACCTTCAAGGGGCCGGAGCTGATCCGGCTGCCCCTGCACTCGGTCCACCTGGATCCGATGACCGACGAGATGAAGGACCAGGACAGGGTGTTCTATCGGACGCTGGTGCCCCTGGAGTGGGTGCTGGAGCGGACGGGAGACGAGCCCGACAAGCCTTTTCGCGTGGAGCAGGTCGAGAAGGCCATGAACGGCTGGGATGGAGAGGATCTGGAGCGGTACGAGCGCGAGGTGTCGCGGAAGTTGGGCTTCAACGTCCAAGAGCGCCAGCACAAGGATCCGTTCTTCCAGCATGCGGTGGAGCTGGTAGAGGTGTTTGATCAGAACCCCAGCTCGCCCGTCAAGTACGGGATCATGCTCAACCGCAAGACCATCATCAACAAGGACTGCTTCGAGTTCCCGAGCTGGAGCGGCGAGTGCCTCATCAGCCCGTTCCGCAACATGCAGCTCCCCGGACACTTCTTCGGTCTCAGCGACTACAAGTGGCCCAAGAGCCTGTACAAGGAGCTGAACACCCTCCGCAATCTGCGCGTGGACGGGGTAACCTTGAACGTCCTGCCCGTCTACACGTCGCTGATGGACGCCGGCCTGCCCGAGCTGATCCGCAAGATCAGCCCCGGCGCCATCTTGACGGTGAAGCGCCACGACGCCATCCGGGCTCTTGAGAAGGCATCGCTGCCGGCGGAGGCGTATCGGGAGCCGTCGGAGATCAAGGCGGAGATCGCAGACGCGCACGGCATCGAAATACTGAAGGGCAAAGAGGCCCTGGTGGGACGGGTGACGGGGGTCGAGTTCTCGGGCCGGGTGGAGAACGCCCAGTTGCGCATCCTCATGGGCTGTGCGGCCTTCGAGGAGGAGTACCAGCCGGTCTTGCGTCACATGGTGGCGTTCTATGCCCAGAACTACCGCAAGGAGCTGAAAATGAGGTTCGGCGGGCGCCTCCTCAGCTTCTCACGAACGGAGCTGATCGAGTCCATCGGCCAGAACTTCCGCTTCAGAGGGGTGACCCAGGCCCTTGACCGCAACCTCCAGGCCCAGCAGCTCATGATGGTGGCGGAGAAGTTTGCCGCACAGCTCCCGCCCCCCGCAGCCTTCCGACTCATGCGGCTCATCTTGGAGGCGCTGAACGTGCGCGGGCTGGAGTCGATCATCACCCCCGAGGAGGAGCAGGCGATCAGCCAGGGGGCGGCCGGGGCGGCAGGGGCGGCCGGGCAAACGAGCCAGGCGGCCGGTGACGCGGCGCTGGAGCAGGGGGTGGATGTGGCGGGCGCCGGGGCACCGGGAGCGGCCGCTGTGCCCCCGCCAGGCCCCGCCGCGCCTCAAGGATAGGGAGAGAGGAATGCAGGAGTTGAAGGCGGTGGCGGACCTGTTCGCTGACGATGCGGTGGTGCAGGGGGAGGCCCTGGAGGCCCTGGCGGAGCCGCTGGCAAGGCTGGTGGCGAGCCCCGAGTGGCAGATGTACCGGGCGCTGGTGCAGCGCACCAGGGCCGGCTACGCGCTGGCCGCGTTGGAGGGGCAGACGGACGCCACGGAGCTGATCCGGATGAGCGGCTACCTAGCGGGGCTGCACGACGCGGTTCAGAGCGCCGAGAGGCTGGCCGAGCGGGCAAAGGTCGTCGCGCTGGAGGAAGAGGCGCCCATCTCCAAGCGTTTGGAGTTCGCGCATAAACGGAGGTAGAAGATGCCACGAAACGTGTATACGACTCGCTTGGTGGTGGTGGAGGCGGAGCGGTATCTGCCCGAGCTGAAGGGCCTCAACGGCCGGCTCGCTGGCTTCATCGTCGCGCCCGGCGACTGGGTGGTGTACCGGGACGGGGCAGTGGCCGAGGTGTTGCGCCCCGCGGACTTCGAGGCGAAGTACGAGGAGCTGGGTACCGCGCCCTCGGAGGGCGACAAAAGCACCCTCAACACCGACGGCACGGAGTAGGCCCATGAGCAACTACCTCCGGCGGCTTTGGCAGTTCTTCGACGGCAACAAGACGAAGATCGGCGCCACCCTCGTCCTCATCTCCCGGGTCGCGCAGGCATGGAGCGCGCCCGCCGAGGTGGTGGCGGGGCTGGAGCAGACGGGGAATCTCGTCGCCACCTTGGGGCTCGCGCACGCGGTGACCAAGAGCCTCGACAAGCCCATCCAGTGATGCGGGACCCTGACGCCCCGATGTTCTCGGTAGGACCGCATCCTGCAGGTATGCAGGCCACCGTCCAGGCCTGCAATCGTGCCCTGCGCAAGAGCGGCTACTCCCTGCTCGGAGAGGGGGCCTCGGCCGTAGTGCTCACCGGGCTGGTCTACATGAAGCTGGCCGAAGTGCCGCGTGAGCTGATGAAAAAGATGTGCTGCGGCTGGATCGACGCGATGTTTCCGCCGAGCTGCTAGCGGCCCTGTCCTACGTTGCTGATGTAGTCACGGTACCGCGGACTTCGGACCAGGCCGCTCAGAGACCGAATCGTCTGGAGGTCACTCCGAGTAGAAGGCGTGTCCGGCTGCGCCTGATATGCCATCACCTCGTCGGGATCGGTGTAGGTGCCGCTGAATCCTGTCCCGAACAGCTTCCCGAGCATCTTGCCCGCGATGGCACGCGGCAGGCCGCCCTTGACGTGACTCCCCTCGTGCGCCACCTCCTCTTCATTCAGGCCACGCTCGGGAGTGAGGACAAGGCCAGGAAGGCCAGGCAGGTTAAGGGCCACAGTCTGAGGAAACTCACGCCCCTCACCCCGGTAGGTGAGAGCGCCTGTGGGACCCAGCCTGCGGTCGTAGCCCACCCGTGCAGCCATGCCGGCCGCACCGCGAAGGAGGGACGCGCCGCCAGCGACGCCCGTGGCGGTGTGTTTCGCCAGGAGACGGGCCGCTCCACCAAATGTATTGGGCATGGAGACTGCTCCTTTACTGGAATTCCAGCACGAGACAGTACCCGTTGGCTCCGGTGCCGCCAGCGACGCCCGTGGCGGTGTTGAGCACCACACCGCCTCCGCCGCCAGAGCCGGGCGCGGCGCCGTTGCTGCCAGCCTGGCTACCGGCGGTAGAGTCGGCGGCCGCGGCATCCTGAGCGTTGGCTCCCCCTCGCCCACCGCCACCCCAAAAGGAGACGCCACCATTGCCTCCTTGCGCTACGGCGTTCTCGTTGGTGTCGGTGGCGTCCAGGGTCAGGAGTAGGGAGCCGGTAAAGCCGGTGCCGCCGGTGAGGTTGGCTGCCCCGTCGGCCGGGGCCCCGCCTGCGCCGCCCGCTGTGACCTGTGAGCGGATCGCGGAGTTGCCAGAGCCGGCTCCACCTGTGCCGCCTGTTGCGGTGTCGAGAGCGCCGTAAGTGGTGTTTCCGCCAGTCCCGCCGCCGGTGCCGTTTGTGCCGGAGCCCGCTGTGCCCCCCGTGCCAATCGTGATCGTCTGGCTAGACGCCGCGAAAACAGAAATGGTGGTGCCGCCCGCCCCTCCACCGGCTCCAGCGCCCCCATTCGCCGCAGCGCTAGCATCACCGCCCCCGCCGCCGCCTCCTGCGCCGGTACTGATGGCGATGACGTACTTGGTCCCTGAGGTGGGTGTGTAGGTATTGGCCCCCGGAGTGGTGAAGACCTGCATGCTGCTGGTGCTAAAAGCAGAGAGGATGGCGAGCACCTGAGCAGCAGTCAGATCGGTCGGAGCCCCCGTGCCAGCGGCGGCAGCCCGCCCCTTGAGGGTGCTCTGAGCCATGTCAGCGAGCATGCTGTTGGCGACGGCCGAAGCGGAGATGGTGGCGGCGAAAGACCCTGTGCCCGAGCCCGTGACGTTGCCGGTGAGGGTGATGGTCTGGTCCCCGGTGTTGGTGCCCGAGGAGGTGCCCGAGAAGGTGCCCGACTGGGTGGCGAGGGTGCCAAGGCCCAGAGTGGTGCGCTGATCCGCGGCAGTAACATCGTCCATGATGGCGCGGCCCGCAGTGGTGGCCACGCCGGTGTCGATGCCCCACACCCCGGCGGTCACTACGATGTCGCCCTTGTCGCCGTCCGTAACACCCCCCTCGTTGGGGACGAGCCAGTCGTCCACCTGGATCCAGGCCGCTCCATCCCATGAGTAGGTCTTGTTCTGGTCGTGGCGGAAGAAGCGGTCACCTGTGGCGGGAGGCGTGAAGGGGTTGCCGTCTGACGTGTTGCCGGTGGGAAACGCATCTCCAAAGGCGCGGTACCACGCGCCACTGGCGTTCAAGGTAATCCACCAGTTGGTGTCGCGCTCCAACTTGAGTGACGGAAGACTCTGCGCGGCGAGCGGCAAGACTGACACCGCGAGTACAACGAGTACGATGCAGGTTTGCCGGAGCATTCGCATTGTCCCCTCGCTAGTCTACGATAACTGCGGCTGGGCCAAGCCGGACGTTGACCTGGCTCACCATCACGAAGGACGTGGCTGTCAGCGTGGTGTTGGCCCGCATGGTGAAGGTCGTCACATTCGCCACCACGGCGCAGGCGAGACCGTTGGTCGCCACATCCAGAGTGCCCGAGGAGAGCTGCTTCAAGGGCAGGCCCGGAAGAGTGCCGTCGTGGCCAAGGTGCCGGATGGAGCAGACAGTCCCGCCGGTGGTGGCGCGGATGGTATCCCACTCGAAGCTTCCCGAGACGGCCTGGACTTCGTTGGCGGCGGTCAGCAGCTTGATCGCGTAGTCTCCAGTGCCGACATACGCCTCACCCAGATTGATCGTGGGCGTGTGGAAGAAGGCGATGGCCGAGTCGTCCACCAGCGTGGTGGAGTTGCCGCCGTGCGAGCCCAGCAAGTCAACCTGGTTGTACTCGATGGTGCTCGTGGAGGCGGCGCGCACGATCAGGCAGGGCTGGGTGGCCGTGCCGGCGACAGCGAGGCCGTTCCCCAGGTCGGTGGCAGTTTCGTTGCTGCGACGTACATCCCAGCAGTTCGCCGCGCCGGCATTGGTGACGAGGCTCGGGATGTCGGGAGCGTTCGGAGTCACAACCCGAACCGCCGGGTGGGTGTCGATACCGCCGAGGTGGAGCGGAGAGTTCGCATCAAAGCTCAGGCCCGCCGCGAAGTAGCTGCCCGTGGCGTTGGTGCCGAGGACGCGAAGCGCCGTCCGCAAGGCCCCGGTGCCGGCGGAGAGGATAAAGTCGGTGCCGTCGTGCTTCACGCTGCCCCAGGTAGCTCCGGCGGCGGTGGTGGACCAGAACTTCACCACCCCCGCGCCGCTGGTCTGCAAGAAGTCCACCGCGGCCCCAAAGGTGGTGGCGCCTCCGAAGAGAGAGGTGCCGTTGAAGGTGTTGGCTCCGGTGAAGGTGGTACTGTCGCCAGCGGCAATCCCGCCTCCCCCCGTGTCGGGATGAGAAGTCTCGACGACGGGCAGGATCTGAGCCGCCGCCGGGCTAGACGCAAGCAGCAGGGCCGCCACTGTCCACGCAAGAAGTCGTCGCATCATCTTCTCCTGCTATCTGAGGGTGCCGGCGAAGCGGACGTTGATCCGCTCCTTCAGCGTGGTGGTGTCGGTCGCCTCGTCCCCATCCGCGTCCCAGCCCAAGCCGACGCGGCACTCGGAGTAAGGGACGAGGCGGAGATCGACGTTGTGGACCACGTTGGTCGGGACGAGAGTGAGGACGATGGCGGTGCCGACCTGCACCGGGGTGGAGGAGGCGCCCGCGAGGCGGCACTCGGCGGAGGTGACGATGGAAGAGTTGGCGGCTCCCGTCAACGCCAGCAGCTCGACGGTGAAAGCGGCGGCCTCGTAAGCGCCGACGTTGATCCACCCGTCCTCGGTGTCGGGGCCGAAATACTGGTTGCGGAACCAGTAGCCGTAGCCGGCAGCCAGGTTGATGGCCACATCGACGGTGATCGAGTCGGCGCTTGCCTTGGCGGTGACGACGCGCTCCAACTGGTCGCCCTTCACGTCGAAGGAGAGGATGGAGCCGACCGAGACAGGGCCGAGAGCCCCCGAGCTGGCGGTGTTGGAGACGACCGTGGTGCTGGAGCCGGTCGTCTTCACCTTGAGCGTCTGCTCCATAGGCTTCCAGGGGGCGAAGCGCTTCGTCCCCTGCGAGTCGAGGAGGTAGGTGGTGCCGCGCGCCAGGGCGTACTGGGTGGCGGGGGCCACGGTGCCGAGCTGGATCGTCTCCCCTCCGGCTTCACCTGTGCAGACTCCGGTGATGAAGGAGGTGACGGTAGCGAAGTTGGAGTTGGGCGAGGGGGTGATGGTGGCGGTCGCCGCGGTCCAGGTGAGGGTGGAGGATAGCGCGGTGCCATCGGCGGCAGTGCCGACCAGGGTGGCGATGCAGGAGTTGTCGCCCACGGTCTTGCCCACGAGCTTCCGGGGCGAGTCGGGCTGGGTGGCGATGGCGTAGGAGGTGGAGTCCGCCACGTCAGCCGCGACCACGATCACGGCAAGGCTGGTGGGCAGCCCGTCCAGATCCAGCTCCGCGGCCAGGGTGAGGTTGCGAGTGGGGCCGACCTGGGCCGACGACGCGGTGGCAAAGGCCGCCAGCACCAAGAGTGCCAGCAACTTATTGATCTTCATGCTACTTCTCCTTTTTCTTTTCGGCGGCCTTCTGTTCCGCCCGCAATTCTGCCACGACTTCGAGCAGCTTGTCGAGTTTCTCTTCCACCCGCACGTCTTGCTTGTCGCGCTTCTCGTCCTTCTTCTCCTGGGCCTGCTTCCGCTCCTCCTGCCTCGTCTTCTGGCTCTGCACCTCGTCGGCGAGGACGTAGACCCAGCCGCTGAGGGCAAGGTTGAGGGCGATGACGACGGGAAGAGGGGCGGACATGAGCCAGTCGCGAATTTCTTTGGGGAAGGTCATGGGGCACCTCCTACTCGATGGCGCTCATCTTGCGCCGGGTCTCGGGATCGAGTGCGGCTTCCGGGCTCTCCAAGCCTCGTATCAGGGAGTGGGTGCGGGCCGTCTGGAGAGCGGCGGCGGCGGTACGGGCCGCAAGCTCCACGTCGCCGCGGGCGATCATGGAGGCGATCTTGAGACGGGTGTTGCCGCCGAGGATGCGGAGGGGGGTGGAGTTGAGGGCCTCGAAGGCCAGGGGGAGGGCGGCGGCACCCACGATAGCGCCCGGGATTCCGCCAGCCGCGCCTCCTCCACCAGCCCCCACCACCGCCAGCGTGCCCCGGATGCCGCTGGCGAGGCCGCGCGTCTGGGCGTACTTCTCGCCCCGGGAGGCGCCTGCGGCCATGTCGGCGATGGTCTTCTCGACGGCATCGCGGGCGACGAGGTTGGCGTGCTCGCTTCGATTGAAGGCACCGAGCTCGGGATCTGCGGTGTTGATGGCACGGCGGAGCTGGGTGCCGCCTTCCCCGAAGGCCGCGGCTTTGGTGGCAGGGCCAGGGTCGGTCGGCACGATGCCCTTGCGGTACTTGCTCGACGCCTCGTCCAACTGGCGCCGGAGCTGGACGGCCTGACGCCTGGTGAGGAACTCGGTATCGCCGAGCTGGCCGCGGGCCACCGCAGAGGCAGCCTGGCTCATGTCCACGTCCCGCTGCATCTCCTTGTGCGCTTCCACCTTCATGCGGGTATTCACCGGGTCCCACGCGGCCACGTCCAGATCCACCGCGTCGTCGGGCGTGAAGGAGGCGTCAGGGCCGCGCTTGCCGGTGGCGAGGTACGCCGCGGTCATCTCGTCCTGGTCCTTGAGCACAACCGCCTTCTGCTCGCTGGTGAGGCGCTGGAACTGGCGAGGAGAGATGGAGACCTGGGCCGCCGTGTCCTTGATCTTGGCTCCCTCCTCGACGGCGCGAGTGGAGCTCCTTACCCCCTCGACGGGGATGTCGGCCAGCTCGCCCTCGGGGCCGGCGAGGCGCGCGCGGATCTGCCCTGCCCGCTCTTCCACCCGGTCCTGGATGCGACCGGCGAGGGTCTTGGCGCCCGGCAGCCCCCGCGTCGTCCCCTCCTCGAAGAGGACGGGAGCAGCATGCTCGGCGAGATAGGCTGCCTCGGGGCCGGCGGCGTCAGGGGCAAGGCCTCGGGCGATGGCCGAGTAGCCCTTCTGGCGAAGGGGCCCGACGTAGCGGAGCGCGTTTATACGAGAAAGGGCAGAGAGGGGGCTGAGCTGGGGGATGAGGCCCAGCGTCTCGCCGATGCCCTCGGCGCGAGTGCCGGGTGTCTGCATCTTCTCGGTGGCCTCGGCGGCGATGGGACCAACGCCGGGGACGGCGGCTGCAAGCATATGGCCCACAGCAGCTTCCGGGCGGCGCTCGCCAAACGCCTGGCGCGACTTCTCAAACTGCCCTTTGGCCCCCGCCGCAATCCCGCTCGCCACATCGCCGAGGAAGGGAAGCAGGCGGGTGGCAGGCTGCGCGGCAACCTTGCCGAGGGTCTTCACCGACTCCCACGAGGGGAAGGCGGTGCGCGCGTAGCCGCCAACCGCCGAGCGGAGAGCGCCAGGGGCGTCCACGGGCTCCGGCGCGGCCTCGGCCTCGGCATCGGCATCGGCCGCCAGCGCCTCGCGGGTGGAAGGGGCTTGCTGTCCGCCGAACTGGCGCTGCAACACCTGCTCGATGGCGGCATCCTCCATGTCGTCGGGGAACTCGCCCACGGAGCCGTCGGGCAGCGCGACTTGCTTCGGCATCTACTCCAGCCTTCCCGTCGCAGGGTTGAAGCGTCGCACAACGCCAGACGGCACGCCGGCCGCAGCCGCCCCCTCGCCGGTACCGACCGCGGGGCGCCCTTGCACCGACTGCCGGCGCTTCATGATCTCGTCCAAGAGCTGCTCAGCCTGATCCAAGCGCAGTGCGGCCTCGTCCACCGCGCCCTCGTTGAGAATGAAGGGCATCTCGTCGGCGATGGACTGCATGGCCGCGTAGGCTTGGCGGTCTTCATCGGAAAGCCGCGAGCCCTCGCCGGCAAGGCGAGCGGTGCTGGCGGCGAGCGCCTTCGACTGCTCCAGGAATGCCCTCATGGCGAAGTTGGCCTGAGTGGTGGGGATGGCCGCCGCGATCCCTCCGCCGATGCCGGTGCCGCCAATCCCCTGCCCTCTGGCCGTCTTGAAGCGGTCGAGGCTGAGGCGCATGCGCTGGAAGCTTGGCCCCACCGCGCCCTCGAACTGGGAGGTGTTGATCTGCTCGGCTGTGGGCTTGACGGGGAAGTTCTGGCCCACGGCCGCGCCGCGAGGGACGAAGGTCTCCTGCGGAGCGCCCCGCTGGTCGTAGCCGGAGAACACGCGCACCACCGCGCCGCCCCCACCGCCGCCGCGATCTCGCTCCAGGTAGTATTGGGCCTGAGCATCGGCAAGGCGCTGTCGCGCCTCCATCGTGGTGATCTCCGCCTCGATCTTCTGGGCACGGGCCGGATCGAGGAGAGCGGCTTTGTCCTGCTCCCCGCGGAGCTGCTGTACGGCGATGCTGGTCCTGAGCTGATTCGCGCGGTGCTCGGCAAGGGAGCGGCGGTCACTGGTCTCGGCCTGCAACTTCTCCGTCTCGGCGCCCAGCTTGGCTCGGCGAATCGGCGCCTCTTCGGCGGCAGATTGCGCCAGCGCCTCTTGCTGCTCCAAACCCAGCTCCGCCTTGCGCCGAGTGAGGCGCCAGTTGGGATCGCCGTAGGTCTTGGCCTGCTCATTCTCGGCAGCCGCCCGAATGAGGCCGGACAGTGTCTCTTGAAAGCCCATCAGGAAGCCTCGTCCTACTGGAAGGGGTCAGGATAGGGCATCCCGCCACCGCCCATCCCGCCCCCAACGATGTCGCTGCTGGGAGGACCAGCGGCTCCGCCCCCACCACCGCCCATCCCGCCCATCCCGCCCATCCCGCCAGTGGCGTAGGTGAGACCCGCGTCGCCAACCGCATTGGCTGCGCCTCCAGCCATGTCCCAACCCATTCCCTTCGTGGGATCTGCCCCGGTGAAGGGACGAGCAACGTTGCCTCCGGCAGCGGCGGCGGCATCGGGCGCATACCTGCCCCCGAACAGCTTGGCCAACATGGCCTGGGCGGCCTGGTTCTGCCTGACGCGAGAGCCCTCCACGACACCATGTTGGGCCTTCTGGGAGCGAAGCTTCTCCTTGGCGGCCTTCTGCTTGCCTTTGTTCTTCAAGAAACCGCCGAGGGCCTTGGCCGCGAGGGCGGCGCCGAGTATGATCGGAATGGGCATGAGCTGCTCCTCTTCTTTAGTACGACATCTGACCTTGCGCGCCGGACGCCATCCCGTAGTCGAACTGGTTCTGCTGCATCTGCAATTCCTGCTGCAACCGCCGCTGCGCGAGGGCGAGGTTGGCGTAGGCCACCTCCTTCTGAGCCGCGGTGGCAGCCGAGGCCTGGATGTGCTGGCGCGAGGAGTTGATGTAGTTCTGCATCGAGGTGAGCTTGGCAATCCGGTCTTCCTGGTCGCCCTTGATCTTCTCCGCGGCGTAGAACGAGGAAGCAGGATTGACGACGGCAGCCTCGGCGCCACGCGACGCCTCTCCGGCGAGAGAGGCAGCGTCGGCACTCCGGCCCATCCCGCGGCGGACCGCATCGAGGTTGGCACCCGCCCCGGCCCGCTTGCCGGCGGCTGCGCCCTGCATCTTGGCACCGGCCATGAGACGCTGCATCACCTCGGGCGAGTAGCGGGACTGGAGGTTCTGGATTTCCTGCCAGAGCGTATTGGCCTGGCCGCCCATGTCTCCGACTCCACCGCCTGCTCCACCACCGCCTGCTCCACCACC
>Ga0184639_10000219_pt1 | contig 20568 bp, 16 predicted proteins | sample PLM31_170_b2_FD_133155 | JGI IMG/M metagenome (GOLD analysis project Ga0184639, IMG submission 133155) | Groundwater sediment microbial communities from an aquifer in East River, Colorado, USA - PLM3-1_170_b2 | ecosystem: Environmental > Terrestrial > Soil > Riparian zone | place: USA: East...
GTCGAGCCAGGGAAGCGATACAGCAAAGGTTCCGGAGAGCCAGTGGCGCAGCAGCATCATCGGAAGGACTCCACATACCTCCCCTCCCCGCTCGGCGATCACTGACCTGTCTTGGTGACCGAGCGCCCGGGAGATCACCGACAACCACGGTTCGGCATGAGCAAGGGTGGCGCCAGATGCCGCCTCAACGAAGCCCTGCCACCCGGGACGCCAGCTCTCGGAAAATTGATGGATCGTCACAATGACCCTCGCCTCATCGCACCTTTTCAAGGACTCCGGCGTGAGCGATCTCCATGCCTGCCGACTCGGTGATCGCCAACCTGTGCGCCACAACCGTCAGGGCTGTGAGGTAGTACAAATGGGGGTACTGCAGAACCGAGAGAAACGCGGCGGGGACCAAGAATCCCACCCAGCTCAGTCGAAGAGAGTTGGCCAGTTCCCCGATCGAGGCCGAGCAGGCGCCCCGCTTGGTCAGCCGAATGACGTGCCTCAGGTCGCGGAAATTCCAGAGAAGAGCCGAACCGATAAGCATTACACCGAGCAAACCAAATTCCGCCAGGATATCGAAGTACATGCTGTGGGATGCTCTCCCCCAATGGGTTCGTCGCCTTTCCGGCTCAAAATCTATACCGTAATCAGGGACCAGCACGCCGAAATTGTTCCCACCGACTCCCCATATCGGTGAGTCGTAAAACATACGACGGGCGGCAGCCCAGTAGTTCCGCCGCTTCTGTGCCGTGCCCGATTCGATGTCCGTAACCGTCTCGACCCTTGCCCAGTATTGGGGAGACGCCACAGCAAACACTAGCGCTCCAGCCAAGATAACACCGCCGATCGCCTTCGCTTTGCTCCGGCTCGTCGCGACCCAGTAAATCATCATCGCCACTAGCCCGACGAACCCTCCCCGAGAGAAGGTGAACAGGACGGCCAGAAAGATAGCAACACTCCCTGCTCCCCAAAACAGCCGAGCTCGAAGGGAGCGGGATTGACGAAATAGATAAACAGCGAGGGGCAGGATCAGGATCATGGCCAGGGCGACATCGTTTTCATCCCCGAGAAAATTTGATCCCGCCGAAAACCCGGTCAAATATCCAGATCTGCTAAAGCTCGGTTTGTAATGCAGGATGACTCGCCCGGCAAGGTATATATGGATGCCAGCCAGCAGCGACAGAAACCTATTCAGGTCTCGTTCATTCTGAAGGATGTGAGTAATCGCGAAGAAGCCGGCCAGGGTTAAAGTCAGCCCGTACGTGAATTGATACGCATAAAAATTGTTCGTCGCCACAAGAATGGTAAACGCCGTTAGTCCAAGGAAGCCCAACAAGAGCCAGCTCTGTCGGGCCAACCGTACCCCTCCCTTTCCCGTCTGAGTCATCACGATAAAGATGAGCGCTGCCGTGAGCGCCGTTTGAATTTTGAGATTCCCAATGATCGGAAAGATCTGATGAATGCGTAGGTACTCGAACATCAAATGGACGTACAGGACCGCCACGGCTATCCGTGGAGCAGACTGGCGCATCCGGAGTCCCATCTGGTCAACGTTACCTCCTCGGGATTCTGACATTTTCATACCTCAGACACGTCCAAGCGACAGCTCAAACCCAAAATGATGAGCTGACGTATACCAGGACGATAATGGAATTCTTCGCAGATTATACGGGTCCGTCCCTGCAGTATTGACCCCTCCAAAGCAAGAACAACAGCAACGAAATCCTGCAGTTTTGATGATCACCTTGCTGTCTTCAGAGATGTCGTTCTCTTTGCCATAGGGATAGGCAAAAAGATCAACCGGCGCGCAAATCTTTTCCTCTAAATCACGCCGAGAGCCAAGAATCTCTTCTCGCGCTTCGGGCCCACAGATTTCTGCCAAGTTGGCATGTGTCCGCGTATGGGCGCCAATTTCGAAACCTTCGGCGTGCAGCCAACGAACTTCATCCCACTTCATCCACGGGTGCCTGATACCCCGCTTTCCATCCCACCATGGAACCACGTCTGTCCCAATAAACTGCGACGTGAGGAAAAACGTCGCAGGCAAACTCAAAGATCTGAGGATTGGGGCGGCAAGCTCGTAATTATCTCGGTATCCGTCGTCAAATGTTATGACGAGATCTCGATTTAACGGTATACCGTCCTCTATCTTTTTGAGAAGATCCCGCATCGGGATGACACGGAAACAATTAGAAAAGAACCTACAATACTTCTCGAATAAATCCACGTTACAGGTGAGCTCATCTCCCGCATTGCTATTGTTCACCCGGTGGAATGTGACCACGACTGCGGTGTTGCCTAGGAGCTGGCGATGCAGGCCGGACCTGAACAACGTCCGGCCAACCCAAGATTTAATTTGCTTCTTCACTTTGAATGGTTCCTCTCTCGAGAAGCACCCGGCCAGAAATGGGGTCTTGTACTTGGGACCCACGCCCCATACTACGGTCTACGAAAGCCTTTTTATAGGCGACAACTCTTTGCACCGCAGCCTCAAGCACTTCAGCTCTTGCCTTCCATGAGTATCTTTCCACCACCAGACGGTGTCCATTTTCCCCTAAACGTCTTGCCAAACCTCCATCCCTGAGAAGCCTAACTACCTTGGCGGCAAAATCGGCTGGGCTATCTGCCACGAGCACGTCTCGACCCGCCTGGGCCTCGATTCCATCAAGACTGATAGAAGTTGCAACAACTGGTTTTTGCATTGCCATGGCAACCAGGATCTTATTCTTAATACCGGCCCCATACCGCAGTGGACAGATAAAAATAGCCGCCGCTTCCAGGTACGGACGTATGTCCTCCACTGTCCCCGTCACGTGGATGCCGGGTTGTTGAGATAAAGCTTGGACTGTCGATGAGGGGTTTTGCCCGACTACCCAGAATTCTACAGAGGGGTACTCTCTTTTAATCAGTGGGAACATTTCCTTGCAAAAATACAGGACTGCGTCTTCATTGGGGCGATAATTCATCACCCCTGTAAAGATGAGCTGACCAGAATTCCCGCTCTCTTTCGAAGCCGAAAAGTAGTTGCTATCCACTCCATTAGTAATTGCTAGCGTGGCCGTGAAAGGAGCCAGCTTCTTCATACATGATTCATCCACGCTTGAGGTCATTATGACCAGACCAAAGGATTGGCCCAGCGCCCTCTCCCACCTCGAAACGCTCCTTGTCTCCAGGTACAGGGCAAGCTTCCGTAACAATCGCTTCTCCATTCGTGTCGTGCGCTCGAAAAGCAGAGTCTTGCAATCACCCAGATCTACGATTGAAGGAATCTCTTGATGTCTCCCCACATACTGTGTCATCGGAAGATCCGCAACGTAAACCACATCCACAGACTGGTTTTCTTCCAGCTTTTTATTGATAATGCTGCGGATGCTTCCGTAATATTCGGGATAACGGTATTTCGTAATAAAATGCGGAGCCAGATGCAGTCGATGGCTCTGTTTATTCCACCAGGCTGGGGAGCATGGACCGGCCAAAAACGTTATTTCTCGAAACACCCCCCTTGCAGAGTGATCGTCGAGAAAGAGTTTCCGTCTTTCCTCTGATCGGCAGATTGCCATGAGGGAAATGGCGTGCCTTTTCGAGAGTTCACGGCAGAAGTTAAAAAGACGCGGTGATCCAGGCATTCGGGATGTTGCGGGGACATCTGCTGCTAAGGCTAGTATATTCATGGGTATAATGATTTACTATCAGGATGCTCTCCCAACTGCGCGTGACACAGTCTGGTCTGCCGTGAATTCCGGCCGGGTTCTTTTGCGTGCATTTCAACGGCAAGGCAGTAGCGTTTTGTGATCTCGCGGACAACGACGTTTTGGCTGAATTGGTCGACGACGAACTGGTGTTGCTTTTCGGGATCGAACTCGGTCAAGCGGTTCACGACGTCACGGATCCCCCGCGCCAATTCCTCCGAGGAGCCCGGTTCTACCACCGCACCGTGAGCAGGGGTGACATAAGACTCCGGCCCTCCGCTGCGCGTCACGACCACCGGCAGGCCGACGCTCATCGCTTCGATGACCGCCACACCAAACGACTCCGTCAGACTTGACGAAACGTAGATATGGCATTGCCGTAGCAGATCCCGAACCTCCACCTGCGACTTTTCGCCATGAAAGTGCACCTGCCTGGCAATGCCCAGCGACGTGGCCAAACACTCGAGCTCTTGGCGACACTCACCCTTGCCAACGACCTCAAGCTGAAGAGGTAGGCCATCTGTAGAAACTAGCTCTGCAACAGCTTCCAAAAGGTGATGGATCCCTTTGCGTTGAACCAAGTTGCCGACCACGATAAGCCGAAGAGGAGGTGAAGCAACCGATGGCCCGGGCCTGAAAAAATCGGTGTCAATCATGTTGGGAACGATGTCAATCTCCCGTTGTACGCCTGCCTCGTACAACAAATCGCGCGCCATCGGGCTGAGGGCCATTACATAATCGGCGGCGTGCATGGCATACAGGAATCGCGCGCGGCCGTCGGGCGTCTCGAGTAGAAGTTCCGGTCGGGCGGTCTGCTCGGTCAACACAAACGGCCGATTATACTTGCGCGCGAGGCGGGCCGCGAAGTATCCGGCCTCCACGGAAACCTGAGCGTGGATAAGATCTGGCAACCCACCGAAAAAGCGGGTCGCTTCCTGAAAGCTTCTACAGTAGAGTCTCCAAAGGGTACGTTCCCGTGCATCTGGAAATCGCGGCGTATAGTTTGGACCTTTGGCATATAGCTCGAAAAACCCACCGGGACTCCGCCGGAACTTGCAGCGATCAATCCAGTTCCGTGGCGAACTGAGCAATGATGTCCCCTTTGGAATAGGGACAACAAGAAGTTCATGCCATTTTGCCAAGGCTTCCGCCTGCACCCACAGAAAGATGGCATATGTCGGATGGTTCGGGTGAGGATACCAAGAGGGCAAGTACAGGACACGAAGTCGAGGAAACACCCTGTTACTACTCTGCTTCGGGACCTGCTGCAACACTACACTGGTCCTGGGAGCACACGCCGTAAACGCGCCTCTCTCTTCACCATCCTGTCTTTCCTGCGCGGCGGCCATATCATCGGGGCGGTCGCTGGACATCTCGCCACGTAGAGCATAGAGAGAGCGACTACTCCCAGCGGTACTCGGAGCAACCTTGGCATCGTGGATCCGCCGCAATGTTTCGCTCCACCGTTCCATCATCCTCTCGAAACTAAACTCCCGCAAGGCTGTTTCTTGTCCCCGTGTTGCAATGCGGAGAACCTCTATTCGATCTGTCGAGAGTTGCGTGAGGAGCCGATTCAACGCTTCAGGACTGTCCTTCGGAAAGAGGGGCAAATCCGCCATCTTGGCAATCTCTATCGCCCCACCACTGCCTGTGGTCACAACCGCACATCCCGCGAGCATGGCCTCGACCATCGTCAACGGTAATCCCTCTGGCCTCGTGCTGGGGAACACCAGGAGATCGTGTTGTTTATAAATCTGTGGCATCCGCTCATGCGGTACCTTCCCAAGAAACGAGACATACTTCCTGAGACTCATGTCCTCGACTCGAGACTTGACACTGCTGAGATAGCTCGAATAGCTCGATGAGCTTGTCCCCGCGACAGTAAGGCTCAACCTTGACCGGACAACCGGATCCATGAGGGCAATCGCCTCTACAACCGTGTGAAGGCCGCGATCCGGTGAGATCTGACCAGCGTAAAGAATCCGTAAAGGTTCTGATCCGTTCTTGGAACCGCGAATAGGGTCGTAGAACTGCGCCGTCGGCACACCGCCATAAATGACCTCTGACGACGGGAATTCCAGTCCTGCATCACGATAAAGCGTGCGCAGATACTCGCTGACGAAACAAACATGGTATGGGTTGTTGGGAAAACCCCGCGTTGGGATACCTGCCCACAGGATTTGATTTTCCCATTCTCTTCCCATCCAGCGGAAGATAGGGCGGCAGATCCGAGGTCCCCAGTTTCCGTCCCAGAAATTGGCCCAGAAAGTTCCGGCCTTTTCACCATTTGGCCCATACTCATCAATCATCCATGGGTGTTCAATCCAATGGACGTCGGGGATCCCCCACAAACGGGGAAGCGAAAGGATAGTCTTGCTGAGTCCGTTGATGGACCACCAGTTAACCATATCTGGCTGAAAATCTGTAAGGATCTTGAGAAACTGCCGTGCATCCCACAATTCCCGTTTGGCCTGGAATAGCGTCCATGGCCTGAGAGACACTGGTTGCCGCCCATAGAAATACTGGTGCAGCCATCTGTACACAGGGACACCGCCCCTCTCCTCGCGGCGAGGTTGGATGTAGCCAAGCGCACTCAATGGCAACCCATAGACGCTCGTGAGTACGCGTACCTCGTGACCGGACTGATGGAGGGCCTCAGCGACTTGCCCGCAGCGCACCTCGTACCCACCCTTGTAGAAAGGGGGATAGAAATTCGTGACGATTAAAATTCTCATGCCGTTATCCTGGACATATTATAGTATAGCATTCGTTCATTCTTACTTGTCACTTCTCTCACACGTATCGCCTCTTTCCTTCTTCACATTAACCTTTCTGCAAGACGCCGTATCCTCCTATAAAAAGGCATCCACAAAGCCCGTGGGAGATGCGGGCGTAGATGCCCATAAGCATCGAAGAACCGGTAAACTGGAACGATCAGCAACCACCTCTTGTCCTCCTTCTTTTGGACGATGAATTTGAAATCCCTTACAACCTTCCTCCACCAGATCTGCCAAAGCGTTCGCACGCTTTGATGCCGCTTTGGGTTGATTGCCATAAAACCCCGCTCCTCTTCCCGCGACCGTTCATAAACTCGCCTGAGGGATTCATTATGTGAGTGAAATACTGCTGCCTCCGGCTCATAGACAATCCTGTAACCCAAAGCCAGGATTTTTTTCGCCCACACTTGATCTTCGGCATACGGGATCTTTTCGTCGAAAGGAATTTGCTCCCAGAGGCCTTTCCTTATAGCAGCATTAGCATTTGAGAAAAAGTGATCATTTGAGGAAATCTGCAATCTCGGCTCTGCCTTGTAACAATTGAGGTATTGCACTTTCACCGGCGGGTAGGCGTTGCGATGAGGAAGCTGCCTTCCATAAACACCGCCCACCCTGGGGTCGTCGAAATGCTTGAGCAAATTCGAAAGCCACCGACGACTCGCGGGAATAGCGTCCCCACTCAAGAAAACGAGGATATTGTGAGTACTTTCTTCTATCCCGATATTGAGGGCGCGACCATACGTGAACTGTTCACTTCTCATTTGAATTAACTTGATAGAATTGAATTTCCTCACAATGTCTAGCGTGCTGTCAGTTGAGCCCGAATCAACCACAATGACCTCGACATCTCTAAACTCCTGAGTATAAATGGCTTGAAGATTGTGAGAGAGAAATGCCTCTTCGTTCTTTGTTCTGATCACGATCGACACTGTCACAACGAACTCCTTGGAGCCGAACTGGTCGTTATTCCGCCTTGCTGTATCCGGTCGTCTCCCGGTCCACCTCTACCCGATGCCCGTCGCCTTATCCATCGCTTCGGGGCAGAATATTCCTAAGCGTCCACGCCAAACGTTGCCATTGTGCAATCTATTGCTTTCTCCCATGAGAACCATTCTTGAGCAAGATTACGTGCACCTGTTCGGAGACGCCCGCATACATCGGGATTGTCCATCAATAGTTTGATCGCATCAGCCACAGCGCTGGGATTCCGCGGAGGACACAGGAATACGTTTTCCCCATCAACAAACGCTGCCTCTAACATTTCACCCTGGGTTGTAATAATCGGCAGCGCATGCGCAGCAGCGCACGAGAAAGAACTATTATTTAACCGCACGCCATCATCGAAGGGCAGAACACATGCATCAGCAGCCCGCAGGTAGACCGACGCTTGATCATCGTCCCATGTATACTCTCCTGTCCATGTAACGTTGTCATCAATGCCTAGATGTCTGGATAATTCATGCATCTCCTGAAGGTAGGACGGCCGCTTCAGAAATGCCATTTCTATCTTTCCACCTATCACAACGAGTCGAACATTATTTCCTTGCCTTCTCACAATCTGAAACGCTCTCAAGAGTGTCTCCACACCCTTCCTCGGGTAGATATACCCCAAGTAGGCTATGACGAAATCATTGTCTTTTACTCCGAGAGCGCGGCGCCCGCATTCTCGTGCCGCTCCATTGTTTTCCGGGCAAATGAGCATATTGGGCGGCGGCGGACTCAACACGGTCTTGGCCATTAGTCCGGAAAACTCTTTTGACAAGACATCCCCATGATGCCCGCATAGTACTATGATACGGTCACTATCACGTAGCAACGTGCCAAAATTGTACGAAACGTTCTCTAGGCCAGCCCACTGCGCCATTGCCTTGCGAACTGCGCGCGAGAGACGAGAAGTCCGCCATGGCGCAGCGCCCGATAAAGCACTCTCAAACCGTGTCACAAAAGGAACGCGAGGCAACAAGCGTTTTGAAATTGTCGGCACAAATGTGATCATGGGGTGATAGTTGTAAATCCATCCAATATACATTAATAAAATCACGTCCGGCGAGCAACGTTTGAGAAATGTTCCGACGCGCAATATCTCTAACCAAGACCACTGGCGCATGATGGGATGGATTGTGATGCGGGAATCATCTATCGCGGTGTTCGATTGGGAGGTCAAAACATGCACGTCCAACTTACGGTCAGCCAAATGCCGACAAAGATACAGCGCGTTGGTAGCCTCGCCTGCTCGCATCGGTGGAAAGGCGGCAGAGATGACCAAAACTCTCACGGGAATTTTCCTGACGCAATCAACGGTCGGTGGTCACGGTTCGCCAAAGCGTGACGATAAGACAAGCCTCTCTCTTCAGAACGGTCTTTGCTTACAACGGGGCCGGTTGAGCTGTGCGACCGAAAGCTCGGTTTAGGCGAAACCCAAAACGCATCGTGGGAGAGGAGGCTTTGGTAGGCAATGAGTGCTTCAACATCAGAGACTTCTGCGGTGCGTCCTCCATGCGCGAACGAGCTCCTCGAAGATGTCATCCAAGGACTTGACGATATGCCAGTTCGGGTAGTGCTGCTTCATCTTGCCGAGGTCGCTGATATAGCAAATGTGGTCTCCGTCGCGAGGATTCTCCACATAATGCCAGTTCATTGCCTTGCCTGTTAGAGCCTCCACGCGACTGAAGGCCTCGAGAATAGAGCACGAGTTTCCCGGCCCCCCACCGAGGTTATATACCTCCCCGGGACGAGGGGATGTAATAAACTCTTCGGCGAATCGCGCAACGTCGTAGGAGTGAACGTTGTCACGCACTTGCTTGCCCTTGTAGCCGTAAACTCGGTACACCCCTGCCGTCACGTTCACCCGAACCAAATAGCTCAAAAACCCATGCAGCTCGACCGCGGAATGCGTGGGGCCTGTCAGACAACCAGCGCGCAAACAGCAGGTCGGCATACTGAAGTACCGCCCGTATTCCTGAACCATTATGTCGGCAGCCAATTTGGAGGCACCAAAAAGTGAATGCTTCGACTGATCAATCGGAAAGTCCTCCGGGACACCATCGACGTATGCGGGATCGTCGTACTCCCACCGGGTCGGAAGCTCCTTGAGCTTGATCCTATTGACTGCATCGCCATATACTTTGTTCGTCGATAAGTGAACAAATGGTGCCTCGCGAGCGAACCGACGCATCGCCTCCAGTAGATTGAACGTACCACCCGCATTGACATCAAAATCATCAAAGGGACGGGTCGCCGCGAGATCGTGACTAGGCTGCGCAGCCGTGTGGATCACCGCATCAGGCCTAAGTTCTTGCACAAGCGCCAATATACCCGAGCGATCACGTATGTCTAGCTCGTGGTGCGTAAATCTCCGAAACTGGTCTAATAACCGCTTCTGATTCCACCTCGTATCTCCTTGGGGCCCAAAGAAATCAGCACGCATGTTGTTGTCAATGCCATGGACTTCCCAGCCGAGTTCGTGAAAATGGCTCACCATCTCGGAGCCGATGAGCCCATTAGATCCTGTGACCAATAGTCTGTTCATCGCCCAAATAAGTTCGATTTTCCTATGCTGCGACGGCTGCTCAGTAGCCGCGGGGCAGCTCGCTCTAGCCCGTCCCCCCACGCGTTTCTGCTTCGAAGGCTTCGAAGGACCTACTGGCAGTACGCCTCCGTGTTTCCCACCATGATGCAGGGAAAAGTTGAACAAGCGTGAAGCAGTACTCGATATTAGGCATGTGTGGCTGTAACAACTGATTGCAAAACTCGATAGACTTGCTCAGCACAGACCTCTATGGTGTACTTCCTACGGGCGACGTGCCAACCCCTCTCCCCAAGTTGCCGCGCCCATCCGGGATTATCAACGAACCGCGCCATGCATCTGGCCAGTGACTCCGGACCATCTCTATAGAGCAATCCTGTATGCTCGTGCTCAATCACCTCAGCCGTTCCGGCTTCGTCATAGCCTATCACGGGACGACAACACGCCATCGCCTCCAAGGTAGTACGTCCCAGTGCCTCGTATCTTGAACACATCAAGATGGCATCTGACGCCATGTATGCCTTGTAGGGGTCTTCTACATATCCCCAGAACTCGACTCGGTCCGCAATACCCAATTCTCCGCTTAGCTCTCTGCACCTATCCACATAGGCTTTGCCCCCTGAACCCACGATCAACAGTCTTGCTGTTGGTACACGGCCTGCTATCGTAGCAAGAGCTCGAATCGCAACTTCCTGCCCCTTGTTTGGATTAATCAGTCCCACTACCGCAAAAGTGTACTCTTCTTTGTCGGAGCCTTCGCTATTCGCCCGTTCATACAAGTTGTCGAACTCAGCCTTCGAAGCAACGCCATTGTAGATGACATGCACACTCTCAGAGCCCATAGAGTGCAGAAGATGAGATCGAACGGCTTTGGATATCGCGATCTTGGCATCAGCCTGTTCAACAACCTGCCTAAAAACTCTGGCTCCCCAATCGTGCTGAAACCCGTAATCCAGATCACAAAACTCACGCAGATGCCACACGTGTGGGAGTCTTACCCACCCCGCAAGCATTGCTCCGACAGGTAGGAATGCTGAATTTGTGTACACCACATCGATCTCCCATTGCCGGACCTGCCGTGCCAAGGTCGGGAGTAATTTGATGTTGTGGTATAATCGACGCACCACATCGCGCCGTCCACCGTGCCGGGACACCCACCACTGCAAAGGTAAGACCGCCACCCCCACACCGCGACTCCGTAAGGCATCCGTGATAGCGCCTTCGCCCGGAGAAACAACATGTGCCACAACGCCGTAATTGGCCAACCCATCAATGAGGTTAAGCAACGACCGATTGGCACCATAAAGCGCAGTATAATGTGTTAGGAATACGATGCGCACTGTGAGCTAAATATTTATATCTGACCTTCGTCTAATCATTCCTAGATGCTCTTTGAAACTATTCTGAATTCTCACTATCTTACACGATATGAATATTTCTTCCGCTCATTCACCAATTCAACGTAACTCGTAGACGCGGCCTATACAATTTCTACGTGCTATCCTGCTTCCCTGCATATATCCCCAAAAGGAACAAAACTGATGATATGCATCGAATTGAGCGGCCTTATCCCTGCCGACGGATTTTATCAGAACCTGAAATGCTCTCTCAACCCACCCACGAATCATCCAGCGCGGAAATCCCAAAATAGTCGGTACTGGCGTTGTATACTCAAGCCCTTTGCTGATTCCCGACCGATAAGCCCTCACTGCAGCCCATTTTGGCGAACACCGCTCTGCAGGAACGTAGTGCCATACGATTGCTTCTGGAACGTAGACACTTTGCACACCCTTTCTTATAAGTTGTCTCTGCATCTGCTCCTCTTGCCCTACACTACCGGTAACAGCTCCCGGACCTCTATGAACATCAAAGCCTCCTCCGTCTCTCAGGTCTGTCGAAAACGCCGCCCAGTTACAACCGAGGAAAAAGCCGTCTCCTGCAGTCAATTCACTTCCCGAAGTCAGTTGCCAACCACGGGCAGAAGCAGGCAGGTAATTGATTAACCAGTTCGGAGGCTCACGCTCGTAATCAATACTAACTGGACCACCATAGAATTTGCCCATTTCAATACCTGTTGCCCCCTCAGCATATGCGCACAGCGTGTTTGGGTGTATCCTCACATCATCATCGGTGAAAAAGATCAGGCACTTCCCAAGTATGCCCAAAACGGTATTCAACGCGTAGCTTTTATTCTCTTGTGGAAGGTATACATAGCGAGTACCAAGCCTGGAGTGGAAAGAGCGAACAACTTCTTCTGCCGCTGCGTTAGGACCATTCTCTACGACGATCGTTTCACGATAAATCGCGGGTTTTCGTGATTCTGCCAAAGATGCAAGAGTGCGGCATAGTAATTCAGTTCTGCCAGCAGTTGCAATCACGATAAAAAGGTCACTTGCCATGTCACCCAACCAGAATCCTAGCTTCATGGCGGGGATGATCATTTGCAACGGCTTCCGATCCAGGCATTATCCCAGAAACCGCGACTGTAACCCGTACACTCCCCCATCCTAACTCAATGTACTTAAAAATCCGGCTCCTTGTACTCATCTAGGCGATATGGCCGGCGCAGTTCCCGTTTTAACTGTTCATACCGACGCCAGTAATACGTATGTGCAACAAGCGGAACCAAATAGCTTTTCTTTCTCAGAGATGCTAACCGCCATGCACCTATAACATGTTGTATACCCAGATCCCAATGGGGTCGCACGCTCCCGCGTTTGCTTGCACCCGGACTCAACCTCATCAAAGCCGTAGCTATTCTTTCATCTTCAGTCAATGGGGGCCCAATTTCACGACGATAGAACAGAACCTCCGGAACCAGCGCGATCGAACCCAAAAAGCTGATTTCCATTAGTAACACATGGTCATTTCCGATGACCGTCGAGAGGGGTCGACACCGCCGCAATGCCGACGCTCTGAACAAACCGTAAAACTCAAGCGCGCATTTTTCCGCCTTCCCGACTACCACAAGGACTCTAGCGAACGTTGGTAATTTTCGAGTGTCAACGATCTCTGGTACAATCTCTGTGATTGTTCCACCATTCCCGTCAATCACTCGTGCCAGGGGATATGCCAACACCACACGGTGGTCAGTATCCAAAATCTGTTTGCATGCACTGATGAATGATGGTGCCACGTAATCGTGGCTCCCCGCCCACTTGAAATACTCGCCAGAGGAAAGTTCAAACACACGATTTGCGTTCCATGCCATCCCCATATTGCGCTCATTGCGATAATAACGAATCCGGCTATCCCGAGAGGCGTACCCTAGACAAATCTTCTCCGTTTCATCCGTAGAAGCATTGTCCGAAATGATCACTTCAAAATGCTCATAATCTTGTGCCAGCACCGAGTCCAGAGCGCAGCGAATGTGTTGCTCACTGTTGTACACCGGCATACCTATACTGACAAGAGGTCTGTTTCTTGTCATGCCAAACACCATCTGCGGACTTTTTTCCGGATACACCCGCCTCTCCATTTCCCTTTCACTCTCATTTCGCGGCGAGGTCCGTACAACCACCAAAGGAACGTCTTACGAGCCCGTCGTTTCGGCAATACAACTGATGGTCGAAAATGTGGGCCATGTATTGCTTCTCCGGCGCGATCTGCTTCACATAGTGTGTGGGAAGGTAGTTCTCGAGACCATAGATTTTCGAGATTTTTCTTGTCGCCTGGGAGGCATTGAATTCGTGTATAGCCAGGCGCTCTCCCGTGAAATCTGAATGGGTGAACCCTAAAATGTCATCAAAATAGCAATGAACTCTTGGCAGGAGTAGACTCTGGTCACCCTCCAACAGCTTAAATGCTTGCATGGTAGAACTATAGTAGTCGACATCAAATGATATAAACGCAATTGGAGCAGGATTCGAATTGAGAAAGATCGGGACAGTGTTCTCCACGTTACCCAAAATCAGCCGATCCTTTTTCAATCGGCTTTTCAGTTTTTCCACGTCCATGGGAAACGCTGCCTCGCTCCACAAATTTGGTAAGTCTCGGTAATCGACGGGCTTCGGGAGACCTGTACCCGTATCGAAGCCGTAGACGTCGATGCCGAGATCAAATATCTCCTGGACTTTATCAGATATGTTCTCCAGAGAGATCAGACCGTTACCGCCAGCGACGCCACACTCAATGACAGATATGCGTGTGATTCCGATTGCCTTTGCCATATAGGCTCCCTGCAAAACCCCCCATGCGTAGTTTGGTCTCAAGGTACGGCCGCCTTCGGTTAGAAGTTTGGCGAGTACTGAATTTAGCCACGGCCATGCAAAATCAGCTTGATCACGACCATGGTTTTCCTTTGGTTTTTCATTTTCTTGATCCTTTAATGAAAGTATATAGTCGCGGGTGTGTATGATGAACCTTTTTATTGCTCTTTTCATTGGATTTGTGACACTTTTTCTAGAGTTTACGCCCATGGTCGTTGTCCTTGTCTGCGATTATGCTCGCCGCATATCAGCCAAGGCCTTGATTTTCCTCCCAGTGCAGCACATGTGCCCGTCGATAAGCCTCATATGTTCGACCCGCTGTGCATCAGCGAGTGTACATATCAATGATAGTAGCAGCAATTTTTCGATATTCTTCTGCGAATCTCTCCCTTGTGTGGTTTCCTCTCGCATACTGCCACGCCTTCCCAGCCCTCCGTTTGAGTTCTTCGACAGGAAGGCTGGAAACCGTTTCGATCGATTGTCTTATCTCTTCCAGGCAGCAGTTTTCTAGAATCACGCCACAATCACGCACATCAACACCAGATTCATAGCTTATGATGGGTATCAGCCCTGCATGCATGCAAGTTACCACTGACCCAGACTGGCCTTCCGAACACGAGGGGTAAATGAGTCCGATGCAGCTATCGGCAATCTGCACAAACTCAGGGCTGCAAACATCCACCCATCCTAGAACATGAATGTTCGGAGTGTGATAGAGTTCTTTCGAATATACGTCCACAAAATCCTGATCTTCTTCTATCGGGCCGCACACCGTTAGATCATACCCGGGCATTTCGGCAAACGTCTCCAAAACTAAGTCCAAGCCTTTGTGAACAAGCCCACCGGTGGCACTGCCGAACCACAGAAATCGCCGGCGACAAGCTTCAAAGTCTTTATCGCCCGGCCAAGGATACACTGCTGGGCTCGAGATCGGGACTAGATACATTGGCTTGTTCGCGTACCGATAGGTACTCAGCGTGAACTCATTTCCAAGAACTGTAGCACAGTCGGCATATTCGATTGCGAGATTGGGTCGCACTGGTATGGGGATTAAGCTAATTCCCCTCCTTTCTTGCAGCGCTCGAATACGCCCAAGTTGAGCACTGTTATTGAATACCCAGTGAGCACCATCGACTAGTAGGATTTTCACGCAGTCTTTATTGAGAAGCGGTGCTACCTTGTGGACACCCCAACGTACGCCGGTGAAAAACGAATAGTCTTTTTGAGGCACAAATGTATTGCTCAGTCGACTAACAGCATCTACAGAATAGCCTAAACCAACAAATGTTTGGGCTATCTGCAACGTCTCCCAGTAATTAGTGTGTGTATGCGGGATCGCCTGCCCCGGCTTCAAAAAAAAACCATCACTGATGTATGAAACTAGTACATTACCCCTAGAAGGCCCCTCTGGTCTTAGCGACACAACCTTTTCATCCAGGTCGTTGACTCGTTTGAGATGCTTCTCCAGAATCCACTTGATTTCTCTCGCCAAAATATACAGCCTATAGTTCTGAAGATGGCGCTTTATTCTTATCCGCAATTTACCTCGCAATTTCATCTTTGCCACCATGGGCTAGCGAAACATCTATATAAGCTATATAGGCGTTACTGCCCTGCCTGCACCTTGCCATCTGTGGTCTGGCGAATATTGCCTAGAAACTGGCTGTTCTGGAGAAAGTGGCTTATTTTGGTCGCCGCTAAGGCGTTCCCGGTGTGGTTATAGTGCGAGTCCAGCGGCAAATACAGCACAACACCCTTAGCCTTGGCGCGGAATGATGGAAGGAGATCCAGGCAAGGTATTCCCCGATCTTCACAGTACGAGCGTAGGATTTGTTGGGGAAGATCAAAATCATACTCCTCTTCATTGACCCGGAACGTGGTGATGATGTCCTGTCGCAGTTTGTCATCAACCTGCGTCTGATCGGGATGGATCACCATCACATAGCTCGCTCCACCTCCCTCTGCAACCGCGCGGATGGAATCTAGCACTGGGAAGACCTTCTTCATCCGATCCACAGCTTCGTCTCTTCTGTTTGCAAACGTGCCCATCCTGGAAAACTGTATTTGGAGGAACGCGCTCTTCGAGAAAGTGCCTACTCGGTCGACGGTACCGACTCTTAGTTCCCGCTCGCGCCGCCGTGTCTCCTGCAAAGCCTTTAAAGCTCGCTCGATCCAAGCTCGAATTAAGAAACGACGGGGTCTATAGCGAGAAGTACGCAGATCCCTCGATACGGGGATGGAGAGGTAGGTGTACGTGTCCATGACGTCCCCATACAGTTTGAAGTCGTTCCCAACAAAGAAACCATGGACGACGAGATCTGGAGAGTACGCGATACCGTGACGAAGGATGGCCAATTCGTGGAGAGTATCGTAGCCTTCAACAGAGATGTTAATCATCTGACTCGTTGGCGCTACATCGCGGCGGAGGATGTCTTCTAACAGGTAGTGATAGTTACTGATGCCTCCCCAAGTCCCAAAAGAGTCGGACAATCCTAATATCCTAAATGTCCCAGGTGGTTTCGGCACGGAAATAGGTCCTGGCCATGAGGAAGCCATTAACCGGAGGAATTCGCGCTTACTTTTTGGGGTCTGCCTTTCCGCCAGACAAAGAACAAAAACCACTTCAAGGAGGATCACTGTCACGGCAAGCGAGGAGGCGAGTAGGGCCAGATGGCTTGAGGTGAAAATGGATCGCTCACGTGATGCTTCCACTTGGAAGAGAAGTACGCCAAGCAGCCCAAGCCTAATCCAATCGCGAGGGCTGTGTGGAGCGCCAATGCCGATAACGAAATCGATCAGGAATATGACTGAGATGACGACGACAAGAAACGACAGAACTGGTCCGGGAGACAATCGTTCTATCAGGCGCTGATACGAAACGCGGAGAACTGATTTCCACCAGAAAAGACCTAGATTGAGCGCGGACAGGATCAGCAATATGGTGTAATTGATGCTGTACCTATTGAAGACAGCCGGGAATTCGCTCTTATGCATCAATAGCAACAGAAACCCCACGGTTGCCAGAGTCGGGAAGGTGCATAATCGTATGTGAGACTTAAGATAGTCCATATTGGGCATCTATCGCTGACTTGTTATGTGACACGACGGTTACGGGTCAAATGGAAATGCCGGTTCAATAATGCAGTTAGCCGGTCCCCTCCAGCGACGTGAGCATACCGTCGGCCATCACCCCGCTCTCCTCTGAGTGTGTTCAACGAGTCGACGTTGGCTTTCCGATACCAGTTTTGTCGTTGTGGGCGTCCATGTCGTAGCAACTCGGGGATCGTGATGAAGCGAAAACGATCGCCGAGGCGCTCCAGGAGCATGTTAACCGCCTTGAGCAAGACCTCCCGGTCGAAATATCGCTCCTCGAGAGCATCGAAGAGTCTGTCGTGAAGCAGAATCACACTGCCGGGTTGAATCTGGTTTACCAACAAGTCAACCATGGAATCTGCATCGCGCACGAGATACTCATTGAGGACCACGTTCCACGTGACGACCTGGTAGCCGAGCCAGTGAGCATCAAGACGTGAGGCTACGCTCTGATGACCGTAGGGTGGGCGGAACAAGCGTTGACCGAACGGAGCAATTGCATTCGCGCACGCACGGATCTGCGCTCGCCGTTCGGATGCCGTGATCAAGGGAAACGACGGGTGATCCCAGGAGTGATTGCCAATCGCATGTCCGGCTTGGGCGGCCCTTTGGACGATATCAGGGTGACTTTGCGCGAACTTGCCCACGCAGAAAAAGGTTGCACGCGCCTGATGCCTCTCCAGGATGTCGAGAAGGCGAGGCGTGAATTCGGGATGTGGCCCATCGTCAAAGGTGAGGGCGGCGACGGGATCCTCTGTTTCAACATGGGTAATAGTTCCCATTAGGTTTCTCGCCGTGACTGCGAACACTCCACGGATAATCTTAAGACCGTACCACATGGTTTGACCCCTGCACCTCTGACCTTCGATGCTGGCTAGGGCTTGGAATCGCTTTCGGTGGACCCTAAGACCGGAGGAGTCGAAACTCAGGGCTCAAAACTAATCAGGTCTGATTGGGTTTCATCAAAGGTCTGATGGAAATATCAGTCACTTCGGCGCTCCGGGGCAGACGAAGCGCATTGATCACCACAGCAGCCACGTCCTCTGGCTGCATAAGAGTCTCGGGGGTATACGGTCTGCCCTCTATCTCGTGAACAGCTGCCTGCATAGGGGTCGCAGTGCGCCCCACGAAGACACTGAGCACCCGGATTCCATCGGCGTTGACCTCCCCCCGCAGGCTGTCCGCAAGCGCCTTAAGGGCGTGCTTCGTTGCAGCGTACTGGCTGACCCCTGGCGCAGCATTTCGACCTGCAGTCGAGTTCATGAAGACGATCTGACCCCTACAAGCACGAATCATGGGAAGCAGGGCCTGCGTCAGGATATAGGGTGTCCGAACATTGACGCTGTACTGCCAATCGAGCTCTTTGACTGACGTCGTCTCAACTCGTCCCAGCGCGATAACCCCTGCGCTATGGACCAAGATGTCGACGTGTCCAGCCTCGTCCTTTAACCGCATGACCAAGCCTTGGATATCCTCGTCCAAAGTCAGGTCGGCTTGATGTACAAGCACCCGAGGAGACGTCGCGCGGGCGCACTCAGCGACATTCTCGAGGGCATCCAATCTCCTCCCAACAACGCAAACCGTCGCCCCCTGCGTCGCCAGACCCAGTGAAATAGCCCTACCAATGCCGCTGCTGGCTCCTGTTACAACCGCAATCCTGTCCGCAAAACCTGTCATGATTGGGCCTGACTCCTCCCCCGCTTTCTGGCTGCCCGCTTTGCCATCTGCCTAGATTGTTTTTTCTCTGGCACTTCTTTCAATAGTCCATGTTTTTCTAACGCCTCCGCTGCGTTCTTGATTACAGAAAACCCTAGGCCTGCCCTCTCGGCGATATCGAGGAGGCTATGGGTGCCGTCCGATAAATTCAGGACCCACAAAATCGCCATCTGGTAGGCGGCTCCATCGCCAGATCCCCCTATCGAACGATAGAGGCCTCTTTTTCCCAACTGCGGTTCGCACTTGGGTTGTAAGTTTACGAACATCCGATTATTTTCAAGGATGCTTATTACTGACAGACACTTCTGAAAAGAATCTGCCAGACACTCGGGTTGGACAAAACTTAGGTCATCGGCAGATGTATGGTATTGCGGGTAGCGACCATGGGGTGTCCTCATGAAACACCCAACCGGCAAGTTGAATCCCGGTGAGCAATATTGCCGCTCGTCATAACCATAAGGCGAAAAGTCCATGACCTCATAATCTTGATCAGAGTGGCGGAGGACATGTGTAACAGCTCGATCGATCACCGCACTTCCCTGGCGACTCTTCTTGTACGTAGGCCTTCCCGAATCTCCAACACCAGCGAGCACCAGACCGTGCTTAATCCTGGAAATACAGGATTCATTCAGGCTCAGCCACGTGATAGCCCCGATTGTCCCGGGGATAAAAAGAAATCGATACGAATATCTGTGTGAAACCGAGGCCAGTTTTTTAGCCAAAAGAATGGCAAGAGAAATCCCCGAAAGATTGTCGTTACACAATGACGGATGGCACACGTGGGTGGAGATTAACACCTCGTCCTCGACCTGCCCCTTGAGGTGGTACTCACCGTATGTGAGATGGCCTGGTTCCAGCGATGCATCGATGCAGACTTCGTACTCCCCGTCCCCCAGGTCCAGGAATCGCTTGTGGCTTAGACAAAAGCCCCAACTGTCGTTGTAATAAGCCGTGCGGTATGGAACCCACTCCGGATGCTCTGGCAACGTATACACATGTTCCTTTAATTCGGCGAGAGGGATCTTCCGCTGAACTGGTACGCTATAACTCACGACATGGAGGTTCGATCGCTTAAAATCAACGATTCTTTGGCCCATCGCATCTTTGATGTATGCGTCTCGGATATTCCATTCTTTTGGAACGGTCCAGTCGAAAACCTGGATCCCACTCGGCACCTCGTGCTGCGTAAGCGGAATGTGTTTTTGTACGATTCGGAGCGTTTCCCGAACCCCATCTCCCGTGATGCTTCGACAAATGGGATAGAGATCATGGATCAACCGATACATCTCCTGACCCGGGGCGTCCCCCTCCAGGTTGCGTATGCTTTCGAGAGAAACAGTTTGGGCGACTTCATTCATATTGTTTTGCCAACGGGAGCAATCTCACTGTGATCAGGACAGAATCTTGACCTCGGGTAGAGGAACGATGAACTTCCCACCACGTCTCCGGTATTCACTCTGCTGTTCCAGGACTTCGTCGGCAAAATTCCAGGCAAAAAGCAGACAGTAGTCCGGGTGGTCAGTCAGCAGGCGTTCTGGAGGGACGACCGGGATGCGCAGACCGGGAGTGTA
>Ga0184639_10000221_pt1 | contig 20546 bp, 17 predicted proteins | sample PLM31_170_b2_FD_133155 | JGI IMG/M metagenome (GOLD analysis project Ga0184639, IMG submission 133155) | Groundwater sediment microbial communities from an aquifer in East River, Colorado, USA - PLM3-1_170_b2 | ecosystem: Environmental > Terrestrial > Soil > Riparian zone | place: USA: East...
GACGGTCTTTTGGTTGGGAGACGGCCTCTATTCGGTTTGGACGCGCGTGGCTTGGCCGTCCCCCGTCATTCGCAGGCTCATGTGTCTCAAGCGCGCCGTGATGGTGGTGAATCTATGGTTGGAGCGTAAGATACTTTGCGGCGCGACGCCCCACTTGATCGCTAACTCGAAGCTCGTTCAGCGCCAGTCAGCAAAACACTACGGAGTGCCCGCGGAACGGCTCACGGTGGTTTATCCCGGCGTCGACGCGAAGCGATTTCATCCCGGAGTGCGGCAACAGTGGCGCGACGCGACGCGCCGGCAACTCGGCATCGGCGATCAGGAAGTCGCGTTGCTTTTCGTCTCCAACAACTTCAAGCGCAAGGGGTTGGACTTGCTGATCGGCGCGCTCGCCGCGCTGAACGATGAAGCTACGGCGTTTCGCTTGATCGTCGTCGGCGCCGGGCGCGTAGCGCCATTTCGCCGGCTGGCGCGGCGCTTGGGAGTCGATCGAAAAATCATCTTCACGGGTCTCGTGGATCGGATCGAGCGGTACTACGGCGCCGGCGACGCTTTCGTACTTCCGACCCGATACGATCCTTGCGCGGGCGCCTGTCTCGAGGCCATGGCCTGCGGGCTGCCGGTCGTGACTACCGCTAGCAACGGGGCGTCGGAGCTCATCGAAGAAGGAGCCAGTGGCTTTGTCTTATCGTCGGGGAATATCGCGGCGCAGTTGGCCGACCGCCTGAAACCGCTCGCGGATCCACAGCGCTGCGAGGCGATGGGTGCCGTTGCCGCCGACCGAGTTAAAACACTCACCGTAGAGAACAATGTTCGGCAAACCGCGTCGGTCCTGGATCGCGCGGCGCAGGAACGGCGCGCGCAGCGGTCGATTGAACCGATTCGTCCGTCACCGGATCTGCTCGTCAATAGCACGTTCGTTTCACTGCTGGAGCGCCGGGGTTTGGCGTCCTTTGCAGCCTTGATGCAGGCGCAAGGGGCGAGCGAGCTTCCCTATAATCGGCTTAAGCGGATTTATAAGTTCGCTCTGGAGGATGGTTCCGGATGCCAGACTTTTTTTCTCAAGCGCCATCGCCGGCGCGCGTCCTTTTGGGAGCGGTGGCGTTGGGCAGGCGGTTGGCGCGCGCTCGGCGAAGGAATGCGTGAGTGGCAAAACATCGTGGCGTTTCAGCGCCGGGGGTTGCCCGTCGTGACCCCCGTGGCCGCGGGTGAACGGCTGCTGCCCGGCGGACTGATCGAGTCCTTCGTGATGACCCAAAGTCTGGAAGGCTTCGAGCCTGCGGACCAGTATGTCAGCGCGCGGTTTATCGCGCCTCTCGATCAAGTCCAGCTCGAAAGAAAGCGGCGCCTGATCGCGGCGGCGGCGCGGTTATCGCGCCGCATGCATGAGCAGGGCTTCAATCACCGGGACTTCTACCTTTGCCATATTTTTGTGCGCGACACGGCGGACGGAGCGAGCGATCTCCGTGTTATCGATCTTCAGCGAGTGGACTACCGAGCCGCGCTGCGACGGCGCTGGCTGAACAAAGACCTGGCGGCGCTCCACTATTCATCCCTTTGTTTGCCTTTGAGCGATCGGGATCGACTGCGCTTCTTCGTTGCTTATGGAAGCGGCTCGGCAAGTCGCCGCGCCCGCCGCCGCCAGATTCGGCGGGTGCTGCGAAAATCCCGGGCCATCGCGAGGCATGACGCGAAACTGAGTGATTACGTCGGTCGAACCGTGCCGGGAGACCCATTGGCTACACCGCGCCGTTAAAAAACGGACACACCCGTGGAGCGAATGTCGATCATCGGCCACGCCGCGCGACTGTGATACTTACCAGCATGGGAACACGGAAAGCAACGGACCGATATTAAATTGCAAAACAGCGAGTCATCGGCTACGGTACCGACCTAGCATCGCTTTGTCGCCGGTTCCCGCCGTTCACCGAACTGTCGTTGCGGGTCTGGCCGTTCGGTTGTAGACCTGTTTGCGATCGTCGATTGAGGCGCGCGCGGTTTGCTTCATGGAGCATGATTCATTCGCCAAGAAAGTAGCACTTATCACCGGTAGCTCGCGGGGCATCGGCAACGCAATTGCCAGGCGGTTCGCGGGCGCAGGTTGCGACGTGGTCGTCAATTACCGCAAAGGCGGCGGCGCCTCCCAGCGGCAAGGGGAGGCTCTTTGCGGAGACCTACGGTCCATGGGGAGACGAGCGGAATTAGTTCAAGCCGACATATCGGTCAAGGAGCCGGTGAGTCGAATGTTTGAAGAGATTGATAAAAACTTCGGCCGATTGGATTTTCTCGTTCTCAATGCCGCGCGGGCGCCGTTCAAGCCGCTCGAAAAACTCCTGGAGCGGGAGTTAAGGCAACTGGTGGAGACCAATTTCTTTGGCCATCTGTTCTGCGTTCAGCAGGCGCTGCCGATGTTGGCGAAGACCCAGGGCAAAGTCGTTTTCATATCGAGCCTCGGCAGCCGCTTTTACAATCCGGCCTATCCCCTCGGCAGCATGAAAGCGGCGATGGAATGCGTCGTGAGAGATCTTGCCGAGAGCCTGCGCGACCGCAAGGTAGCCGTCAACGCCATTTGCGCCGGTCTCACCCGCACCGATTCCTTAAAGGTCCTGCGCCAATACTGGGAGGGCTTGGATCACCTGCCTGAACGCTGCTTCGTCGAACCGGACGAGATCGCCGACGTCGTCTTGTTCCTTTGCGGGCCCGAGAGCCGGGGGATCCTCGGCCAAACACTGATCGTCGACCGGGGAACCAGTAACCGGCTTCACGCATTCGCCGCCGTCAGCTGAGGCGTTGGCACATGGTCTGCCGATGGCGAAGGAAAAGTTTTTTGGAGGATTCATGCAGCATCTCGTGTCCGAAGAGCGAGTCATCGAGGAGACAAAGAAAAGCATCGGTGAAAGTTTGAGAATCGATCCGGCATCGATCGCAGCCGAGAACTCCTTAATCCAAAATCTGGGCGCGGAATCGCTGGATTTCCTGGACATTAATTACCGTTTGGAGCAGGCCTTTGGGATTCGCATTGCTCGACATTTCGTACTGGAGCATGTCGAAGAACTGTTCGGCGAGGGCGCGGCCATTGACGACAAGGGATGCTTGACGGAGCGGGGCGCGCAACTGTTAAAAATCCGGCTCGTGGACCATCAGGATGTGCTTAAGGCCGGCATGGAGCTCGATCAGGCGACCGCGCTCATTACCGTGCAATCGATGGCCCGTGGCATCATGGATATTCTCAGCAGCTTGCCCGAAAGCTGTCCTCATTGCGGCGGCGCGCGCTGGAAGAGCGACGACGGCGCGCGCATCGGTTGCGGCGCTTGCGGCAAGGACGCGGTTTTCAGAAATGGCGATGAGCTGATTCAGGAGTGGCTCAAGAGAGTCCAGGAAGAACAAAAGATCTTTCCGTCTTAGGCAGGACTCCCTTCTCGCCTATCCGAAGCCATGCAAGCGAATTCTTCTAAGCGCCGAGTCGTCGTTACCGGGTACGGAATGGTCACGCCTTTGGGAAAGGACACGGACGAGACCTTTGCCCGGGCGAGCCGGGGTGAATCCGGGATTGATTACATTCATTCCTTCGACACCACCGGTCTGCCTTGCCGCATCGGCGGCGAGGTCGATGACGAATGGCTTCAAGCGTCCGAAGAGCCGCGGGAGTGCAAACTCGACCCTTCGACTGGAGCCCCAGCCATGGCCGGGGGCTCTCGCTCAGGATTCCGCCCCAAGGGCGCACTGGAGGGTGCCACAGGCTTGCCCGTGGGGCTCCACAAGTTCACCTATCGGGGCGTGAAATTCGCCTTGGCCGCCGCTCGAGAGGCGGCGCAGCAGGCGGGCATCGGCTCCATCGCCGACCGCGAACGGATCGGCGTCGCTTTGGGATGTCACGGCGCGAACCAGTCTGTCGCGGCTCTGGCGTCGCTTCATCGGTTTTATGGCAGCGACGGGCGGTGGGACGTCAAAGCGCTTGCGCAAGCGGGTGGGTATCCTTATCTGCATTTCTTTCAGCGCAAGCCCGACGTCGCCATGGCGATTCTTTCGGCGGTGTTTGATTGCAAGGGCAGCAACCTTGCGATCGTCTCCGCTTGCGCGGCAGGGGCGCAGGCTATCGGCGAAGCTATGCGCTTGATCCAAGAGGAAAAGAGCGATGTCATGATCGCGGGCGGGTGCGAAGCGATGTTGGACTTCGTCGGCTTTATGGGATTTGTCTTGATCCAAGCTCTGGCGAACCGATACTCGAGCCCGCAGAAAGCGTCGCGGCCCTTCGATCGCAAGAGAAGCGGTTTTGTCATGGGGGAAGGAGCCGGGATCGTCGTGCTCGAAGAGTTGGAGCATGCGCGGACTCGCGGAGCTTCGATCCTGGGCGAATTGCTGGGCTATGGAGACTCGGCGGACGCTTACAGAATCACCGACACGCACCCGCAAGGGGAAGGGGCCGTGTTGGCGATGCGAGGGGCACTTGAGGATGCCTCGCTCGGACCCGAAGCGGTGGACTACATTAACGCTCACGGAACCTCCACGGCGCAAAACGATGCCGTCGAGACCCTGGCCATCAAGAAGGTTTTCGGCGACCGCGCCAAAGAAATTCCCGTCAGCTCCAACAAGTCCATGCTCGGGCACACCATCGCCGCGGCCGGCGCCATCGAATGCATCTTGACTCTGGTCGGTATGCAGCGGTCGTTGATCCTGCCGACGATCAATTATGAGTTTCCGGATGCTAAGTGTGACCTCGATTACGTTCCGAACGTGGCGCGACACCATGAACATCGCATTGCGCTGTCGAATTCCTTCGGCTTCGGCGGTCAGAACGCCTGTCTTTGCTTGGGTAGGTTTGCGAGCTGAGATAGGATTGAATTCCCATGAAAGCCAACTCCGTGGTGATTACCGGCGCCGGCATGGTCACCTCTTTAGGGCGCACCCGTTCGGAAACCTGGAGCGCGCTGCTGGCGGGCCGATGCGGCGTGGGGCCGATTCAAGGATTCGATTGCGCCGGGTTTTCCTGTCGTGTCGCGGCCCAGGCCGTGAACATCAATCGATCTGACATAGCTCGTCAATCGAAGCACGAAACCATTCTCGATCTACACTCTTACATGTTGTTACAAAGCGCTCGAGACGCGTATCGAGAAGCTGGTTTGAAGAGTGGCCCTTTTGCCGCGCAGGACATCGGTTTTTTCGTCGGCATGGGCATGGTCGACCATGACCTTGAGCAACTCATGCCGGCCGTTGCACATTCGGTAGACGGCGAGGGTCATTTCCACGGCGCCGCCTTTTACTCCGGCGCTTATCAGGAGATCCATCCACTGTTTATCCTCTCACTTTTAAACAACGTGAGTTTCTGTCAAGCGGCGATTGAGATCGAGATTCGCGGCGAGAATGCAGTATTCTCTCCCCACGCCGATGCCGGCGCGCAGGCGCTCGCAGAGGGAGTTCGAACGGTCGCTGAAGGCAAGGCAAGAGTCGTTCTTGCCGGCGGAGTCAGCGAAAAAATCACTCCCCAGAGCCTGGCGCGGGCTCATCTGCAAGGCGTGCTCAGCGTTGACAAGAATTCTCAAGCCCTCGGCTGTCGCCCGTTCGCTGTCGAAAGAAGCGGAACGGTTCTAGGTGAGGGGTGCGGGGTATTGTGCCTCGAAGGGCGCGCTTCGGCGGATCGACGCGGCGCGTCCTACGGAGTCGCCATCACGGGCCACGGCGCCGCCTTTGGCAGTCAATCTGATGCGGCGGCTTGCGCAGACGCGATCGCGTGCGCCATGGAAAAGGCATTGGAGGACGCGGAGCTTTGCGCCTCCGATATCGACGTTGTGATCGCTCATGGAGAGGGAACCTGCGCCGGCGACGGAAACGAGATCGAGGCGATCCGGGGGGTATTCGCTTCTTGCAGCGAACGACTTCGGGTTTTTTCTTCGAAAGGCGCGCTGGGACATATATTGGCGGGCGCCCCCGCGGTGGATGCAATCCTCGCGGAATCGATCCTGAAGGAGCAAGTGCTTCCTCCCACGCTCTATTCGGAGCCGGCCGATCCGCGTGTCGGCTTTCGTTTGTCGAGTCGGGCGCAGCAAGTCTCGGCGAAAAAAATTCTCTTGAACTGCCGGAGTCCCGAAGGACAATGCGCCTCCCTCGTCTTTGAGAGTGTTCGCTAGGAGACCTCGTCATGCGCTTTCTGTTCTGCGACCGCGTTCTTGAGATCGAGAAAAAAAAATCTATCTCCGGCCTCAAGACCTTCTCGCTGGCGGAACAATATCACGAGCGGCATGCTCCCAGGAAGCCGCTCGTCCCCGGCGTCCTCATGATCGAGGCCATGGCCCAGTTCCTCGGCTGGCTGATCAATTATTCTTACGACTTCAGGGTCTTTTCCATCATCTCTTTGATTCGGAACGTTGAAGTTTGCGCCGAGGCGAGGCCCGGGTTTGTCGCCCGGGTCCATGCCGAAATCGTTTCGACGACGGAAAAGGACACTCTGGGAACCGCTTGGATCGAGGTGGAAGGGAATCGCATCGCGGCCGCCGAGCGGATGATTTACACCCATCTGCGCGCGCCTGATCCGGAGGCGCTCAGGGAGATGTTTCGCTACAATACCGGACTCGTGTAGATTCAACGGTGGACCGGGAGAGTCCTTTGGCGAAGAGAAGAGTCGTTGTCACCGGCCTGGGAGTGGTCACGCCGCTCGGGCTTGACCTTGAAGAAAACTGGCAGAAAGCCCTGGCCGGGGTTTCGGCCATCGGCAGACTGACTCTTGCGGGAACGGAGCGCTTCCCAATTCAGATGGCCGGCGCCGTTTCGGATGAAAGCTGGAAGAAAATCAAGAGCGCACTATTGAACGAGGCAACGGCCGAGGGAGAAAGGAGAACTCTTTTTGCTCTCTGGGCCGCGCAAAGCGCTTTTAGCGATGCCGGCCTTTCCGCTCCGGCTAAGAATCGTCATCGCTTCGGCGTGTGTCTGGCTGCGGGTTTAGGTATCTGCGCGTTGGAAGATCTCTATCGTTGGGCTTTGCCCAAAGGCGGATTCGATGTCGTTAACTTCGGGCGCCAGCGTGAACAGGTGAGCCGAGAATCAATGATCCGGAACTTCTCTAACCGGCCCGCGGCGCTAATCGCGCGCCGGTGGGGCTTCGGCGGTCTCAACTGCACCATCACTTCAGCCTGTGCTTCCGCCACACAGGCGCTCGGCCTTGCCGGCCGAGCGATTCAGAGAGGGGAGGCCGATGTCGTCCTGGCGGGAGGAGCGGACTCGATGATTCACCCTTTTGGGTTAGTGGGATTTGCTCTTCTGGCGGCGGCGGCGACCGGTCCTCACGCGCTTTGCCGCCCGTTCGATCGGAAGCGCTCGGGGTTGATCATCGGCGAGGGAGCGGGAGTGGCCGTTCTGGAAGAACAACAACACGCACTTCACCGGGGCGCGCGAATCTACGCCGAGCTTGCCGGTTACGGATCGTCGATGGACGCCTATCAGGTGACCGCGCCCCATCCGCGCGGCGACGGCGCCGCCAGCTGCATGCGCGTTGCTTTAAAGGATGCCGCGCTTACGCCGAGAGAAATCGATTACATCAACGCTCACGGCACGGGAACCAAGCTCAACGATTTGGCGGAGACTCTCGCGATCAAAGGCGTCTTTCGGGAGACCGCGCGGGATATTGCCATCAGCTCCAGCAAATCAATGATCGGCCATCTGATGGCCGCTTCGGGCGCTCCCGAGTTCGTTTTCACGGTGTTGAGCGTCCAGCGCGACGAGATCCATCCGACCATCAACCTTGAAAACCCAGATCCAAAGTGCGATTTGGATTATGTTCCCAACGTGAAGCGGTCAAGAAGGGTGGCGGCGGCATTGTCCAACTCGTTCGGGTTCGGCGGTCAAAATGCCTCCATCGTCGTCAAGAAATACTCACAGGCCGCCGCGCCGGTCGCCGCTTGAGTCCGATCGATGCGAAGCCTAAGAGTATGAATTGCAATTGAGGCCGCAGATGGGTGTTCGTAAGGAATTGTCGCGGAGCGATTTTTAACGGCTATGCGCTACTTACTGGTCGATCGCATTCTCGAATGGGAGCCCGGAAGGAAGATCCGGGGCGTCAAAAATATTGCCATGAGCGAGGATTTTCTCGAATATCACTTCCCCAAAAACCCGGTGATGCCTGGAGTGCTGCTGCTTGAGGCCCAGGCCCAGCTCGCCGGTTGGCTGGAGGCGGCTTCGTCCGATTTTCGCAGTTGGTGCCTGATTCAACGGGTGCAGCAATGCCACTTCTACGGGTTTGCCTATCCAGGGGACCGGGTGGAAATAGAAGTTCAATGGAAAACCAATCCAGCTGAGGGGGAGAAAACTTTCGCCGGCGCTTGTTCCGTGGATGGCCAAAGGAAAGTTGTCACGGAGTTTGGCTGCAAGATTGTAACGTTGGCCGAAATCGACGACGTTAGCGATCGGCGGGAGTCATTCCGGCTTCTGACCCGAGGCTAGTCGATAAACGATCATGCGGAAAGCGGTCATTACCGGGATGGGATTGATCACGTCTTTAGGAAAGAACGTCGAAGAGAATTGGCGGAACTTAGAGGCTGGTCGCACGGGGATAGCCTGCTTCGCGGACGACAGATTGCCGACTGCGTTTCAGTATGTCGGCAAGGTCGCGCCGTTCGAGATGCCTGCGGTTGGGCCCGGGTTGAGCGCTCAGATGAAATTTCTGAACCGCGGCTCGACACTAGGTTTCGTCGCTGCGCGTGAGGCGGTTGCCCAATCGGGCCTCGCCCTTGGCGACGTTCCGCCGGGCCGCAGAGGGCTCTATATTGGCTCGGGTGATTTTACCAAGATCGGCCACGAGTTCATGCATCCTGCTCTAACGCCAAGCACCGAAGGACGCAACCGAATCGACTTTGTGAAACTGAACTCTGCGATGCTGGTCGATGTTAATCCTTTTTTTTTGCTGGAGTCCATTAACAACAATCTTTTTAGTTTTCTGTCAGCGGCCTTTGAATTTCGGGGGCCGAACACCAGTCTGGCCACTCTGTCCCCTTACGGCGCCCAGGCTTTGGAGCTGGCCGGCAGGAGCGTTCAGCAGGGGCGGGCCGACGTCGCGTTGGCGGTGGGATGCGGCAACTGGATTACCGAGATCCCGCTCTACGAACTGGAAGGCCTGGGGCTGCTTTCCAAGTGCCGGTTCGGGGCCCAGTCCTTCAAGCCCTTCGACAAATCGAGAGACGGTTTTATTCCGGGCGAAGGCGGCGCGGCCATTATTCTCGAGGCTGAAGAGATTGTTGAAAGGCGCGGGGGCGCCGCGCTGGCGAGTATTGCGGGTAGCGGGAATTGCATCGAATTCTCCGAGGGTTTTGGTGTTCCGCCGAAGGTGGCCGTGCGCAGCGTCCAAGAGGCTCTCGAGGCGGCGTCTTGTAAGGCGGGGGATATGGCCTTCATTTGCGCTCACGGAAGCGCGACGCGAAAGGGGGATCAATCGGAGCTTGAATCCCTCTTGGACGTCATCGAGCAAGGCCGAACCTCCGTAGCCGTTTGCGGCCTGAAACCTTATACCGGGCACATGGGTGCGGCCAGCGATTTGGCGGAGATTATCTTGAGTGTCAAGGCGATGGAGCACGCCACGGTGCCGGCGACCTTGAATTTCGGCGAGGCGGAAAAGGCGTTTTCGCGGTTGCATATCTCCAATGAGCACGGGCCATGTACGGAAAGGAACTTTCTCTCTCTCAGCTACGGCATCGGTGGGCAATCTTCCGCGATCGTCGTTTCAATTCATTAGCAGCCGCGCTGCATGGCGATAAAACCAAAGTCGAAGAAACTCAGGGTCATCCAATTCTTGGTATTCGTCGCGGTTCGCTCGGTTGTGAGCCTCGCGGGGCTCACGCCGCTGAAGGGGGGGCATTGGGTCAGCCGGATTCTTGGCGCTTTGTTGTACTACGGCATGCCGCGGCGCCGAAGAACCGCGTTGGAAAACTTGCGCCACGTCTATGCCGCCACCAAGAGCGAACGGGAGATCATCGCCATCGCCCGCAAAAGCTACGCGTCCTTCATCGCTTCCCTCTTTGAGAGCGCCAAGCTTTTGTCTTTGGCGAGCGATGCCGAGGCGCGGGCACTGCTGCGCGTGGGTCGAGAGGAGTTGGCAGCGTTGTTTTGCAAGGCGCGCGAGATCCACGAGAGTTCGGGAGGATGCATCTTCGTCACGCCCCATATCGGGAACTGGGAATTTCTCCCCTACGTCGCCTTCCATGTCGGCATCCCGATGGTCATTGTGGCTCGGCCGCTCGACAATCCGTACCTTGAGAAGTTCCTTTTCGCCTATCGCTCGAAAAGCGGCCAGAGCATTACGCCCAAGACCAATTCCATGCCGCTGCTGCAGATGGCGCTGCGCCAGGGCAAATCGGTCGGGATGTTGCCGGACCAGAGCACGATGAAAGCCATCACGGTCGATTACCTCGGTCGCACGGCGACGGCAACGCCGATCCCCGCGATCCTGGCCATTCGCTACAACCGGCCCATCGTAGTGGTGGCCTGCTGCCGCACGAGCGAGGACCTTAGCTTCGAAGGTTTTGTCGGCGATCCGCTCTGGCCGGCAAAGAATGAAAGCGAGCCGGCGGAGATCCGGCGGCTTACCGAAGCCATGAACCGCGACATGGAGACGATCATCCGTAAATATCCTGAGCAGTACTTCTGGATGCACGATCGATGGAAGCAGTACAACTTCAAGGGAGAGCTTTCACTCTGAGGCGAAGCCTTGCCGCATCGATCGAATGGCTGCGTCAACGCAATGACCGAACGGAAAGCGATTGTACAAGGTTCGACGGCGGCGCGCGGCTTTCTCCCAATCAAGCTGAATTCCTTTCAACGGGTGATGCTTTTGTGGGAGGAGGTCCATGCGTACAACGCCGCGTGCGTTCTGCAACTCCGGGGGCCCCTGGATAGTCAGAGACTGCGCGACTCTATCGAGACGACGTGCAGGGATGTCGGACTTGGGCGGATGGTCGTGGATGCCAAGCGGGCTATTCTTCGTTTCGAACCGCTCGACACGGTGGCCCTCAAAATCATTGGCGCGGCGGGGCAGGTTACCGACCTTCTCAACGAGGTCTTGACCGAGGAGATCAACGCGCCCTTTCCGCCCGAGCGGCACCATCCTATTCGATGGATATTAGTGACGTCTCCTGAAACAGGTTTTGTTGTGGCTGTTTGGCACCACGTTGTCGCCGACGCCGAGTCTTTGCGTTTGCTTTTGGCCGAGATTTTGTCTCGCTATTATGGGGGACCACACAGGACGAATAGAACGTTTAGCTTGAACGCGGGTGAGACGGCAGGCATGATTCGGTCTCACTGGGCGCGGTCGGGTTATTTCAGCAGCCTCACGCGCGCCGTTCGCCTGCACTCCCGAATGCGCCGCGTCTATCGCTTGCCCGAGTCGAAGGACGGAGGACAAAGCGCTCGGGTGCTTCTTTTCGGGGCTCCCGATGGTCTGCTTCGGCGGCTACGTGCCGGGTGTCGAAGGAGGCGGGTCAATGTGCATGATGCGTTCTTGACGGCTTTGATGGCGGCGCTGGTAGAGTTCACGCCCCGGAGACAATCCCATCGGAAGCGACGTGGTTTGGCACTGGCAACGGCGGTGGATTTGCGCAGAATCGATCGAGGAAAGTTTGGCCAACGATTCGGTCTTTACGTAGGGCACTGGATTAACACGCTCGATAAGCCGGACGCCTTGGACCTGGAGGGGATACTGCAAGAAATGACCCGACAAACGCAGATCGAAAAATCGGCGGAGCGCTATGTGGGTCTTGAATGGCACTGGCGGACGCTGCTTTTCCTGCGTCGTTGGCTTTCAGTGAACGAGAACCGGACCTGGTATCGCAAGGTTTACCCGCTGTCGGCAGGCGTGAGTCACGTTCGTTTAAACGGGAGCGGGTTTGGCGCGGCCAAAGACCAAGTGCTCCGCTATTTCCTGGTCTCACCCCCGGGACCCGCCGTGCCTCTGGTTGTGGCGCCTGCATCGCTGGACGAAAACCTGACGTTTGCCGCGGTGTACCGGGAGGCCGCACTGAACGCGTCCCAAGTAGCAAAGCTAGTGGCGGTGTTTTTTGCCCGCTTGGAGAACTTGGCCGGCAAAGAGTCATGACGGAGTGCGTTGTTGCAGCCGTCGAAGGACTGTTTGGAACCAGCCTCGGTGACGGAATCATTGTTCACTTCGGCGCATGAGCTTACCAGGCCAGTCGCTCGCGGCACTAGGCGCCGTGCGCATGGGCTGCAATGAGAAAATGAACAGGCAGCGGCTCGACGCGGCAAAAGAGATCGGCGCTCTTTTCGGACTGTGGACCGTCACGGTCTGGGGAGCTTGGCGCTGGACCGGGGCCTCGCTCTGGACGGCAGTGGGCTTCACGGCGCTCGTGGTCGCCGTGCTTCGCTTTCTTCTCATCCGACGGATTGACTTGAAGAGCTCGGGCTTCCGCGTCGACAATCTTGCGCGGGCGCTTATGGTGGTCGCCGTTGTGACCGGTTTGTTGTTGGCGATTTGCTTTGCGGTGAGTCCATCGGCGGCGGTCTTCCCTCAGCCGTTCTCCGCAAGCATGGCGCTCCAAATGATCGCTTCGGGAATCCTGCAGCAGGCTTTTTTCCTCGGCTATCTGCTGCAACGATGGAGCGCATTGATTCAGAATCCGCTGCTAGCAGTTTTTCTCAACGCGTTGTTCTTCGCTTATGTGCATTTGCCGAATTACTCGCTGGTGCTGGTTACGGCGCTTGCCGGCCTGTTCTTCGGCTTGCTTTTTTTGAAAGCCCGGAATGTTCTCGCCGTCGGTTTGGCGCATGGGGTGTTGTCACTGGCGGCGGGGCCGCTGCTGGAGTCCTGGGGCGCCTTGGAGACCCGGCGCATCGGCCCGGCAGAGCTTGCGCCCTTCGCTGAGCAAATCGCCGCCGAGTGGCGCCCCGGCGGCCGCGTCGGGATCGGGCCTCACGCGGTCGGGGCCGAGCAATTCGGCCGACGATTTCGAGTTCCTATAGAAGTCATCGGCGACGGCAACGTTGATGATCGATTCAATCGAGACCGGTTTGGCGAATTCCTGCGGTCTAAGGAGCGCGTCTTCTGTGTTCTCACGGAGGACGATTATCGACGTTACGTCGATCCCGGACTGCGAAGGGAACTCGCCGTCTTGGGCGAACGGTTTATTTTGAGACGGGATTTCCTCCGCGACAACGGTGTCGTGCAAAAGTTTTTCATCGGTGACGGCGATATACCGGTGCTCGCGGCATTCCGCGAGCGGGTTTTACTGGTTTCCAATCAACCGTCGTCGCGGGTGACGGCGATGCGCTGAATCATTCCTCAACCTGGGTTCAGGCGCGGCTTGAAGTCGCCATGGAGCCCGTATACTGTCGCCTTGCTTGAAAATGTTGCTGTTCAATCACATCCGGCTCGATTCGAGTGTGCGACCATCTCGCGGAATTTTCTATTCGCTGGCGCTGTTTTCCTGGAGCGCGACGCTTCTCGGCATTGCCGTCTATACCTATTTTAATCCTGATAATCACACTGTCTATCCGGACTACTCGAACGCGGCCAAGAATTGGTGGTTGAGGCAGAATATCTATGACAACATACACTACCGCTATAGTCCTCTCTTCGCGATTGCCATGACGCCCTTTGCCATTTTGCCTGAACCGATCGGCGGAGTGCTGTGGAAACTTTTCAACGCGCTCTTTTATGCCACGGGTCTTTGGGCTTGGGGGCGGAAGGTTTTACCGGAGAATCTCGATACCGAACGAGTAGCCATTTTTTTCTTGCTCGCATTGCCCACCTCGCTCATCAGCATCTACAATGGCCAGGCAAACCTTTTCATGTTAGGTGCACTTCTTTGGGGAGTGGCCTGCGCCGTCGGCCGAAGATGGCTCCTGGCTGGAAGTTGGCTCGCAGTCGCAACGCTCGTCAAGGCCTATCCCTTGGCGCTGGCAATGCTGTTGATGGCGTTGTATCCGCTGCAATTCACAGTGCCTTTTGTGGTTGCCCTGGGTGCAGGGTTGTCTCTGCCGCTTCTGATTGGCCCCCAACCCTATTCCTTTGCGCAGTCTTCCCTGTGGCTGGAGATCTTATTTAATACGGCTGGAGTTCGGCCGGAGAAATACCGCTCCTTTGATCAACTGTGGCGAATTTATTATGAGCCCATGTCGCCTTACGCCTACATGGCTTTAGAAGTGCTGGCGGGTGCGGCTGTGCTCGGCTTATGCCTTTGGCAAGCACGCCAAGGCCTCGACCGTCGCGCGCTGATGACGTCGGTGTTCGCGTGGTTCGCATGTTGGGTGCTGCTTTTCGGACCGACGACCGAAGAGGCAACCTACGCCGTGATCACGCCTGCCATTGCCTGGAGCCTATTGGAGGTGTTCGGCCGGCCCAACTCGCGGCGCGCGCGCTGCTTGTTGCTGGCCAGCATGGCGATGATGGGTCCGCTTGCCACCGATTTGTTCGGCACCGCGGCGCGAGTCTTTGCCACGATGAAGGGATGCCTGCCGGTCGGCGCCCTGGTTTATCTTGGGTATCTTTTGGCGCGGGAACTGGGCAAAATGCGCGAGAGAGAGGCCGTTGTCGGATGATGGCAATGCCGTACCATAGAGATCCGCGCCCGTGGGCCTGATCTAGATCGATTCCGTGAGACCGAAGAGAATTTTTCTTACCATCGACGCGGAGTTTTGGGACTCACCCCAGTTCTTCGGATTGTCGAAAGAGAAAAATAGGGAGCATGGCAATAACGGCTGTCGGGCGGTGCTTGATCTTTTCGCTCGCTTGGGTGTTCATACGACCTTTTTTGTCGCCGCGGAGTTTGCGCGTGAGCATCCGGATACCGTCGTTCTGATGCTTAAGGGCGGGCATGAGGTCGCGAGCCATTCCGATTCCCACGTTCGTCTCAAGAACCTGGAGCCCGACGAGCGCAGGTTGGAGGTTGTCCGGTCCAAGGCGTTTCTTGAGGAACGGTTTAACATCGGGGTGACGGGGTTTAGGGCCCCCGGTAACATCATTACCCGGGACCACTTTGAGACTCTCAAACGAGCCGGCTACCGATATGATTCCTCGGTTCATCCGGCGTTGTTGCCGCATCAGCCTTTCAATGTTTTTCACCGGCGCGGCCTTTTTGAAAGCCACGGAGTCGTCGAGATCCCTTTGACGACCTTGGCGGGACTCCCGGTGTCCTGGATTTGGATGCGCAACTGCGGCGCTTGGTTGCCGAAGGCGGCGGTTTACTACAACGGCCTTTTTGGCAGAGCGGCGGTATTGTACTTGCACTCCTGGGAATTCGAGCCGCTTCCCGAGCTGCCGAACTTGCCGCGCTGGATCGTGCGCCGAACCGGGAAAGAGTTTTTGAACATGCTCGAAGCATTCGTCTCCTACTTTCAGAGAAAGGGGTTCATCTTCGATCAGATGCACCGCTTGGCCGATGAGTATCTCAATCATTATTCCCGTCTATAACGAAGAGGAGTGCATCGAGCTTTGTGTCGAAGAAACCCTATCGGCGTTTCAAGGCACCGATCATGAGATTATTGTCGTCAATGACGGGAGCACGGACCGAACCCACGAAATTATAACTGCACTGGTGAAAGACCGCCGCCGGCTGAAGTATATCTCGTGCCCTATTAATAAGGGATACTCACACGCGATCCGTGAGGGCATTCAAATCGCGATCAAGGAATACACATCTTATTTGGACGCCGACCTTCAATACCCCCCGGAGCAGCTGCGCCAGATGTACGATTTCGCCCGCGGCGGAAATTCGGTTTTCATTTTGGGACAACCGACGCGCAAATACTACAACCCCTATAGGCAGATGCTTTCCTACGGGTATAATCTCTTGGTCTCCAGGCTGCTCGATCTGCCGGTGCGGGATGCCAACTCTTTAAAATTGATAAAGTCCGAGACTCTTAAGTCCCTTTCGCTACAAAGGGAATTGGGCGCCATTGAAATTGAAATCCTGATCGGCATTGCCCAACGGTCCATCCCGATCCGTTTCTTTCCCATCCGCGTGCAGAAAAGAATTGCGGGAAAGTCGAAGACCGGGTTGAAGTTGATCGTGCCCACGCTCAAAACCATCCTCGAATTACGCCGGTCGCGGAAACTTGGTTCGGCGAATAGAGGATGACTTCGTGGACAGGAACGAGTCATCCCCGCCATTTTTCCGCAGTGGCTGCGGCCGCGGAGTTGGATGATGCGTTATCGATTTTCTGCGCTCCTTCTGATCGCCGGTCTTACGGTATTCCATCTGTGGTATATCGCGTCCGGAAGGATCGACCTGGTTCCCGACGAGGCGCACTACTGGGAATGGTCGAGGCGTTTAGACTGGAGCTATTATAGTAAAGGCCCGATGGTCGCTTACCTCATCGCGGTCACGACGCGCTTGGGAGGAAGCACGGAATTTTTCGTTCGCCTTCCGGCGGTCCTGCTGGCTCTGGGAATCCAAATCATCCTTTACTCCCTGACCCGAGCGCTCTTCAGGAGCGAGCGCGCCGCCTTCCTGGCGCTACTGATTGCAGCCTGCCTTCCCCTTTTTTCCGCCGGTTCCGTGCTGATGACGATCGATGCTCCCCTGATGTTTTTCTGGGCCGTTGCAATTGTCGCGTTTTGGAAAGCGATCCAGGCGCGCGATGATCGCGGGGGCGGAAAGAGTTGGTGGATCTTCTTAGGTTTGGCGCTTGGCCTCGGTCTCTTAAGCAAGTATACGATGGCTTTGTTTGTTCCCTGCGCGTTGCTGTACCGGGCATTATCTTCGGAAAAGTCGGTTCAGCTAGGGTGGCGCGGGTCCCCTGTTGCCGTCCTGATCGCAGCCGTTCTGTTCACGCCGGTGTTGGTTTGGAACGCCCAGCACCAGTGGGTGTCGTTGCGGCACGTGGTTGGACAGGCCGGACTTTCAGGGGATGCCCAAAGTAATTTCTTTCAGTTTTTAGGGTCACAGATCGGTGTCGTGTCTCCCTTTTTATTCCTCGCACTGACCGCGGCAATGTTTCGTTGCTGGCGCTTGCGAACGACCGAGATGCGAGAGCAGAGGCTCTTTTTGGTCATGTTCTCGGCGCCGGTTCTGTTGTTCTTCCTCTCCTGGAGCGTCTTCTCTAAAGTTGAAGCCAATTGGGCGGCGCCGGGTTATCTCGCCGCGGTGATTGCCCTCGCGGCTTGGTGGGACAACATCCTGGGAGAAAAAAGATCGACGCCGAAGCGAAGCGCGTTGGCGCTATATTCTCTAATTCTACTGCCGGGCGCTTTCCTTGTCCTCGTCGCGCACTTCCCGGCTGCCCTTAACCTTGCGGGCATCGATCTTCCTGCGAGGTTGGACCCGACGAGGAGACTTCATGGATGGAAAGATTTAGGTTCCGCCATCGGAGTGGTGCTCAAAGGCAGCGAGAATCGGGATCTTTTTCTGCTCAGCGATACTTACCAGATCGCCGGTGAGATGGCTTTCTATGTTCCCGGGCAACCGCAAACCTACAATGTGAATCTTGGCCGGCGCATGAATCAATACGATCTCTGGGGCGGTATTGAGCAGTTAAGGAATCGAGACGGCTTGTTCGTTACTAGCGGGGATTTCAATGCTCCACCAGCCATCGAGAAAGCCTGTAAGGCCTTGCGCAAGCTAAAAACGGTGACGCCCATCCATCGCGGGCGTCCCGCTCAGGTTTTTTCGATTTTCGAGTGTGTCGGTTATCGGGGCGTTGCCGAGGACGAAAGAAAGGTCCCTTATTAGGAATCAAGTGCATCGGACAACACCGGCAGCATGACGCTAGAGCCCGGTTTCTCGATCGCCGTCCCTTTTTGCGACGCCTACCCGGAACCGTTAACGGCGCGCGCTATTTTGGCGGGATGGGCTCACCAGGGGATTGTGAGTCTCGTTCCGTTTCCGTCTTGACGGCTTGATTTTCCACCAGCACCAAGCGCCATTTACGATGGGAGTACTCCGCTAGTTTATTGATCGGCAGGTCGGGGCGGCTCTGAATCCTTTCATAAACCTCTTTAACGAAGAGAGCGAAAACCTTTTTCTCCGACCGAAAATACCTTTGGATTTCCTCGGGGGCAACGAACCGGGTCGGCTCACGGCGGTCTAGATAGTAAAGTAACTCCACACTGCCTTGGGTATCCGAAAGCGCGAGCGGTGCATCACCGACGATGGAACGGATCGCTTCCGCTATGATTTTTACCTTGTTGTAATTGCCTCGCGCCGGTTTAAACAGTTCTACGTAACCGAATGTTAGCGTAACCGCCACGAGACAGATGGTAAAAAATACCGCTTTTGTCTCGCGACGTAACGCGACGTAAACGGCGACCAGTAATCCGGCGAGACCCAGCGCGACGTGAGCAGGCCGGATCATGTCGGGAAAACCCGGGTACCGCGTTTGAAGAATCCCGGGTCCGGTCAAGAGCAAGACAAGCATTCCCACGGAGAGCAAAATCAGCGCCGCTCTCGGGCAGCGGTTTGCTGGACTCGCTTCCGCCCTTGGGCGGATAAACCGTCCTGCCAGCTTCTTGCCATCAGCAAAGCAAACGGCGGAACGAGATAGACTAGGAAGTCCTCTTCCTTGTAGGAGGGGATAGTCAGGAAGAGCAAGAAACTCAGAAACCAGACGAGCGCGGTGAACTCAGGCGTCCCGGATATCAGGCGACCGGATTTCCAAAGAGAAACGGCCGCGCATGGGATGAACAGACTCCACGGAAAGAAGGCGGCGAAGATCATATAGAAATAGAAGAAGTACGGCTCGGACCTTTGCGTAATCCGCACCAGGTTTTCAACGACGAAAAAGTAACGATTGAAGTCAGTGCCCAGTAACAGATAGTAAACGCCCGCCGCTCCGACGGTTAGGATCAAGCCGGTCGCCAGGGCGGGAAGCTCGCCGATCGATTTGAACTTGCGAGTTGCCAACAGATAGATCAAACCTGCAATTCCCGGAAGTAACACGCCAATGGGGCCCTTCAAAAGGGTCGCGATCGTCATGGCCAAAAATGAAAGAACCAAGAACCCGAGCTGTCGATCTTTCTCTCGATAAGCAAGGAGGAAGCAAAAGAAGGCGAGGTTCAGCCAAAACCCCAGTTCAACGTCCATCTTACCCCGGGGAGCCAGCCAGACGATGTTGTAAGTCGTGGTGGTAATCAAAGCCGCGGTGAGCGCGGTGCGGCCGCTAAACAGTCGTTTGCCGGCAACGTACACCAGAACTGTCGTGGCCAGACCCAGAGCGGCTGACGGAAAGCGAACGGCAAAATCATTTTCTCCTAATATTCGTATGGCGAGCGCCATCAACCAGAAATACAATGGCGGCTTGTAGAAAAATGGAGCGCCCTCGTGTTCGAGCCGGAACCACTCGTTCGTGCGCGCGATTTGCCTGCCAACCGCGGCGTACAGAGCTTCGTCGGTTTCGACCGGATGGGACGCGATATTGTAAAAGAAAACGTAGCTCGCCCAAAGCAATATCAATCCAAGGGCCAACCATTCATTGTGCCGCCGGGCAAAGTTTAGAATCCACTCCCGAGACTGCAGTTTCCAATTTATACTTACGCGATCAGACATGTTGAGCGAGGGACGGCGAAAGGGGGGTTACCTTGTATACGACCACTGATTGATGGAAAGCGGTGAAACCCTATACCAACCCAATTTGCCGTGTCAATTCAAACCGATCAGGTTTCTTGTGTTTACTCCGGTTTCACCACCAGCACCAATTCCACCCAGTTTCCGTTGGCTATATTGAAGCCGCGATGACGGAACTTTTCCCAACGCGGGTCGAGCCGATGCTCCATCGCCGCGAAATCGGCGGCCGGAAGAATACAGAATCTCGGCCCTTCGCGCATCATAAACCCAGCGACTTGCGACCTCTCGAGCGCGAGGTGGAAGCCTTTGACGATCTTGCGAAAGCTCCAGACGAGACTCGGCTCCTGGTAATCCACCGAGGCGAATTCCATTTGGGGCGTCAAGAGATGCCGGCTTTGGTTGAGCAATTCGCCGGCCGGAGAATACGGCGCGAGTAGCGGGTAAAGGAACATGGCCGCAATGACAAAGACCGCAATCGTAGCGGCAGCCATGGCGCGAATAATGCGGAAGTCTTTCTTTCGCTCTGACCAGAAATGAGCGAAGAGAAGGCTCAGCAGAGGAAACGCGGGAAACGTGTAGTGCGGCAGTTTGGTTCTTATCAGAGAAAAAACGACAAACACGATGACAACCCCGCTGACGAGATATTTTTCCTTGACCGTCCGATTCGCGGGTCTTGCGTAATAAGTAACCGCTGCGGGCAAAAACCACGACCAAGGCGCGAAACTGATAAACACCGTCAGGAAGTAAAACGGCAACGTCAAAATATACGAGAGGATGCTACTCGCTCCATGCCCGTCCATGACCATCACCGAACGCCCGATGACATGTTCTCCGATGCCGACGTGAAGGAACTCGCCACCCGTTCTCAAAAGCGCCGGAATTCCCCACAGCGCCACAAGCGATGCGGCGAATAACAGACCGATGGCGAATCCACGCCGCTTCTGAGGAACCTTCATGACCAGGGCAAGCCCCGCCACTGGCCCCTTCGCTAGAAAACCCAGCGCGAGCGAGCCGTAAAAGAGCGTCCACGAGAGCGCGCGGTGGCGAGAATTCTCC
>Ga0184639_10000222_pt1 | contig 20501 bp, 9 predicted proteins | sample PLM31_170_b2_FD_133155 | JGI IMG/M metagenome (GOLD analysis project Ga0184639, IMG submission 133155) | Groundwater sediment microbial communities from an aquifer in East River, Colorado, USA - PLM3-1_170_b2 | ecosystem: Environmental > Terrestrial > Soil > Riparian zone | place: USA: East...
AAGGGGTCAAGCGACTGTTTACCAAAAACACATGTCTCTGCTAAGCCGAAGAGGCGACGTATAGGGACTGACACCTGCCCGGTGCCGGAAGGTTAAAGGGCGTGGTCAGCCGCAAGGCGAAGCTGCAAACTGAAGCCCCGGTAAACGGCGGCCGTAACTATAGACGCGGACCACTGTAGTTATAAAATCTGGCCATATGCTGGGACACCCGGAGTATCCGCCGCTACTCGCCGTGATGGTGACGGCAGTGAAAATGCGAGCGGTGCGGGCAATCAGCAGGAAAGGCTCGGACGACGGCGATTCGGCCGGAGTTCGAGAATCCTCAGAGACTACACGCCAGACGCGATTCGGGTCTCGAATCGTGATGATATAGTCCGGTCTTCACGGCGACGTGAAGAGCGCGGCAGAAATGTCCGCGCCCCCGATGAAGTCGGTCGGGAGTAACAAACAACGAACGGTCCTAAGGTTAATGAAGGAATCGCTAGCCTTAGTAAAATCGGACCATATGCGGGAAACTCCTCAACAGCCGTCCTGTACTCGACCGCTCTCCGCGGTCAGTAAAAATCAGGCGGACATGGGGACAATCCGCAGGGAAGGCCCTGGCTTCACAGGGAACCCTCAGAGACTTTACGTCCGGGATCATCTCCTCCAAACGAGAGATCAAGATAAAGTCCAGCCTCCTGGGAAACCTTGAGGACCTACTGAGCGAAATTCCTTGTCGGGTAAGTTCCGACCTGCACGAATGGTGTAACGACTTGACCGCTGTCTCCTGCAAGAGCTCGGCGAAACTGTAGCAGCGGTGAAGATGCCGCTTACCCGCGACTGGACAGAAAGACCCCGTGCACCTTTACTGTAACCTGGTATTGGGTTTTGACACCGCATGTGTAGGATAGGTGGGAGGCTTTGAAGCGGGAGCGCTAGCTCTCGTGGAGCCAACCTTGAAATACCACCCTTGTGATGTCGGAATTCTAACCTCGTGCCGTGAATCCGGCCGAGGGACATTGCCAGGCGGGCAGTTTGACTGGGGCGGTCGCCTCCCAAAGAGTAACGGAGGCGTGCAAAGGTTCCCTCAGTGCGGTTGGTAATCGCGCGTGGAGTGCATAGGCATAAGGGAGCTTGACTGCGAGACCTACAAGTCGAGCAGGTGCGAAAGCAGGCCTAAGTGATCCGGTGGTTCTGAGTGGAAGGGCCATCGCTTAACGGATAAAAGGTACGCCGGGGATAACAGGCTGATCCCGCCCGAGAGTTCACATCGACGGCGGGGTTTGGCACCTCGATGTCGGCTCATCGCATCCTGGGGCTGGAGAAGGTCCCAAGGGTTCGGCTGTTCGCCGATTAAAGCGGTACGTGAGCTGGGTTCAGAACGTCGTGAGACAGTTCGGTCCCTATCCATCGCGGGCGCAGGATATTTGAGGGGAGCTGACCCTAGTACGAGAGGACCGGGTCGGACGGACCTCTAGTGTACCGGCTATCGTGCCAACGGTATCGCCGGGTAGCTATGTCCGGATGAGATAAGCGCTGAAAGCATCTAAGCGCGAAACTCGCCCCAAGATGAGATATCCCCTAGCTCAAGCTAGCTAAAGGACCCTCGGAGATGACGAGGTTGATAGGCCGGAGGTGTAAGCACAGTAATGTGTTCAGCCGACCGGTACTAATCGTCCGTGAGGCTTGATCGGACTACAGATGCTTGGTGGTAGCTTTCCCGTCGCCCGTATCGGTTGTGATCTGTAGCGGCACGCACCCGCGAGGGTGCGCGCCGGCAGGAACTTTCCGGTGGCTACGGCGGAGGGGAAACACCTCTTCCCATTCCGAACAGAGCAGTTAAGCCCTCCAGCGCCGATGGTACTGCACGGGAGACTGTGTGGGAGAGTAGGACGCCGCCGGGAGTAAATCGAAAGGCCCCTCGGGAAACCGTGGGGCCTTTTTTTGTGCGATTGGGCGCCCCTAGACGTTAACCATTTTTGGATGCGTTCCGGCGTGACCTCCGGGCGCAGAAAGGGGGCAAATCTCATGTTTTTGAAACAAACGCTTCTTTCCCTCGCAGTCGCTACCTCGAGCCTGGCCGGCCCTGCGCTGGGAGACCCGCTCCTGGACGCGGCGTTCTATCCGTACTCCGCTGGCGACGGGCCCTTCGGCGTCGCCTCCGGCGACCTGGATGGCGACGGGCACGCCGACCTTGTCGCCACAAATACGCATGGCTTCTCGGGGCCCGGCACCATCTCCGTGCTGCTTGGTCGAGGTGACCTCACCTTCGCCCCAAAGGCCGACTATACGGTCGGCGATTCACCCACGTCCGTGGCGATCGGGGATTTCAATGAAGACGGCGAACCAGACGTGGTCGTTACGAACAGCGGCTCCTCAAGCGTATCCATTCTCTTCGGGGCCGGATCGGGCTTGCTCGGGTCCAGGAGCGACATTGTCACCGGCTCCGGCCCGAACGCAGTCGGCGTCGCGCATTTTAACGGAGATGCTCACGCTGACCTGGCTGTGGTCAACTCGGGCTCGAACTCCGTTTCGGTCTTCCTTGGGAACGGGAATGGCACGTTCGGTGCCCCGGCCGATCGGACCACGCCGTCTTCTCCCTCCGGCCTCGTGATCGGCGACTGGAATTCCGACGGTGTGAGCGATCTCGCTGTCGGGAGCTTTTTCGGCAACACCGTTTCCAGCTTCCTCGGAACTGGCACCGGGACATTTGGCACGCGAATCGACGTTGGCGTTGGGCTGGGCGTTACCGGGATAACCTCTGGCGATTGGAACAATGACTCGAAAGCCGACTTGGCGGTCGTAGGGATCAATTCGAATTCGGCCCGTGCGCTCTTGGGCAGGGGTGACGGGACCTTCATGCTGGGAACCGCCTTCGGAACAGAGCCCGGCCCGATCAGAGTGGGTTCCGGTGATCTGAACTCAGACGGGAGATCCGATCTCGTGATCACCATCGCCGAAGCTAACCCGCGTGGGTTGGAGGTGCGTCTGGGCAACGGCGACGGCACGTTTCAATCCGCCGCGTATTACTTCGCCGGTCAACGGTCTGGGGCGTTAGTTCTCCAAGACCTGGACATCAACGGATCCCTCGACGTGGCCGTGGCGATTCGAAGCTCCAACACGGTGGCCGTATTCCGAGGGAATGGAGACGGGACACTAGGAAACAAGAACGTGTTCCAGACCGCGAACTTTGCATTCCCGACAGGGGTCGCGATCGGAGACCTGAATGGCGACGCAAACCCGGATCTAGCGGTTGCGAATGGCTCCGCGAATACAGTCGCGGTCCTGCTGGGAAATGGCGATGGAACATACTTGCCCGCCGTTAACTACCCTGCGGGTCAAACTCCGACTTCTATTGCCATCGGCGATGTGACCCGGGACGGTCACCCTGACTTGGTCGTCGCGAACGGAGTCCGACTCTTCTCCACCGAATCGGGCGACAACACGGTTTCGATCCTAGCGGGAAACGGCGACGGGACGTTCGGGCCGAGGTCGGATCTCGGGGTCGGAGTGGGCCCCGCCTCGGTCATACTGGGAGACGTGAATCAGGATGGGGTGGCCGATATTGTCACGGCGAATGCCGGCACGCAGAACAACCAAGGCGCCGGAACCGTTTCGGTACTGATCGGTCGTGCCAACGGTACCTTTCGTGCGAAGAGCAACTTCGGCGTCGGCAAAGGCGCGCGGTCCGTCGTAATGGCGGATTTTGACGGCGACGGGGTGAACGATCTCGCGACGGCAAATTTCGACGACGGCACGATATCCGTCCTCATCGGGACCGGACACGGTTCATTCAAGTCGCGAGTCAACTATGCAACTGGGCCCAATACGGCATCTGTCGCGGCCGGGGATGTCGACGAGGACGGCGATGTCGACTTGGTTGCATCGAGCGCTGTCGTGATGGGGACCATATCGGTGCTCCCCGGGAACGGCGATGGTTCTTTTGGCAGTCTTACCGCGTTCGAAGCGCCTGCTCCCTACTCCGTAGCGCTATCAGACCTGGACGGTGACTCTCATCTGGATGCCGTAACGGCCAATGACGGCTATGGCACCGTCTCCGTGTTCGCTGGGGCCGGTGATGGGACCTTCGCTGCCCATGTCGATTTCGGCGCCGTCCGTCAGCGGTTTGCGAATCCGCTCTTTGCCGCCGTTGGAGACGTGAACCGCGACTCCAGACCGGATGTTGTTTCTCTGAACAGCCTCGATCCGTTCGTGAATGTTCTCCTGAATCTCGACGGTACCGCGACCGCGATGGTGCGGGCGATCGATCTCCAGCCAAACCGGTCTGCGTGGACCGCGGAGTCAAGGGCCACGGTCGCCCCGAATCCGCTCAATCCTGTCGGTGAGCTCCGGTTCCAAGTTACCAAGCCAGGGGCAGTACGCGTGGGGCTTTATGATGTCCGCGGGCGTCTGGTACGTACCCTGTTCGATTCACACGTGGGCTCCCCCGAGGCGATTCGTGTGAGAATCGACGGACGATCTCGAACAGGTGAAGAGCTAGCGTCAGGGGTCTATTTCTACCGTATCGAGAGTCTCGATGGCGTAAGGGGTGGTCGGTTCTCGATCCTGAGGTGATCGGCGTGAGGTCATAGCGCCGATTGCGCGCCGGGAGTGAATCGAAAGGCCCCTCGGGAAACCGGGGGGCCTTTTACTATTGGTGCGGCCCGAGCGGTGGGGCCGTAACGCTCAAATCCAACTGGAGCTGCTGCGCGGCCCGGTACGCTGCGCGGGAGAGGATTCCGGTGTAGGTGGGGAAGGAGAGCGGAATGCGGGCGAGATCGTCCACCTTGAGACCCGCCGCGATCGCGATCGCCACGACCTGGACGATGTCGACCGCCCGCTCGCCCACGACGTGGCAGCCCAGGATCTTGCACGTCGCGCGGTCGGCGATCAGCTTGCAGAAGCCGGCCGTCCGGCCGTCGATAATGGTGCGGACCGTCTCGTCGAATCGCACGACCGCCACCGCCACGTCGTGTGATTCACGCGCCCTCGCTTCGGTCATGCCCACGTGGGCATACTCCGGGTCGGTGAAGCCGCCGATGGGATTCAGGTGTTCCCCCAGCGTCGTCGTCGCTCCTCGCACGGCATTGGTCGCGGCCACGAAGCCATCCCGTATCGCCTGCGGGACCAGCAGCAGGCGGCCGGTGATATCGCCCGCGGCGTAGATGTTCCGCGCCGAAGTTCGCAGATTGTTGTCCACGCGCACATAGCCTCGAGAATCCGTCTCGACGCCCGCCGCGCCGAGGTTCAGCCCCGCGGTGTCGGCCACCCAACCTATCGTCTCGACCACGAGCGCGGCTTCCGCAACCTCCCGTACGCCGTCCTTCGAAAGGATCATCCGCACGCCGCTCGACGTCTTCTCGAATGATTCAATCGTGCCGCAGTGCTCCCGCACCACCATCCCCGACGCGCGGAACGCGGAGGCGACCGCGGCCGACACGTCCTCGTCCTCGTCCGGCAGGATACGCGGACCCGCCTGGAAGAGCTGCACTCGCGAGCCGAAGGCGTGGAAGATCGAGGCGACCTGCAAACCGGTCATCCCTCCGCCCACAACCAGCATCGACGGAGGAACGGCGGTCAGGCTCCAGGCGTCGCTGTGGGTGGCGGTCAGCTCGCCGCCGGGGACCTGGAGCCGCCGGCTCGTACCGCCCGCGCAGAGGATGATCCTTTCAGCGTGGAGCCGGAGCCCGCTTTCGGTCTCGATGGTGCGAGGGTCGACGAAGCGCGCGGTCCCGGTGTGCTCGTGGAGGGCCACTCCGCTGCGGTCGATGTCCTCGCGCAGGGACGAGTGCGCGCGCACGTCCTCGACGACCTCGCGCACGCGCGCGAGCAGACCGGGATAGTCGAGAACCGGCTCGCCCACGGCGATGCCGTACCGGCCGAGCTGGTGCGCCTCCCGGAGCAGGCGGGCCGCATGGGCCAGGGTCCGGACCGGAACGGGCCCGTCGTTCGCCGCCATGCCCCCGAACTCGCCGCGCGTTACGAGCGTGACTCGCGCGCCCAGCTCCGCCGCGCGGATCGCGGCGAGCGTGCCGGCCGGGCCCGCGCCTACGACGACAACGTCCATCCGATCCCTCCGCCCAGTGTGGCCGCCTCGGAACCGGGGAGGTTACTCTAGTTTTGACCTGCCGCAAAAGATTTGATGGCCGGTATTTCGTGCGCTTCACGACCCCCTGCGCGTTATTACCAGTATGTGGATTACCGAGCAGGTCGCGCTCAACGGCACGGTCTGCGTCGTCGATGGCATCGTCCGCTCAGGAGGAGAGTCATGATCCGAGCGACTCTTTGCGTACTTGTTTCAGTTTCCCTCGTCCTTTCGGACGTATTGCCCGCCCTGGCGCAAGCAGAGGCGGCGAAGGCGGATACGACGGCTGCGGCCGCGGACACCACAGCCGCGCCGGCGGACACGTCGGCTGCCGCCGCGGACACGTCGGCTGCCGTACCGCCCTCCACCGCTCCGGCCGACACAGCCGGGGCCGCGGGCGAAACCAAGAAGACGAACTCGTGGGCCGAGTGCAAGGAGTTGGGACAGCGCGACGGGTCCAAGGCATCCACGGGCGGCTCGTTTATCGGCGGGTTTTTCGGCGGGCTGCTTCTTGGTCTGGTCGGAACCGGGGTGGCCTACATCGCCCAAGGGAAGCCCGACCCGCCCCCTGCTGCGCTGCAAGCCATCCCGGACGCGGAGTGCCGTCTCGTCTACAGCGACTCGTACGGAACCAAGGTGCAGTCGAGGAAGCGAAGCGCCGCCCTGACCGGAGGCCTCATCGGGACGGCGATCCTCGTGGCCGTCCTCGTGGCCACAAGCAGCAGTGACAATTCGACTTACTAGTACTGACCAGAGGAGTTCGACCCGCCCCTGACCACTGTTAGCGCCGATTGGCGCTCACGGCGGCCCCGGGTGTGGGTGTAGAATCCGAGCGGATTCACTATTGTACCTGTTCGCGTGCTCGTGGGGGGCACCGTGATACAGCACCCGCCGCGTCGAATCCTTCTCAGCCTCTCGAACAACATCCTCAACCTCATCCTCCTACCCACCGAGGCGTGCAACTTCCGCTGCGTCTACTGCTACGAAGAGTTCAAGTACAAGCAAATGGAGCCGTGGGTGGTCCGCGGGGTGAAGGCGCTCATGTCCCGGCGCGCTCCCGGCCTTTCCTCGCTTTCCGTCTCCTGGTTCGGGGGAGAGCCGCTCCTTGCGCGAGACGTGATCGAGGACGTCATGCTCCACGGGCAGTCGCTCGCGCGATCGCATCCGGCGCTCAGGCTCTCGTCCAGCGCTACCACGAACGGATATCTCCTCTCCCGGCCGGTCCTCGAACGGCTGCTCGAGCTGGGGGTCACGAGCTATCAGATCTCCTTCGACGGGCCCCGCGAGTGGCACGACAAGAAGCGCGTGCTTTTCGGCGGAAAGGGCACCTTCGACCGGATCTGGGGGAATCTGCTCGCCGCGCGTGAAGTGGGGCGCGACTTCGAGATCATGGTTCGCGTCCACGCGGATCAGGAAAATGCCAAGGCCATTCCTCGGTTTATTGAAGAGTATGAGGGCTCCTTCGGGAGCGATCCGCGCTTCCAGTTGTACATTCGCGGCCTCTCGCGCCTGGGCGGGCCGAACGACCCCAACCTGCGCGTGTTCGAGCGCGAGGAAGGGGACCGGATCATCGAGGAAATGAGGGGCCTCGCGCGCTCGCGCGGGCTCAAGCTGAAGGTGCCGGGCGAGGACGAGGCGGTCTGCTACGCGGCGAAGGGGAACTCGTTCGTGGTGCGGGCCAACGGCCGGCTCAACAAGTGCACCGTGGCGCTCGAGCACCCGAACAACCAAGTGGGAAAGATCCACGAGGATGGGACCGTCGAGCTGCTCGCCGAGAAGATGATGATGTGGATGCGTGGCCTCAGGTCGGAGAATCCGGGAGAGCTCGCTTGCCCGATGAAGGGATATGCGGATCCGGTGGCGTGGGCGTCGACAGGGCAGGGCGCGCCGGGCGCGTCACCGGGTCCGCCGACCCCCGGATCGAGCCTGGATGCTCGGAACATCCCGATCTCCGTGTCGGTGCAGCCCGTCCAAACCGTCGATTGCGAGCGGGCAACGGGATAGCAACCGGGCACCTCCCGGCCGCGTGCAGGTACTTGCCTTGCGAGCGTTTAACCATTGGAGAGGAAGACCTCGTCGGCCGAATGGCCGCGGTGGGTTCGAACGACGCAAGCAGGTATTGGACAATGATCTTCGAGAGGTTGGGTGGCCTGGCATCGGGCGTGCGGCGCCGCACCATACCGTCCGCTGCGGCCATTTTGCCGCTTCTCGCGGCCGCGGTTGCAATTCTTGTGGCGCCGGCGCTAATGCCGCAGGCGCTGGCAACCTCGCGCGCAGCCGCGCCTCCGGCCGATCTTGAATCCGTCAAGCGACTCCTCGAGGAAGGTCGCCCATCCGACGCCGAAACCACCGCTCGAATGCTGCTTCGGGAGGCAGAGAAGAGGAGTGGGATGAGCTCGCCCGAGGTCGCCGATGTACTCGATCAGCTCGCGGTCGCGCTACGCCGCGCTGGAAAGGCGGCAGAGCCTGAATCGAGGAGTCTTTGCGAGCGCGCGGTTCGGGTCAGGGAACAATCCCTAGGTACGGAGAACCCAAGCTACGCCCTTAGCCTGCAGAACCTGGGCGCACTTCTGTTTGTGGCCGGGAAATTCGCGGAGGCAAGAGAGCCGTTGGAGCGCGCGCTGGCCATTCTCGAAGGAGCCCTCGGCACGGAATCTCTCGAGGTCGCGACCAGTCTCTCGTGGGTGGCGTACCTCCGAATCAAATCAGGAGATCCCACAGGGGCCGAGCCACTTCTAAGGCGCGTGATTACAACCCGCACGCGGATCCTGGGACCGCGAGATCCTGCAGTCGCGGAGGGGATGGATGCCCTCGCTTCCGCCCTCTATGACGCAGGCGATTTTGCCGGTGCGGCACCGCTGTATGAAGCAGCGTTGGAAATCTTGAAGGCCTCCCGAGGTCCCGACCACCTTACGGTGGCGGCGGCCCATCACAATTCGGCCGCTCTGCTTTCGGACATGGGAGACTACGAGGGCGGGCTCAACCACATCAACGAGGCGCTGCGTATCCGGATCGTGAAACTCGGCCGAAACCATCCTGTCGTAGCCACGGATCTCGATGTCATGGCATACATTCTCGAGAGGCTGGGTGATTTTGATGGCGCGCGCAGCCGCTACGAGCAGTCTCTGGCCATCGAAACTCGCGTCTATGGCCGCCGGAATACCATAACCTCCCAGACGCAGGTAAGTCTTGGTCTCCTGTACCTGGCACATCACGACGCGTCACGCGCCAAACCCCTGCTCCAGAGCGCACTGGAGGTGCAGGAAAGCGCCCTTGGTGAAGACTACCACTGGCTCGCCATGCCGCTCATTGGGCTTGCCGCCATCGCTGCAGAGGAGGGCGACAACGCACTTGCCGAGAGGATGTATCGACGCGCTCTCGCGATCCGCGAGAGGGCTTTGGGGCCGATGAATCCCGACGTGGCGATCGCCTTGAGCCGTTACGCTGACTTCCTCGCCGGGGCCGGCAACCCCGATTCGGCGCTCCGAGTGGGATTGAGAGCAAGCGGGGTAAGCCGGACGCACCTTGGCCTTACCGCTCGTGGCCTTTCCGAACGCCAAGCTCTCGCGTACAGCTCGACCAGGCCCCATGGTCTCGGGACCGCGATCTCGTTGCTGACCAATGCGCCGCCGAATTGGGGACCCAGAGAGGTTCAGGATGTCTGGGATGCCGTGATTCGGTCGCGGACGCTGGTGCTGGACGAAATGGCCATCCGCCAACGCACGGCCTCGGCGCAGGCGGGCGACACCAGCATCGCCACGGAGGCAAGAGCACTCGAGTCGTCTCGGCAGAGACTCTCGAATCTGCTTGTTCGCGGGATCGCCGAGGGGTCGGTCGAGCGTTACCAGGCAACAGTCGCAAAGGCTCGTGCGGAGGTGGAGCGCGCCGAGCGTAGGCTGGCTTCGAAAAGCCTTGCCTATCGCGAGGAGCAAGTTTGGAGCGGCATCGGCTTCAGCGAGGTTGCTAACGCCCTGCCACAGGGAAGCGGGCTGGTTGCGTATGTCGGGTACGTGGGTCCGCATGAAGAAAAGGGGTACGTCGCCTTCGTAATGGTGGGAGGGGGCGAGCCTGCCGCCGTACATCTCGGCGCGGCGATGCAGATCGACGCGTCCGTCTTGCGTTGGGTGGCCAGCGTGTCGAGCGCGGTCGGTCGGCGGGATAAAATCGGCAGGCAGGCCGAATCCGACTGTCGCACGGCGGGCACGGATCTACGTCGGCGAGTTTGGGATCCCGTCGCAGCCCGACTCGGCAATCTCGAGCGAGTTTACGTGGTGCCGGATGGATCGCTTTATCGTGTAAGCCTTGCCGGGCTTCCCATCGGCAGCACGAAATATCTCGTGGAGACAGGCCCCTTGATCCACTACCTCTCATCCGAACGAGATCTGGTCCGGTCTGATGAAAAGCGCCTCGAAGGGACGAGCCTGTTCGCCCTGGGCGGGCCCGAGTTCGATGGCCCGGTCGGAGCCCGCACGCGCCGAACCTCGTCACCCGATGATCGGCGCGGTGCATCGCGAGGTGCCGAGACGGCAGGCCCAGGCTCGGACTGTCCTGATTTTCGGACCATTCGATTCATGCCACTTCCCGGAGCCGCTCGCGAGGCGAATGAGATCGCGTCTCTCTGGTCCGGACCGGGCCAAGCGCTTGTCGTGACGGGATCCGGCGCGACGGAAGCAGAGTTCAAACGGCAGGCCCCAGGGCGTCGCGTGCTCCATTTGGCAACCCATGGCTTCTTCCTCGGCTCGGAGTGCAATATGGCCGCGGGAGGCGGACGTGGCATCGGTGGGGTATCGACAAAGAAACCCCAGCAGCCTCGCAAATCCAAGGCACGGACGATGCCCCTCCAGCTCTCGGGGTTCGCCCTGGCTGGAGCAAATCTCCGGAACACTGTAACGCCCGATCAGGAGGACGGCGTTCTGACCGCGGAGGAAATCGCCTCGCTCGATCTGTCCTCCGTCCAATTGGCGGTGCTCTCAGCGTGCGATACAGGTGTGGGAACAATCCAGGTGGGCGAAGGGGTGCTCGGGCTCAGGCGGGCGTTCCAGGTGGCCGGGGTAAGGACTACGATCATGAGTCTCTGGGCCGTAGAGGACCAATCCACTCGGGAGTGGATGAACGCCTTCTACAGCGCAAGATTTCGCAGCAACCATGGGACCGCCGAGGCGGTACGGGAGGCGAGTCTAAGAGTGCTCCGGGACAGAAGGGCCCAGGCCCAGAGCACCGTTCCCGTGTACTGGGCCGCGTTCGTCGCCGCGGGCGACTGGAACTGAGGAGGTAAGAATGGATTCGAGCGGGGGTGGGAAGCCTGTAGCTTCGAGCAATCGGACGTGGTGCAAGGGCGAAATATACTTCACCCAAGCGGGCTGTCTCTTCGTCGCCAACAAGTCCTTGGCGCAGGCCATCGATGACGTGGCCAGAGCACATGGGTTCAAACTTTGCGTCTCGTACGAGAGTCCGGGCAGTCCGGGAAACCACACGAACCTAGGATGCGCCTGCTAGGGGTGGGCCACTGCATGGTCAAGCGGGGCTTCCGCGAGTTTTCATGCGCGGGACGAGGCGAGTCATCGCGCTTCGGGCTTGCTCGAACGCGATTATTAGCCATCGTTTCACTCCTATTCTGCGCCGGCGTACTGGGTGTGCCGCTTTCCGCGCGCGCCCAGTCACAACCGAAGGCGCAGGTGCAGCCGGGCGCCCGCCCCCTACCGCGGTCGCATGCGCAGGCGGATGACTATTACTGGTCGATCGACGGTCGCGTCAACGTCAAGATCGCGCTCGATCAACTTGGAATCTTGGTGAAGCATGGAGTAACCGAAAAGTCGGTGGCCCTATTCGCTGACTCGCTCGGACTTGGACCTGTTTCGCCCTTGGGAGATTTCATTTTCATACTTGGTTCCTTCCACCCCATGACGCGTGGGGCCCTGGTCTCCCGGATCCGTGATGTGGAGCGACAGAGCACTCAAATTATCGCGGAAGCTGGAATGGTAGTAACTATTGAGAGATCAAAATCCCCCATTCTGGTGACCGACAAATTCATCGCTCAGTTTCGCCCCGGCGTCTCGATGGATGATATCAGCGGACTCAATCAAGTGAATCGTGTCCACGTCCTCGAGGCCAACGTGCTCGCTCCGAATCACTTCCTCCTGGAGGTGTCGGACTCATCCGACGGCGACGCCATCACGATGTCCAACCGCTACCACGACCGGCACGGGCCCGTTCGATACGCACACCCCAACTGGATCCATAACCTTCGATTCAGACAGTACGTACCGAGGGATCAGTATTACGAGAATCAGTGGCATCACGACAACAGGGGGTGGACGCAGGACAGGGGAACTCTCGACGCCGACATCGACACTCCTCTTGCGTGGGAGATTACGCGCCGCATCTCGGCCGGCCCCGGTCTTAGAATCGCGGTCATCGACGCCGGCTTCGATTTGCAGCACCCCGATCTCGCTGGAAACCTCTGCGGCTCGCCTGGGTCGCAGTGCTACGACTACCTCGCTTGCGACGGGCAGGCGGGGACGGACTGCGGGGACGACAATCCCCAATGGGAACCGGGCAGTTCGCAGGATTACGATGACCATGGGACGCCGGTCGCGGGCCTAGTGGGGGCGGTCTGGGACAACAACATGAATGCCGCAGGCGTGGCAAAAGGCTTGGTCGGGGCGTGTCCGACGGCGAACTTAATTCTCATCCGACGCGGGTTCGACGAGGAGCACCTGGCGCGGGCATTCCAATTTGCCCACGCCAAAGGAGCTGCGGTCATCACGGCCAGCTGGGGTGATTACAACAAGGATCCACGCACGGCGACGCTCCATGAGGCGATCGAGGGGGTCGTGAAGCCGGCCGATATCTCGGCGGGGAGCGTGGTGCTGTTCTCTATGGATTATGCCGGAGATTGGGGCTGCGAAAGGGATGGGGAGGAGGATCTTGCAGATATGTCCAGCGTGATCGCGGTGAGCGGCTCAAGCAATCGGGACCGGCGCCTTCTCGAGGCTGCCTGTGGGGACTACCTCGACGTGCTCGCTCCTTCGAGTCGCGGGTACGGCCTGTCTGGAATCCCGTTCGTTGGGACCCTGAATGTCGCGACGGACGACGTCACCGGCGCTCGGGCGTACAACAGTGACGACTGGCAGCGGATTGACGGCTGCCCCAGCCCTAAAGAACCCTCTTCAGATCCGTCGGTCACCTATTGCTTCACGGGCACCTCCGCCGCCGCCCCGATTGCCGCAGGGGTCGTGGGTCTGATTCTCAAGGCCCGGCCTGGTACAAGACCTGAGGAGGTTCAGCGACTTCTCCAGGACACGGCGGACAAGATCGAGGATTCGGAAGCCAAGTATGACGGGGAAACTGGGTTCAGTACGCCGGTGCCATTGCCATCCACACACGGCTTCGGCCGCATCAACGCGTACGAAGCGGTGCGTGTCGCCGCCCCGGTCAACATAGGGGGCAAGGGAGGCACCGACCTCTTCGTCCGGGACAACCGCCTCGACTGGGGCAACACGGAGCAGCCCAGCACCATACTCTTCGAAGTGAAGAACCCCGAGACCGAATCTGGCAATGTCCGCGGGTTCATTGGGCAGTGGACAAGCCCGGACATCAAAGTGGACGCAAAGCCGTTCCATGGTGAACCGAAATCATCTGAGGCTTTTGACAAGCTCGATGATGAGGAGGTCGTCTCCAGGGCATCAGAGGGGGAGAAGAACAACCGCGTCTATGTCCGCGTTCGAAATCGCGGACCTGGTGAGGCTTCAGAGGTGAGGGTAAAGCTTTACTACGCCCCTGCCAGCACCGTCCTACCCGCTTTTCCGGGAGATTTCTGGACATCGTTCGAGACGAACAATTTTTCGGCCGGTGACTGGCACATGATCGACCAACTCGATAGGCTGGTCGTCCCATACTCCGGAAGCACGGCGGCTCGTGACGATAGAAAGTCGGGCGGAGCGGACGAGCCGTTCACTCTTGCCACATTCGAATTCGAAGGTCCTTCGGCGACCACGAGTGCTGGCGGGCACTACGCGATACTCGCCATCATCGACTCTCCGGTTGATCCCGTATTGCCTCGGTCGCCGGGGAGAGCCTCCAGTCCAGACGATCTGCTTCCCGATCTGATCACAAGTCTCGATAACAACATAGCCTATAAGAACCTACGGGTAGTCAAGATAACGGGGGGCACGAGCTCGCACTCGGAGGACGTCCTCCTGAGGAACCCGTCCCCGACGACGGCAATTGATGCGCTGGTCCGAATTGATCTACCGGCCGGATGGATCCTGCAAACTGCGAATTCCGCTGTCTATACGAGGGAGTGCGTTGCTCCTGCGTGTACGCCTATCTCATTACCAGCGGGACAGAGTGTAACCGTTTCCATGACCCTCGAGGCTCCTTCGGGAAATACGGCGGCCACGGTGACGGTGACGCAGGAGAGCGTCGATGCGGCCACCGGGAAGAAGACCGCTGTGGGGGGGCTTACCATTCAATACAAGCGGGGAGGCTAGAGTCCACCGTCTTCGGAATCACGCTTCGAGTCATCCATAAGCACCAGGCTCGCCACGCCACCTGCCCTCCTTGGCTACATCAGTAAAAGCGAATCGTGCGGGGCACCCACCTTTTATCGTTCAACCATTTGAGGCCTCTACCCAGGTAGGACGGCATTCGATGAAGTACGCTCTAAATCAGGCACCTCGCATCGCCTTCATTGTGGGCACGATGCTGATCACACTCCACCTCTCCCACGTATCGGCACTTGGCGCGGCGGCCAACCTCGACGACGTCCGGGCGCTCCTCGATGCGGGCCGAAACGCGGACGCGGAGAGAAGCGCACGCGCGCTCCTACCGGAGATCGAGCGCCTCCACGGACCCGATGCACTGGAGACCGCCGACGTCCTGGACCTGCTCGGTAGGGCCATTCGGCGCGGAGGGAGGCCTGCAGGCCCGGAGCTGCGCGCCATCTGCGAGCGGGCGCTAAGGATCAAGGAGCGAGTTCTTGGCGCCGACAGCCCCGGTTACGCGACCAGCCTCCACAATCTGGCGTTCACCTACTACTACGAGGGGGATTACGCGCGAGCCGAGTCCCTGAACCGGAAGGCGCTCGAGATTCGCGAGCGCCATCTCGGCGCGAACCATGTGGACGTGGCCGCCAGCCTGGTCTCGCTGGCCGCCACTCGGTCGGAGCAGGGGGACCACACCGCGGCGAAGCCGTTGCTAGACCGGGCGCTGATGATCCGCGAGTCCGCCCTTGGTCCGGACCACCCCGATGTGGCTGAGACACTGAATGCGTTGGCGGTCATCTTGAATCGCATGGGTGACTATGCCGGCGCGGGACCGACGTACCTCCGCGCGGCCCGCGTCTGGGAGAAGTCGTTCGGCCCAGATCACCCCCAGGTGGCCACTTGCTACCACAATCTCGCAAGTCTGCAGGCTGAGATGGGCGAGACGGCGCAGGCCCGGCTGAACTACGAGAGGGCTCTTCAGATTCGCGAGAAGACCCTCGGAAGAGAGCATGAGTACGTGGCTCACACCGTGGCAGGACTGGCGTCCACGTATCGGGATGAAGGAGATCTGGCCACCGCCCAGAGTTACTACCGGCGCGCGCTCGCCATTCAGGAGAAGCGCTTCGGCCCTGACCACCACGACGTCGGCTGGATGCTCGCTCGACTCGGTGAGATTGAGATCGACCGAGGCAACTACGCCGGGGCAAAGCCGATTCTAGAGGGCGCGCGCGTGCGCCTCGAGAAAGGCCTTGGTATGGAGCACCCGGAGGTGGCGGACGTTTTGATCGCGCTCGCGGCGATCTCCGCCTCGGAGCAGGATTCCGGAGCCGCCGTTTTCCTCTATCGGCACGCACTGGCCATTCAGGAGAAGGCTTACGGGCCGAACCATCCGGAAGTGGGCAAGTCCCTGACCGGTCTCGCTCAGTTTCTCGCGAACGCAGGAGACTACCGATCCGCCGTCGACGCGGCGCTCCGCGCGGAGGAACTGGGCAGGGAACACCTGCGTGTGACCGCTCGGAGCCTCGCGGAGCGTCAGGCGCTGAGCTACGCCTCATCTCGACCCTCGGGCATGAAGCTCGCGCTTTCCATCCTCGCACGGCACCCGGAAAGGGACGCCGAGACGATCGCCCGGGTCTGGGATTCCGCCATTCGATCTCGCGCTCTCGTGCTGGACGAGATGTCGGCGCGGACCCGCGCCATCGGCGAGGTGACGCATTACGCCAGGGCGCTCGATGAGGCGAGGGAGCGCCTTTCGAATCTGTTGGTCCGGGGCGCCTCAGGCGATTCCCCGGCGAGCTACCGCGCCGCCGTGGACCGCGCTCGGGAAGACGTCGAACAGGCGGAGCGCACGCTGGCGGTAAGGAGCACGACATTCCGGTGGGAGCAAGCTCGCGCCCGGGTCGGGTGGACGGAAGTCTCAGCCTCGCTCCCCTCGAGGTCCGCCCTCGTGGCGTTCTGCGTCGCCGGCGATGGGACATCGGAAGCTTACGTGGCCTTCGTACTCTCCCCCACCGCACGCGCAGCGAGCCTCGTGACGCTCGGTCCTACAGAAGAGATCAATGCCCTGATTTCCACCTGGGCCAGGGAGGCCGGACAGGGCGCCCAGGAGCCGGGCCGTAGCCCACGGAGAGCCGAGGACACATGCCGCGCAGCGGGCGACGCCTTGCGACGGAGGATTTGGGATCCGATCGCCAGCCACCTCGGCGGCGCCGATCGTGTCTTCGTGGTCCCAGAGGGGCCGCTCCATTTGGTCAGCCTGGCCGCGCTTCCCGCCGGTGAGGGGGGATACGTGGTGGAGCGCGGAGCGGTCATCCACTACGTCTCGACCGAGCGGGATCTCGTGCCGCCGCAGACGGAGGAGGCGAGAGGGAAGGGTTTGCTCGCGCTCGGAGGACCGGCGTTTGACGCAAGACCCGCAACCGCGGTGACCGCGGTCGTGGCGCGCGACGCGTCGGGGCGGGCACGTGGAGATGACGCGCCACCCGATGGACGTCGTGGCGCCCCCTACGAGTGCGAGGAGTTCCGAAAGGTGCGCTTCAGACCTCTCCCCGGATCGCTTCGCGAGGTCCAGGAGATCGACTCCATCTGGAAGAGCCACGGTGATGCGACGGTCCTGAGCGGGGCCGCCGCGACCGAATCCGGGCTAAGGGAGCGCGCACGCGGGCGTCGCGTGCTTCATCTCGCGACGCATGGATTCTTTCTCGGGGCCATGTGCGGCCCGAGCGCAGGCACGTCGAGAGGAATCGGCGGGGTAGCGCCGGCGGGCCGGAAGCCGCCCCCCGCGGCGGTCAGGGAAGAGTACCGGCCCCAGCTTTCAGGTCTGGCGCTGGCCGGCGCCAACAATCGCGCCTGGGCCGGTCTTGACGACGAAGACGGCATCCTGACGGATCAGGAGATCGCATCCATGGATCTCCGGGGAGTCGAGTGGGTCGTGCTCTCCGCGTGCGAGACCGGATTGGGCGAGATTCGCACGGGAGAGGGAGTTCTCGGGCTCCGGCGCGCATTCAAGGTCGCCGGAGCCGGCACGCTCATCATGAGCCTTTGGGCCGTGGACGACGAGGCTTCCCGGGCGTGGATGAGAGCCTTGTACGACGGCAGGTTGATCGGCCATCTCGGAACCGCGGAGGCCGTGCGTGAGGCGGGCATCGGCGCGCTTCGAGATCTCAGGGCCCGGGGGCGGAGCACCCATCCGTTCTATTGGGCCGCATTTGTGGCCGCGGGGGATTGGAGGTGAGGGTGGGGGTGCGGGGGCTCCAGTCGGAGAAGCCCGAGGAACTGGTTCCCCCGATGGAACGCGAGAAGGCGACGTGGTAGGATTTCTTGCCCGACACAGCAGATTTCGCACACGCGCCCGTGGGGGGGTCGTGGAAGTCACCAGCGTACCACCCGGCCGCCATCGCTTGGAGACCACCCGGCCCATTCTGGGCGTCGGAAGGCGCGACGTGCTCGCGAGCTTGACGCTCGACCGGCTCGCGAACCCGCGCAATGCTCTGTCCCACAATCGCTTACACAAATGAGCGGACAGCGCCGGGCATCGACCGGGCGACTCGACGTTTCAGCGTTGCTCGTGGCCCTCCTGGCTGGCGGCGCGTGGGTCCCCAGCGCTTCTGCTGACGAAGCGACCACCGAGCTAGCCGCGTCTCCGCCCTCGCCTGCGACCGCGCCACAAGCCACCCCGCCCGCTGGCTCTGCCGAGGTCCGAGCCCTCCTCCGAGCCGGCAAGTATCCCCAGGCCGAGCGGCGAGTGAGGGCCCTCCTCCAGGACGCCGAGCAAGCCCACGGCTTCGAATCGCTCGAAGTCGCGGAGCTTCTCGACCTGCTGACCGAGGCGCTGCGCCGCGAGGGAAAGGCCGGGCAGCCGGAGGCGAAGGAGGTCTGCGAGCGGGCTATTCGGATCAAGGAGAAGATCGTCGGCCCGAGTGATCCGCGGTACGCGGCGAGTCTCTTCCAGTTGGGCTACCTCAACTACGTGAATTCAGAGTTTCCCCTGGCGAGGTCGATATTCGAACGCGTGCTCGCCATCCAGGAGGTGTCGCTCGGCAAGGATCATGTGGATGTGGCGGCCACGCTGGTGCTCCTGGGTGCTGTGATGTCCGACGCTGGCGAATCCGCGGCCGCGAAACCACTTCTTGAGCGCGCGCTTGCAATCCGCACCGCGGCCTTGGGTCCTGAGAGCCCCGAAGTGGCCGAGTCATTGAATGCGCTAGCTGCTTTGGAGGCGAGGATGGGCGACTTCTCCACGGCGATTCCGCTGCAGGAGCGGGCGCTGCACATTTGGGAAGCGACGCTGGGCCCGGACCGCGTGGCTACTGCGCTCAATAATCTCGCTGCACTCTCATACTACACAGGAGACTACAACGGCGCACTTGCCCTTCACCGCCGGGCGCTCGACCTTCGGACGACGTCCTTCGGTCCGAAGCACGAGATGGTTGCTGATGCCACAGCCAATATCGGGATCGATCTCGCCGCCCTTGGGCGGACTCCCGAAGCGCGCGAATACTTTCAGCGAGCGATCGCAATCCAGGAAGAGCGCTTCGGAAAGGGCAGCGCCAATGTGGGGTTCACCCTATCGCAGCTCGGCATGCTCTACCTCCAGTCCGGGGACTATCGGGGAGCGAAGCCCGTCCTGGAACGCGCCAGCAACCTTCTCGAGCAGGGGAAGGGCGCTGAGCATCCCGAGTTCGCGGAAGCCTTGGCGGCGCTGGCGACGGCGACGGCCGCGGGGGGCGACACCGCCTCCGCTCGACGCATGTACGAACGTGCGCTTCGAATCCAGGAAAGCAACCTAGGGCCGAGCCATCCCGACGTAGGGCTCATGCTCGCTCAGCACGCCCGGTTCCTCGCCGCCACTGGCGACGACTCCCTTGGCCTGGAGAATGCGCTCCGGGGGGAGGAGATCTCTCGCGAGCACCTTCGGCTGACCTCGCGCAGCCTGTCGGAACGACAGGCCCTCGGCTATGCCGCCGCGCGACCCGCCGGGGGAAGAATCGCCCTCTCGATCCTGGCTGGGAGCGCTGGGGCGCCCGCTGCCACGATCTCACGGGTTTGGAGTGCGCTCATCCGGGCCCGCATGCTCGTTCTCGACGAGATCGCCTCCCGGAATCGCGCAGCCTATGGATCAGGGGATAGCGCGACGAAACGTCTGGCCGACGAGCTGACCGGCGCTCGACGCCGGCTCGCGAATTTGCTCGTGGCCGGACCGCGAGGCGAGCCGCCGGCTCGATATCGCACCGCAGTCGAGTCCGCGCGCAAGGAGGCGGAGGGATTGGAACGCACCCTCGCCGAAGGGAGCGCGGAGTTCCGACTCGTGGAAGGGCGCGCCCGAATCGGGCTCCGGGAAGTCGAAGCGGCCCTTCCGTCCAAGGACGCCCTGGTCGCCTACGCTACCGCCGGCGACAGCACCAGCCTGGCGTACGTCGCCTTCGTCCTGTCTGTGGGCGACTCGACTCCCGCGTGCGTGCGAATCGGGCGCGCGTCGAAAGTGCAGGCGAGCGTGTCCCGCTGGCTCGCCAACGTGAGCCACGGGGGCTTGGGCGCACCCGGCGAGCCGAGCCTGGCCGAGTCGCTGAGCCGCGCGTCGGGGGTAGCCCTGCGGCGGCTGATCTGGGACCCCGTAGCCGGAAACCTGCGAGGCGCGAAGCGCGTCTTCGTTGTACCGGATGGGGCGATCAACCTCGTGAACCTCGCCGCGCTCCCCGTTGGCCGCGATCGCTACCTCGTGGAGCAGGGATTCGTCTTTCACTACCTCTCTGCGGAACGGGACCTGGTCAGGGAGAGTCCGCTGGCCTCGGGGGGCGCCGGGCTCTTGGTCTTGGGCGACCCGGCGTTCGACGTCCGCATCGCCTCGGGGCACGGAGCCGCCGATCACCGCATCGCGGACAGCATGGCGCCCATGCCGCTCGATGAGCCCTCGACTACGCGTGGTGCGGAGCCGGACTGCGTTCAGT
>Ga0184639_10000224_pt1 | contig 20462 bp, 15 predicted proteins | sample PLM31_170_b2_FD_133155 | JGI IMG/M metagenome (GOLD analysis project Ga0184639, IMG submission 133155) | Groundwater sediment microbial communities from an aquifer in East River, Colorado, USA - PLM3-1_170_b2 | ecosystem: Environmental > Terrestrial > Soil > Riparian zone | place: USA: East...
CCACTCGGACCAAGACCAACACGCCAGCCATCACCCTGACCTTTTCGCCCACGACATCGCTGACAGCGTCGGACACCCCCACGGCCACCCTCACGGCAACCGCCACCGCCGTGCCACCCACCCCACCTCCCTATTGGACCGTCGGGAGCGATGTTGAGACCGGGGCCTTCTTCGGCGGCGCGCTGGCCTTCGTGGACCCAAACGCCGACGGCTACGCCGATGTCTTGATCGGGGCGGGCAGCCACACCGAGGGCCAGCATCACGAAGGGGCGGCCTTCCTGTACTCCGCATCGGCGGCAGGACCTGGCCTCCAACCGGATTGGTCAGTGCAGTCGAACCAGGCATCGGCTGTGCTGGGCAATCCCTTGGACACCGCCGGCGATCTCAACAGTGACGGCTTCGAAGACCTGGTTGTCTCCGCCTATCTCTACAGCGCAGGCCAAACATCGGAAGGCGCGGCCTTCGCCTACCATGGCTCTCCTACGGGTCCCAGCGCGTCGGCCAACTGGATGGCCGAGGGAAATCAGACCTCCGCCCTGTTCGGATGGGCAGTGTCCGGTGTGGGCGACGTGAATGGCGACGGATTCGACGACGTCGCCATCGGAGCAAGGTACTACGATCATCTGCAGACAGATGAAGGTGCGGCCTATCTCTACCTGGGTTCTGCTTCGGGTTTACAGAGCTCCCCGGCCTGGCAAGTGGAGGGCGAGGCAGATCAAGTCGGGATGGGTTACGCCGTCGCTGGCGCGGGCGACGTCAACGGTGACGGGTACGATGACGTCCTCGTCAGCGCCGTGCTGATGGAGCCCACCGAGAACGAGGGAACGGTGTACCTGTTCACGGGATCCCCGTCAGGCTTGAGCACCTCCCCGGCATGGTCGATCGGGAACGCGTTGCCGAATGACGGGTTTGGCGCCGACCTGGCCTCGGCAGGAGACATCAATCGCGACGGATTCGATGATTTCCTCATCGGCGCCCCCGGGGACGCGTACCTAGAAACGCCGGGCCGCGCCTACCTCTTCTATGGGTCGCCTTCGGGCCCGGGCCTGGTGCCCGGTTGGATCGGGCAAGACGGGACCTTGAGCTCACGTTTCGGCGCAGCTGTCGCTTCCGCCGGCGACTTCAACGCCGATGGCTACCCGGATATCGCCATCGGCGCGCCCAACTACTACCTCGGGGGATCCTATGGCATCGTCGGCCGCCTCGCCCTGTACCTGGGCTCCAGCGTCGGACTCGGTCCGGATCCTGATTGGACCTTCTACGGGCAGAACAACTCCGACTTCGCCAGGTCGCTAGCCAACTCCAAGGACTCGAACGGGGACGGGTACGATGATCTCTTGGTCGGAGCCCAAAACTGGGACAACGAGCCTTTCGGCGAGGGCCGCGCCTTCGTCTTCTTCGGTTGGCCTCTGGCATCCTCACAGGACCGTCCCACGCCGGGCCCCTCGCCCACTCCTTGGCCCAGCCGAACTCCAACAAGGACCATCACGCCCTCGCCGACGGCAACGCCGACAGCGACTCCAAGTCAAACGCCCTCCCCGACCCTGCTTCCGGAACCGGTTTTCGCCGACGACTTTGAATCGGGCCAACTACTGGAATGGTATTCTTCCCAGACGGACCAAGGCGACCTGAGCGTGACCACGGCTTCCGCCATCGGGGGGGCCTTCGGCCTGCAAGCAGTCCTCGACGACAACCGCTCGATCTTCGTTGTCGACGACGCCCCATCTGCCGAGACCTCCTATCGGGCGCGTTTCTACTTCGACCCCAACAGCATCTCGATGGCCAGCGGCAACGCCCACGTCATGCTTCTCGCCAGAGATGCTGCCGCCGTGGCTGCCTTCCGAGTCGAGTTCCGTTCATTCCAGGGGGATTACCAGGTGCGCGCGGTGGCACCCCTGGATGACGCTCCGGCGTACATCACGCCCTGGCTCGGGGTGGCCGACGCTCCTCATTACCTCGAGATCTCGTGGTGGTCGGCGTCCGGCGAGTACGTTTGGGACGGAGGGTTGCACTTCTTCGTCGATGGAGAACTCCTCGCCGGCGACAACGGCCTGGACAACGACACCCATCGCGTCGACAGTGTTCGGCTGGGCGCCGTTAGCGGGGTCGATGGCGGGACCCGCGGTACATACTTCTTCGACTCTTTCTATTCCACCCGAGGGCTGCCGATCGGGCCGGATCCAGGCGCATCCTTGCCGTCCCCGACTCGTCCGCCCGACTCCATCTTCGCCGACGGGTTTGAGTCGGCCGATGTCTCCGCGTGGTCGGCCGTCAAGTCCGACGGAGATCTCTTGGTGACAGGCGCTGCCGCCTTGGATGGAGCTTTCGGATTGGAGGCGGTCATCGACGGCACCACTCCGCTATACCTCACGGACTGGAGCCCTGTCGCCGAACGAGAGTACCGCGCCCAGTTCATCTTCGACCCGAACAGTTTGCGGATGCTGGACGGACGTTCGCATCTCATCTTCCAGGCTTTGGCAGGGGCTTCGCAGGCAGTGGCCCGTGTGGAAGTCCGCTACAAGTCGGGGAACTACGAGTTGCGCAGCGGCATCCTTTCCGAGTCCTCCGGTTGGGCGAACACCTCCTGGTGGTACATCACCGACGCCCCACATGTCATCGAGATCGAGTGGCGAGCCTCAGACTCCGTCGAGGGTTCCAACGGGCGACTGACGATGTGGATCAACGAGATTCAGTCTGAGACCAGGGAGGGTGTGCGCAATGATGGCCTGAGGGTGGATCTCGTCCGCCTGGGCGCCGTCGCCGGCCTCGACTCGGGCACGCTTGGCACCATGTATTTCGATGGCCTCTGGTCGCGGCGGGGGGACTCAGATTGAGGTGCCCTGACCGCCATGAGTGCGTTCTGTCGGGTTGCCTATTGACTTCGCCCCGCCACCTGCGCTACCCTCTCGCCGTTCTCGGAGCAACTTGATGATGATCTCCTTCGCCATCCTCACGAACCCCACCCGCACGGCGATGCCCGTCGGCGTGGGTTTCGTTCCTTCTGGGAGTCCGCCTGCTGGCTGACGCTGGCATCGAAACGGCAACCGCCGCGGGCGCCTCCAGCGCCCGCGGTTTTTTTATCCGTCCTGCCGGGTGGGACGTGGAAGAGGTTGATCTGATGAGCGAGTTGGCGGTACGTACATCCCAGGTCACTAAATACTTCGGGTCTTCCCGGCCAGGGCGGACGAACGGCGACGGCCGCGTAGCCGCCGTGCGCAAGGTGTCCTTCGAAGTCAGCCGCGGCGAGATCTTCGGTGTCCTGGGGCCGAACGGGTCCGGCAAGTCGACGCTGATCCGCCTGATGGCCACCCTGCTGCTGCCCGACGAAGGCCAGGTGTTGGTCTTCGGCCACGATGCCGTGCGCGAGGCGATGACCGTCCGCCGGCTGATCAACCGGGTGTCGGTCGAGGCGGCCTTCTTCAAGAAGCTTTCGCCGATGGAGAACTTGCTCTACGGCGCGCGGCTGTACGGGCTCGACGTGGCTCAGGCCCGGCGTGAGATTCACCAGATTCTGGACCGTCTCGGCCTGCAGAAGGCGTCGATCGGCAAGCCGATGGAGGAGATGTCGCGCGGCATGCAGCAGAAGGTGGCCATCGCCCGGGCGCTGCTCAGCCGCCCGGCCGTGCTGCTCCTCGATGAACCCACCACCGGACTCGACCCGCGCTCGAAGCTGGAGGTCCAGGCCGCCGTGCGCGAGTTGTGCCAGGAACACGGGACGACGATCCTGTTGACCACGCACGACATGGCGGAGGCCGACGGGCTGTGCGACCGCCTGGCGATTCTCGACTGGGGACGCCTGGCGGCGCTCGATACGCCGCTGGCCCTGAAGCGGCAGGTGTCGTCCGGGAATGGGCACGAGACGAGCCTGGAGGACGTGTTTCTCCAGCTGACCGGGAAAGTCTTCGAACAAGCCGACGAGGCGACGACGGATCGGAGGTAGCCATGGCAACCTTGACGCATGAGCTCCGGGCTTCCTATGCCTTCGTGGAGCGCAACTACTTCCTGGTCAAGCGCTATTGGACCTGGGAGCTGGTCTGGCTCGCCTACTCGACGGCCAACTGTCTGGCTATCGGCTACATCGGGGTCGGGATGCAACAGTTCGGCGGCGGCCAGGTCGACACCGATTTCCTGGTGATCTACCTGGTGGTCGGTGCGCTGGTGTGGCGCTACCTGTCGCTGATCTTCTACTGGATCACCGATATCGTCGGCCTGGAACGCTGGGAGGGGACGATCGAGTACAACCCTGATGGCCCCCATCCACCGCCTCACCCATATGGCCGGTCAGACCCTGTTCTCGATCGTCTACAGCCTGATCTCGACCGGACTCGTCCTGGTGGCGGCGACCATCGCTTTCCGGCTCGACCTGAGCCATGCCAACCTGCCGGGCGCGGTGGTCGTGATGCCGGCCGGCAGCCTGGCGTTCATCGGGATCGGCATCGTCGGCTCGATCCTGCCGCTGCTCTTCCCCGAGCGCGGGGCACAGATGACGCACGTCATCATCGCCGTCCTGTTACTGATCTCGGGGGTGTACTATCCGGTCGACGTCTTGCCGCCGATCCTTCAGAAGCTCTCGGTCCTGTCGCCGGCGACGTATGTGCTCGAGGGCGTGCGGGCGGCGCTGCTGGAAAACGCCGGGATGTCCACGCTGATGGCCTCCATCATCCCGGCGTTGATCATCGGTATCATCGCCATCCCGCTCGGACTGCAGGCCTTCGCCCTGGCCGAGCGCTACGCCAAGCGCGCCGGCAAACTGCACCGGAATGGATGACCCTCACCCCTGGCCCCTCTCCCGCGATGCGGGAGAGGGGTGTGGGGTGAGGGGTACGGGGAGGGCCAGATGACAAACACCGACGTCTCACCTATCGAGGTCTCGATCCCGGAGGCGCCTCCGATTCCGGGTCTGCGATTTCGTCGTCTGGCCGGACCCTCCGACTACGCGGCGATGGTGGCCGTCTATACCGCCTGCGCCGAAGCCGATCAGCTCGACGAAGCCGTGACCGAGGCCGACATGGCCAACTTCATGGAGAACCCGGTCGGCAGCGACCCGGCCCGCGACAGGCTCGTCGCCGAGATCGACGGCGCGATCATCGCGTACTCGTGGATGACCCACCGGCTCGAAACGGCAGGCGATGAAATCCACCAACATCGGGGCTACGTTCATCCGGAGTGGCGCAGCCTCGGAATCGGGACGGCTATGGTCCGTCAGGCTTGGCGGCGCGCCTCTGAGCGACCCCTGGGTGAAACCGCCGCGGGTGGACCCTTGCTGCAGGCCTTTCTCCTGGAATCGGAGACGGCTGGGCACGCACTGTTGAGCAGCCTCGGCTATTCTCCCGTCCGATACGCCTTTCGTATGCGGCGCGATCTGGCGTCACCGATCCCGGATCTGCCGATCCCTACCGGCCTGGAGATTCGGCCGGCACACCCCGAGCACTACCGGACCATCTGGGAGGCGGAGCGGGAAGCGTTTCAGGATCACTGGGGCTACTCCCCTTGGCCGGAAGAGGCCTACCATCGGTTCGTGGAGTTTCCACATTACGACCCTCGCCTGTGGCAAGTGGCTTGGGAGGGTGACAAGGTGGCCGGGCTGGTGCTCAACTACATCAACGTCGAGGAGAATGAGCGGTTCGGACGCCAGCGCGGGTACACCGAGGACATCGCCGTCCGTCGGCCGTGGCGCCGCCGCGGCGTGGCGAGCGCGCTGATCGCCCGCAGTCTGGCCGCCCTGAAGGACCGTGGGATGACCGAGGCCGTTTTGGGAGTCGACGCCGAGAACAGGACGGGCGCGCTGCGCGTTTACGAGCGCCTGGGCTACACTCGGTTGCAGCGATGGACGGTCTTCCGGCGCCATCTCCCGAATCTGGCCGAAATCGACCCTTGACGACCTCCCCCGGCGACCCGGAGACAGGCGCCGCGATCGGTCATCCGATTCGGACCGTCGTCTGGGACGGCGGGGGCGTGCTGGTCAGGACGGACGATCCTTCCCCGCGACGCGCCTGGGAGGCGCGGCTCGGTCTCGCCCGCGGCGAGCTCGAGCCGCTCGTGTTTCGTAATGAGGCAGCCCAGCAGGCCGCCATTGGCCTCGGGGGATGGGAAGAGGTCTGGGCCTGGGTCGCGGCACAGCTCGCCCTCACGGACGGCGACCGGGCGGACCTGGAGCGAGATTTCTTCGCTGGCGATCGCCTCGACCTCGACTTGATCACCTTCATTCGCCGCCTGCGGCCGGGCGTCAAAACCGGCATGCTGACCAACGCCTTTCGCTCAGCCCGCCGGGACCTCGAACACAAGTGGAAGATCGCCGACGCTTTCGACGTCATCGTTGTCTCCGCCGAGGAAGGCGTCGTCAAGCCCGATCCTCGAATCTACCGGATCGTGCTCGAGCGTCTTGGTGCGGATCCTGGGACGTCGCTCTTCGTTGACGACGTCGAGGAGAACGTCGAAGGCGCCCGGCGAGTCGGGATGCAGGCGCTGCGTTTCGAGTCGACGCCACAGGTCATCGAGGAGATCGGTCGCTTGCTGGGGAAAAAGTGATCAGTGGGCAGTGGTCGGTGGTCAGTGAAAACTAGGCGGGGCGTAGCGATTGGCGATTGGCGATTGGCCGTCGGCGACTGGCGATTCGCGCCCAGCGATGCTCGCGTGAAGATCAACCACTGACACTGAGGGAAAGTGCAGGGTGGCTGATGGCTGAAGGCTGACCGCTGATGGCTGACGGCCTCTTTCTGACCACTGACCACTCACCACTGACCACTTCTTCTGACCGCTGACCACTAGAAGCGACGGCGTGCCACAACGATGGCCCCGATCACCAGCCCAATCCAGGCCACGATCAAAGTCGCCAAGCCAACACGGCGCCAGGACGCCGGCTGTTCTGCCCACGTGACCACGACCTCCACCACACTGGGCCTCGGAGTGGAGCTCGGGATGGCGGTGGGGGGCGCCGGAGTCGAGGAGGCCGGCGCTGTCGGCACCAAGGTGGCCGTCGCGGTTGGGGGAGGTCGCACGATCAGTTGGTCGCCGGGCAACACAACCGACTCCGCGGTCAGGCTGTTCAGGTTCAGCAGCTCGTCCAGATCTACGCCGTAGATCGCAGCGATCGTCCACAGTGCCTGACCGGGCTCGACGACATGTACGATCGCCCCGTCGGCACGCGGCGTCGACGTAAGGATGGGACCCGGGCCGCCAAAGTTCACCTGACCGGCATTCCCCGACGGCACCGTCGAGTTCGCGCTCAGGCCCCCTGCGACGTACCCGGTCACTAAGGTGTAGTAGACCTCGCCATCGGCCTCGCCCACGCCGGCGCCGACATCCCGGTAGTAAGGACCGAGCATCGTGTTAAGGTGCGGTTCATCCCCCGTCCACCACTCGACAGCCTCCGACATCGTGAGCCCCGAGCCCATGACAATGTTCTCGGAGATGAACACGGTGGCGCCTCCGCCATACCCGGCGGCGATCGCTTGATCCCGAGGTCGCGATCCGTCCGGACCATAGTGCGTGATCTGGCCGATCGAGATGCTGTAGTCGTTTTGCTCCTCGGCCACGAGCATTAAGATCGAGTCGACCTTGAGCGGGTCCATACCGTACGAGGCGCGCAGTTGGTTGACGGCATCGATCAACTCGGAGGCGCCATCGCCACGAGGCGCGGCCTCCGTTCGAGACGTCTCCACGATCGCGATTCCCCCCACCACGGCTAACCCGACTCCGATAAGGAAGCCGCGACGGACGGCAAGGCGAACCTGACGAGCGAGCTTCATTATTGGGTTGACATCTGGCGCCCTAGGGACGGCTGCCAGCCAACGGCAATAGGCACGCGGATCATTCTAAACGGGTGCGGGGCATGGCTGGAAGTGAGCGTGCGCCGCGCGGGGATATGCACGGCAAGAGGAAAGCGAGGACAGGTTCGAAAACGGGAGGTGGAAGGTCGGATTGATGCCAGGGCCGCCGGCCGACGCCCCAGGAGTCCTCTCCAGTAAGCGCTCTCACCCCTTCGGTCTCTACAGACCGCCACGCCCTTCGGCGCACCATGAAGGGGCGACGGGATTCAGCGCGCGGGCTAGACGGCCCGGGTCGGAACGGAAGGACCGGAAATGGTTTTCGGTCCAACGGAGAGAGAAGAGAGGAGAGCCCCCTGCCAATCCATCGGACGGCCGGCACTGCCGCTCTTGCCGGAAGGCCCCGATCAACACACCGTACGGAAGGGCGACCCCCCGGCCGGCGACCAAACTCTTGCCCCTATGGTCGTCGTGGGGAACGACCCGGGGGTTGGTGGCCGGAGGCAGCCACGGTTGTCGGGGCGAGCAGTCCTATGGTGGCCTGAGGCTCTATCTAGCATTACTCTACTGGACGGAGGGGGTTGAGTCAAGCAGCGTGACGCTTAAAAAAGGTACTACGGCATGCGTCCGGGGCCTTTGAATCGATGGTTCGACATATAATGCCTGGCCAACGCAGCCGAAGCACCATGTCACCAGATCAACCTCAGGCCGAGGCCCCTCAGGTCCGTCTTCATAGACCCACCGCTGAGGCCGTCGCCGGTCCAAGGCGGCCTCGACCTGTGGGGACGGAGCCTGCAGCCGTCTTGTCGTATCCTGGTCATCCAGGGAGGATCCATTGAAGCGCGTCAAGCTCATCTTCAATCCGCACGCCGACCGCGGCCGCGCCTGGGACATCGCTTCCTCGCTCCAGGCGATCATCGCCGGTCGCGACGAGTTCAACTGGGCATCCACCGAGTTCCCCGGGCATGCCACTGCCCTCGCCCGGCAGGCTGCTCTCGATGGTTTCCAGGTGGTGGCCGCGCTTGGTGGAGATGGCACCGTGCACGAAGTGGTCAACGGTCTAATGAGTGTCCCGGCCGAGGGCCGGCCCCTTCTGGCCGCCGTGCCCATCGGCTCGGGCAACGACTTCTGCCATAACGTCGGCATCCCGGCCGGACACGAGCAGGCGATGCAGCGTATCCTCCACGGCGAGGCCCACTCGATCGACGTCGGGCGCATCACCGACGGCTCAGGGCGGGCCGAGTACTGGGACAACACGGTGGGCATCGGCTTCGATGCCACCGTCACGATCTACTCTTACCGAATCACCCGGTTGCAGGGCTTTGTCATGTACCTGTCGGCCGTCGTCCAAACGATCCTGCGCAACCACGACGCGCCTCGCATGCGCATCGAGACCGACCAGGAGACCATTGACGAGCCGATGTTGATGGTGACCGTCTGCAATGGGCCGCGGGAAGGAGGGGGGTTCCAAGTGGCGCCGGGGGCGCGGCCAGACGACGGGATCCTCAACTATGCCATGATCGCAAAGGTCTCGCGGATGATGATGTTTCGCTTGATCCCGGAGGTGATGAACGGCACCCACGGCCGCTTCCGCCAGGTCCGGCTCGGCCAGTGCCACCGCCTCAGGCTCACCTCAGAACGTCCTGTGACAATCCACACCGACGGCGAAGTCTTCGCCGGCTTCACATCCCAGGTCACCCGGCTCTCCGTCGAAATCCTCCCGGGAGCGATCCAGGTCATCCGGTAGCGCCGCGCTCAAGGGTCCGACAGACAGATGAGCTCATACCCCCTCCCCCACCCCTCGAACAACGGCACAGGGGGCCCGTCTCACCCGCATGATCCGGGCCACTGCAAGATGCGGCAGGTTGGCAGGAGGAGGGGCTCGGGGACAACGCTGCCGCTACCGCCAGGCAGCTAGGACCGCGCCGTCCGCCATGCCGTCCCTCGGGCGGACTCTTCAGGATCTTGACCCGGGCCACCTGCGAATCATCGCTGAACTGTGGGGGATCGACCCCCCGCGCGGGGCGGGGCCGGAGGCGGGCGCAACTCTAAGCGGTCAGATGCTCGAGCCTGGACTGGCGGTTGAGGTCGCCCAGACCTTGCCTGTCGCCTCCGGTGAGGCCTTGGCTTTCCTGCTGGGCCGAGGCGGCCGCGCCGCCCTGGCCGAACTCGGTCTGCGCTTCGGCCCCTTGAGAATCGTCGGGCCCGGCCGACGCGACCGGGAGCAACCCTGGCGCCATTCGCCAGCCGCGCTCGAAGGCCTTTGGTATCGCGGATTGATCGGGCTCGGCTTTTACGAAACCCCGACGGGTCCCCAAGAATTCGCCTTCATCCCGGAGGACCTCCTCGAGGTGCTCCGCCCTTTGAGTCCGCCCGCCCCCGGCCTGGCGTCCCCGTCCTCGCCGCCGGATTCGACCCTGGAGGCCGGCGGCGGAGCAGACGACGCCGTGACCCTTTTGGCCGCGCTCCGCCGCCGTCCCGCTCGTGGCGACAGCCTCGCACCGGACCGTACTCGCTACCTCGAGCGGTTCCTGATCCATCCTGAATCGCTCGGCTTGCTTGTGGCCCTTTTGCGCGATCTCGCTGTGCTGATCCCGGCACCGCTTCGGCCGGACCCTGCACGAGCGCGAGAGCTGCTAGCGGCGAGGCGGTCGAGCGTGGAATGGCGGCTCCTGGAGGCATGGAGGCGAACCTCCGCCAACGACCTGGCGGGCGTTCCGCGCCTGGCGGCACCGAAGGGAGAATGGCCGAACGACCCCATCACAAGCCGAAACGCGCTTCAGGCCTTGCTCGACGAGTGGCCGGCCAGACAGTGGTATTCGCTGGAGGGCCTTGTGACTTCGGTCCGCGAGCGACATCCCGCATTCCTGCGCCCTGGAGGCGATTTCGATTCGTGGTACCTACTGGATCCAGTGACGGGGCGCTTTCTACGGGGCCTGGACCATTGGGATCGAGTCGAAGGGGCCTTTCTGCGCCACACGATCACCGGACCCCTTCACTGGTTGGGCGCGGCTGATCTGGGTTTGTCGGAAGGGGGATTGCAGCCGACTCATTTTCGCCTTCGGATCGGCACGGATGTAGAAGCGACCCGGACGGAAGATTTGGAGATGCCGCAACCTCCGCCGGCGCGGATCTCGCCGGACGGGCGCGTTCTTTTCCCGGCACACTCGTCCCTGGCGCATCGCTATCAAGTGGCGCGTTTCGCCAATTGGATCCGCCGGGATCCGGTCGGATACGGGTACCGGATCACGCCCCGAGCGCTGGCCGCAGCCGCCTCGCAAGGGTTGGATGCGAGGCGAGTGATGGCCTTGGTGGAGACGGCTTCCCGCCGGCCGATCCCGGCGCCGCTTCGCAAGGGAATCGAGCGATGGGCGGAGCGCGGCCTCGAGGCCTCTCTGGAGACCTTGTTGATCTTGCGGGTCCGGGACCCGGCGACGCTGCGTCGGCTGCGTTCCGACCCTTCGACCGGGCGCTTCGTGGAGGAGATTCTCGGACCCACCGCGGCGCGGGTACGAAGCCGAGACTTGGAAGCCCTGTTGGCCGCTGCCGCGCGGCGCGGTCTGCTGATCGAGCCTCCGGAAGAGTAGTGGTCAGTGGTCAGTGGTGAGTGATCAGTGAAGAACGGCGATTGGTGACTGGCGATTGGCGATTAGCGACTAGAGATTGGCGATTGGAGATTTGCTGATCGCTGACGGCTGAGGGCTGGTTGCCGTTGACTGACCACTGACCACTGACTACTGAACACTGACCCCTTCCTAATGGGCCGCGGCCGCCTTTCGAATCGCTCCCTCGAGCTCTTCGAGCGTTACCGGCTTGAAAACGAAGGCGTCGGCGCCCTTGGCCATAGCGTCGTCGACCTGAACATCGGTCGTCTCGGAAGACAGCATGATGACCGGGAGCGAAGGATGGCCCCCTGGTCGGCGAAGGAACTCCAGCATGTCGATCCCGCTGACCTCGGGCATGTTGATGTCCAGGATCAGCAGGTCCGGCTGGCTGCCGGAAGCCAACGTCTGGGCCGCGCTGCGTGCCTCACGGAAAGTTTCCACTCGGTAGTCGAGCATGTGCAGCATGAGCTGCACGGCGTGGCTCATCTCTTCATCGTCGTCGACGATCCAGGCCAGCGGCATCCTCTCTCCTACAATCCAGCTTTCACGCGCTGAGCGATCTCACGTGAAATCCCCGGTACCCCCATCAGGTCCTCGACCGCCGCCTGGCGGATCCGGTCGACGTCGCCAAAGGCGTGCAACAAAGCCTTGCGCCGCGAGGGGCCGATGCCGGGGATCGCCTCCAGCTGCGACGCCAGGCCGGAGCGCGTCCGCTGCGTTTGGTGCTGGGTGAGCGCCACACGGTGGGCCTCGTCACGAATGCGCTGCATCAGATGCAGGGCGTGCGAGCCGCGCGGGAGGATGACCGGGGTCGGCTCGCCCGGCCGGTAGATCTCCTCGTGGGCTTTGGCCAGTCCGACGAGAGGAAACCCGCTTTCCAAGCCGGCCTGGCGGACCACCTCCACCGCCCGCCCGAGCTGCCCCTTTCCGCCGTCCACGATCAAGAGATCCGGAAGGCGTCCGAAACTCGGATCGAGTTTTCCACCCGGCTTCTCGGATTCCTGGCGGGCTGCGCTCCAACGATGGAAACGACGGCGCAAGACTTCCTCCATGCTGGCGAAGTCGTCCTGGCCTTGAACGGTCTTGATGTTGAAGCGGCGATACAGCCGTCGGTTCGGAGCGCCCTGCTCGAAAACGACCATCGAGCCCGCGGCGGATGTCCCCTGCAGGTTGGAGATGTCGTAGGCTTCGATTCGATTGGGCGGAGTCGCCAGGCCGAGCGCCTGCTGCAGCTCGGCCAACGCCTGGACGTGCTTGGTGCGATCGGCTTCCCACTGCGCCCGCAGACTCGCCAGTGTCTCGGCCGCGTTCTCTGCCGCCAGCTCGACCAACTCGCGTTGCGGGCCGCCGGTCGGCACAATGATCTCCACCGGCCCACCACCTCTCCGCCCGCGCAGCCAGGTCTCGACGATGCGCGCCTCTTCGATGTCGGTCGGCAGCACCAGACGTTCCGGAACGTAGGCGGCCTCGGTGTAGAACTGTGTCAGAAAGGCGCCCAGCACCTCTCGATCCTCCGCTTGCTGCGCCCCTTCCAGGACGAAGTACTCCCGGCCGATCATCTTTCCTCCGCGGATGAAGAACACCTGGACGCAGGCGTCGCCCTGGTCCCGAGCGAAAGCGATCACGTCCGAGTCGATCCGATCCTGGGAGACGACCTTTTGGCCCTCGACGACTTTCTCGATCGCCCACAGCTTGTCGCGCAGGGCCGCCGCCCGTTCATAGGCCAGCGCCGCCGAAGCGCGCTCCATTTCGCCTTGCAGGTGGGCGATGACGTCATCGGTCTTCCCCTCGAGGAAGGCGCACAGGTCGGCGATCATCGCCCGGTACCCGGCTTGGTCGATGGCACCGATGCACGGCGCCAGGCAGAGCTTGATGTCGTGGTACAGGCAGGCCCGGGGATCCTGACCGGTGATGACGCGATCACACGTCAAATACGGAAAGATCTTGCGCAGCACATCCAGGGTTTGGTGCACCGCCCAGACGCTGGTGTACGGCCCGTAGTAGCGCCCGCCGTCGTCCGCCATGCGCCGGGTCACCGTCACCTTGGGGAAAGGGTCGGACCAGTGGACCTTGACGTAGGGATAGCGTTTGTCGTCCTTGAGGCGGATGTTGTACTTGGGCCGATGGCGCTTGATCAAGTTCATCTCGAGGATCAGCGCCTCGAGCTCCGAACCGACCACGATCCACTCCACGTCGGCGACGCGTCGGACCATCTCTTCCGTCTTGGGGCTGTGCCCGGCGGAGGCGTGGAAGTAGGACCGCACCCGGGCGCGCAGCTGGACCGCCTTGCCGACGTAGATCACGCGGCCCTCGGCGTCCTTCATCAAATAGCAGCCGGGTTTTGTCGGAATCCCTTCGAGAATTGGCGATAACGCCGGCGGTAAATCCATGGCTCGGCGATTCTACCAGTGGTCAGAGATCAGTGGTCTGTGGTCGGTGGTCGGTGGTCAGCCAACAGCCATCAGCGATCAGCCATCAGCCACAGCCAATGCTCTCGCTCCGCTCGCCAATCTCCAATCGCCGTTCTTCACTGACCACTCACCCCTGACCGCTGACCACTAGATGTATAATGCGCGCCATGTCATCACGACATTGGGCGCGCCTCGTCGGCGCGCTTGCCTTCTCCCTGAGCGCCTGCACCCCTCCGGCGCCGGCCGGATCGGACACCGCGACCGCTTCGCCACCGCCGATCGTCCCTTCAACGCTACCCGCGCCGAGCGCGACGCCCCCGCCAACGGTCATCACACTATGGCTGCCGCCGTTCCAGGCGCCGGATCCCATCAGCGAATCCGGCGCCTTGCTGCAAGAACGACTGGTTGCGTATGAAGTGGCGCACCCCAGAGTGAAGCTGGTGGTTCGCACCAAGGACCTCCAAGGCTCGGCCGGCCTGTTGGAGATTCTGCGCCTGGCCAGCGCCGCCGCGCCGGCCGCCTTGCCCGACCTGATCAGCCTGCGTGCCGGGGATCTTGCTGCAGCCGCGGAAGAAGGGGTGATCGCGGTTTATCCCGCGCCGCTTCCCCCGCCTGAGCCGGATTCCTGGTACGAGTTCGCTCTTCAGTCGTCCCAGAAAGACGGAACCCGCTACGGCGTGCCTTCCGCCAGCCAAACCGACGTCCTGGTTTACGATCGGTCGGCGCTGGGTCGAGCCCCGTCTTCCTGGTCCGAAGTTCTCGGGAGTCCCGCCCCGTTCCTTTTCCCGGCCTCCGATCCGGAAGCCGCCTTCACCCTGGCACAGTATCTTGCCTTGGATGGACAGCTCGTACAAGCAGAGGGCTCTCCCACCATCGATCCGGCCGCGCTCGAAGAAGTGCTGAAGTTCTACGGTTCGGCCTACAACGCCGGCACCTTGCCGCTCATCTCTCGCCAGTACCAGAACTCCGCTCAGACCTGGGGCGCGTTCGAAGAGCGGCGTGCCACCAGCGCCGTGGCGCCGCTCGAGGGGTGGATGACGAACTCGGATGATTCAGCCGCGGCCGGCGCCCTTCCGACCCGGAACGGCTCCGGCATCGCGCTGGCGACGACCTGGTCGTGGGCCGTGGTGACCCGCGACGGCGACCGCCAGGCGATCGTCGTCGATCTGATCGAATGGTTGAGTGAACCCTCGTTCCTTGGACCTTGGACGCAGGCGCTCGGTACCCTGCCGCCCAACTCCGCCGCTCTCCAAGCGTGGCCCCAGGGCCCGGCGACCGTTCTGGCGAACCAGCTGGTCTTGATTGCGAGGCCGATGCCATACGGGGAGGTCATCGCCGCGGTCGGACCGGCCCTGCGCAAGGCCGTCGATGCCGTGTTGAGCGGCGAGATGGCACCCCATCCGGCTGCCTTGCAAGCGGCCACCGAAGTCGGCGGCCCGTGATGGTCCCCGACCCACCCGCAGGCCCGAGTTCGCCCTTCTTTTTTCCCGGACGGCTGGACCCAGCCTAAGGCATCACCGAGGCTCCATGGCGATCCATTTCGGCACCGACGGATGGCGCGGCGTCATCTCTGATACCTTCACCTTCTCCAGCCTGCGCCAGGTGATACAGGCCATCGCCGACGCCGTCGCCTCCGACGAATGGCTCAACGGCTCAAGCGATCCCCGCCCCGACCCGCGACGGATGGTGGTTGGCTTCGATACCCGTTTTCTGTCGGACCGCTACGCGGTCGAAGCGGCGCGGGTGCTGGCAGCCAACGGCTATCGCGTGTCGCTGGCCACCGCCGACCTTCCGACTCCGGTCCTGTCCCATTCGGTGCGACATCTGGGCGCCATCGCCGGGATCATGATCACCGCCTCGCACAACGCCCCGCGCTACAACGGGGTCAAGCTCAAGGCCGGTTATGGTGGGTCGGCCAGCCCCGAGCAATGCCGCCGGGTGGAGATCTATCTGACCGACAATGAGAACCGCGCCCGCGGGCCGAATGTGATGGATTACGAAGCGGCGCGTCAACAAGGACGGATCCATCGCTTCAGCCCGGCGCCCGAATACGAAACGCACCTGCGGCGCCTGATCGAGTTCGACCGGATCGCCAACCATCCTGCCCGCCTGGTCGTCGACTCGATGTATGGGTCGGGGCGCGGGATGGTCAAGAACCTGCTGGAGGGAACCGGGTGCCAGGTCACCGAGATTCGAGGTGAGATGAATCCGGGGTTCGGCGGAATCCACCCGGAGCCGATCGCCCGCTACCTCGGTCCGCTGGCCATGGCGTTGGCCGCCGGGAAGGGCAGCCTGGGTGTGGCCACCGACGGTGACGGCGACCGCATCGGCGCCATGGACGGCCGCGGCCAGTTCGTCGATCCCCACCGCATCCTGGCGCTCACCTTACGCTACCTGGTCGAACACCGCGGCTTCCGAGGCAAGATCATCAAGACCGTCTCCACCACACAGATGATCAACCGGCTGGCGGCGCGCTACGGGTTGGAAGTCGTCGAGACCCCGGTCGGGTTCAACCACATCGCCGAGCACATGCTGCAAGGCGAAGTCCTGTTGGGCGGGGAAGAGTCCGGCGGGATGTCGATCCAAGGGCACATCCCGGAAGGCGACGGTGTGTTGATGGCGCTGTTGTTGGTGGAGATGGTCGCCGCACTGGAGACGCCGCTCGAGGAGCTCGTCGCCGAACTGCTGCGCGAAGCCGGGCCGTCTCATTACGAGCGGCTCGATCTCCGGTTATCGGCCCCGGTGGCCAAGGCCCGGATGGTGGAGCGGCTGGCGGGAACGGCCCCGTCGTCGATCGGCGGGGTGCCGCTCGCCGGGGTCAGTGTTCTCGACGGCGCCAAGTACATCTTGGAGGACGAGTCGTGGCTCTTGATTCGGCCATCCGGTACGGAGCCCGTCTTGCGAGTCTACGCCGAAGCGCGCGAACCGAAAATGGTCGAGGCGTTGTTAGCACACGGAAGGTCGGTGGCGGAAAGCAAAAGTTAGTGGTCGGTGGTCGGTGGTCAGTGGCCAGCAATCAGCTTTCAGCAGTCAGCTCTCAGCACTTGATCCCCCAATCGCCAGTCGCCAGTCTCGCAACATCCATTCGCAATCCCTCCGTTCACTGATCACTGGTCACTGGTCACTGGTCACTGGTCACTGATCACTGGTCACTGGTCACTGGTCACTGGTCACTGGTCACTGGTCACTGGTCACTGGTCACTGAAGTGGAGACCAGCTTGTAACCGCGCCCGCGCTGCGTCAGGAGGTAGCGCGGCGCCGCCGGGTCGGCCTCGATCTTGGCCCGCAGCCGGCTGACCAACTTTTCGATGCGCGCGTCGTCCACCTCACCCAGGTAGTTCTCGCCCCAGACGGCGACGACGATGGCGTACTTGTCGGTCAGCTTGTCGCGCCGCTCGTCGAGCAGCCGCAGCAGGCGAAACTCGAGGTCGGTCAGCAGCGGCACGCGTACCCCGTCGACCCAAACGTCGCCCGAGTCGACATCGACCTGGACCCCCTGGCGATCCGTTGGCAGCCCACGCGCGCGTCGCGCAGCGAACTCGGCCAACAAGGGCGAGAAGATCGCGCCGCCGCGCACGGCCCCCACCGCTTCCAGGCGAGCCATTGCGCCGGGAGCGATCCCGGAGGATCCTTCCGTCGCCAGGGCGATGAGCGCCACCTGCTCGTCGGAAGCCAGCTGTTCCCACAATTTGAGGCACTCGATTCGAACCTGGGGGAAGAGGGCGGCCCGCCGCTCGAGCTCGTCGACCGAGATGCCGGCAGCGGCCTGCGCCGTCGCCACTAACAATCCGGGATGGCCTCCCGATAGGGTCATGCAAGCCTGGCGTTGACGAGGAGTCGTTTCCTTCGGCAGCAGACGGTCGAAGATGGCCTCCGCCTCGGCCGGGGTCAGCGGCGGCAGCAGGTAGGTCGAGCGCATGAAGAGTTCGGCGAACTCGTCTTCGAATTCCCGTCCGCGCAGCTCGCGCAGGACGCGGGTGGTCGCTGTCACCAGTTTCAGACTCTCGTTGAACCGGTCGAAGAGGGCGCGCAGATTCAGCAGAGCCCGGTCGTCGAGAGCCGTGTAGACCTCGTCGAACTCATCCAGCAGCAAGGCGATGTCCCGCCCACTCGCCTCGCACAACTCGTTGAGCGCCAGGTTGAAGGAAAGGGAGGCGGCGAAGGACGAGTCGGCATCGGTGATTCCTTCGTGATGCATCCGCAGCGAGGCCGCCAGGGGCTCCGTCGAGTCCGGAGCATAGGATTCCAGCACCGACCGCACGACGATCTCGTAAAAAGCCTGGGCCGAGAGGGCAACCGCCCGGTTGCAGTCCACCAGGACCAGCGTGATCGCCCGGCCGCGCTGTTCTCGGTACCGGCGAGCCGCCTCCTCCGAAGCCAGGCCCCTCATCAGAGTCGACTTGCCGGTGTTGCTCAGTCCGATGACGGCGCAACACCTCCCGGCGGCCAGGTCGGCCAGAATCGCTTCGGCAACCGAGGGAAATGGCAGGACGGTCATGAGAGGCAGGAATCATACAACAGGGCCAGCTGAAGGCTGGCCCTGCTAAGAGCAAGCTTCCCGCCCGTAGGGGCGAAGCATGCTTCGCCCCTACAGCTCGCGGGAAGCTTCATGAAAGTCTCAGGCGATGGGGCGCATTCTCATCCGGCGGGCGATGATCACAACCACTACCAAGGCCGCGCCGAGCACCACGAGAGTCGGGAATCCCGCTTCATCGGCGAAGCCCGTGGTGGGGAGGGCCGTCGCCGTTGGAGACGGGGTCAGGGCCAGCTGAGTCGCCAGGGCGTTCGCTGTGGCCTGTGCCGGGTCGATCGTCGGCGGAGTCGTCGGCGAAGCGACCAGCACAACGCTCGTCGGCGTGCTGGTGTTGGGCGCCGGGGTGCGGGTCGGCGGCGTCGTCGGCGAAGGGAACCTCGCTCCGGCCGTCTGGGTAATCTGCAGCGCCACCTCGGTGTTCTGGGCCGCGACCAGCGTCAGGCGCGCCTCGGCGCTTTGCGCTTGCCGCGGCGCCAGAAACAGCGCGTAAGCCGCCAAGCAGCCGATGCTGATGATGATCAACAGGCCAATGCCGCCGGCGGCGAGGAGGAACGGCCGGTTCGACGTTTCTTCTTCCGGCGGCGGACCACCGACTTCGAAATCCTCTGCCATGTCTTCGCCTCCTGCGGCGAGCCCAAAGGCCCAAGCCTACTGCAAGATCTCCAGATTGGCCAACGGGATCATCGCCGGCCCAATCCCTTCCAAGTCGACACGGGCGCTGCGCGCCAGCACCCCGCTGGGATACGCCACCGCCCGCAACGGTACTTCCCGCACGACTCCAACAACGCCCTGGTGCGGCGCCTGCACGACCCGCACCCGGACGCCCGGGTTCACGGGGATCACTTCGTCCGGCACGGCCACTTGCCGCGTGGCCGGCAAAGGGATAATGACTTCCGGGCGCTGTGTGCTGTACAGTCCCCCGACGCGCCCATCGACCGTCACCTCTCGGCCGGCATTGGCAGAAAGCACGGCATAGGCGGCGGAGTTCATCGCCGTTTCCCCAAAGCCTTCCGTGACGAGCAGAGGGAACGGCAGCCGGCGGACCTGCGGCACAAGATCCGCCGCCAGGCTCCCCAGGATCACTCCTCGCACTGCCAGATCCGCCGCTTGCAGCAGCACGCCCGGGTGCGAACACGTTCCAGCCAGCAAGACTGCGCCGCGCAGACTGATATCGAACCTCTCCGGCTCGAGTTTGTCAGCCGCATCCAATCCAACTTGACGCATCACCCCGCTGTCTTCTTTGCCGTTCCCCCAGACAGCCTGCACCAGCGCCCCGGTCGTTTCCAAAGTAACGCTCTGGACGCCGTCGGTGCCGACAACCACGCCGGAGAAACTAGCTCGCAGGGCGACGGCCGCGCCCTTCGCTTCGAAGTAAACCTTCCCTTCCTGGATGGCGACAATCTCCCCGGCCCCCGGGGCCCGCAACGTTCGCCGCGTCACACCTGCCGGACCGGCCAGGACGTCACCGGCATCGACGCGCTCACCGCGCTCGCGCTTCAGATGGCGGACGGCCTCCTTCGCCGGCAGCCCCAAGGCCCGAGCCAGGTCCAGGGTAAAGAAACGCACCGCCGGCTCGGCCTCCCCCAACACCTCCCCGGCCTGGACCTTCCCATTCATCCGGATGGTGATCACCCCAGGGACGGGCAGCTGCCTTTCTCGGCGGATTGTCGTCAAAGGTAGAACATGCGTCAGCGGAAGCATGCTCCGGCTCGCCTTCTCTCAGGATTGGCTACGGTGCAAGTCTGGTGCCGCAACCCGGTGTCCCGTTCCGGCCTTAGGAGGACCTGCCACGTCTGGCCCGGTCGAGGGTCCCACGGTTGCCCCTATAGAAACGTCGGAGCCTCGTCGCTTGGATTCCTCGAGACAACAGTCCCGGATCTGGCCCACTTCGTCCCGGCAGCCTGGGGGCGGACGTCCGGAACGGGACACTACTCCAACGCCCCGATATCCCACAGCCATTTCTGGACGAGGTCACGCCACCGGCCCCCATCCCTGGTCAGTTCGAGCGGACGTCCACGGGCGTCGAAGATGACACCGACCGCGCCGCCGCTCACCCGCACGGCCCCGGCCTTCCCTGGGGCCCCAAAGCCGACGTCGAAACCCCGTTCGGGCCTCAGGGTCAGCTTGCCGAACTCACCTTGCCGAA
>Ga0184639_10000225_pt1 | contig 20426 bp, 20 predicted proteins | sample PLM31_170_b2_FD_133155 | JGI IMG/M metagenome (GOLD analysis project Ga0184639, IMG submission 133155) | Groundwater sediment microbial communities from an aquifer in East River, Colorado, USA - PLM3-1_170_b2 | ecosystem: Environmental > Terrestrial > Soil > Riparian zone | place: USA: East...
CCTATGCCTGATCGGGACCTATCCGCTCACCGCGTACGCCGCCGCCGTCAGCGGGCACCTCTACGGGCAGGCTTACCGCGAAGGCATGGCTGGGCTGCCGGCTGCCTAGGGCGGGGCGCTGCCGAATCGGGCGGCCATGACCTCACGCCCTGCGGGCGACCGCGCCCGTAACGCTTTGAACCGTCCAGATATGTCGCAGGGGGAAGGACCGCTTCGGTCCTTCCCCCACATATTGGCTAAGCCCATTCGCAAACTTGGCCCTGCCAAGGAGGATCGTCGCGACGCAGGCTAAAGCCTGCGGCTACGGAATCCGGAGCGCCCCCCTTTGCGGGGAGACACGTGGCAGCTTCACGCCGAGCTCCACACCACGTGCCCCATAGGCGAGACGTCGTACCCGGGTAGCGCCGCCACCGCCGCTCGAAACTCCTGGTCATCCAGCAGGCCGAGCAGGGGGCGCAGTTTCGGGGAGGCGTAGAACTCGCCGGGGAACACCAGGTCATAGCGTTCCTGGAACAGAGGCACGAAGCCGAGGTCGAGCGCGGCGGCGGCTGCGCGGATTCCCAGCCCGGCGTCTGCGCGACCGGAGGCAACCGCCGCCGCGACTCCGAGATGGGTGTACTCCTCGCGTTCGTAGCCGTCGATCGACTGAGGCACGATCCCGGCCCGGCTCATGTGGTAATCCAGCAAGAGGCGCGTGCCTGAACCCCGCTGACGATTGATGAACCCAATCCCGCTTCCAGCCAGATCCTCCAGACCGCGCAGCCCTCGAGGATTGCCGGCGGCCGTTATCAGACCCTGCTCCCGGCCGACCAGAGTCACGATCGTCGCCGGCTTTCCCTCGAGGTAGCGTTTGACGTAGGGGACGTTGAACTCTCCCGTCTCCGGGTCGAGCAGATGGCAGCCGGAGAAGTGGGCCTCCCCTCGTGCCAACGCCACCAGGCCGCCCTGGCTGCCGAGATTGCCGGAGGCCAAGTGGATGCCTTCCCGGCCGAGGAACTGCGCCATCAAATCCAAAGTCAGGTCATGCGAACCGAGGGCGACAAGGGTGCGGTCGATCTCGGCTGGGGATCGATAGAGGCGAACCGTTATTCGCTCGCCCGCCTCCAGGCCTTGTACCCCAGATGGGATGAATACGATGCCGTCGGCCCGGACCAGCGAGGAGATGACTCCGGCGCCACGGGAGAGCGGCGCCGCCACGATCCGTTCGCCGACGCGGCCAACCGTCACCCGCAGAAGTTCGAGGTCTCCCGCCGATGAATGGACCTTCCTCGTGAGGATCGCCTGAATCGTGTCGGGCTGCGCCGGGGGAAGTCCGCGCCAGCGTCGCAGCAAAGGTTCGACCACGATCTCTCCGGTCAGCGCGGCGGACACCGGGTAACCGGGGACGCCGATAATCGGAGTCCGGTGCTGTGCACCGCCCTGTGCCTCGATCATCCCGATGACGACCGGATGACCCGGCCGCACGGCGATACCGTGAACCAGGACCTCGCCCAGCGAGGCGATCACGCTGGCCGTGTAATCCTCCGAGCCGGCCGACGAGCCGGCATTCAACAGGACCAGGTCGTGGGTCTTGGCGGCGAAGGCAACCACCTCCCGGATCTGCTCCTCGTCGTCGGGAACAATGTCGAACCGCTCGGCCGTGCCGCCCCAGGTTTGCACCTGCGCGGCCAGGGTGATCGAGTTGAACTCAGGGATTCGTCCGGCAGGGGCGTGCACGTCGGCCCGAACCAGTTCGCTTCCAGTTGGGATGATCGCCACGCTCGGACGGCGCCATACAGGAACGAGCGAATAGCCGGTGGCCGCCAGCGCGCCCAGGTCCGCAGGCCGAAGCGTATGACCCGCTGGAACCACGAGCTCGGTCTGGACCAGGTCCTCTCCCATCGGGCGGACGTGGCTCCACGGAGGCACCGGCGCGCGGAGTCGGATTCCGCTTCCAGATGCAAGCGGAACTTTCTCCACCTCTTCGACCGGGACGACGGCGTCGGCCCAATCGGGAAGGGCATCGCCGGTGTCGACGTAGGTCGCGTCTGTGGGAACGAGCAAGTCCACCGGTATCCGCTCGCTTGCGCCGGCGGTCCCGCGACCGCGCAAGGCGAAGCCGTCCATCGCCGAGGCGTGATAGTGGGGGACGGATCGACGCGCCCAAATGGGCTCGGCCGTGACTCGGCCCAGGCACATTTCAACCGCAGCCTTCTCAGCCCCGAGCGGCTGCCACAGGCCCTCCGCCTGGAGGGCTTCGCGAAAACGTTCCCAGGCTTCGTCGAGGGGGATGTCGGAAAGGTACATCATCGTCCAAGGAGGTGATCGGTGGAGTGCGCTCCCCTCCCCCTGCAAGGGGGAGGGTTAGGGTGGGGGTCGCGCGTTTGAGGGTCCACCCCCAACCCTCCCCCTAAGAGGGGGAGGGGGAATACAGAACCGGTCTTCCCCTTCATCAGCGAGCTCCTAGTCAAAGGGAATCACATCGACCATGCTGCCCGCCTCAAGACCGGTCGCTTGCGGCGGAATGCGGATCAACCCATCGGCGCGGACGAGCGTGAAGATCAAGTTTGACTTGCCGAACACCGGGTCGGCGATCCAGCCCTGAGGGGAGGCCTCCAACCTCGCCGGGACATAGTCCTCGCGGCCCGCCTCGGAGGGAATGTTGGCCGCAAGCCGAGCGGAGACCGTCGCCACCAGCCTCGGCCTCTTCTCGCCGCTCAGACGCCGCAGCATCGGGACCACCATCAATCCGGCGACGACCATGGCGCTGACCGGGTTTCCGGGGAGTCCGATGACAGGAATCCCCTCCGCCACGCCAAGGATCGCCGGCTTGCCGGGCTTGATCGCCAAACCATGGACAAGCACCCCGGGCGATCCCAGGCGCTGGACGACGGCGGCGGTGTTGTCGCGCGCGCTGGCGGAGGAACCGGCCGTGATCACGACCAGATCGGTGGACGAATGGGCTCGGCGGGCTTCGGCATACAACGTTTCGGGAAGGTCCGGAATGATCCCGAACCCTACCGGCTCGCCGCCGCTTCGGCGGACCAACGCGGCCAGCGTGTGGCTGTTGACGTCTCGCACCTGCCCTGGGCCGGGCTCAGCTTCGGCCGGGACGACCTCATCGCCGGTGGAAAGGATCGCGACACGCGGGCGGGCGAAGACCGATACCCGCAACTTCCCCAGGGCCATCAGACCGCCGATCTCCTGGGGGCGCAATCGATGGCCGGATTCGAGAATGACCTCTCCCTGCCTGACATCCTCCCCCTCGCCGATGATGTTCTTGCCGATGCCCAGCGGGCGGTGGACTTCGATCTCGCCTCCGGGGACATCTTGTGTGTCCTCGAGCATGACGACGGCGTTGGCTCCGGAAGGGATCGCCCCGCCGGTGTGAACGACGGTGGCTTCCCCCGCGCTCACCCGCAAAGTCGAAACCGATCCCATGGCGACTTCGCCGATGATGCGCAAGTAGGATGGGGCGCTCGGAGAAGCGCCGAACGTGTCTTCGGCTCGAACCGCGTAACCATCGACGGTCGAGCGCGCGAACGGAGGAAGCGGGTGTGGAGAGGCAACTTCTTCGGCCAGGATCCGATCCAGCGCCGAGACCGTCTCGACCTCTTCGATCTGGAGGCCGCTCGGCTGTGGGATGGCCGACAGCCACTTCGCAAGCGCCTCTCCCGGCGAAATTAGTCGAAGGAATTCGGGCATGATCAACTCGTCGCGAAGCCGGCGAAGGTGAGATAGGCGGCCAGCACGTACAGCGCCACCGCTCCTGCAGCCAGCAAGGTCCAGTTCGGTTTCGCGCCGCGCCGCAAACGACCCATCTGCCAGGCTTGCGCCGCTGCCAACGGAAGGACGATGAGCAAGCCGACCGTAACTCGAGTGGGCAGACCGAGCACGACGCCGGCCAAGAGAGCCAAAACGGCGGCCACGATGGCCGCATCATGCAAGCGCATTCCGGTTTCCCAGCCGACGCGCACCATGAGCGTCCGCTTGCCGAAGCTCAGATCCGTGCCGTAATCGGGGACTTCGAAGGCCAAGATCATGGCGAAGTTGAACAGCACCAGGGGAGCCGTGGCCATGAACAGCAGCCGATGCATGGCGCCGGTCTGAAGGGTAAAGGCCAGCGTCGGCACGAGGGCCGAGACGACCAGGGCGGCGACAAACTCACCATAACCGGAGGACACCAGCCGCAAAGGTGGGGCGCTGTAAAAGAAGGACGCCAGGAGCATCAGCGCGAAGACCGCCCACGCCAGCGGCGCTGTCTCGGCGCGGATCAGCATCGTCGTCGACAGAAGCGCGACGAAGGCCAGACAGACGACAGCCGCCTGGAGGGCGGTCGCCCGGGCCAGCCCATCCTTCCCGATCGCGCCGCTGCCTCCGTTGAAAGGAGTACGGTTAGGATTAGCGGCATCGGCCTCGGCGTCGTAGTACTCGTTCAAATAGTGGACGACCAATTGCAGCGATAGGACGAGCGCCAGACCTTCGATGGCCAGGGGAACTCGGATTCGCTCGCCCAGGTAGTGCGCGAGGGCAAGACCGAGCGCGTAGAGCAGGATCGGTCCGAGAAGAAACCACGGACGCGAGAGCCGCAGGAAGAGACCGAACTGCCGCCAGGTTGGCATCAGCCCTCCGGCAGCGGCCGGTCTTCGCTCTCGCTGTGGGTCATGAACCGGACCAAAAGCGTTGCCTGCGAGCGGGAGAGAATCCGGGCGGAGACGCCAAACGGAACGAGGACCCGCGCCGGTTCCTCCGTCTGGATGATCTGGCGAGACCCACGGCTTGGAGAACCGGGACGTCGGTCGTCCAGCTGAAACTCGGCGGAGCCTCCCGCCAGGACCCAAACTTCATCCGCCCCTTCTCGCAAGACGGTGAATTCGGCGCCCTCTCGAAGCCGGACGAGCTCGGCGCGCCCGAAGCGACGCAGGAGGTGGTCCTGAAGGGCGACAAGTGGAAGGACCTCCACCCCGCCTCGGAGGATTGTTGACAGAGGGGTAACAAGCCCGTCGTGGATGTCGGCGGCACCGGGCGATGAGGCGCCGCTCGCACCGCCTTGGGACATCACCTTGGACCCGTCTCGCCGGGCGCCGCGCGGGGGATCGCCCGCTGGATATCGCGAGTGTGCTCCTGCCGGTGATCGGCCATCCTGCGGAAGAAGCCCTCTGCGGTCAGGACGTCACCGCTGGAATGTCTGCCTTGCAGATCGAGCGCGGCCTCGTCGCACGTTTCGAGAGTGGTTGTCGTCTCCCGGTGCGATATCGCGATTTGCTCGACCAGCTCATCGAAAGCGCGGCCCTGGCTCCGGCGAACGGCCGAGCGATTCCAGCGGTTTAAGTCGAAGTCGGCCGGCACGGTGACTTTGCCGGCCATCAACCGTCGGACCTGACCGAGCAGGCCGGCTTCGGCGTCGGCCAGGTGAGCGACAACATCCCGCACGGTCCACGGCCCGTCGGCTTCCGAATAGACGATTCGTTCGCGCGCCTCCTCAGGAATCGCGGCCAGCACGGGCCAGGTCGCCTGATGGGCCTGTTGCAGGTAGGCTTCGATCGCCCGCTTTCTCTCCGACATGTTCAGGAACCTCCGGCCTCAACTCCGTTGCGGGCGAAGCTCGCATACCCTTCGCCATGGGGGAGGGGCGCACCGGTCTGCAGCGCCTGCCGGATATCGCGCAGGTGCAGCATCGGATGGCGGTAGGTCAGTTTCAGCATGAAACCCAGGTCGGTGTCGCCAAACCAGGGGTGGTAACCGCGCCGATCGAGATCTGGTGAGGAAAGCCCCTCGACGAACGCCACCGTTTCGGACCGAGCGAGGCTCAGCGCCTTCACCAGATCGTCGTTTGGAAGGGAGCTCAAGGCACGCACCTGCACTTCGTTGAAGGCGTCGATGTCGAAATCGCGTGGCACCCCGGCCCCGCCGTTGACCACGTCGCGCATGTAGTGGAGATAGGCGCGCTCAGCCGAAACGAAGTGCGCCAAGATGTGGCGCACGGCCCACTGCGATCCGCTGGTGTATACCCGGCTGTCAAAGTCTTCCGCGGCAAGCGATTCGAAGAAGTCGGCGATCTTCCCGCCTTCGAGCGCCAGCCTTTGTTGCAGGTGTTCGATTTCATTCACCACGCGGCCGCCTCAGCGGATCAGGTCTCCACCGTCGACGGCCAGGGTCTCGCCGACAAGGTAATCATTCTCGAGACAGAAGATGACGGCCGCGGCGACGTCCGCCGCCGCGCCCGGCCTGCCTAGGGGAAGGACCTTCCCGATCTCCAGCCAGCGCTCCGCCGACATTCTGGACGGCTTTTCCACGGGTCCGGGGGCGACGCCGTTGACCCGGATGGTGGGAGCGAGCGCCAGGGCGGCGGTGCGGGTGAGCATGTCGAGTCCGGCCTTGCTGATAGAGTGAAGCGGGTAGCGACGCCACGGCCGCTGGCCGGCGACGTCCGAGATATTGACGACGGCACCTCCGCCGCGCGCTTGCATCCTTCGTGCGGCCGCCTGCAGGCAGAAGAAGGCTGCCTTCAAGTTGAGGTCGAGGGTCGAAGCCCAATCGGCCTCCGTCGCCGCCAAGAGATCGACGGGTTCGAGGACGGCGGCGGAGTTGACGAGCACATCGAGGCCACCTGCGAGGCGGTCGACCTCATCGAAGAGGTGACCGATCCCGGCGTGTTTCCGGAGGTCGGCCTGGATCCCCTGCGCCTGAACCCCGCGATCGGCGGCGAGGCGCACGGTCTGCTCGGCTTCTGTCCCCGCCTCGTGAAAGTGTACCATCACGCCGCAGCCCCTTTCCGCCAGGGCCAGCACGATGCTCCTCCCGACGCGATGCGCCCCGCCGGTGACCAAGGCGACTTTCCCTTCCAGATTCAACGCCTTTCCTCCACCCGCGCGCCGGCCGTGCGGCCGTGTTCAACCACGAAAGAAGTTCGACACGAAGAACCACGTATTGGCCGGCCGTTCGGCCAGACGGCGAAGCACGTAGGGGTACCACTCCGTTCCGTACGGGATGTAAACGCGCACCGGGTAGCCTTCGGACGCCAGCGACCGCTGCAGGTCGCTGCGAATCCCATAGAGCATTTGAAATTCCATCCCCCGTTTGGGCAAATCCGCCCTTTGCGCCAGGCCGCGGGCGAAGGCGATGCGATGAGGGTCGTGGGTGGCGATCGCCACGGGGGCCGGGACCCGTCCATCGGAGGAAGACGATTCACTGCCGCGTCGGACCGCCGCTTCGATCATCATCGCGGCCAGTCGATCGTAGTTGTCGTCGACGTCGGCCTTGCGTGGAAACGCCATTAGTGGGGGTTCTTTGTAGGCCCCTTTGCAGAGCCGCAATCGCGCCCCCTCGGCGAGCAGGGCGCGCACGTCTTCTTGGCTGCGGTACAGGTAGGCCTGAATGACCAGGCCCACGTTGGCCAGGCCCTTCGCTCTCAGCGCCCGATAGACGGCCAAGGTGCGGTCAACGGTCGAGGACTCTTCCATGTCGATGCGGATGAAGATTCCGCATTCGGCTGCCTCGCGGACGACGCGGCTCAAGTTCGCGATGCACAGGTCGATATCCACGCCCATTCCAAGCTGAGACAGTTTCAGGGAGGCGTTGGAGCGCACCCCGGAGCCGCAGATCCGATCCAGGATCTTGAGATAGTCCCCCGCAGCCGCATGGGCCTCCGCCTCGTTGGTGACATGCTCTCCCAAATGGTCGAGCGTTGCCGTCAGCCCCTGCCTTTCGAGGCCTTGAACGGCGCCGATGGCATCGTCGAGAGTCTCGCCGGCGACGAAGCGGGATGCGGTGCGTCGGGCAAACCGCCATCGAGTGACGACGTGACGGGCCCAACCGGCACCGGACAAATAGAGGATCAGGGCTCTGAGCACGGTGCGCTCCCGGGGATCGATGAGGGATCGAGGCAGGCGCGGAAAGTGAATGCGTAAAGGCTCCAGCCGGGCACGGCACAGCGCAAGCGCAGCTCGTGCCGCCCGGGGCAGAGCCCGTCGGCGACGTCATAGAGGCGCGGCGCGTCCACCTGCAACCAGGTCGAGCCCTCGCGATAGAAGAGGTCTCGCCCGAAGTGGCCACCGGCTACGGGCGCATCATCGAGAACGGCTTCGACGGTGACCGGTTCGAGGGCGTGCGGGGCACCGACGCCCGGGAACGGGCTCAACACGGCATGGACCGCCGCTGCGCGGAAGGGGAGCACGAGCTCTCCTTGCCCGGACGCCAGGCTCAATCCATGGGTGTTCAACTGCCACTCGCCTTCAGCGTAGAAATTTCCTTCGGGTCGTTGGTCCGGAAGGGCGAGGATCTTCGCTCGATTGTGTTCGAGCTGGCCGTTCCCAAGCGACTCCGCCTGCAGCTCCGGTGTAGACGGAAGGCAGACGCCGCCTTCGGCGTCCTCTTCGTTACTCCTGGTGCCGCTCGGTGGAAGCGCTACGTCTTCCGAGCCGGACTCGATCAGGAGGTCCCGGATGGCGTTCTCGGTGCGGGCATATCCCCCTTCGCCTGTATGGCGATACCGAAGGTAGCCGGCGCCATCCACCAGATACAACGATGGCCAGGTGTGATTGGCGTAAGCGGTCCAAATGGCCTGATCGTTGTCGAGCGCCACGGGCCACCGGATCCCGAGCCGGCCGAGAGCCGCCTGCACATGGTGAGGATCGCGTTCGAATGGGAATTCCGGGGTGTGCACGCCGAGCATCGCCAGGCCCGCCTCCCGGTAGCGCGCATGCCAATCGCGTAGGGTCGGCAGCGTTCGCAGGCAGTTGATGCAGGTGAAGTCCCAGATGTCAACGAGCACGGGCCGCCCGCGCAAGCCAGCCAGAGTTGGCGGTTCGGGTGCGTTCAGCCAGTCGACAGGGGGAAATTCGTCAGCCCGGACGATCTGTCGGTCGAGCACCATCGCCGCGATTCTAGCAGGGTTCGAGATCAGCCACGTAGAGGCGACGCTCGCGCCAAGGCGGCGCCGGGCGCCGCGGCCGCCGCGTGGAGTTTGGGTTGACGACGTTCGCTCGGGACGTATAATTCGCGCTGCGGCCCTCGTAGCTCAACTGGCAGAGCAGCCGACTCTTAATCGGGAGGTTGAAGGTTCGAGTCCTTCCGGGGGCACTATGGTCGGAATCTCATGGACGAAACCGGGTTTCCGGCGGAAACCCGGTTTCTCATTGATCGCGAGCAACGAAAACGGCCGCCCTCGAGGCGGCCGTCAACTCTCTGGTCGACGTCTTAATGGGCGCGGCGGGCTGACCCGGCCGGGCTTCCTTGTGGAAGACGCCGGGCTTTCTCCTCGGACTCGGCTAGGCAGCGGGACAGCCAGAGCCAGGCAACCAGGTTCTCCGGGTGCTCCTTGACGATCCACGCAAGCGCGGACCGACCCTTCATTCGCTCTTCCGTCCGCCATCGCCCCGCCGCTTCTTGGATCGCGTGTCCCACTCTGCTTCCTGTCCTTGGTGCCATTCCGCTGCCTCCGGTCGTCGGGCGTTTGTTGCTGAAACCGTAGCACAGAACCCGGTCTGGGGCGTCTTACAGCCTGCCTACACCGCCTGAAATCACGCTCGATTGAGCGGAAGGCAGAGCGGGAGCCGACCAACCGCAAGGCTTTTGAAAGGCGGAAGCCGAGAAAGGAGGGGGATTCGTTCACCTTTCGGATACCTCCGCTCGTTGCGCGTTCCGCCGCGTATGGTAAACTCCGGGACTGCCCTTCCGGAGGCGTGGATGGAGCCGCAGGCGAAGCGAGTCGTCTGCATCGAAGACGAGCCCGAGATGATCGACCTGGTGCGGCTCATCCTCGGCCGCAAGGGGTTCGAAGTCATAGGGGCCAACGGGGGCGTCGAAGGTCTGGACGCGGTTCGTCGGGAAAAACCGGACCTGGTGCTGCTCGACCTGATGATGCCCGACATGGACGGCTGGGAGGTCTACCAGCAGATCAAGGCCGATCCGGCGCTGCGCGACATCCCGGTCGTCGTCGTCACCGCCAAGGCCCAATCGATCGACAAAGTCCTCGGCCTGCACATCGCCAAGGTCGACGACTACATCACCAAGCCATTCGGACCGCAGGAGTTGCTGGAAAGCGTCGCCAAGATCCTCGGCGAAACCGAGTGACCGTAGAAACGTTGGAGCCGGGCCCATGGGGCGGCGAGGGCCGCCCCGTTTTCATGTGAGTTGGTGGATGCCGCGCTGGGTCGTCGTCCGCAATCGAAGCCGAAGCGGGCTGCCCGTCGTCCGGGCGCGCTGGTGCTCGAGTTTCCCCTGCAAGCTGCGCGGCCTGAGCTTGCGCCGTTCGCTCCCTCCGGAAACCGGACTCATGCTCGTCGAAAGTCGCGACGGCAGATGGACGACGTCCATCCACATGTTCGGCATGCTCTTCGCCATCGGTGTGGTGTGGATCGACGGGCGGGGGACGGTCGTCGACGCCCGCCGGGCCTCCCCATGGCGCGTCTATTTGCCCGCGGCGCCGGCCCGCTTCACACTCGAAGGGTCACCGGAGATCCTGGAACGGGCGGCCGTGGGTGAAGAGCTTGAGTTCGCAGAAGACTCACATGCCTAAGCGGCTGTTGCTCGCGGCGGCGCTGGCCAGCTTCCTCCTGGCGCCCTTTCCAGCAGCGGCGCAGCAAGAAGGTCCGGTTTACATCGTCGAGGAAGGCGACACCCTGATCGGGATCGCCACAAGGTTCGGGACAACGGTGGAGGACCTGGCAGCGGCGAACGGCCTGGCCGATCCATCGGCGATCTTCCCCGGGATGAGGTTGCTGCTGCCCGGATTCGAAGGTATCACCGGCGTCCTCGAGACCAGACCGGTGGAGCTGGGTGAGAATCTGGCCAGCCTGGGCCTGAAGCACCACACACCGCCCGAGAGCCTGGCGCGGCTCAATCGCATCGCCAACCCGTCTCGCTTGTATGTCGGTCAGCCATTCATTGTTCCGGTCGCGGAGGGCGAGGATCAGCCTTTGAACGGGTCCTTGGTCCAACCCCTCCCGGGGACATCCGCGTTGGAGATGGCCGTCCGGGCCGGATCCAACCCGTGGATCCTCGACGGCCTGAACGGAGGGAGCTCGAGGCTTTGGCTGCCTGTGGACGAGCCGCTATTCGTCCCGGGCGGCGACGAATCGCCGCGTTCCTTGCCCGCCCCGATGGGCTCTGTGTCCATCGAGCCGGAACAACCCGGGCAAGGTCACACTGCGATCTTGAGCGCCGACCTCTTCGAGGACGGAACCCTGGCCGGAAGCCTTGGCAACTGGCAGCTTCATTTCCAATCTGAGCCGGAGGATTCCCTGAAGCGGGTGGCCCTGCAGGGCATCCACGCCATGGCAGAACCCGGTCTGGTCGATCTGACACTCACTTACACACCTTCCGCCGAAGGGGCGCCCTTCACCTTCGTCCAGCCGGTCCGCATACGGGAGGAGGATTACGCCCGGGAATTCCTGACGGTCCCGACGGAGACGCTCGACCCCGCCAACACCGTTCCCGAGGATCAGCAGGTGGCCGCCTTGCTCGCGCCTGCGACCCCGGTGAAGATGTGGGATGGTCCGTTCCTGTTTCCGGCGGACTATCACGACACCTTCCCGTCCCGGTTCGGCAGCCGAAGAAACTACAACGGCACCGGATGGAACTACTACCATACCGGGCTGGATCTGTATGGCAGCACGGACACCGAGATCCACGCCCCGGCCCCCGGCATGGTCGTCTTCGCCGGCCCGCTAACCGTGCGCGGTAACACGACTTACATCGATCATGGTTGGGGCGTCTATTCGGGCTACTTTCACCAATCGGAGATCTTTGTCCATCCGGGAGACCGGGTCGAGGCTGGGGACCTGATCGGGATGGTCGGAGGGACGGGACGCGTGACCGGGGCGCATCTCCACTGGGAGATTTGGGTGGGAGGGGTTCCGGTGCAGCCGCTGGATTGGACGGAGACGGCCCTGTCCTGATCGGCCGAGGACGGCGCCTACTCCTGCCCTGCGCGGTATTCTTCCAAGACCTTTCGCGCTTCAGCCACGCGGTCGGACGTCACCAACAACTCCACTTGCCCAAAGGCGCCAACGTCGACCGAAAAAACGGAGCCAGCCGCCTCCTGCGATAACATCGCCGGGATTCCATTGGCTTCGAGCAGACCACGCAGGATTTCCGCTTCGCCCCGGCTGAGGTCGCTGGCGATGCTGACCAACGGGGCTTTCTCTCCTGAAGTCATGGCGTGTAGTATAATGCGCGCCCGCATCAGTACGCATCGCACGGCATACCTTTGACCCCCGAGCTCGCACGCCCAATCGATTGGATTCGATTCGAGGTCGAAGAGCGCGACCTGGAGGTGATCACCAACCTCCTGCTGGAGCGCGAGGTTCCCCTCACGACGGAGGAGATGTCTCGCGCCGTCGTTGAGCGAAGGCTGGCGCAGCAGGCAGCCATCTTCGAGGCGGGCGCTCCACCCGCGGCCGCCTACATGCCTCGAGAGAGGTACCCCGTCGGCGCCTCGGTTTTCTTCCCGGCCCTCGATGGCGCGGCCGGAGTCGTGGTCGCTGAGCGGGATGGGGTCAATCCTGATCTAGGATCCTTCAAAGTCATTCGCGTTCGATTCGGCCAGAACGGAGAGACGCGAGAGTTCGTCTCGGGCCTGGCGCAGCACCGACTGAACCATGTAGCCGAAGCGCCGCCGCCATCGGACGGCGCCGATGAAGTCGAAGGTGTTCTGCGGCGGCATGGCCGAAGGATCGAAGAGGCGCTGGAACGACGCCTCAGCGAAACGCGTGAGATTGTTCGCATCGCCGGCCGCTGGTTCCCCTCGGCCCTGCTGGCGGAGATCCACCAGGGGCACCTCAATCTGGCGGAAGCCGTTCTCGATGTCAGCGGAGGGGGGCCGCTGCCGACTCCAGAGCTGCTGAGTCACGTCGAACTCCCGGAATCTTTCGATCCGGCTTTGGCACAATTCTCGCTGGACTACGCCCTGCAGCAGGACGATCGTTTCGATGAAGTCGGGCCGGCCGGCCTGGTGTTATGGTACCTGCGCCGTCTGGAGCCGCCGGATGTCCTTTCCACACCGGCGCGACTGGAGCCTGTAGCCGCCGCGGAGAACCGCTTCGGCCTGACCCCGGAGCTGGTTTCCCTCGAGGCAAGTCTCGATGACGAGCACTCTCCCTTGTCGGTTCCGGGCGAGGCGCCGCAGGAAGTCATCCTCCCGCTGCTTTTTCCACACTGGCGCGCCGGGACGCTCCCGCTCTCGGCCCGCCTCCGGCCGCTGTTCCCGACGGCCTATGAAGCGCCCCGCATCCGTTTCATCCTGGTCGATGGCCACAGTGGGGACCGCTTTCCTGGATGGGTCGTGCGTGGTCCGCGCTACGTCTTCGGTCTTGCCGATTGGTACCGGCGCTACGAGGTCCCGGCCGGAGGGTTGGTGCGAGTGCGGCGCGGAGAGGCGCCCGGAGAAGTGATCGTGGCTGCGGCGGAACGGCGTCGTCGCAACGAATGGATCCGCACGGCCATCGTGCGCCCGGATGGCTCGATCGGCTTCACGATGTTGAGGCAGCCGGTCGGCACCTCCTATGAGGAACGCATGATCGTCGGCGTGACGGATCCGCAGGCGCTCGATGCTGCCTGGCTGAACCGGCGCCTGCGCAAAGAGACGCTCGAGCGCCTGGTGCAGGACGTGTTCCTCGAATTGGCGAAGCTCAACCCCCAGAGCGCGGTCCACGCCGAGGCGCTGTATTCGGGCGTCAATGTCGTGGCGCGCACTCCTCCGGCGGCCGTTTTCACACAGCTACAGAAGCGCCGCGTCTACCAGTACGTCGGCGACCTGTACTGGCGGTGGGCCGAGGGGTTGGAGGCCGCCTCCTCGTGAGCTTTCCCACCGCGACCCACGGCCTCCTCCGCCCGAGCCTCGAAACGAAGTTCCATATCGACTACGACTGGTGGCAGCGAGCCGACCGCGACCTGGAGGTCTACCTGCAGGACTACCTTTGCCCGGAGCATCGGGCGGAGCTGGCGGCGATCGAAGGCGATCTGGTCTTCGATTACGTCGATCCGGACACAGGCGAAGTGCGCCAGATTGGGGGAATGCAACAGATCCTGATGACGCACTGCGCCCGGCAGCCGGGATACATCGATCCGCAGAGCAGCCTGGTCGACGCCGTCTTCCGGCTCCTGCTCGCCTCCGGGAACACCCCCATCTCCTCCAACGACCTGGGCCAGCGTCTCGGTCGTCCATCCCAGACGATTCTCCGAACGCTCTCGGCCCCGCGAGTCTACAAGGGCATCCGCCCGATCCTGGAGGGCGGCTGAGGAGGCAGTGGTCAGTGGTCAGTGGCCAGTGGCCAGTGGCCAGTGATCAGTCGCTCGAGTTCGGCCTCTGGTGACTAACCAATGGCGATCCGACAAACGTATGGCTCAAGATTGAATGTCGGCTTGTGATTACGATCCTTCTAGTTGGACCTCAAGCCAACTGACCACTCACCACTGACCACTGTTTGACCGTCCATTGGGAATCGCCTAGAATGAAATCCGGCCCCTGTAGCTCAATGGACAGAGCGCCGGACTTCTAATCCGTAGGTTGTGCGTTCGAGTCGCACCAGGGGCGCTTGTAGGGGCGAAGCATGCTTCGCCCCTACTCCTCGCGAGCTTCAAGCTCGCGGGGAGCTTCTGTATGTGCTGTTGCCCCTAGCGACCTCCGCTCAAGAGCTTCGCCCTGCGCCAGGGCGCCGCGGTTTCCTGCTCGGCCAGGATCTGGCGCAAGTCGTAGATCTCGTCCCGCAAGGCCGCCGCCTTCTCGAACTCGAGCCCTTCTGCGGCCATCTTCATCTGTTTCTCGAGATCGCGGATCACGCGCGCCAACTCGTCTCGCGGAAGATCCGCCGGCCGGCCGGCGCGGTATTCTCCGCGCGGCTCGGCGACGGCTTGCGCCTTGATCTGGTTGGTCAGGTCGCGCACCGCCTTGACCACGGTTAGCGGCTCGATCCCATGATCCTGGTTGAATCGAATCTGCTTGGCCCGCCGGCGATCGGTCTCGTCCAGCGCCCGCCGCATGGAATCGGTGATCTTGTCGGCGTACATGATCACCAGGCCGCTCACATTCCGCGCAGCCCGGCCGATCGTCTGAATCAACGCCTGCTCGGATCGGAGAAAGCCCTCCTTGTCCGCGTCCAGGATGGCGACCAACGAGACTTCCGGCAGGTCCAGGCCTTCCCGCAGCAGGTTGATCCCGACCACGACATCGTAGACTCCCAGACGCAGATCCCGCAGGATCTCGACGCGCTCGATGGTTTCGATCTCGGAGTGCAGGTAGTGGACCTTGACCTGCATCTCGAGCAGATAGTCCGCCAGGTCCTCGGCCATGCGCTTGGTCAGAGTCGTCACCAGCGCGCGTTCGCCGACGGCGACCCGGCGATGGATTTCCCCCACCAGGTCGTCGATCTGCCCGGCGACCGGGCGTACCTCGACCATAGGGTCGACCAGACCGGTCGGCCGGATGATCTGCTCGACCACTTGCGACGCCCGCGCCAGCTCATACGGCCCGGGAGTGGCCGTGGTGTAAATGACCTGACCGGTGCGGGCCTCGAACTCCTGGAAGGAGAGAGGGCGGTTATCCAGCGCCGACGGCAGGCGGAAACCGTAGTCGACCAGCGTTTCCTTGCGAGTCCGGTCGCCGCCGTACATCCCGTTGATCTGCGGCACGGTCATGTGACTCTCGTCGATGATCAGCAGGTAATCCGGAGGGAAGTAGTCGACCAGAGTCCACGGTGGCGAGCCGGGCGGGCGTTCATCCAGGTGGCGCGAGTAGTTCTCGATCCCGCTGCAGTAACCAACCTCGCGCAACATCTCGAGGTCGTAGCGTGTGCGCTGCTCGAGGCGCTGGGCTTCGAGCAGCTTGTCCCGGGCGCGCAGCCAGGCCAGGCGCTCGTCCAATTCGGCTTCGATGGCGGCCAGCGCCCCCTTGAGCTTCTCTTCCTCGGTGATGTAGTGCTTGGCCGGGTAGATGGCGACTTCACTCCGCTCGGCCAGGAGCTCGCCGGTGAGGGGGTCGAACTCGATGATCCGCTCGACTTCCTCGTCGAAGAAGCTGATGCGGACGCCGTGCTGGTCGTAAGCGGGGATGACCTCCAGGGTGTCGCCGCGAACGCGGAAGGCGCCCGGCCGAAGCTGGGTGTCATTGCGCTCGTACTGGCTTTCGACCAGTTGGCGCAGCACCGCATTGCGCCGGTAGCGTTGCCCGGTCTGGAGCTGCAGCACGACCCGGCCGTAGGCCTCCGGACTGCCGATGCCGTAGATGCAAGACACCGAGGCGACGACGACGACGTCCCGCCGCGAGATGACCGAGGTCGTCGTCGACAGGCGCATCCGTTCGATCTCTTCGTTGACCTCGGTCTCCTTCTCAATATACAGATCGTGGCGGGGGACGTAGGCCTCCGGTTGGTAGTAGTCGTAATAGGAGACGAAGTATTCGACGGCGTTGTTAGGAAAGAACTCGCGGAACTCGGCATAGAGCTGGGCCGCCAGCGTCTTGTTGTGGGCCATCACCAGCGCCGGCCGTTGCACCTGGGCGATGACGTTCGCCATGGTGAACGTCTTGCCCGTGGCCGTCGCGCCGAGCAACACCTGGTGCTTGTCGCCGCGACTCAGCCCCGCGACGAGCTCGGCGATCGCCTCCGGCTGGTCGCCCATCGGGGAGTAGGGCGCGTGGAGATCGAAATCAGTCATGCGGCCGACTCGATTCTATCATCCGTGCCGTTGCCCCATTGAGTTGGATGAGCCCACGGAGGTGATTTCGCCTGCACGCAGGAGGGCCCCGCGCTTTCCAGGGAGAACCTGATTCTCCAGGCAAGACCCTCAGCGTGTCAAATAGATCGGGTTGCTGTAGATCCATCCTCGCAACGCGCCGTGATGGTATAGATGCGCCTCCACCCGGTACGCGCCAGGTTGGGTGACGATCTGCACCGCGGCCTTCGCCCCCGACCAGTGTTGGACCGGCGTGCCATTGCGCAGCAAGACCAGGTAGGCGGGGCGGGGTGTCCGGATCTGAAAAGTCACTCCCAGGCCGACCGACAGTCGATCGCCCATCTCGGCCTTTCCCAAATGGCCTTGTGCCTGGAAGCGGAAACCGCGAGTGGTGGCTGGCCAGTCACATCCGACAAAACAACGGCCATGTCGAAGGGCATGGAAGAGCCGCCGGCGGTCTTCCTCCATTTCGCCGTGGAGCGGTTCTTCGAGCAGGACGTGAGTGTTGACCGTCCGAAAGAGGAAGACTCCCGGCAGAATCGTCCGTCGCAGCGGGCCCAGCCGGCCGGGAAAGGCGTGAGCGTCAGCCCCGCCGATCGCCGTCAGTCGCTGCCCCATGCCAAGGAGCGCGTCCCACCGCTGCAGTGTTTCGGGGAAGGGGGCTCGGGCAATCCAACCGGGCAGGTACGCATACAGGGCCGCCCAAAGCCGGGATCGCAGCAGGCTCTTGAACTCCGTCATGTAGTTCCAAATCTCCAGACCCTGGTAACCCTCCACCTGCCAGTCGACCCACGACAGGTCGGAATCCCGGCGGGCCGGTGCCCCGCGATCGACAGGGTGCGCCAGGAAGGCCAGACCCCCGCTCTGGGCCACGGCTTCCAGCAGACGCGCCGGCTCGGCGGCCAGTGGCGCCAGCTCGCGCCGCGCTTCGTAGACCAGCAGATGATTCCTCTGCGGCTGGCGGGCCGGGTCGTGGATCTCCTCGCCGGTGACGAGCAACACTTGCCGGCCGTGGTTGTAACGGTAACCGTCGAAACCGTCGACCCAGACGTTGTGATCGGTCACGGCGACGACGTCCAGACCGGCGCGCAAAGCCTCCTGGGCGATCGTCTCATGATCCGTCCAGCCGTCGGAGTAGACGGTGTGAGAGTGGAGGTTGGCGACGATCTCGAACATGAACGCTGCCGCAGGCGAACCCGAGGATTATCGCACGAGCGGTCGGTCTCGTGAGTGAGAGTCGTCCCCGGCGTCGCAATGACGCCATGGGTGAGGCGATTGCCTTCGCCGCCGAGAAGCGGCTCGCAATGACGCCATGGGTGAGGCGATTGCTTCGCCGTCAAGAAGCGGCTCGCAATGACGTCATGGGGAGGCAATGCATCGCCGCCTGGAGGCGGCTCGCAATGACGCTTTGGGGAGGCTATGCTACGCCGCCAAGTGGCGGCTCGCAATGATGCTATCTAGGAGAGGTCAGGACTGATTGCGGTGCGAAGGTTGGGGGGCGCCAATAGCGTTTCCGGGGGTGACCAGCTGGGCGCCGCATAGGGCGCAGACCGCGATGAGCTGCTGGCGCTGCCCGGAGCTCAGCGGCGCCAGGTGAGTGACGACGATCTGGAACCGCTCCTGCGTCAGACCCTCCAGCAATTCGTTCCAGGCAGGGCCGGCCGGACGTTCGTCGACCATCCACTGAATCGACTTTGGGTCGTACGACCCCAACAGACCTTCGAGGCCGGCTTCCGTCTCCTGATCCGTCGCGAGCCAGGCAAACAACGGGCCGCTATCGGGCGACGAAAGCGGAGGCCTGTCGATCACGTAGATGGCGATCGATCGTGTCTTCGGAGAGGCATCTAGCATTTCTCTCTCAACTGCCGCCTTCCTTCACAATATCATACGTGAGTCGGCCAGACAAACATCTGAGCTTCCGGTCAACGGGAGGTCAACGGATTGTAACGGGTTTGATACGCAGGCAGCACCGACCTGAATCATGAATGGGCCCAGCGCACCAAGTTCTCTCCAGGCGTAGAATCGGCTGCGGCCGGTGGAAGGGCACCCGTGGTCCGCCTACGTCTGATGGTTGCGCTGTTGCTAGCCACGACTGGCTGCGGGCAAACCGGCGTTCTCAGGCCGTCCCTTGTTGCCGAACCGACGACGACGCGAACCCCTTTCCTTCCGGCAGGGTTTGTCGGACTGCCCACGTTCGAAGCCCGCGCGACCGAGCCGGGAGGGTCCGTCGACGTGCCTATGCCGACCAGCGTCGACATCGCCGAGGTGACGGAATCACTGACGGGGCCTGGCGAGCTGGTCGATCTAGCGGACATCATTGAGACGATGAACCGGATCCGTGAGCGCGAAGGTGTACCGGATCTTGCCAGCAGCCCTGACCTCGCCCGGATCGCGCAGGCCCGCTCCGAGGAGCTTTCCTTAACGAGGTCGCTTTGGCACGTCGATGCCTCATCCGGAATGACACCGGGGGATAGGATGGCGCAAACCGGGTTCTCGGGCGCCCTTGCGGAGCACGTCATCGCTGTCACCCTTGAGGCCGAAGACCCGGTCGGCACCGTGCTCCAGGCATGGCTTACCGATTCGTCTCACCGCCGCGACGTACTGGATCCGCAATTCTCCATGACCGGCTTAGGCCTGTCGGAGGACGGCCGATGGCGGTACCTGGTTCAACTACTGGCCGAGAACGGACCTGGCACCTAACGACGGCTCAGCGGCCGGGGTCCAACCAGACGCCTTGCTCGAGCGACAGCAAACGGGCTGCGGGTTCCTCCCGCAGCCCGTTTCGGACGTCCTTCGTGGGGTTGCTTTACCAGCGGTCGGGAGCCGGCGTAAGCTTCCAGTCTCGCGTGTTGCGGTATTGCCCTGCGACCCCGACCACAAACAGCACCACATACGAAATCAACCAGAAGGTTGAGTTCTGCATGGCGAGGCGGACCGTGGCGGCCCCGACGACGGCCTGAGGAACGATCCCAAACACAACCAGAAGGGTCCCGACGACGGCGCCCGCTCCGATCAGCGCGGTCCCGATGATGACGATCCACTTCTGGAGGTTGAGCATGATGACGGCCGCAGCCAGAGCCACACCGGCAGCGACGCCAACCAACCAGACGATCAAGTCGCCCTGGATGCCGAGCACACCCATCAACCCGACCCCCAGGCCATAGCCGATCGAGGCAGAGAACAGGGCAACGGCGACGATCCAGAAGAGGTACGACAGGACGGCGAAGACCGCCCCGACGATGAATCCAACGGCCCAGCTTGTCACGGATGCCAGGAACCCGTATCCGAACAAGGCCTGCAGCGTTTCTGCTCCCAGGGCAAAGCCGAAAATGAAGCCCCAAATCGGCAGCAGAATCAGAAAGACCTTGTACCCATTGAGCAGGACGACCAGCCCGAAGATCATAGCGATCAGCCCCGCACACAACAGTTCGAACGACATCTCTTCCTCCTTGACCTGATTTGTTGGATTGGGTGAGGGCCCTCCGGCGGACGGCCCTCCCGAATGATGTAACCCTTCCGCCTTGGGAGAGTTGCGCCAGGCCGGCCATGTGGGCAGGCTGTATAATCCCCGCCATTCCCCCCACATGTGCGAGTCCTCCCCCCTTGAACGAGCAAGGACCCGCCTGTGGGCTCCCCACCAGCCCCAATCGCTTCCCCGTCCTCCTCTGGTGGGCTGACCTTCCCCCGAGACGGAGAGTCTGATGAAGGCTCGCTTCGCAGAGCTTCGCCAGAGCTGGCGAGCCTCAAAAGCAAGAGAGACTCTGCGCAAGGCCGAC
>Ga0184639_10000226_pt1 | contig 20396 bp, 14 predicted proteins | sample PLM31_170_b2_FD_133155 | JGI IMG/M metagenome (GOLD analysis project Ga0184639, IMG submission 133155) | Groundwater sediment microbial communities from an aquifer in East River, Colorado, USA - PLM3-1_170_b2 | ecosystem: Environmental > Terrestrial > Soil > Riparian zone | place: USA: East...
GAGGCAGATGCGTATCGGGAGAGGGCCGATGGTTTACGCGGCGCGCTGGAGTCCGCCGGCTGGGATGGGGCCTGGTATCGCCGGGCCTACGATGATGACGGAGAACCCCTCGGCGCGGCGGGGAATGAGGAATGGCGGATCGACTCGGTAGCGCAATCCTGGGCCATCCTTTCGGGCGCGGCCGACCCGAGGCGCGCGGAGCAGGCGATGGTTCAGGTGAAGGAACGGCTGATCCGGCCGGCCGACGGGCTGGTGTTGCTGGCGGCTCCGCCCTTCGACCAGTCCCCTCGCGATCCGGGGTACCTCAAAGGTTACCCGCCGGGCGTGCGTGAAAACGGCGGCGCATATATGCATGCCGCCATGTGGGTCGCCTGGGCCTTCGCCGACCTCGGCTGGGGGGACGATGCCCACACACTGTTCTGCATGCTCAATCCGGTCTTGCGCTCGGAGACGCCCGAGAAAATGCAGCAATACCAGGTGGAGCCGTACGTCGTCGCCGCCGACATTTCCAACCAGGCCGGACGTGCCGGGCAAGGCGGCTGGACGTGGTACACAGGATCGGCGGCCTGGATGTACCGGCTGGGAGTGGAGCGAATCCTCGGCCTGCGTCGGGCGGGCACGACCCTGACGATCGATCCGTGCATCCCGACGGGCTGGCCGGGGTATCGGATCGATTACCGATACGGCCGCAGCCTCTATCGCATCGACGTGCAGAACCCGGACGGCGTGTCTCGCGGCGTGCGTGAGGTCCACCTAGACGGCCTCCCCCTCTCGGACCGACGAATTCTCCTGATCGACGACGGCGCCACGCACACCGCCCGAATCCGGCTGGGCTGATCCGGTACCTGCGCGCGCCCGGACCGCGGCCCATCCCGTTCAAGAGTTCATCTCATAAGCGGCACCCCCGTGCGAAACGGTTGGGCCTTTTTCGATCGTAGGCCACGCATTCGGAATCGCTGACAGCCGACCCCTGAGCGTGCGAGCTGACGACGGACGCGACTGCAATGGCGTCCGGATTCATGGGAGACCTGGGGGGGACGGGTGGCGGTGAAAGCGATCAGGCCTCTCCTGCTCACCCTGAAGCACCTCGCTCAATGCGACCCTCTGATCGCGCACCGGCGTCGAGGGCCTCCGCCCGAGACAGCTGGCGGATCTGCATACCCTCGTCCGCCGATAGATGAACAAGAGGCTCTACACTCCCTACCGTTGCCCTCTTGGCGTTGCACTCAGAATTGGAACCCGCTATGCTACTGTCCTCATAACGCTGCACTTGGAACTGGAACCGGCCCGACTTTCGCCATTCTTGCCGCCTTCTGGCGGGTTGGATACAGCGTGCCCTATTCCCAATTCAGCACCGTGCGGGTGGAAACTGAGATGAAGCGGGGATTCACCCCAAGGGTTTGAAAAATAAGGGTCCCTATCTCAATTCCAATCATGGGAGGCCAGCCATGTAGTTGAATCAACGTATGGGCCGGCTCGATCTGTCTGATGAGAGCGAATGGGGTCGATGACAGGGTCCGCATTCGCTGCCTGCGGTCCCATGTTCATGCCTTGCATGAAGCCATTCCGGATGGCGCGAACGTGCAAGCGCACCTTGGATGGACCATCTTCGCATGACTTTGAAAGGGCGCGCGTGTACAGACACCGCTTCGGTATCCCAGGCTGAACGCGAAACACTTCAGCCCATCCTGAGAAAAGAAGCGGACCGGGATCGCGACGACGTCGCGAGGAATGAGTTGACGACCTAGCTATGTGGTACCAAGAGGCGGTCTTCTACGAACTCTCCGTGCGCGCCTTCAAGGATAGCAATGGTGATGGCCTTGGGGACTTGCGCGGGGTTTCGGAAGAACTCGACTATTTGCAGACCCTTGGAGTCGACTGTATCTGGCTGATGCCGATCTATCCTTCGCCCTTGCGCGATGACGGCTATGACATCGCGGACTATCGCGGCATCGCTGAACCCTATGGCACCCTGGACGACTTCAAAGACCTGATGGATGCCGCGCATGCCCGAAATATCCGCATCATCATGGACCTCGTTTTGAATCACACATCCGATGAGCATCCCTGGTTCCAAGCTTCCCGCTCCGACAGAGACTCGCCTTTTCGCGACTACTATGTATGGAGCGACACAGACGAAAGGTACCGGGGCTCGCGTATCATCTTTGTCGATACCGAGCGGTCCAACTGGACATGGGACGATAAGGCGGGCCAATACTACTGGCACCGCTTCTACTCCAGCCAGCCGGACTTGAATTACAGCAATCCCAAAGTCCAGCAAGAGATGATCGAGGTGGCGCGGTTCTGGCTGGACCTGGGCATCGATGGTTTCCGAGCCGACGCCGTCCCATATCTGTTCGAGCGCGAAGGCACCAATTGCGAAAACTTGCCGGAGACTCATGCGTATCTAAGACGATTGCGCGCTTTCATGGACGAGAACTATCCCGGCCGGATCTTGCTGTGCGAAGCCAATCAATGGCCTGAAGATGTTCGTTCCTACTTTGGTGATGGCGATGAATTCCATATGGGATTTCACTTCCCCATCATGCCGCGGATCTTCATGTCGCTCAAGAAGGGCCGCTGCGAGGACATGGTGGAGATCCTTCGTCGCACACCGCACCTTCCGGAAAACTGCCAGTGGTGCACCTTCCTCCGCAATCATGATGAGCTGACGCTTGAAATGGTCACCCCGGAGGAACGCCAGTGGATGTGGGAACAATACGCACCCGAACCGCGCATGAGACTGAACCTTGGCATTCGTCGCCGCCTGGCGCCCTTGCTGGATAACGATCGCCGAAGGATCGAACTGGCCCATTCCCTGCTTTTCACCCTGCCCGGTTCACCGATTCTCTACTACGGGGATGAGATCGGCATGGGGGAAAATCTTGACCTGCCGGATCGCAATGGGTTGCGTACTCCCATGCAATGGGACGATTCGCGAAACGCGGGTTTCTCCTCCGGCGAGCCTTCTACGGCCTTCGTCGAAGGTGAACTGGGCTATCACCACGTCAATGTTGCTCGGCAACTGGCGGATGAGGAGTCTTTGTTACACGCCGTCCGACACATGATTGCCGTGCGCAAGGCAAAGGCCGCCCTTGGCCTTGGCAATATCACCTGGCTCGAAACAGGCCATCCATCCGTCGCGGCGTATGTCCGACAATACAAGGACGACTCCTTGCTGATTCTGAATAACTTGAGTTCATCCGTCCAAAGGATCGGGCTGCCCGTGGAACATCACGGAGCTCATATGGACCTTCTCGGGGGGGGCCAACTCGCCATCAAGGAACACGTTTCGCTTCCGCCGTTCTCCTTCTTATGGTTGCAGAAACAGCGATGAAAGCAGAATGATCCGCCAGCATCAGCGCGGCGCCGTAGGAGCCACGGGGCCGTCGTGCCCGGGTCGGTGGTCAAACGTCACGTCCCTGTTCGTCAAAGATCCGGTGCGCCAAGAGGGCGGCTGGCTATCCTTGGGCGGGGAACCTCCCAGTACATCGCCTTGCGGCGCGGCCAGTAGTTCACACCGAGCAGGAAAGGTTCGTCGGTCACATCGATCTCGTAGGAAGACCTGGGGCTCCGGTTGACGACCTACGGAGTCATAGCCGGCCCGATTCTACTTCTCAGGATCCAGGAAGTTCTGGCGGAAGGCCGTAGGACGGCTGCCGTCTCCAGGTATCCCCATCATTTGGGTCGGATAAAGTGTGTTATTGTTCTGAGTCACCCTGTCAGGATTGAATGAGTCGGGACCCGAAGGAACTCTCGCCCACGGGGCTTGGGGACCAGACGGGCGTGGTGCGCGCGCCTCGGGCGTCGGCGCCGCGCACCCGGCTCCTCCTGGGCGCGGTTCTCGTCGTCGCCATCGTCGCCTTGGCCAAGCAGGCGGTGTTGCCTGCGGCGGGCCCGCTTTCCCCGCGGGACGTGGATGAAATCGTTGCGCGCAGGCTGGCCGAGGCCACGGCTCCGGCGGCCTACTCCGCTCAGGTCTACCAGACCATCCTCCCATCCCTGGTTCTGATCCAGACCCGGCGCGAAGGCGCCGAGCCGGATAGACGGCGAGGTATCGGCAGCGGCGTCGTCATCAACACGGCCGGTGAGATTCTGACCGCGCTTCATGTTGTGGCGGACGCCGACAGGATCGACATCACCTACGCCGACGGCTCGAAGACTCTGGCCGCGGTCATCGCCCAGGACCCATCGCGCGACATCGCTGTCCTTCAGCCGGTCGAACTGCCAGACCTGATCGTGCCCGCTGTCCTGGGAACCTCGGCTGTGGTCAGGATCGGTGACGAGGCGTATGCCGTCGGCAACCCGCTGGGCCTCGTGGCCTCGATCAGCGCCGGCGTCATCTCCGGGCTCGATCGTTCCTATGTGGTCGAGGGCGGCGAAAGACGCCTGGAAGAGCTGATCCAATTCGACGCTGCGGTCAACCCCGGCAACTCGGGCGGCCCGCTGCTCAACCGGAAAGGCCAGGTGATCGGGATCGTCACCGCGTTGGCCAACCCCTCCGACCAGGGTGTATTCATCGGGATCGGCTTTGCCGTGCCGATCGCCGTCGCCAGTAGTGCGGCCGGCGCGCCGGACTACTGATCGGCGCGCCCCGGCCGCCTGACTCCCTCCACAAGACGAGGTTAGCGCAATGACCCTCCCCCAAAGTCCCAATAACGACCGACCGATGGAACGAGTGCTGTTCGAGGTCAAAAAGGTCATCGTCGGACAGGACATCCTGCTCGAACGGCTGATGGTGGCGCTCCTGGCCCGCGGGCACATCCTCGTCGAAGGGGTGCCGGGACTCGCCAAGACGATGGCGATCAAGACCCTGGCGCAGACCATCGGCGCTCTGTTCCAGCGGATCCAGTTCACGCCGGACCTGGTCCCGGCGGACTTGATCGGCACTCGAATCTATAACCAGAAGACGGGTGAGTTCGACACCTCGCTCGGGCCGGTCATGACCAACCTGCTGCTGGCCGATGAGATCAACCGGGCCCCGGCCAAAGTGCAGAGCGCGCTGCTGGAAGTCATGCAGGAACGGCAGGTCACCATCGGGCGACAGTCCTACCCCGCCCCCGATCCGTTCCTGGTCCTGGCCACGCAGAATCCGATCGAGTCGGAGGGCACCTACCCATTGCCGGAAGCGCAGGTGGACCGCTTCATGCTGAAGGTCCTGGTCGGTTATCCGTCGTCGACCGAGGAGTTTGTCATCGTCGAACGGATGACCGGTCCGCTCCCGCCGCTGCAGCAAGTGATTGACGCCCCACAGCTCCTGACCCTGCAGCGGCAAGTAGATCAAATCTACGTGGACCCGGCTCTGATGGAGTACGCCGTCAGGCTGGTCGCGGCCACCCGCAACCCCGGAGCCGTCGGCCAGGGAGAGGTCGGCACGTTCATCGACTTCGGCGCCAGTCCGCGCGCCTCGATCAATCTGATCCTGGGGGCCCGTGCGCTGGCCTTCCTGCGTGGCCGTGAGTACGCCTTGCCGCAGGACGTGCTCGACCTGGCTCCGGATGTGATCCGCCATCGGCTGGTGCTGTCCTATGAGGCGTTGGCGGACAACGTCACCCCCGACGATCTGGTGAACCGCCTCATCTCCGCTGTCCCGCTGCCCGAGATCCCGACGCATGAGCGCGCCTACAGCCTCAACGCCGCCCGCAACGCCTGAGGGCACCCTGCGGCGGCTCGACTGGAAAGTGATCCGCCGCCTGGACGGCGCCCTGCAGGGCGATTACCGCACGCTGTTCTATGGGGTCGGCATCGACCTCTCCGACCTGCGCGAGTATCAGCCGCAGGATGACATCCGGCACATCGATTGGAATGTCACGGCCCGGATGAACACCTTGCACGTACGCCAGTATCTGGAGGATCGGGAGCTCACGACGTGGTTCCTGCTCGACCTCAGCCGATCCATGCGCTTCGGCCCGGCCGAGCGATACAAGCACAGCGTGCTGGTCGACTTTGTGGCCACGATGGCGCGGTTGCTGACGCGCGGCGGCAATCGCGTCGGAGCGATCCTCTACGACACCCGGTCTGCCCGAGTGATTCCGCCGCGATCCGGGCGCAACCAGGTACTACGCCTGATCCGCGACCTCCTCCTGGAGCCGGACGGGTCGGGCAGGGCCCCGACCGATTTGAGGGTGCTGCTCGATGCGGCGTTGGGGGCGCTCAAGCGACGATCGCTGTTGTTCCTGGTCTCCGACTTCATCAGCGAGCCGGGCTGGGAGCGGCCGCTGGCGCAACTCGCGCGCCGGCACGAGCTGGTCGCCGTCCGGCTGTGGGATGCGCGCGAAGCCGAGATGCCCAGCGCAGGCTTCATCTATGTGGAGGATGCCGAGACGGGCGAGCAGCTAGGCGTCGATACCAGCGATCCAGTCTTTCGGCAGACCTTCCAGGAGCTGGCCGAACGTCGCCAGGCGGCTCTCCAGGCAGGGCTCGCCCGCGTCGGCGTGGATCTCTACTCCGTATCCACGGAGGAAGACCTCGTCCGGGCGATCGTGCGCATGGCGGCTCTGCGAAAGCTGCGGCACAGATGACCTTCATCTGGCCGGCCATGCTGCTGACCCTGGTACTGGTCCCCTTGTTGGTGGCGGTGTACCTGCGGTTGCTCCGGTGGCGGCAGGCGAGGCTCGGCCCGCTGGCCATCCTGCATGGAGGCTCCGTCCGCCGCGTCCGAGTCCGCCGCCATCTGCCTCCCGCGTTCACACTCGGCGGGTTGACCCTGCTGTTCGTCGGTCTGGCCCGGCCGGAGGCCCCCATCAGCCTGCCCCATATCGAGGGCACGGTGATCCTGGCCTTCGACGTCTCCAACAGCATGTTAGCTGACGACCTGGAACCGACGCGCCTGGAGGCCGCCAAGGCCGCCGCCAGGGCGTTTGTGGATGACCAACCGGCTGTGATCCGGATCGGGGTCGTCGCGTTCGGGGGAGGTGGACTGGTGGTGCAGCCTCCGACGAACGAGCGCGAGGCGATTCTGGCCGCGATCGATCGCCTGACACCACAGGGAGGCACATCGATCGGGGAAGGAATCTTCACCTCGCTCAACGCTTTGTCCGACAAGCCGCTGGCCCTGGATGCGGCCGTCCTAGAAAGTGGCGTCCGCCCGCCCCAGTTGGATGATTTTCCCTCGGCCGTAGTGGTCCTGCTCACGGACGGCGAGAACACGCAGAGCCCGGACCCGTTGGAGGTCGCGCAATTGGCAGCCGAAGCCGGGGTCCGCATCTACCCGGTCGGGGTGGGCAGCGTGGAGGGCACGGTGTTGGCATTGGACGGCTTCCGCATCCTGACCCAGTTGAACGAGGTCACCCTGCAGGAAATCGCCGACGCCACCAACGGCGTCTACTACCATGCCGAGGATGAGCAGGCTCTGCGGGAGATCTACCAGGACATCGAGTTGCAGATGACCGTTCGTGGCGAAACGATGGAAATCACGTCCATCTTCGCCGGAGGCAGCATGCTGTTGCTGTTGACCGGAGCCGGTCTGGCGCTGTTCTGGTTTGGCAGGGTCCCGTAGCGGGTCGGCGAATCGCGGACGGATGGGTGAAATCCAATGTTGACGGCGGGTAGTCGGGGATGAGAGTCCTTTGGCCGTGGTTCCTCTTGGTGCTCCTGCTGCTTCCGGCCATGGTCGCATTCTATCTCTGGATCCTGCGGCGCAAACGGCGCCTGGCGTTGCGCTACTCCAGCCTGTCCCTCATCCGCCAGGCGCTGCCGAGGCGCGCCAGCTGGCGCCGCCATTTGCCTTTCGCCGTCTTCCTGAGCGCGCTGGCCTGCCTGAGCATCGCTATCGCACGACCGATCGCCGAGATCGAGGTCCCGCTGACCCGGACGACGATCATCCTGGCGATGGACGTCTCCCGCAGCATGTGCGCCACGGACGTCGAGCCCAATCGGTTGACCGTGGCGCAGAAGGCGGCGCTGGCCTTCGTCGAGGAACTGTCCGGCGGCACCCGCCTGGGCGTCGTCGCCTTCTCGGATCTTGCGCAGATCGTCGTCCCTCCGACCACGGATAAGAAGGTGCTGCGCCAGGCCATCGAAGCCCTGACGACATCGACCGGCACCGCCATCGGCAGCGCGACCATCACCTCGATCAACGCCATCGCCCAGGTCAACCCGGACGTCGGGCGCGTCGGCGTCAGCCTGGGAATCGTCCCGCCAGGTGCGGACCGATACCAGCCCGACATCATCGTTCTGTTGACCGATGGCGCCAACACGCGCGGGCCCCGGCCGCTGGATGCCGCCCAACAGGCGGCCGATCGGCGGTTGCGCATCTTCACGGTCGGATTCGGAACGACGCAGCCGGGGTCGATGGTCTGCACGCCGCAGCAGTTGGGCAGCGACGTGCTGGGCGATGCAGGTCTGGGAGGCGGCTTTGGCGGTGGCTTTGGAGGGCGAGGGGAAAGGTTCCGCCGCTTCTTGCTTCTGGACGAGCCCACGCTGCAAGGTGTGGCGGACCTGACCGGCGGCGCCTATTACCGCGCCGAAAACGCCGATCAGCTGCTGCAGGTGTTCCTCCGCCTGCCGGGCCAAATCACGTTGCAGAAACAGGCGGTCGAATTGACCGCAGTGTTCTCGGCCGCCGGAGCCCTGCTGGTCCTGCTTGCGGTGGCACTCTCGCTCTGGTGGAATCGATTCCCTTAGACTCCATACGCCCCAGCAATACCTGCTCCGCCTCAGCCACAAGCGCTTGGCCTGCGCGGTCTCGCTGATTTCGGGCCCGGGGCCTGCCCCCACCGTTGCACGCTGTATGGCATGGTGGGGCGAGGGTCTCAGTCTTGGGCTGACTGGTGAATCCCACCCCGTGACGCATTCCCGCGTCCCGGCGAACGGACGAAGTGACCCATAGGGACTGCCTGTGAAGTGGCACGAATAGGCTGATCCCCCGCAGGTAGGAGGTGCGTGTATCCCATGAGGCACCGCAGATTCGGTCGATCCGGATGGAATGTCAGCGAGATTGGTTACGGGATGTGGGGCCTGGGAGGGTGGACAGGCTCGGATGACGCCGAGTCTATGGCCTCGCTCCATCGGGCCGTCGAACTCGGCTGTACCTTCTTCGACACCGCCTGGGCCTACGGCAACGGTCATTCCGAGCACTTGCTCGGAGAACTCGTTCGGCTGCACTCCGAGAAGCGGCTGTATGTCGCCACCAAAATCCCGCCCAAGAACCAGAAATGGCCAGCCCGGCCGGAGTACCGCTTGGCCGATGTCTTCCCGCAGGACCACATCCGTCGCTTCACCGAGAGCAGTCTGGAGCACCTTGGCCTTCATCAGATCGACCTGATCCAGTTCCACGTCTGGGACGACAGCTGGGCCGGGGACGATCGCTGGCAGCGGGCGATCGATGACCTGAAGCGCGAGGGGATCGTCCGGGCTGTGGGGATCAGCCTGAATCGTTGGGAGCCCGAGAATGGCATCCAGACGCTTCGTACCGGGCTGATTGACGCCGTTCAGGTGATCTACAACATCTTCGACCAGGCGCCGGAGGACGAGCTGTTCCCGGCGTGTCGCGAGTTGGACGTGAGTGTGATCGCTCGGGTTCCCTTCGACGAGGGGACTCTGACCGGCACGTTGCGAGGAGACTCGCGCTGGCCCGAGGGGGACTGGCGCAACATTTACTTTGGTCCAGCCAACTTGAAGGCGTCGGTCGAACGGGCCGAGGCGTTGCGGCCGCTGATCCCGCCGGGGATGACCATGCCCGACTTGGCGCTTCGATTCATCCTGTCCAATCCGGATGTCAGCACGGTGATCCCCGGCATGCGGAGGCCGCGCTATGTGGAAGCCAACCTTGCCGCGAGCGACACGGGCGGATTGGATGCCGGTCTGATCCAACGCCTACGAGCCCACCGCTGGAACCGCAAACCGGCCCCCTGGTCTGACTGATCGCTCCGCCCTCGCGCGTGGCGTGCGCCGTCCGCCTCTACAGATTCCCGTATCGACATCGCTCTCGGGTCCGGCCGCACTTGCTAATTCACTCCCCACATCACACTCCCGGTGGCCGGAGATCGTCCCGCGCCGCGTCGCCGAGGCGTGGTGCCCCCGGTCGTCCGCCGCGTACCTGGTCATGCACCGCGCACCGAAGTATGATTTCAGAGTGGGATTGTCCGGATATTTGACGAGGGGATGTGGGGTAGACCGCCGGTACGGGCGTAGGGCGGGCCCAGGTGGATGGTTTGAACCGATCACGATGGACGAGACACGGGAGGTTGAAGTGAGAAAGGTCGTTTCAGGACTGTTCATTTCACTTGATGGAGTCGTAGAATCGCCGGACAAGTGGCAGTTTGACGTCTTCGATGATGACATGATGGCGGCCATGACGTCCCATATCGCTCAGGAGGACACCGTGCTGTTAGGGCGGGTGACCTACCAGGATTGGGCGGGTTACTGGCCCACCTCGAAGGACGAACCGTACGCCAGCCACATCAACAACACGCCGAAGTACGTCGCTTCAACGACGCTGAAGGAGGTCGAGTGGATGAACTCGACCTTGATCAAGGGCCCACTGGCCGACCAAGTCAGGAGCCTGAAGCAGGAGTCCGGGGGGAACATCGGCGTCTCCGGCAGCCCTTCTGTCGTTCGATCCCTGCTTCAGGATGGTCTCCTGGATGAGCTCACACTGATGATCCATCCAGTTGTCGTGGGCGGCGGGAAGCGGCTGTTCTTGGATGGCATGGGACTGAAAAGGCTCCACCTCGTCCGTTCCAAGATGACCCAATCCGGTGTCGCCATCCTGACGTACCAGCCGCATGCGTAGGAAGTCCGCACGACACAGGGTGATCGTGGAGCCGACCCGGGGGCCGGTCTTGGCCTCCCGGCGAACCGGGGGCTCACTGATCGCAGCTACGTTCGTCTGGAGCAACTCGCCAAGGCGACGGACCGCCGCCCGAGCGAGGACCACAGCCACAACTTCGGGCCGATGGGCGACCGCTGATGGCCATCGTCGCACAACAAGAGAGCCTCGCGCGGAGCAGTCGAGGCGCTGTCCGTCAGACGTCAAGGACCACCAGCTCGAGCTGACGGAGGCGGTCGGGGTCGGCCAGGAGCTCGATGGCGACGATCTTCCCGCGGGTGATCGTGAAGCCGAACACGACGCGCGGCTCCCCACCTACCGCCCACAAGGCTCCGATGGCGCCGTCCACAAGAGCCGTCTGGGCGACCCGGGCGCGACCCTTGAAGGTGTCGGCTACGACCGGCGCCCCGCGCACTGCCCTCGACGCGCCCATCCCTACGGCTGCCTTGTCGGCCCGGAGGACGACATCGGGATCAAGCAGCGCCAGCAGCGCGTCGAAGTCACCGTCGCGCGAGGCGGCGAGGAAAGCGTCGACGACTTCCCTTCGACGGCTGCGATCGGCGTCGGGAAGCGTAGCTGCTCCCTGTACGCGGCGCCGGGCGCGGCTGGCGAGCTGCCTGGCCGCGGTTGGGGAGCGCCCCACGATCGGAGCGATCTCGTCGAAGGGCACGGCGAACATGTCGTGCAGCACGAAGGCCAGACGCTCGGCGGGAGCCAGCGTTTCGAGGACGACGAGCAGCGCAGGAGCGACCGAGTCGGCCTGCAGCGCCTCGCGCTCTGGGTCGGCCCCGAGCGCGCGCCTCGTGACGGGGTCAGGCAAATTCGCGCCCAGGGACTCCTCGCGGCGCGACTTGCGCGAGCGCAGCATGTCCAGGCAGACGCGGGCGACGACGGTCGTCAGCCATCCGCCCGGGTTGTCGACGTCGCTCGTGTCGGAGCGGTTGAGCCGAAGCCACGCTTCCTGCACGGCGTCGTCCGCTTCGCTCTGTGAGCCGAGCATGTGGTAGGCTACCGCACGCAGGTGGGTGCGTTTCCCCTCGAATCGTTCCGCCAGGTAGGTGGGCTCGTTCACGGTCACATCCCTCGGTCGCGTTCGTTCATAAGTATTGACGAACCTAAACCTGACGATGTGACAAGGAGGCGCAACAATGAACCCGCATGTGAGTGGCATCACCCTCGGGGTCAAAGACCTCAACCGGGCGAAGGTATTCTACAGCGAGGGGCTTGGCTTGCCGATCAAGCAGGAGCAGGGCGAGTGGGTTAGTTTCGCTCTCGGCAACGGATCGTCCGCGCTGGGGCTCTACCCGTGGAAGGCGCTGGCCGACGACGCCGGCGTAGCTGAGGAGGGCAGCGGTTTTCACGGCATCACGCTCTCTTACATCGTCCGCTCCGACGAGCGAGTCGATGCGGTGCTAGCCGAAGCCAAACGCGCGGGAGGCGTGATTGTGAGGCCGGCGGGACGCGCGGCGTGGGGCGGTTACTTCGGCTACTTTACTGATCCAGACGGCTATCTGTGGAAGGTCGGGGCAGGCTACGGGGAAGACCCGACGTACGCTGAATAGGCAGCCCCTGTTGCAGCCTGACCTTCGCGCAACAGGCCACCAAGGGTTGTCAGGCAGGTCAATGAGATCTGCGTGACGACCGCCGGTGTACGACCCGGTCTAGCGGGTTCCAGCGGACGTCGGGAAGCCTCGAGTCGAGGAAATCCACGGTCCTGTTCTCGGCAATCCCCCAGCACGGGGTTAGGCTCCGTTGGAAACCCGCCGGAAGATCATGATCGCCGAGTTGGCCCGGCAGGGATTCGTTGGAGGCGACCGCACAATCTCATCGTAGTGCTTGGAGGCCAGAGCCGCCGAGATCCAACCACGATAGGAGCGGACATCGACAAGAACAAAGTCCGCTGCGGCAAGCCAGTCCTCTGCCAATGCCTGATTCCAGTAGCTGAAGCGATGCAGTTCGGCTGGGTCGCCTCCCAGGCGAAAGCTGTAGATCCCGTTGAGCTGGGCAGGGAAGATTCGCGGGTGATCCAGGTAGAGCAAGGGCACGGGCGATTGACCCGTCCCCCAGTACACCAGTGATCCGGAGGGCACCTTGAGCCGGAGATAGGCACCCGCCGCCTCCTGGGCCTGGATCACATCCGCCCCGCAGTCATAGTAGGGATAGGTGTTGCCGAAGCGGACGGTGGCCGTCGTCAGGACGAGGAACAGGAGTCCGGCGATTCCTCCCCTCCGCCACCTCCGAGCCACCTCGGGGCGCCGTCGGCCGACGACACCCACTGAAATCACCGCTAGGCAGATCGAGACGGCCAACACGATCCCAAGAGCCAGCCACCGGGCTGACTCTGTCCGGGTGAGGCCGATACTGCTGTTGACCAGATTCCCAAGTTCAATGGTCCCTGGACGCCACGCGGTCAGGGATATCCGGGGGACCTGGATGGACAGTACAGAAGCGGCAAGCTGCCTGTCGAGAGTCAGGCCGGCTGCAAAGGGGACAAGGATCAGAAACACCAAGCTGGCAATTCGGCGGGGCCCGCTCAATCTCGGGAGCCAGTGCGCGCCGGCGATGGCCAGAAGCACTAATCCCACTGGCGAGAAGAAGCCAAGGTAGTTCATCAGGCAATAAGGGCAGTAGGTCAGCCCCAAGGTGGCGTACCCATGAATCACGGTGAGGACGACCATAAGGCTGCCTAGAAACAGCGCGTCTCGGTCGCGCTGCCGCTCCTCTGGGTCGCGCCCCGCTCCGGGAAAGCTGAGCGCGGCCCAGATGGCGCCGGCTAGGGGCAGAAGGTGTTTGCGGAAGCTGTCGATTACAATGCGCCAGCCCTGCGCCGCAGTGATGCGGACCCGCCAGGCTTCGATGCCACCAGCCGAATCCCGGAAAGAGTCGAGGAACGGTGTCAGCGATCGGGGCAGCCACTTCGCCCACAGTTTCAGGATCTCGGGCCAGTAGATCGCGTGGCCGAGCGCAACGATGCCCCCGCCGGCGAGGCCCGCCAAGATACCTACCCGACGGCCATGGGTGAGCCACAGATAACCGATGAGCAGCGGAAGGACTGGGAGCAGGTTGATCCTGGTCATCCACAGTGCCCCAGCCAATGCAGCGGCGAGTGTGGTCTGCCAAACCTTCCGGCCTGCGCCAAGCCCGAGATAGAGCATGCCCATGATCAGGGTGATCACCAGCACCTGGGAGATGGCTTGGCTGTAGATCTTCACCAGCGAAGCGTTCAAAGCAACGGCCCAGACGGAAACGGCGGACCATCCCGGACTGCCCTCGCGGCGACATGTCCGCCATAGGAGGATCATCGTCACCATCCCCAGGGCAAGAGCATACAAACGACCGGTGCGGATGCCCTCTCCCCAGGCCATCTGAACCCAGCCGGGGATCAGGAACGCGAGAGGCATGTGGTTTGTCAAAGGCCCGTAGTCCTGGAAGGGGTGGTAGACCCCCTGGGCAAACAGATAGCCCTTGAACAGGTAAAGGCCTTCATCGAGCACGGATACCTGACTCTGGACATGGCCGTAGGAAAGGAGTCCGTACGCCGCGATGCCGGCGAGCGCGATCGAATCGGGCAGCCAACGAGAGCAGGATCGGTGTTTCACAGCCGGAGGGGAGTCACCCCGAAAGCACGAAATCATCCCAGTTGGTTCCCCATCCCCTATCAGAACCTGTTCCCGCACTGCGTAGGATGCTCAGGACGTCCTCATGGATGATGTTCGCGTCCATCGATTCTAGCAAGGCCTACAACCCCTTCCGTGCCCCCGCGGAAATCGCGATACAGCCCTACAACCGGTACTGCGTGATCATGGTCGGAAGGTTGAGCATCCACACCAGGACGAGCAGGATCAGGCTGGCGACGTAGGCGAGCGGCAGGCGTGTCCTTACCCGCTCCAGAAACTCCGCCCCGAGCAGAGGCAATACCAACAGCGCGTGCAGCACGAAGGTCGCCTTGATCGTCGTGTCGGGTGCGACGGATGTGAAGCGAATCAGGAAATACAGGTAGAGAAGGAATGCTCCGGCCCCGAACAGCAACAGCAGCGCCGTGAACAGGGCCCGGCGGCTCTCTTCTCCCTCCGCCCTTCGCCGGCGCGGGAGGGAGAACAGACCGGTCACTACTCCCGCGGCCAACACGAGGCTTGGAAGTAAGGCTGCGGCGTTCGCCCGTCCAAGGTAGGGAGTCATCCAGTCGGCGTTTCGCTGATAGCGGTCGTCGCTCAGCGAGGCGCGCTCCGGGATCAGCACGAAGTATCCCCAGTAGTCCCCCCACACCTCGGAATAGAAGGTGGGGAGAAATCGATTGTCGAAGGTGCCGCGCGTCGGCGATCGGAACAGCCACAGGTCCTTCAGGCCGGTGTCGCGATAGAAGGCGATGGGCTGATTGGAGAAAGCAAACGGGCGCGCGGCGCGATTGAAGGGGGTGAAGGTGCCGTATCTGGCGAACAGACCCACGTAGAACCAACCACAAATCGCCAGAGCCATCGCAAGGCTTGCGGCAAGCGCCTTCACGATACGGACCCGATAGACGCGATCCAGCGCCCACTCCAGGATCATCAAAGCCAGGACGGCGGGAAACAGCATGAATCCCCATTGGCGACTTAGCCCCAGCAGTCCCAGGATCACTCCGAGTCCCACGGCCGTCCGCGCCCCCACTTGGTCCGGCCGCATCACGATCCTCGCCAGTACGTAGAGACCCCACACGGTGAACAAGACCACATACGGCTCACCGCGCACCTGAGCAAACGTCTTGTAGTAAACCGTCATCACACCCAGCAGCAAGAGGGCGGAAGCACTCCAGAAGCGATTACCCGGCCGCACCACCTCGCCGATCATGAGGAACAGGAACGTCACTCCCAGGGAGAGCAGGAAGTTCAAGAGCTGCGCGGCTTTACCGGCCAAACGCAGGCAGCCGTCCTCGGCAACCGCCATCGGGGACTCTCCGCTCCTGGCCAGGCAGACCTCGTCGACCAACGAAGGAAGGAGGTATGGCAGGGGAGGCGAGAAAAACTCCCGGGTGTCCGCCTCTGACGGCATCCGCCACGGCAGGGTTCGGATGTACCGAAGGTGGTCCACCGTGTCATATCCGATTGCAGGATCATGCAGAATGGAGTTGGCGAGCACCAACCCGTTGATGGCCAGGAACAGCGCTACCGTCAGGCGGTCCAGCCTTCCATCATGGTGAAATGGGGCTTTCAGAGCAGGGAGCAACGAGGTCGGCTCCTCCATGGGTGGCTACACTCCATCAGGGCGATGCCTGTCCTCGTAATGCCTCCGCTGCCATTGTCCGAGGTTCCCGGGGACTGCCTACGGTTGTCCCTGTGTCAGACCGGGCGTCCGAACACTTGACCGTCTTGGCCCCACATGCCCCTTGACCGGAATCAACAAAGGCGGGCAAGGGTCTCCCTCCTTCCTCGAGACCTTTACCCGTTATCGGACGATGCCCCTTGACCTAGAGGCGACGGTGGGACTTGCGAAGTCCCGAGCGAAGCGAGGGAAACCCACGAATAGGGACTCAGGGATTCAGGAGGCGACGGTGGGACTTGAACCCACGAATGAGGGTTTTGCAGAACCCGACCCTGGCGACCTTCGGGACCCTTGTACACCTTTGGCCGGATTCCGAATAAGGGTCTGCTGATTCTGGGCTGCCTGGTGGACCGAGACCCTTGACCGTCTTGTGGGGCCAGGCAACAAACATAATGCATTGCGATATGTCTAGATGAAGACTACAGCAGCCTTGATGGCGCGTCAAGAACTCTTCTTCCGGTCTGCCACAGGGCAGGCCTCTCCCCCGTGCTCGAATGGAAAGCCCCGTGGATGGACATCATCCGCGGGGCCTTCTTCGGTCGCTTGGGTTTGCGAGCCAGGCCTATACGCCGTGACCCCTTGTGCTCATAGCAAACCCGCCGCCAATGATCGAGCCGATCAGAACCATCGAGAAACCAAAGACGCCAGCCACCAGGCCGTTCGGGACGCCACGGCCAAGGATCATCCCGAAGCCGACGACGTCGAGCATCAACGGTAGGAGCCCCAGGATGACACCGGCCGCGATCGCCACGCCGAAGCCTCCCCCGTTGTGCACCGCCAGGTACCCGGTCCAAAGGCCGACCACCAGCAGGATCAGGCCGACAACCGAAGGGACATAGAACGTCTGCAGGTCCGGGAATACCGCCTCCTCGATCAAGTGAGCCGTTCCAATGATGAGCAGGCAAATCACCGGCCACTTCAGGGTACGAACGATCATGAGAGCCTCCATGGCCAAACAGAGTATGTCGTGCAGGGACGGCCCCAGTCATACTCCCTTGGGAGGCGGGATTCATCGTGGAAACCACGGAGAACCCGAATGGCTTGGTACGGAGATTCAATCGCCGGGGGTCAGGGGGCGACCTGGCGGAGCTAGCCGAATTCTTTGGCGAGCCCCGTCCGCGTGGCCCAGGCGGCTACTTGAGCTCGCGAGGCGAACCCTAGCTTCGCCAGGATATTCCCGACGTGGGTCTCAACCGTCCGCTCACTGACGACCAACGCTGCAGCGATCTCCCGGTTAGAGCGTCCCTGAGCGACCAAGGCGGCGACCTGCCGTTCGCGTTCGGTCAGCCCACCGAATTCTCGCTTCGCGATTTCGCGAGCCGACGGCGGATGGGCGGGAGCAAATCGGAGAGTCGCGGCCCGAACGAACCCTTCTCGCAGGTCTCCCAAAGGGATGTTCTCGGCGATGGCATCCACGGTTCCGCGGGCTCGGTCGGTCTGAACGACGGCCCGATCCGGCTGTCCGCGGGCCTGATACCAGGCCGCCAGCGAGAGCCGGATCTGCCAGACCAGGGAAAGTGCCCCTTGCCGCGACGCCGCTTCCTCTGCCGCGATCAGAACCGGCTCGGCCTCGAGCGAGTCCACGGCCGCTAGCGCCTCGCCGCGCAATTTCCACAGCCGGGGGATGACCGGCAACCCTCCTGAGGGGAGGGCCGAGGCGATCAAGTCGTCGGCCGTACGGAGCGCCGTCTGCGACTCCCCATGGCGAAGAGCCAGTTCGGCATGGGCCAGCCAGCAGGCGCGTTGGCCGACGGACTCCATCGTCGCGTCGGTGCCGAGTGCGGCCTGCAAAACTCCCTTTGCTTGGTCCAAGTCTCCGAGAAGATCTAGGGCGATGGCAAGTCCGCCGGCTGATGTTCGGAGCCAGTGGAGGGAACCGGTTTCCCTCGCAATGTCGAAGGCTCGCTGAAGATGGTCCTGAGCCTGCGGCAGGGCAAGAAGGTCAAAGTAGATCGCGCCGAGGGTCCGGTGGGCCGCGCTAATCCATTGGCGATGTTCGGTCTCCTCGGCGATTTCGAGCGACCGGCCGGCGAGCTCCAGGCCGCGGGCGTACGCGCCCTTGGCTCCCGAGGCTGCCGCCAGGCACCAAAGGGCGAAGGCTTCGCCCGACCGGGATTCGATCTCCTGGGCGATCCTCAGGGCCTCTTCGCCTTCCGGCAGGGTGTCGGAGATCCGCTCGACGGGTGGAAACATTGTCTCTGTCTTGAAGGTGGCGCCCCTGGCAGTAAGCGTGGCCAGACTCGATACCAAGCCGTGCCGGTCATTGAGCTCTCGGAAGAGGGCCACGGCCTGGCGGTGGTGCTCAGTCGAAGCCGACAGGTCACCACGCAAGTAGTTGGCCATGCCGAGGAGGTCGGAGGTTTCGGCCAGGCCGGGGGAATCCTCCAAGCGACGAAAGATCGCCAGAGCCTCTTGGTGGGCCGGGATGGCTTCGCCAGGTCTGTCGAGATTGGAATAGAGGTTGCCAACGCGATTGAGGCTGTGAGCCAAGGCCGAGGCGTCCTCCATCTGGCGGGCTAGATGCAACGCGGCCTGGAAGTACTCGCCGGACTTGGCGTAGTCCCGGGATGTCCACAACTTACCCAGATCGATGAGGGTCGACCATTCGGCCTGTCGATCGGGCCCCGCCTGAGCGAGCTGAAAGGCGGCCTGATTGTCCGCGAGGGCTAGGTCGAATTCCCCGAGGGTCTCGAAAGCGAAACCCCGAGCTCGGTAAACCTCCACGCCGGGATGAATCCCCAGGTGCTGGGCGGCATTCAGGGCGTGCGTAAGGTGTTCGACGGCTGCCCGAGGAGCGTAGAGCGAGAGGGCACGGTTTCCCGCGCGCAGGCTGTGCTCCAGGGTGGGCTGCCATACGCCGGCGTCATAGAAGTGATTCGCCACGCTCGCTTCGTTCAGATCCGAAAGGGGGTTTTGAAGGCGAACGATCGTCTCGGCGACAACGCGGTGGAGAGCTTGTTGTTCGCGGGCAAGGAGCTGAGCGTATACGGCCTTGCGGCTGATGGCATGCCGGAAGGCGAATTGCTCGGGGGTGACCTCTAGGATCAGTTGAGCGCCGATCAACTCGTGGATCACTTGAAGCAGCTGGGGTTCGTCGAGGCCAGCCAACTCCCGCATCACGGAGAAGTCAAAGGATCGGCCGACGACCGCCGCCAACTGGAGGACAGCCGCCGCCGCGGCCGAGAGCCGAGACGATCTCCGCTGCACCGCGTCCTGAATCGTAAGGGGGATATGGAGCTGATCAATGGGCTTACGATCCCAGCCGTCCTCGCTGATGAATAGGTCCCCTTCGGCCACCAAGGATTTCAGTACTTCCTCGACAAAGAAGGGATTGCCCTCCGTGAGCGTGTAGAGACGTTGGAGGAATTCGGTCCGCGGCGCCTGCCCCAACTGAAGGGTGGCCCGCAGCATGTCGCTCAATTCGCCGAGTCCCAGACGCTTAAGGGTGAACACAGAAGCGAGGCGCTCGCGCTCCAATTCGGCGAGAAAATGGGAAAGGGAGGCGTTCAGTTCCTCATCCCGATAGCTCATCCACACAGCTAACGGATGGCCGGACAGGTGCCGTATTAGGTGGAGCAGGCAGTCCAGACTCGAGTCGTCACACCAGTGCAGATCCTCGACGATCAGGATCAGCCGGTCGCGATCCGAGAGGTCGCGGAGTAAGCTCGCCAGGGCTCGGAAGAGGCGATGCTTTTCGCCTTTTGGACGAGGGAGGGGCGGAGGTTCATCGAGTGATGGGACGAGATCCGGGATGATCCGGGCGAGCTCGCGGGCTACGGAACCCGACATCCGCTGGATGGCTTCGCGCAAGGCGACCGATTCCGAGGAGCGTAGGGCGTCGACGAAGGGTGCGAAGGGAACTGAGCGGTCCGTCTCGTAACCGTGGGCCAGTAAAACGCGGAAGCCTTCGGCCCGGCGTGCGGCCTCCGCCAGGAGGCGAGACTTGCCGACGCCGGCTTCCCCGGCAACAAGCACGGCTTGGCCCCTCCCCAGGGCCGTCTCATCGACTACCTTAGCCAGCGCGCTGAGATAGGGCGCGCGGCCAATCAGGATCGGACACAGAATGGGGCGTTCGATCGTAGCTGTGTCGATCTTAGCCTCTCGTCAACCAGCCTTCGGATGAGGGGATAGGCACGGGTGAGGCCGGGCTTCCAAAGGGCCGCTACAACCCGGATCCGCCGAGGAAAGCAACAAACTGTCAACCCGATCGGGCCGCATTCTGCACCGTGGACGACACCCGCCAAGCGGCGAACACACACCTCGTGAGGGCTTGGTTGCTACGAACGTGCGACGGTGGAGAAGGGGGAGCTATTTCGTCCCGAGGGGA
>Ga0184639_10000227_pt1 | contig 20385 bp, 21 predicted proteins | sample PLM31_170_b2_FD_133155 | JGI IMG/M metagenome (GOLD analysis project Ga0184639, IMG submission 133155) | Groundwater sediment microbial communities from an aquifer in East River, Colorado, USA - PLM3-1_170_b2 | ecosystem: Environmental > Terrestrial > Soil > Riparian zone | place: USA: East...
ACCGGAATCTCCAAGCTCTAGCCCGGCGGCCACCCCATCGGCCGGCCCGCCAGCAGGTGCGCGTGGAGGTGGAAAATGAGCTGCCCTCCGTCCCGGTTGGTGTTCAGGACCAACCGGAATCCGCTCTCCGCTACCCCCCGCTCCCGGGCGATCCGGTTGGCCGCCAGGACGAGGCGGCCCAGCAGGGGGGCCGAGGCATCCGTCACCTCCAGCGTGTGGGCCAGGTGCTGTTTGGGCACCAGCAGGACATGGACCGGCGCCTGGGGGTTGATGTCCTCGAAGGCGTAGATCTCGCCGTCCTCGTAGACTGCCTTGCTGGGGACTGCCTTTGCCACGATCCTGCAAAAGAGGCACTCCGACACCCCCCTCACCTCCCCTCCGGTGGCCCGTACTCCGGCTTCCGCTTCCCCTCGCGGCGCGCCAGCTCCGCCGCCAGATCCTCCAGGGTGAGATCGCACTCGGCCAGGAGGACCAGCGTGTGGAACCAGAGGTCCGCCACCTCGTAGCGGATGGCCTCCCGCTCTCCCCCCTGGGCCGCCAGGAGAAGCTCGGTCGTCTCCTCACCGATCTTCTTCAGGATCCGGTCCCGGCCGGCGGCGAACAGTCCCCCCACGTAGGAGCCGGGGGGGGCCGCGGCCTTCCGCTCCCGCACGGTGGCGAAGACCCGCTGGAGCACGGCCGGCAGGCTCCCGTAGACCTGGGCCGGGTCGAAGCGGAGCTGCCCCTCCTCTGCCAGGACCCCACCCGGCTCAAGCCGCGTGAAGAAGCAGGAGCGGTTGCCGGTGTGACACGCCGCCACCTCTTGCTCCACCCGGATCAGGAGGGCGTCGGCGTCGCAGTCCAGGTGAAGGCTCCGCACCCGTTGGATGTGGCCGGAGGTCTCCCCCTTCTGCCAGACGCGCCGGCGGGAGCGGCTGAAGAAGTGGGTCAGGCCGCTCCTCAGCGTCTTCTCCACGGCCTCCCGGTTCATGTAGGCCATCATGAGGACGTCGCCATTCGCGTCGTCCTGGATGATGGCAGGGACCAGGCCCTCCCCGTCGAAGGTCAGCCTGGCCAGGAGCTCGTCCATCCCCTCCCCGTTCTCTCGAAACGAGACCACTGCCCCCGCCGGCCTCCGGGGCCGGCCGCACGCCGCTAGGGGCGCACGGGGACTCCCCGCTCCCGCAGGTACGCCTTCACCTGTGGGATGCTCAGCTCGCCGAAGTGGAAGATGGACGCGGCGAGCGCCGCGTCCGCCCCCCCCTCTGTCAGGGCCGCGTACAGGTGCTCCGCCCTGCCGGCCCCCCCGGAGGCGATGACCGGGACCGGCACCGCGCCCGCCACGGCGGCGGTCAGGGCCAGGTCGTAGCCGTCTTTTGTCCCGTCCCGGTCCATGCTAGTCAGGAGGATCTCGCCGGCCCCGAGGGCCGCCCCGCGCCGGGCCCACTCCACGGCCTCGAGACCCGTGGGCGTGCGCCCCCCATGGACGAACACCCCCCACCCCCCGCCCGGCCGCGCCTTGGCGTCAATGGCCAGGACGATGCACTGGCTTCCGAACCGCTCGGCCGCCTCCCGGATGAGGTCGGGGTCCTGCACGGCCGCCGTGTTCACCGAGACCTTGTCCGCGCCGGCGAGGAGGAGCGCCCGGATGTCTTCGAGCGAGGCGACGCCTCCCCCCACCGTGAGGGGCATGAAGGCCTCCTCGGCCGTCCGCCGGACCACCTCGAGGAGGATCTTCCGCCGCTCGTGCGAGGCGGTGATATCCAGAAAGACCAGCTCGTCGGCGCCGGCGGCATCGTAGGCCGCGGCCGCCTGGGCGGGATCGCCGGCATCCCGGAGGTCCACGAACCGCACCCCCTTCACCACCCGCCCGTCCTTGACGTCCAGGCACGGGATGATCCGCTTGGCCAGCACCTCAGTCTCTACCCTGGAACCGCCGGATGGCCGACCCCAGGTCCAGCATCCCCTCGTAGAGCGCCCGCCCGAGAATGGCCCCCCTCACTCCGCGGGGCGCCAGAGTCTCCACCGCCTCGAGGTGGGCGATCGTGCCGATCCCCCCCGAGGCGAGCACGGGGACTCGGGCGGCCGCGGCGACCCGTTCGAGCTCGGCCAGGTTCGGACCCACGAGCATCCCGTCGGTGGCGATGTCGGTGTGAATGACGCCGGATGCGCCGAGGATCGCCGCCTCTGCCGCGACCTCCGCCGCGTCCCGGCCTGTCTCGGCCTGCCACCCCCGGACGGCCACGCGCCCGCCCCGGGCGTCAACGCCCACCAGGATTCGCCCGGGGAACCGCGCTGCCGCCTCCCGGACCAGGGCCGGGTCCTCGACCGCGGCGGTCCCCAAGATGGCCCAGGTCGCCCCGGCCGTGAGGACCGCCTCCACGTCGGCGAGCCGCCGGAGTCCCCCGCCCACCTGCAGGGGCAGTCCCGCGGCGGCCGCGATCCGGGCGATGAGGGGACGGTTGCCGCTCCCTGCCCCAAGGGCCCCGTCCAGGTCCACCACGTGCAGGCGCCGGGCCCCGGCCGCGGCGAAGGCCGACGCCACGGCTGCTGGATCGTCGCTGTACGCCTTCTCTCGGGCCGGGTCTCCCTGGAGGAGCCGGACGCAGCGGCCTCCCCTGAGGTCAATCGCCGGGATGATCAGCACCGCGCGGCCAGGTCGCCGAAGTTCTTCAGGAGGCGCAACCCCAAGGCCTGGCTCTTCTCCGGGTGAAACTGGGTGGCCATGAGGTTCTCCCGCCAGATGACCGCCGCGAAGGGAGCGCCGTAGGTGGCCGTGGCGGCCACCACCTCCGCGTCCGCCGGGGCCACGTAGTAGGAGTGCACGAAGTAGAAGTGGCTCCCGTCCGGGATCCCGACGAAGAGCGGCGCGGCCTTCTGGATCTGGATGGGGACCCAGCCGATGAGGGGAACCTTCAGGGGGGCGGAGGGCTTCCCGGGACCCAGCGGCGGGTGCGGGAACCGGACCACCTTTCCCGGGATGAGGTTCAGGCCGGGGTGCCGCCCAAACTCCTCGCTCTCCGAGAACAGGAAGTGCAGTCCCAGGCAGATGCCCAGGACCGGCTTGCCCCGCTCGATCTCCCGGAGGAGGGGCTCGATGAAGCCGGCGCGCGTGAGCTTCGCGATCCCGTCGGCGAAGGCCCCCACGCCGGGAAGGACAATCCCCCGCGCCTCCTTCATGAGCCGTGGGTCCTCCACGACCTTCGCCCCGTGGCCCACCCGCTCGAAGGCTTTCTGGACGCTCCGGAGGTTGGCAATCCCCGAATCCACGATGGCGATCATGGGTCAGAGGCTCCCCTTGGTGGAGGGGACATCCGGGACCCGGGGATCCAGGGAGGTTGCTTCTCCCAGGGCCCGGGCGGCCGCCTTGAAGATCGCCTCGGCCATGTGGTGGGTGTTCTCCCCGTAGGGGACCCCGATGTGCACGTTCGCCTTCAGGGCCGTCGCCAGCGCGCGGAAGAACTCCTTCAGGAGCTGGGCGTCGAACTCCCCGATCTTCCCCGTGAGCCTCTCGGCCTGGTACACGAGGTAGGGGCGGCCGCTCAGATCCACCGCGACCCACCCGAGCGCGTCGTCCATGGGGACCGTGGCCTGGCCGTAGCGGCGGATGCCCACCTTCTCGCCCAAGGCCTGCGCGAACGCCTCCCCCAGGGCGAGCCCGACATCCTCCATGGTATGGTGGGCGTCCACCTCCAGGTCCCCCTTGGCCCGGATGGTGAGGTCAAAGAGGCCGTGGCGGGCCAGTTGGGCGAGCATGTGGTTGAAGAAGGGGAGGCCGGTCTCCACCTGGGAGCGCCCCCGCCCGTCCAGGGTGAGCTCCACCAGGATGTCGGTCTCGGTCGTTTTCCGGTGCACACGCCCGTGCCGCGGCATCTTCCCTCCTAGTGCCGGGCCAGGTAATTCGGCCCAACCCTGAGAGACCTTTCTGCCGCGGGTCCTGTCGCCGGCGTGCCCCACTCGCGGCCGGGCTCCGTCACCCGCTCAGCCCCTCCCGCAATTCCCGGAATTGCGGCAGGAGGCCGAGGGGGTCCCACTCCGCCCGGCCGCTCGGGGGCCGCGCGCGGCGCCACCCGCGGCTCGGCTGCCATCCTCGGTGCAATTCGCTGGAGCAGCACTAGGCCAGGACCTCTCGCAGAGCCAGCAGGACCGCCTCGTTCTCCTCCGGCGTGCCCACCGTGACCCGCAGGCACTCCCGGAGGTATCGGGCGTCGCCGAAGTCCCGGACCAGGATCCCCCGGTCGACCAGCCCCAGGAAGACCTCCCGAGCCGGACGGGCCGTCCGGACCAGGAGGAAGTTGGCCTCCGAGGGGAAGACGGTCAGCCCGGGGAGCATCCGGAGGGCTCCCACCAGCCGCTCCCGCGCCGCCACGATCTCCCGCACCTGCTGCCGGAGGAGGTCCCGGTGCTTCAGGACCACGGCCGCCGCCGCCTGGGAGAGGGCGTTGAGGTTATAGGGGAGGCGGACCTTCTCCAGCTCGGCGATGACGGCCTCGTGTCCCACTAGGTAGCCGACCCTGAGCCCGGCGAGCCCCACCTTGGAGAGGGTCCGGAGAACAAGGAGGTGCGGGTGGCCGGGGAGCTCCGGGAGGAAGGTCTTCCCCGAGAAGTCCACGTAGGCCTCGTCCAGGACGAAGAGCCCCACCGCCGCGGCCAGGCCCGCCCGGATCGCGTCGGCGTCGTAGCAGTTGCCCGTGGGGTTGTTGGGGTAGGCGATGAAGGTCGCGGCCGGCTGCGCCTCGTGAATCTTCCGGAGGAAGAGGGCGCGGTCCAGGGCGAACCCCTCGGCCGGCGGCACCTCCACACACCTCAGCCCCAGGGCCTGCGCCGTCACCCCGTACATGGAGAAGGTGGGGACCGGCACCAGGACCGCTGCCCCCGGCCTGCCCACCGCCATCAGGATGATCTGGATCAGCTCGTCGGATCCGTTCCCCAGGAGGATCTGCTCCGGCGGGACCCCCACGGCCGCGGCCAGCTGGCGCTTGAGGGCTCTCCCCTCCGGGTCCGGGTAGCGGTTCGCCGGGACCCGGCTGAGCGCCTCCTGGACCGCCGCCTGGACCGGTGCCGGGAGGGGATAGGGGTTCTCGTTGGCGTCCAGCTTCACCCGGTGGGGGCGGTCCTCCACCCGGTAGGCCGTGAGGCGGGCCACCTCGGGCCGTATGATCTCCTCCAGGGGCCGCGCGGTCATGCCTCCAACCGGATCCGCACCGCCTCGCCATGCCCGTGAAGCCCCTCCAGGGCGGCCAGCACCATGGCCGGGCGCCCGAGGCGCCGGAGCCCCGCCGGCGTCACGGCGATGACGCTGCTCTTCTTCTGGAAGTCCTCCACGGAGAGGGGGGAGGCGAACCGGGCCCGCCCCCCCGTCGGCAGGACGTGGCTCGGCCCCGCCACGTAGTCTCCCAGCGTCTCCGGGGCGTGGTAGCCCAGGAAGATGGCCCCGGCATTCCGGACCGTCTTTAAGTGCACCCAGGGATCCGCCACGCACAGCTCCAGGTGCTCCGGGGCCAGGGCGTTGGCCACCTCCAGGGCCTGGGCCAGGTTGCGGGTCACGCAGAGGGCCCCCCACCGCCGGAGCGAGGCGGCGGCCACCGCCCGCCGGGGGAGGGAGGCGAGCTGGGCTGCCAGGGCTCCCGCCACCGCCTCCGCGAGCGGCCGGCTGGGGGTAAGGAGCAGGGCCGAGGCGCTCTCGTCGTGCTCCGCCTGCGACAGGAGGTCCGCCGCCACGTAGGCGGCGCGCGCCGTCCCGTCCGCCACCACGACGATCTCCGTCGGACCGGCCACCATGTCGATCCCGACCTCGCCAGCCACGAGCGCCTTGGCGGCGGCGACGTAGAGGTTCCCTGGCCCGACGATCTTCTCCACCTTCGGGATCGCGGCGGTGCCGTACGCCAGCGCGGCGATGGCCTGGGCTCCGCCGACCTTGTAGACTTCGTCCACGCCCGAGAGCGCCGCGGCCAGCAGGACGGCCGGGCGGACCCGCCCGTCCGGACCGACGGGGGTCACCATGGCCACCCGGGGGACCTTCGCCACGGCGGCCGGGATGGCCATCATGAGAACCGAGGAGGGATAGGCAGCCTTCCCCCCCGGGACGTAGAGGCCCACGGAGGCAACCGGCCGGGTGAGGACCCCGACGGTGCAGTCCGGCTCGGTGGCGAGCCAGGACTCCCGGAGCCCCCGCCGCTGGAAGGCCTCGATCCTCCCTGCAGCGAACTTCAGGGCGGTCGCCGCCTCCCGGGGCACGGCCCGCCGCGCGGCGGCGAATTCCCGGGGCGTCACCCGGAGGGTCGCTGCCGTGAGGCGCGCCCTGTCCAGCCGCCGGGCGTAGAAGAGGAGGGCCCGGTCCCCCTCCCCCCGCACGGCCCGCAGGATCGGCCGGACGGCGCGCTCGGCGGCCGCCATGCTCTGCACCCGCCGCCGCTGCCAGGAGCGCAGGAAGGCCGTCGCCTCGTGTCGGCTCAGGTCCAGGAGCCGGACCGGAGGGGTGCCGGGCCTCGCCCGCCTCACCGTCCCCCCTGCTCGACCTGTGCCCTGAGGTGCCCAATGAGCGCCCGGATCCGGTGGTACCGGGTCTTGAGGGCCGCCCGGTTCACGATGAGGCGGGCGGAGGACTCGGCGATCTCCTCCACCTCCACCAGGCCGTTCTCGCGCAGCGTGTGGCCGCTCGCGACCAGGTCCACGATCCGCTCCGCCAGGCCCACCAGGGGGGCCAGCTCGATCGAGCCATAGAGTTTAATGATCTCGACCTGGATCCCGCGCTGGGTGAAGTGCCGCTCGGTGACGTTCGGATACTTGGTGGCGACGCGCAGGGAGGACCACTCCTCCGGCCGCCCGTCCCCCTTGAGGTCCGCCGGCTGGGCCACCACCAGGCGGCACGTGCCGAAGCGCAAATCCAGCGGCTCGTACAGGTCCCGGCCGTGCTCCAGGAGCTGGTCCTTCCCCACGACCCCGGCGTCGGCCGCCCCGTGCTCCACGTAGGTGGGGACGTCGGCGTCCCGCAGGGCCAGGAAGCGGTACTGGCGGCTCGCATCCTCCACGATGAGGCGCCGGGAGTCCCGGAAGGCCTCGAGCCCCCTGATCCCGATGGCCTCGAAGAGGGCCACGGCCTCGGCAAAGAGCCGGCCCTTGGGAAGGGCAATTGCGATCGGCTGCTCCATCTACTGGCGCTCCAAGTAATCCAACCCAGTCCTGACAGACCGTTCTGCCGCGGGTCCTGTCGTCGGCTGGCCCCACTCGCGGCCCGGCTCCGTCACCCGCTCAGCCCCTTCCGCACTGCGGTGCAGTGCGGAAGAAGGCCGAGGGGGTCCCACTCCGCCCGGCCGCTCGGGGGCCGCGCCCGGCGCCACCCGCGGCGCGGCTGCGATCCTAGGTGTAATTCGCTGGACCAACACTAGGCCCGCACCCTCCGGACATCGGCCCCCAAGGCCAAGAGCTTGCGCTCGATCGTCTCGTAGCCCCGGTCCAGGTGGTAGATCCGGTGGACGACCGTACTCCCCTCCGCCGCCAGGGCAGCGAGGACGAGCGACGCGCTGGCCCTGAGGTCCGTGGCCATCACCGGGGCCCCCCGGAGCCGGGGGACGCCCTGGACGAAGGCGACCCGCCCCGCGATCTTGACGTCCGCCCCCATGCGGAGGAGCTCGTTCACATGCATGAAACGATTCTCGAAGACCGTCTCGGTGATGACCGAGCGGCCGTCGGCCACGCTCATCAGGGCCATGAGCTGGGCCTGCATGTCGGTGGCGAACCCGGGGTAGGGGGCCGTCTGGACATTCACCGCCCGGGGCCGGCCCCCCATCCGGACCCGGAGGCGCCCCGGGCCCGCCGTGAGATCCGCCCCCGCCTCACGCAGTTTCCCCAGCACGGCCTCCATGTGCTCCGGGGCGCACTCGGTGAGGGTTACGTCCCCCCGGGTGATAGCCGCGGCCACGGCGAAGGTCCCGGCCTCGATCCGGTCCGCGATGATCCGGTGGGTGGCCTCGCCCAGGGTCGGCACCCCCTCCACCGTGATGGTATCGGTCCCGGCCCCCCGGATGCGCGCCCCCATGGCGGCGAGCAGGGCGGCCAGGTCCTGCACCTCCGGCTCGCAGGCGGCGTTCTCCAGGACCGTCGTCCCCTCCGCCAGGGCCGCCGCCATCAGGAGGTTTTCGGTCCCGGTGACCGTCTTCACGTCAAAGACGATCCGGGTCCCCCGGAGGCGGCGGGCCTTCGCCTCCACGTAGCCCTCGCTGAGGTCGATCTCTGCCCCCATCTGCTGCAGGCCGGCCAGGTGGAGGTTGATGGGGCGCGGGCCAATTGCGCAGCCCCCGGGGAGCGAGACCCGGGCCCGCCCGAACCGGGCGACGAGGGGGCCCAGGACGAGGACGGAGGCCCGCATCGTCCGGACGAGATCGTAGGGGGCCTCGAAGCGGGTAACGGCCCGCCCCGAGACGGCGAGGCCCCCCGCCCCGTCCTCCTCCACCGTCACCCCCATGTGGCGGAGGAGGCGGCAGATGGTCTCGATGTCCTTGAGCCGGGGGACGTTGGTCAGGCGGAGGTCCCCCTCCGTCAGGAGACCGGCGGTGATGCAGGGGAGGGCCGCGTTCTTGGCCCCGCTCACCCGGATGCTCCCCTGGAGGGGAATCCCGCCGCGGATGAGGAGTTGATCCATGGCCACTCCAGACGCGGCGTGCCTACCCGGCCGCGAGGTACCGCCGGGCGAGGCAGACCCGGTCCCGGTGGGCGAGATCGCGCACGACCGGATGGACGGCGAGGCCCGGCACCGCGGTGAACAGGGCCCGGACCGCCTCGGCCTGGCCCGGCCCCACCTCCAGGGCGAGCCAGCCTCCGGGCCGGAGGAGCCGGGGGGCACTTGCCGCCAGCTCCCGGTGGCAGGCCAACCCATCGGGGCCGCCGTCCAGGGCGAGGCGGGGCTCGAACCGGACGATCTCCGGTTCCAGGGCCCCGACCTCGGCGGTGGGGATGTAGGGGGGGTTGGCGACCAGGGCGTCCAGCGTGCCGGCCAGCCCCGCTGCAAAGAGGGGGGCGGTCCAGTCCCCCTGGAGGAAGGTGACGCGCCGCTCCACCCGGAAGCGGCGGGCGTTCTCCGCCGCGACCGCGAGCGCCTCCGGGCTCACGTCCACCGCGAAGACGCGCGCCTCCGGCCGCTCGACCGCCAGGGCGATGGCGATAGCCCCGGAGCCGGTCCCGAGGTCGGCTACGGTGAGGGGACGGGAGGCGCTGTCCGCGAGACAGGTCAGGATCGCCTCGACGAGCGTCTCGGTCTCGGGGCGGGGAATGAGCACGGGGGGGGTGACCTTCAGGGGGAGGGACCAGAACTCCCGGACCCCGGTCAGGTAGGCGAGCGGCTCCCGGGCGGCGCGCCGGCCGAGGAGGGTGGCGAAGCGCGAAGCCGCCCCGGGCGGGACCCCCTCGCGCCTCCCGTAGAGGGCGGCGCGGTCGCACCCCAGGGCTGCGGCGAGCAGGCACTCCGCGTCCAGGCGGGGCGTCTGCACCCCGGCGGCACGGAGCGTCTCGGCCGCCTCCTGGAGGAGGGTATCCACTAGGAGACCGCCTTCAGCCGCTCGGCCTGGAAGTGGGTCGTCAGGGCCTCGATGAGGGGCTCGAGCTCCCCGTCCAGGATGGCCGGGAGACTGTGCAGGGTCAGGCCGATCCGATGGTCCGTGACCCTGTTCTGGGGGAAGTTGTAGGTCCGGATCTTCTCCGCCCGCTCCCCGGTCCCCACCTGGTTGCCGCGCTCCTGGTCAATCCGGGCCCGCTGCTCCGCCTGCGCCTGCTCCAGGAGGCGGGCCCGGAGGACCTTCAGGGCCTTGGCCTTGTTCTTGTGCTGCGACTTCTCGTCCTGGCAGGTCACGACCAACCCCGTGGAGAGGTGGGTAATCCGGACGGCGGAGTCGGTGGTGTTCACGCTCTGTCCGCCCGGTCCCGTGGACCGGTACACGTCAATCCGGAGGTCCTTCGGGTCAATCTGGACCTCCACCTCCTCCGCCTCCGGAAGGACCGCCACCGTCACGGTGGAAGTGTGGATCCGCCCAGCCGCCTCCGTCTCCGGCACCCGCTGGACCCGGTGGACGCCCCCCTCGAACTTCAGGCGGCTGTAGGCCCCCTTCCCCTCGATCCCCAGGATCGCCTCCCGGAACCCGCGGGTCCCGCTCTCGTGGGAGGAGAGGATCTCCACCTTCCAGCGCTGGCGCTCGGCGTAGCGGACGTACGTGCGGAAGAGGTCGGCGGCGAAGAGGGAGGCCTCCTCCCCCCCAGCCCCGGCCCGGAGTTCCAGGATGATGTTCTTCTCGTCGTTGGGATCCCTCGGGAGGAGCAGGCGTTGCAGTTCTTCTTCCAGGGTGGCCGCCCGCCGCTCCAGTTCCTTCAATTCGCTCTCGGCCAGCGCCTGCATGTCCGGGTCGATGGTCTCCTTCAGGATCCCCCGGGTCTCGGCCGCCTCCCGCTCCAGCTTCCGGTAGGCCCGGTACCGCTCCACGAGGGGGCTGAGATCCGCGTGGGCCTTGGCCGCCTTCTGGTAGGCGGACGGGTCCTGCAAGACCGCCGGGTCCCCCATGCGGGCCGTGAGGGCCTCGTAGCGGGTCTCGATCTCCTGGAGCTTGCCGAGCCAACTGGCCATGCCTCACCTTCCGGGGGCCGGCCCCCCGGGGGGATCACTCCGCGGCGGGGGCCGCCTTCTTCCCCCCGTACTTCCGCTGGAACCGCTCCACCCGGCCCTCGGTGTCAATCAGCTTCTGCCGCCCGGTGAAGAAGGGGTGGCACTTGGAGCAGATCTCCACCCGGATCTGGGGCACGGTGGAGCGGCTGTGAAACACCTCCCCGCAGGCGCAGTTGATGGTGCAGGGACCGTACTGGGGGTGGATTTCCGCCTTCATCGAGTGCTCCTTTCCGCGTGCCGACAGACGCCCTGGCAGCCGCGAATGCATAGTATAGGGAAGCCCCAGGCCCCCCACAACAAAAAAGGCAGCCACGGGCAGGCTGCCTTCGGCGTCCGGCGGGCCGGGCGTCAGGCGTTCATGGCGTGCAGGAAGTTCTGGTTGGTCTTCGCCTCCCGGAGCTTCTCCAGCAAGAGCTCCATCGCCTCCACCACCCCCATGGTGGAGAGCACCTTCCGCAGAACCCACATCCGGTTCAGCTCCTCTGGGGTCAGGAGGAGCTCCTCCTTCCGGGTGCCGGACCGGAAGATGTCGATGGCCGGGAAGACCCGCTTGTCCACCAGGCGCCGGTCCAGGTGGAGCTCCATGTTCCCCGTCCCCTTGAACTCCTCGAAGATGACGTCGTCCATCCGGCTGCCGGTGTCAATGAGGGCGGTGGCCATGATGGTGAGGGACCCCCCCTCCTCGATGTTCCGGGCGGCGCCGAAGAAACGCTTCGGCCGCTGCAGGGCGTTGCTGTCCACGCCACCCGACAGGACCTTCCCCGAGGGGGGGACGATGGTGTTGTAGGCCCGGGCCAGCCGGGTGATGGAGTCGAGCAGGATGACCACGTCCCGCTTGTGCTCGACGAGGCGCCTGGCTTTCTCCAGGACCATCTCCGCCACCTGGACGTGGCGGGTGGCCGGCTCGTCGAAGGTGGAGGAGACCACCTCCCCCTTGACGGTCCGCTGCATCTCCGTGACCTCCTCGGGCCGCTCGTCGATGAGCAGGACAATCAGAATGCACTCCGGGTGGTTCTTGGCGATGGAGCCGGCGATCTTCTGGAGGAGGATGGTCTTCCCGGTCCGGGGCTGCGCCACGATGAGCCCCCGCTGGCCCTTCCCGAGGGGACTGACCAGGTCCATCACCCGCATGTTGATCTCGTCGGGCGTGGTTTCCAGCTTGAAGCGCCGGTTGGGGAAGAGGGGGGTCAGGTTGTCGAAGAGGATCTTCTCCTTGATCATCTCCGGGGACTCGAAGTTCACCGCCTCGACCTTCAAGAGGGCGAAGTAGCGCTCCCCCTCCTTCGGCGGCCGGACCTGCCCGGAGACCGTGTCTCCCGTCCGGAGGTCGAACCGGCGGATCTGGGAGGGGGAGACGTAGATGTCATCCGGGCCCGGGAGGTAGTTGTAGTCCGGGGAGCGGAGGAACCCGAAGCCGTCCGGGAGGATCTCCAGGACCCCCTCGGCGAAGATGACGCCGTTCTTCTCGGTCTGGGCCTCCAGGATCTTGAAGATGAGCTCCTGCTTCCGGAGGCCGCTGGCCCCCGGCACCCCGAACTGGCGGGCGAGGGCGCCCAGCTCCGAGATGGTCTTGTCCTTCAGGTCGGCGATGTTCATCAGCTCGGCCCGCGGCGCGTCGGCGCGCGGGGCGTCCTTGACGGCTTCTTCGGGTTCTGGGGTCATGCGCAGTTTTCCTCTGTGCTGCGGGGCCCCGTCAGGGGCGGGATGCGCCCACGTCCCCCGGGGCCGCGACCGGCGCCCGGGGCGGAGCAGCAATACGGTTCAGACCACGTGGGGAGGGGATCGTCGTCCACAGTTTGCAGGCGCGGGGTTCCTTGACATCGCACGCGTTTACAGCCAGGCCGTCACCAGGGCCTGCAGTCCGACGGTCGTGGCGAAGATCGCAGGGGATACTGAGGTGGCTACCTTCCGGGATGTCCGCGGCGGCGACAGGCTTGAGCAGTTCAATTATTCTCGCAGTATAGGAACGGCCTCGCACCGTGTCAAGGGGTTTTTTGCCCCGTCGCGGCCTCCCGGAGGAGGACCTCGGCCAGGCCGGCCACGTGGCGGGCCAGGCTCGCTCGGTCGCCATCGTTCACGAGGACGTGGTCGGCGCGGCGGGCCTTGACCGCGGAGGGGAGCTGGGCCCGGACCCGCCGCCAGGCCTCCTCCTCACTGAGACCGACCTTCGCCCTCAGGCGGGCCACCTGCTCTGCCTCCGGGGCCGTGATCACCACGAGCCGGTCCACGATCCCGCGGGGTCCCCCCTCCACCAGGAGGGCCGCCTCGAGGACGCAGAGCCGGGTCCGTCCCCCCCGCCTCAGGGCTTCCACGCGGCGCGCGATCTCGGCCAGGAGCGCCGGGTGGACGATCGCCTCGAGGACCCGCCGGGCCTCCGGATCGGTGAACACCCGGGCGCCGAGTTTCTCCCGGTCCAGCGTTCCGTCGGGAGCCAGGATCTCCGGGCCGAAGGTGGCCAGGATGGCGCGGTGGACCTCGGTCCCGGGCGCTTGCAATTCGTGGACCAGGGCATCCGCATCCAGGACCGCCGCCCCCCGCTCCGCAAGCATCCGGGCCACGGTACTCTTCCCGGTGGCGATGCCCCCGGTGAGGCCCACCACCAGCATGTCTCAGGCCTCCTCCCCCCCCTCCGCCTCCTCCCCCGCCACGGGCCCGCCCCCCTCGAGAAAGGGGAGGAACTTTGCGTAGAGTTCCTCCAGTTTCCCGATGTAGTACTCCACGTTCTCGTCCGGATGGGCCGGGTCCCACTCCGCCGCCAGTTTCCCGTGCTCGTGCACCTTCACCTTCCGGCCCCGCCCGGTCACGTAATACGAGATTTGATCCCCCGGCTGGTAGGGGCGCTCGGCCCGCAGGGCCAGCGCGTAGGCGGCAGCCGGGTTGCGCTTTTTCTGCCGGACCTTCTCCCGGTAGCCCTCCAGGGACTCCTGCAGGGTCTCGGTCTTCATGAACATCTCGATGTCGAACTCGTGGTTCCGGAAGGCGGCCCGGTAGCGCTCCAGGAGGGCCGGGACCTTCTCCCGCTCGCCTGTCAGGGCCAGGCGGAACATCTCCTCCATCCAGCGTCGTTGGAACAATTCCAGCCCCCGGGAACGGAGGCCGGAGCCCCGGATGATGAGGCGCCCTGCCTCATCCAGCAGGGCGTAATTTTTCATCTTGTAGGAAAACATGGCCGGGTAGCGGCCGTCGAACTCCAGCGTGATGCCCGCCGGGAGGATTCGGGTGAGCTCCTCCACCAGCGCCGCCTCGGCCTCGGCCCCCCGGACGGTGGGGGGGGGCATGAAGTAGAGGCCGTCCGTGTCCACCTCGATCACCTGGCAGCCCCGACCCTCGAGCCACGCCACCACCTGCTGGATGAGGTCCCGCCCCGCCGCCGCCACGCGCCGGGCCTGCTCGAAGTCGTTGAAGTGGCCCACCGGGAAGCCCAGGTACCCGTAGAAGGAGTTGATCAGGATCTTGAAGGTGGCCTGGAGGGCCTCCGTCCCCTGCCGCTCCCGTTCCGTGGGCGCGGCCCGGGCGGCCGCCTTGGCCTGGAGCCGGAAGGCCCGCAGGTCCGTGAGGAGCGCCGGGAAGACCCCCAGCGTGTCACTCCGGGGGAAGAGGCCATCCTTCAGCATCAGGGAGGGGTAGAGGGAGGCCACATCGCAGTGCAGGACGGAGCGCGCCACCCCGACGTACTTGACGGCCGTGTACCCTCCCGCGAAGGGCTGGGCGGGGCCGGGGGCCGGAATGGCCCGGCGCTGCCGCAGGTACTCCCGGATCAGGAGGGCGTCGATCTTGGTGGCCGTCCCCCGCAGAATGACGTTCTGATAGGAGTAGGGGACGATCTGGGCCTGGACGAAGTAGGACCGGCTGAGGAGCGCGGCTAACGCGGCCGTCTCCCGGACATCGTCCAGCGCATACCGGCAGAGCGTCTCCGGGTCGTGGTCGAAGTACCAGGAGGCCCGGTGGGCCGGGATGGTGACCCGGTCTGGGGGGGAGAGGCCGAAGTGCCGGGCCACATCCTTCAGCCCGTACCCCTCCAGCTCCCGGGCCGCCACGTCGTAGAAGTTGGCCAGCATCCAGGTGTCCACGATGTGCCGGCCGATGATCTCGTACTTGGTGTAGGTGATGGTCCGTTCCGCCACCTGGAGCCGCGAGGGGTGGCCGGCGAGCGCGCTCCCGTCCCGGCCCCACCGGAGCGGGAGGCCGTGCTGCTTCGCCCGGGCCTCCAGGTAGGGGAGGTCGAAGCGGAACAGGTTGTGGCCCTCCAGAATATCCGGGTCGCACGCCTGGATCTCCCGGGTGAGCTCCTGGAGCATGGTCGCTTCGTCCAGCTCCCGCCCCGACAGGACCCGTTCCCAGCCGGTGCTGTCGCGGAGCGCGACGGCAGTGATCCGATCCGTCTCCCGCTCGGCGTTGGGGAACTCGAAGCCGGGGGCGCAGTAGGTCTCGATATCGAGCTGGAGCCGCTTCAGCCCCTCGAAGGCCAGGCCGAGGAAGTGGGTCTGGCCCGAGAGGAGCAGGTGCTGGTGGACGGGGTCGCCGAAGAAGCGGTACGGGGCGTCCGGGGCGGCGGGCGTCTTCCCCGAGACCTTCTGGACGTGGGCCCGGAGCTTCTGGAGGTCCCCCCACCCGGGGACGCGGGCCAGGTAGCGGAAGGGGGCCTCCCCCGCGAGCGCCTCCACCTCCACGGCGCCGCCATGGCCCTTCAGCAGGTCGGTGCTGGCGAGGAGGAGGAACGGGCGGAAGGAGACGCGGCGGGTGGTCAGGCGCCCCCCCTCCCGGACGTAGCAGCAGATCTCACTCTCCCCGCTCCGCTCGAAGGCCACCAGGTGGGGCGTCGCGTCGTGGCCGAAGAGGAGGGCGTTCTCGTAGAGGCCGACCTCCCCGAGCCTCACGGCGCCGCCCCCGCCGGCAGGCCCGGGAGTTCCCCCTGGGAGATGGCCTCGAGCAGCCGGGTGAACCCTAAGGCCCGGAAGAGTTCCCCCAGGGCCGCCAGATCGGGCGGCAGGCGGCGGAAGGCCTCGGGATGGAAGGGGAGCGGCAGATCCCTCCGGATCGTGGCGAGGGTCCGGCTCAGTCGGGCCTGCCCCGCGTGCGCCGCCAGCGCCTCCCGCAGGCGCGGCCGCTTCACCCCCTCCAGGTGGGCAAGGAGGTTCTCGATGGAGCCGAACTCGGCGATGAGCTGCTTCGCCGTCTTTTCCCCCACCCCCGGGACTCCCGGGATGTTGTCCACGCTGTCCCCCATCAGGCCCATCACCTCCGGGACGGCGGCGGGGGGAACCCCGAACCGCTCCCGGACCTCCGCCTCCCCCGTCCAGCGGTCCCGCATGCTGTCGTAGAGGCGGATGTGGGGGCCAACCACCTGGCACATGTCCTTGTCCCCTGTGACCAGGACGACGTCGAAGCCGGCGTCCGCCGCCCGGAGCGCAAGGGTCCCCAGCAGATCATCCGCCTCCTGCCCCGGTTCCGACACCAGGGGCAGCCGGAACCCCGTGACCACCTGGCGGATGTCCGGGAGCTGGACGGCCAGCGCCTCGGGCATGGGGGGGCGCTGGGCTTTGTAGGCCTCGAAGGCCAGGTGCCGCTCGGTCGGCCCCTCGGTGTCGAAGACGACCCCCGCGTACTCCGGCACCTGCTCCCGCAGCAGCCTTAGGAGCATGGCGGTGAACCCGTAGATGGCGTGGGTGGGGCGGCCGCCGGGGCCGGTGAGGGGGGGGAGGGCGTAGAAGGCGCGGTAGACGTAGGAGGAGCCGTCCACCAGGAAGAGGCGGGGCCGGCCGCTCACACCGGCTCCCCCGCCTCCGCGGGAGCGCCGAGGGGGAGAGTGACGCTCACGGTGGTTCCCTGGGGCTCGGCCTGGCGAAAGGCGATGCTGCCGGCGTGGGCTCCCACGATGGCCCGAGCCACCGACAGGCCCAACCCCAGCCCCCCCGCCGCGCGGGTGAGGGTCATGTCCCCCTGGGTGAAGGGCTCGAAGAGGCGGGCCAGGCGCTCCTCGGGGATCCGGCCGTGGGTGTTCGTGATGGCCACGGTGGCCACCCCGTCCGCCGCCGTGGCCTCCAGCAGGACCCGTCCCCCGGCCAGGTTGAACTTGATGGCGTTCTCCACCAGGTTGCTGAACAGGAGCGTGAGCTTCTCGGGATCCCCCCGGAGCGACGTCGCCGGCACCTCCCGGAGGAACTCGACCCGGACCCGCTTCTCGGCGTACTCGCTCGAGAGCTGGGCCGCCACGGCGCGCAGGATCTCCCCCAGATCCACGACCTGTTCCCGAAGGGCGGCCTCGTCCCGCTCGAACTCGACGTAGGCCAGGAGGTTGGCGATGAGGCGGCCCAGGCGGCGGGCCGAGTGCCCAATGGCCTCTACGCCCTCCCGGAGGCCCGCGGAGACGGCCCCGAACTGCCCCGAGAGGAGGAGGTCCATCCAGCCGTAGATGATGGTGAGGGGCGTCCGGAACTCGTGGGTGATCGCCGAGAGGAGGTCCGACTTGATCTGGTCAATCTCGGTGAGGCGGCGGTTGATCTCGGCCAGGGCCAGGTTCTCGCGGCGGAGGCGCTGCTGCTCCAGGCCCCGGCCCACCACGTGGAAGATCTCCTCCAGCTTGAAGGGCTTCAGGATGTAGTCGTAGGCCCCCCCCTTCAGCGCGCGGATGGCCGACTCGACCGTGGCCTGGCCCGTCATGAGGATGATGACGGCCTCCGGCATCAGGACGCGGGCCTTCTCCAGGAGGGCGAGGCCGTCGAGCCCGGGCATCATGAGATCGCTGAGGAGGACGTCGAAGTTCGCCCCCTGGATGAGGGCGAGGGCCTCCTGTGCGTCGGCCGCCCCCGTCACCTCGTACCCCTCCATCCGGAAGGCCTGGCAGAGGGAGGTCCGGAGGTTTTCCTCGTCGTCCACAATAAGCAGGCGCGCCGGGTCCATATCGTTCCGCGAGACCGATGGGCGGCCCCGCAGCGGGCCCATGCTCACACAAGGCCCCCCAAAAATCAAGGCACCGGGGCTGCCTCAGCCCAGATCGCCAGCGAGAAGCAACCTCCCTCTCCTTCCCAGAGGGCGAGCCGGATGACCTCCGAAGGCAGGCCGGCCAGAAAGGTGCCGAGCGGGACCCGCGGCTGAATGGAGGGCAGGTGCGTCCGCCCCGCTTGCTCCCCCGCCTCCCTCGCGATGGCCCGCCAGCGCGTCAGGCGCCCCGGCCCGGTCGCGACGCAGCGGGCGAAGCGGAGGGGCGTGATGGCCGTTACTCCAGCTCGGTCGCCTTCTGGACGAGGAGGTCCATCCGGGGGGCCCGCAGGAGGGCCGGGGCGAGGGTGAGGCGAAGGGGGGACTCGCGCCCGGGCCGGGACGCCCGCTCGATGGCCGCCTCGACCCGGGAGGCGGTCACCCGCAGGAGGCGCGCGGTATGCTCCGTCCCCTCCTCATCGAAGAGGATAACCTCATGCCCCGGGCGGAGGCGGAGGACGCGGGCGATCTGGCGAGCGGATGGCCCCGTGAGCGTGGCCCGCCCTCCCAGGATCTGCCCAGCCGCCACGCCAAGCGATGGGGCATCCCGCCCCCTCAGGAGGACCGCGCCACGTGCAGCGTGACCCACTCGCCGGCCTGATGCCTCCCGGTGACCGCGAGGCCCGCCGCCCGCACGGCGCGCCGGACGTCAGGCTCCTGCTCCCCGAGGATGCCGGCGAGGGCCGCCCGGCCGCCGGGGGCGAGGTGGGCGGCCAGGGCCGGCAGGAGGGCCAGGTGCGCCGCAGCCGTCAGGTTGGCCAGGATCACGGCAAAGGTGGCGCGCGGCCTCAGCGCGTCGAGGGAGCCGCAGCAGACCCGGACGGCGGCCGCGAGATCGTTTCGCCTGGAGTTGGCTGCGGCGGCGGCGCAGGCTCCGGGGTCGGTGTCCAGGGCGAGGACCGGCAGGGCCCCCAGCCTCCCCGCGGCAATCGCGAGGAGCCCCGAACCGGTCCCCAGGTCGAGGACCGGAAGGCCGGGCCTGACCCAGGCAGCGAGCGCCCGGAGACAGGAGGCCGTGGTCGGGTGCTGCCCGGTGCCGAAGGCCATTCCGGGGTCCAGCCGGATCAGCACCTCTCCCGGCGCCAGCGTGACCTTGCGCCAGGAGGGGGCCACCACTAACCGGCCGAACCGGAGGGGCCGGTGGAAGGTCCGCCACCGCGTGGCCCAGCCCGGGTCGGTCCGCCGGGCCAGGCGCATCCCGAAGGGCCCCGGGACGTCACTCGCCTCTCCCAGGGCCGTGAGATACGCGCGGAGTTGTCTCCCGAACGTCCGGGGCGGATCCTGCAGGTGGGCCGTGAGGCGGATTCCCTTCCCGGCCTTCTCCTCGATGAGCCCTGGGGCCCCCCACTCCAGGAGGGCGCTCCCGGCGGCCTCGGCCCAGGGCTCCGGCAGGGTGAGGGTGACTTCGAGCCAGGAAGAAGGGGTGGGGGTCACAGGGGGGAGGTCACTTCCCCAGGAGGGCGCGGACCTTCTCCAGGAACCGCTTGCTCAGGGGGGTGCCGTCGCCGTTCTCCAGCGTGGCGAACTCCTCCAGGAGCTGCCGTTGGCGGGCAGTGAGGCGGGTGGGGACCTCGACCAGGATCCGGACCCGGAGGTCCCCCACCCCATAGCCGCGCAGGTTCGGCATCCCCTGGCCCCGGAGGCGGAACTCGGCCCCGGACTGGGTCCCGGGGGGGACCTTGAGCTTAGTGGACCCGTTGAGGGTGGGGATCTTCAGCTCGGCGCCGAGGGCGGCCTGGGTGAAGGAGATGGGGACCTCGCAGAGGAGGTCATCCCCGTCCCGGATGAAGAGGGGATGCTCTGCCACCTGGATGACCAGGTACAGGTCGCCGCGGCCCCCGCCCCGGATCCCGGCCTCCCCCTCCCCGCTGACCCGCAGGCGGGTGCCGGTCTCGACGCCGGCCGGGATCTTCATGGAGAGGCTCCGCTCCACCTTCACCCGCCCCTGCCCGCGGCAGCTGCGGCACGGGTCCTCCAGGACGGTCCCCTCGCCGCGGCACTGCTGGCACGGTTGGCTGACGCTCAGGAAGCCCCGGGAGAACCGGATCTGGCCCGTCCCCCGGCAGGCCCCGCAAGTCTTCGGCCGGGTCCCGAGCTTCGCCCCGGTCCCGCCGCAGGCGGCGCAGGCATCCAAGCGGGGGATGCGCACTTCCTTCTCGACGCCGCGCGCCGCCTCCTCCAGGCTGATGGTGAGGTTGTACCGGAGGTCGGCCCCGCGCTGCCCGGCGCCCCGGCGGCGCCCGGCTGCTCCGAAGAACCCCTCGAAGATGTCGTCGAAGAGACCGCCGAATCCGACATCGCCGAAGTCCGCGGACCCCTCTGCGGCCCGGCCGACCCCGGCGTGGCCGAGGCGGTCGTACGCCGCCCGCTTGTCGGGCTGGCTCAGGATGTCGTAGGCCTCCGAGAGCTCCTTGAAGCGCTCCTCGGCCTCCTTGTCACCGGGGTTCTTGTCGGGGTGGTACTGGTGGGCGAGCTTCCGGTAGACCTTCTTCACCTGCTCCGGGGTGGCGTCCCGGTCAACCCCCAGGATCTCGTAGTAGTCCCGCTTGCTCACGGGTTCCGGTCCTCGGGGCCGGAGCCTGCTCTGGCCGCGGCCCTGGACACCTTCACCATGGCGGGGCGCAGGACCTTCGTGTGGAGCCAGTAGCCCCGCTGGACCTCCTCCACCACCGTCTGGTCCGCTCCCTCGGGGGACTCCACGGCCGCCACGGCCTGGTGGACGTTCGGATCGAAGGGCTGGCCGACGCTGCCAATGGGCTTGACCCCGGCCCGCTCCAGCA
>Ga0184639_10000228_pt1 | contig 20339 bp, 23 predicted proteins | sample PLM31_170_b2_FD_133155 | JGI IMG/M metagenome (GOLD analysis project Ga0184639, IMG submission 133155) | Groundwater sediment microbial communities from an aquifer in East River, Colorado, USA - PLM3-1_170_b2 | ecosystem: Environmental > Terrestrial > Soil > Riparian zone | place: USA: East...
GAGCACGTCCTCGGCGCCGGCGTCGATCGCCGCCTCCATCACCTGGTCCTCGCTCGTCCCCGGGGCGAGCACGAACTGGCCGCAGTGCTTGAAGAGGAACGCCACCGAGCCGTCGGTGCCGAGGTTCCCGCCGTGCTTCGCGAACGCGTGCCGCACCTCGCCGACCGTGCGCGTGCGGTTGTCGGTGAGGCAATCGACCATCACCGCCGCGCCGGCGGTGCCGTAACCTTCATAGCGGAGCTCCTCGTACGCCACGCCCTCGAGCTCGCCGGTGCCGCGCTTGATCGCGCGCTCGAGGTTGTCTTTCGGGACGTTCGCCTCCTGCGCCTTGGCGAGCGCCAGGCGCAGCCGCGGGTTCATGGCCGGGTCGCCGCCGCCGAGCTTGGCGGCGACGGTGACTTCCTTGATGACCTTGGTGAAGACCTTGCCGCGCTTCGCGTCGGCGCGGTCCTTCCGGTGACGGATGTTGGCCCATCTGGAGTGTCCGGCCATGGCGGTGTCGTGCGGGGGCTCGGCGGTGCTCGGGACGCCTATAATTTTAGCCCGCCGCCGATCCCACTCCAAAATCAAGCGCCAGGAGCCCGCAATGCCCGAACCGCTGCTCGTCGCCAAAGCAGGCCCGCAGGACCTCTGCCTTCTTCCCGCGCTCGCCAACCGGCACGGCCTGATCACCGGCGCGACCGGCACCGGGAAGACGGTCACCATGCAGGTGCTCGCCGAGAGCTTCGCGCGCATCGGCGTCCCGACGTTCATGGCCGACGTGAAGGGCGATTTCTCGGGGATCGCCGCGCCGGGCGCCGCCTCGCCGAAGATGAAGGAGCGGCTGACGATGCTGAAGCTCGACGAGCCGAAATGGGCGGGCTGCCCGGTCACCTTCTGGGATATCTACGGCGAGCAGGGGCATCCGATCCGCGCGACGGTCTCCGACATGGGGCCGCTCCTGCTCGGGCGGCTGCTCGGCCTGAACGACACGCAGGGCGGCGTGCTGACGGCGGTCTTCAAGATCGCGGACGACAACCGGCTGTTGCTGCTCGACCTGAAGGACCTGCGGGCGATGCTGCAGTTCGTCGGCGACAACGCCGCCAGGTTCAGGACCGAGTACGGCAACATCTCGGCCGCTTCGGTGGGCGCGATCCAGCGCGGGCTCCTCGAGCTCGAGCACCAGGGCGCGGAGGCGTTCTTCGGCGAGCCGATGCTCGACATCGACGATCTGATGCAGACCGACTCGCGGGGCCGCGGGATGGTGAACCTCATCGCCGCCGACAGGCTGATGCGCTCGCCGAAGCTCTACTCGACGTTCCTGCTGTGGCTGCTCGCGGAGCTCTTCGAGAACCTGCCCGAGGTCGGCGATCCGGACAAGCCGAAGATCGTGTTCTTCTTCGACGAGGCCCATCTGCTGTTCACCGACGCGCCCAAGGCGCTGCTCGAGAAGATCGAGCAGGTCGTGCGGCTCATCCGCTCGAAGGGCGTGGGCGTCTACTTCGTGACGCAGAACCCGCTCGACGTCCCGGAGTCGGTGCTCGGGCAGCTCGGCAACCGCGTGCAGCATGCACTGCGAGCGTTCACGCCCAAGGACCAGCGCGCGGTGAAGACCGCGGCCGAGACGCTGCGGCCCAACCCGAAGTTCAAGGCCGAGCAAGTGATCACCGAGCTCGGCGTCGGCGAGGCGCTCGTCTCGTTCCTCGACGAGAAGGGGCGCCCGAACGTCGTGGAGCGCGCCTACATCATGCCGCCCGCGTCCAAGATCGGGCCGATCACCGCCGAGGAGCGCAGGAAGATCATCGCGGCGTCGGCCGTCGCCGATCATTACGCGAAGACGGTCGATCGCGAGTCGGCGTACGAGAAGCTCAAGGATCGCACCGAGGAACGACAGGCCGAGGCGCCGGCCACGGGGTCGCGCACGGGTAAGGGCGCACCTGCCGGCGCGCCGCAGGACGCCGGCGGGGGTCTCAGCGACATCCTCTTCGGCTCGACCGGGCCGCGCGGCGGCAAGCGCGAAGGCGTGCTCGAGTCCGCGGCGAAGAGCGCCGCCCGCTCGATCGGATCGCAGGTCGGGCGCGAGATCATCCGCGGCGTGCTGGGCTCGATCCTCGGCGGCAAGCGGCGCTAGCGGTGCCGCCTCACGCAGAAGAGCTAGTCACAGCAGACCCGGAGAGAACCCCGCGCGGGAAAGCTAGAATCCGCCGTGCTCGTACGTTCCTGAAGGGGGTTCGCGATGGATCTGGGGATCAAGGGAAAGTCGGCGATCGTCTGTGCCGCGAGCAAGGGCCTCGGGCGCGCGTGCGCGTGGTCGCTCGCGCGCGAAGGCGTGAGCCTGACGATCTGCGCCCGCGGCGAGGAGGCGCTGCAGCGGACGGCGGACGAGATCCGCAAGCAGTTCGGCGTGCCGGTGAACGCCGTCGTCGCCGACGTCACGACGGCCGAAGGCCGCGCCAAGGTGCTCGCCGCGTGCCCCCAGCCGGACATCCTCGTCAACAACGCCGGCGGCCCGCCGCCGGGCGACTTCCGCGAGTGGACGCGGGAGGACTGGATCAAGGCGATCGACGCCAACATGCTGACGCCGATCGAACTCATCAAGGCGACCGTCGATCACATGATCGCGCGCAGGTTCGGCCGCATCGTGAACATCACGTCGAGCGCGGTGAAGGCGCCGCTCGCGCCGCTCGGCCTGTCGAACGGCGCGCGGACCGGGCTGACCGGGTTCGTCGCGGGCATCGCGCGCCAGACGGCGAAGCACAATGTGACGATCAACAACCTGCTGCCGGGTGCCTTCGACACCGACCGCCTGCGGTCGACGATGGCGGCGTTCGCCAAGGACAAGAGTCTCTCCCTCGAGGAAGCAAAGGCCGATCGCGCAAGGAGCATCCCCGCCGGGCGCCTCGGCGATCCGGCCGAGTTCGGCGAGGCGTGCGCGTTCCTGTGCGGTGCTCAGGCGGGGTACATCACCGGACAGAACCTGCTGATCGACGGCGGCGCCTATCCGGGGACGTTCTAAGCGCATGCGCCGCGCCGCGATCGATCCCTCCGCGCCCGAGGCGGGAGCGTTCGCCCGCGCGTTCCGTCTGACCGACGTCCCGGGCGATTTCTTCGACGATCCGTACCCGTACTACGCGGCGCTCCGCGCGCACGACCCCGTGCACGAGCTGGGCCGCGGATCGGTTTTCCTCACGCGCTACGAGGACGTCGCAGCCGTCTACCGCGACCCGCGCGCGAGCTCGGACAAGAAGCAGGAGTTCAAGCCGAAGTACGGAGACACCCCGCTCTACGAGCATCACACCACCAGCCTCGTCTTCAACGACCCGCCGCTGCACACGCGCGTGCGCCGGCTGATGATGGGCGCGGTGAACCAGCGCGCGATCGCGCGGATGGAGCCGGACGTCGTCGCGCTCGTCGACCGCCTCCTCGACCGGATGGCAGGCGGGCGCGAGGTGGACCTCATCGCCGACTTCGCCGCCGAGATCCCGGTGGAGGTGATCGGCAATCTGCTCGACGTGCCGCGCGCCGAGCGCGGACCGCTGCGCGGATGGTCGCTCGCAATCCTGTCGGCGCTCGAGCCGGCGCCGGGCGCGGCGCTGCTGGAGCGCGGCAACCGCGCGGTGCGTGAGTTCCTCGACTACCTCAGGACCCTCGTCGCGCGGCGCCGGCAGGCGCCGGGCGATCCTGAAGCCGACGTGCTCACGCGGCTGATCCAGGGCGAAGCCGACGGCGAGCGGCTCACCGACACCGAGCTTCTCCACAACTGCATCTTCCTGCTGAATGCCGGGCACGAGACGACCACGAACCTCATCGGCAACGGCGTGGACGCGCTGCTCAGGCATCGCGGCGAGCTCGAGCGCCTCGTCCGGGAGCCGGCGCTGATCGCCACCGCCGTCGAGGAGCTGCTGCGCTTCGAGAGCCCGCTGCAGCTGAACAACCGCGTCACCACCGCCGAGATGGGAATTGGCGGCCGCAGCTTCCCGGCGGGGACCTTCATCACGCTCGGCGTCGGCGCCGCCAACCGCGACCCCGCACAGTTTCCCGATCCCGATCGCCTCGACGTCGGCCGCAAGCCCAACCGCCACGTCGCCTTCGGGCACGGCGACCACGCGTGCGCCGGGATGAACGTCGCGCGGCTGGAAGCGCGGATCGCCATCGGTCGACTGCTCGCCCGGTTCCCGGGCATCGCCCCTGCAGGCGCGCCGGAGCGGGACCGCCGCGTGCGCTTCCGCGGCTTCAAACGCCTGCCTGTAATGCTCGACTAGGCCGGGCGCGTACGCGCCCAGAGACGGAGAGACACAATGGCTGACCGCTACACGAATTACGAGCGCCTGGCGCTCAAGCGCCATCCCGACGGGATCCTCGAGATCGTGATGGGCGCGCCGGGCAGGCTTTCGACCGCCGACCACGTCCTGCACCGGGAGCTCGCCGAAATCTGGCGCGACGTCGATGCCGACCCCGAGACGCGCGTCGCGATCCTGCGCGGCGAGGGGAAAGGATTTTCGGCCGGCGGCGACCTCAAGCTGATCGAGGACATGGTGGCGGACTTCGACGTCCGCGCCCGCGTGTGGCGTGAAGCGCGCGACCTCGTCTACAACGTCATCAACTGCTCCAAGCCGGTCGTCTCGGCGATGCACGGCCCGGCGGTCGGCGCCGGGCTCGTCGCCGGCCTGCTCGCCGACATCTCGATCGCGGCCAAGACCGCGCGCATCATCGACGGCCACACGCGCCTCGGCGTCGCGGCGGGCGACCACGCGGCGATCGTCTGGCCGCTGCTGTGCGGCATGGCGAAGGCGAAGTACTACCTGCTGCTCTGCGAGACGATGTCGGGCGAGGAAGCCGAGCGCATCGGCCTCGTGTCGCTCGCCGTCGACGAGGGCGAGCTCGTGCCCAAGGCGTTCGAGGTGGCCAAGAAGCTCGCGACCGGCGCGCAGTCGGCGATCCGCTGGACGAAGTACAGCCTCAACAACTGGCTGCGGATGGCGGGGCCGACGTTCGATGCCTCGCTCGCGCTCGAGTTCCTCGGCTTCACCGGGCCCGAGGTGCGCGAAGGGATGGCGAGCCTGCGCGAGAAGCGGGCGCCGCAGTTCAAGAACAATCCGCCGATCTGAGGGCGGAAACCGCGCTGCCGGCTCAGCGCACGAACTGATCGACGTACCGCTCGCCCAGGCCGATCTCGATGTAGTGCTTGCGGCACATGTCGATCTTCGAGAACACGTCCTCGTAGCCGGTCTGCCGGCCCGCGTCGTCCAGGTAGATCATCGCGCCGGCGATGCTGAAGAACGTGATCATCTCCGGGCAGTCCTCGGGCACGACCAGCGTGTGGATCTCGCCCGGCGGCTCGAAGACGAAGCTGCCCTCGGTCGCGACCCAGTCGTGCTCGAGGTAGCGCCACTTCCCCTTGATCACGTAGCCGACGACGATCATCGGGTGGCGGTGGCGGTTCAGGACGCCGCTCTTTCGCACCCGCAGCAGGTTGCACCAGCCGCCCGTGACGGTGTTCAGCAGCAGCGGGCGGAACCAGACGTCCTTCGCCTGCGGAACCCACACGCGCTCATCGCTCGGGATCGCCTCGACCGCGATCTCGGGCCGGATGCCGGTGGACGGCAGCACGAGTGGTCCGCTCATGACGTTGCCCCTTCCCTCACCGGTCGATGCTCGAGATCAGGATCTGCGCGCCGGCGATGTTGGTCACGAACGGCACGTTGTGCACCTCGCAGACGCGCAGCAGCGCCGCGATGTCGGGCTCGTGGGGCTGCGCAGCGAGCGGGTCGCGAAGGAAGATCACCATCTCGACCTCGCCCGCGGCGACCCGCGCGCCGATCTGCAGGTCACCGCCCTGCGGCCCGGACAGCACCGTCTCGACGCGGAGGCTGGTGCTGTCGCGAATCAGCTGCCCGGTCGTCGCCGTCGCGACCAGGCGATGCTTGGCGAGCGCCGCCTCGAAGCGGCGGATGAACGAGAGCATGTCCTGCTTCTTGGCGTCATGGGCGATCAGCGCGATGGTCGTCATGCGCCACCCAGGAGCTTCCGCACCGCCTCGGGACGCGGCAGCGGCGCGACCGCGCCGAAGCCGGTCGTCGCGAGCGCCGCAGCGGCATTCGCGTAGCGCGCCGCGTCGAAGAACGAGTCGCCCGCGGCGAGCCGGGCGAGCGTAGCGCCGCAGAAGCAGTCGCCCGCCCCCGTCGCATCGACCGCCTTGAGCTTGACGCCGGCGATCCGCTCGCGCCGCGCGCCGTCGCTCACGATCACGCCCTCGGGACCGAGCTTGAGGTACACGGTCCTGGCGCCGAGCCGGTGCGCCCAGTCGACGACGGCGTCCGGCTGCTCCAGGCCGCTCAGCGCGCGGGCCTCCTCGATGCTCGGGAAGAAGTGGTCGGCCATCGCCGCCGCCGCGCCGATCATGGCGCGGGCGCGCGCGAGCGGCCAGAGCTTGAGGCGCAGGTTGGAGTCGAGCGAGATCTTCGCGCCCGCCCCCCGCGCCGCTTCGAACGCGGCAAGCACGGTGTCGCAAGCGGACGCCGAGATCGACATGCTTATGCCCGACGCGTGGACGAACCGCGCCCCGCGGGCGAGGTCCGCCGGGAGATCCTCGGGGCGCATCCGGCTCGCCGCGGATCCGGCGCGCAGATAGCTGAAGACGTGGCCCTGCGGGCCGTGCGTGACGAAGTACACCGCGGTGTGCGCCTGCGGGTCGATCCCGACGCCGCGCGTGTCGACGCCTTCCGCCTTCCACAGCGCGAGGAACATGCGGCCGAACTCGTCGTCGCCGACCCGCGTGACGTACGCGGTGCGCGCGCCGGCCCGCGCGGCGGCGATGATCATGTTCGACGAGTCCCCGCCGAAGCCCTGCAGATAGCTCGGCTCGCCGGCCCTCGTCTGGTTGAACTCGGCCATCGGCTCGCCGATGGCCACGATGTCGCACGCGCTCACGCGGCCGCGATCCCGTCTTCGCGCGCGAGAAACCGGCGCGCGTGCGCGATGACGCGCGCCGAGTCGCGCGAAGCGAGCGCCTGTTGGTCGACGATGTTGTTGCCGACGCCGACGAGGCTCGCGCCGGCGGCGAAGTACGCTTCGAGATTCGGCAAGCCGACGCCGCCCGTCGGGCAGAGCAGGAGGTCGGGAAAGACCGCATGCACGGCGCGTACGTGCTCGGGCCCGCCGGTCGAGGCGGGGAACACCTTGACGATGTCCGCGCCCTCGCGGTGTGCGGCGAGGATCTCGCCCGGCGTGAGGCCGCCGATCAGCGCTGCCCGCCCCGCCTCGTGCGCGAGCCGCGCCATCCCCGGCACGATGCAGGGCGATACCAGGAACCGCGCACCGGCGTCGATGCACGCGCGGGCGGCGTCGAGGTCGAGGACGGTCCCGGCGCCCACGACGAACGACGCACCGAACCGATGGCTGAGGCGGTCGATGAGCGGGACGGCGCCCGGCACGGTCAGCGTGATCTCGACGACGCGAAAGCCGGCGTCGGCGAGGCAATCCACGGCGCGCTCGGTGTCGGGGCTCGACGCGAGCCGCAGCACCGGGACGACGCGCTGCGCGACGAGCCGGTCGCTGATGTCAGCGGGGGTCATTGCGATCTCGGGCCGAGACGACGCGGGGCCCGGCGATTGTTGCACAAATCCCCCGCTCTGCTGACGCGTCGCTCTTCGGACGTTCGGGCCGCCGCACCCGGGAGTAAGATTGGCGGGTTCGCGGCGCCCGCCGCAATGCCCTGGAGAGTCCCATGAACGCGCCGAACGCTCCGCTCGCCTCGTTGACGCTCAAGGATCCGAAGCTCTTCCGCCAGCAGTGCTATGTCGATGGGCAATGGCTTGACGCCGACGGCGAGAAGACGATCGCAGTGACCAACCCCGCCACCGGGGAAGTCCTCGGCTCGGTGCCCAACATGGGCGCCGTGGAGACGCGCCGTGCGATCGAGGCCGCGAACGCCGCCTGGCCAGGATGGCGCGCAAAGACCGCCAAGGAACGCTCCGCGTGCCTCCGCAAGTGGGCCGACCTGATGATGGCGAACCAGGAGGACCTCGCGATCATCATGACCGCCGAGCAGGGGAAACCGCTCACCGAGTCGCGCGGCGAGATCGTCTACGCGGCCTCGTTCATCGAGTGGTTCGCCGAGGAGGCGCGGCGGGTGTACGGCGACACCATCCCGGGCCACCAGCCCGACAAGCGGATCGTCGTGATCAAGCAGCCGGTGGGCGTGTGCGCGGCGATCACGCCGTGGAACTTCCCGGCGGCGATGATCACGCGCAAAGTCGGGCCGGCGCTCGCAGTCGGCTGCACGATGGTCTCCAAGCCGGCGTCCGCGACGCCGTTCTCGGCGCTCGCGCTCGCCGAGCTCGCCGAGCGCGCCGGCGTGCCGAAAGGCGTGTTCAGCGTGGTGACCGGCGCCTCGACCGCGATCGGCGGCGAGATGACGTCGAACCCCCTGGTGCGCAAGGTCACGTTCACCGGCTCGACCGAGACCGGCAAGCTGCTGATCGCGCAGGCGTCCAAGACGGTGAAGAAGGTCTCGATGGAGCTCGGCGGCAACGCGCCCTTCATCGTGTTCGACGACGCGGATCTGGACGCAGCGGCGGACGGTGCGATTGCGTCCAAGTACCGCAACGCGGGGCAGACGTGCGTCTGCGCGAACCGGATCCTCGTCCAGGACAAGGTCTACGACGCGTTCGCCGGCAGGCTCGCCGAGCGGGTGGCGAAGTTCAAGGTTGGCAACGGCATGGAGCCGGGGGTGATCATCGGGCCGCTGATCGACGAGGCGGCGGTGAAGAAGGTCGAGGAGCACGTCTCGGACGCGGTCGCGAAGGGCGCCAAGGTGACGATGGGTGGCAGGCGCCACGCGCTCGGCGGCTTGTTCTTCGAGCCGACGATCCTCACCGACGTGAACCCCACCATGAAGGTCACCAGAGAGGAGACCTTCGGTCCGGTCGCGCCGCTCTTCCGCTTCAAGACCGAGGAGGAGGCGATCCGGATGGCGAACGACACCGAGTTCGGGCTCGCCGCCTACTTCTATGCCCGCGACCTCGGCCGGGTCTGGCGCGTCGCCGAGGGCCTCGAGTCCGGGATCGTCGGGATCAACACCGGCCTGATCTCGACTCCCGAGGCGCCGTTCGGCGGCGTGAAGGAGTCCGGCCTCGGCCGCGAGGGCTCGAAGTACGGCATCGACGAGTTCCTCGAGATCAAGTACCTCTGCATGAGCGTCTGACCCGGCCGGCCGGGCCGGGAACTTAATCCGTTGGGCCGAGTCAACCGACCGCATCGGTACGCGTTAGAGCCGATACCGCGCGGGCAAGGTCCCACGCTAGCATTGGAAACTGAAGGACGGATCAACAGTATGGATGGTGCGATGCAAACGCTGCGGCACAAGAGCGCGTTGCGGCTCGCGAATCGCGAGCGGCGCGCGTGCGGGCCGGCATCCGCACAGCGGCCAGCCGAGCGACCCGACTCGGTCGGCGCGCTCGGGACGGCTCGCGCCTTCGTCGCGCGGGGTTATGCCGATGCGATCGAGTCGCTCCGTTCGGCGATCCGGGAAAGGCTGAGGATGTAGCACCGCTACGCCTCGAGCCGAAAGCCCGGATGCGCCGCAAGGCCTCCGGGCTTTTTGCTTTGTGGTCGTGCCCCGCTGGCGGAATCGGCATACGCGCCCGCCTCAGAAGCGGGTTGGTCCGGCTTCAAATCCCGGGTGGGGCACTAGTTCGCTCGCGCGAGCCGCGGTTGCTCGCGCACCGCTCCGGCATGGCGACCGGGAAGGCGGAACGTTCTTTGACAACTCGGATGTGGCAAGCGCCTTCCGCCGCCGCTCGCGTTCGCGTCGCGTTGTGAGTCGGCGATCCTCCACCGCGGGGTCCTTGCGGCGGCGGAAGGCGTGTGGGTTTTCGTGCGGGCGTAGCTCAAGCGAGGCAGAGCGCGACGGCGCCACCGTCGAGGATGCGAGTTCGACCCTCGCCGGCCGCACCATCGAACTGCTCGACTTCGGGTGAGGTCCCCGGGCTTTCAACCCGGCGAGGCGGGTTCGAGTCCCGCGCAGTTCACCAACACCGGGGACGTAGCTCAATCGCGAGAGCAGCCGCCTTGCAAGCGGCAGGCTGTGGGTTGAACTCCCATCGTCTCCACCAGTTCAAGGAAGGTAAACCCGGAAGGTCCGGGCGCGGTCTCGAAAACCGATGGAGCCGCGAGGCTTGGCGTTCGACTCGACCTGCCTTCCGCCAAGACACGTCTCGCTGTAGCGCAGCCTGGAAGCGCGCCTGCTCCGGAAGCAGGGGGTCGGAGGTTCAAATCCTCCCGGCGAGACCAACGCTTTGCTGTCGCAAGAATACAAACGCGGTAGAGCTTTGGGCGCGGGCTGGTAGCCCGCGCCGCGAAGGCAAGCATTCGCCGCCCCCGTAGCTCAGCGGACCAGAGCATCGCGCTACGAACGCGAGGGCCGGAGGTTCGAATCCTTCCGGGGGTGCCAGTTTCAGCGACGCTGTAACTCAGCGGCCAGAGTGCCTGCCTGTCGAGCAGGAAGCCGCGGGTTCGATTCCCGCCAGCGTCGCCAGTCTCTCCACGGCGCGTAACTCAACAGGCAGAGTAGCGGACTCTTAATCCGAAGGCTGCAGGTTCAATTCCTGCCGCGCCGACCACGCTCGGTTAGCTCAGCGGAAGAGCGCCGGTCCTACAAACCGGAGGCCGATGGCTCGAACCCATCACCGAGTACCAGTCAACCACATGCCCCGCGTAGCTCAGAGGGAAGAGCGCCTGTCTAGTAAACAGGAGGCCGCCCGTTCGAATCGAGGCCGGGGGCTCCACGCTTCTCTAGCTGGTCTGGTGACAGCGCCGGGTTGAAGCCCCGGAGAGCTCCGGTCGGAACGGAGGGGAAGCACCAACAAGCGGGGCGTAGTTCAGCCAGCAGAACGCTCGCCTCTGAAGCGAGAGGTCCCTGGTGCGAATCCAGGCGCCCCTGCCAGTTCTCTGCCATGTAGCTCAGCATCGAGAGCAGCCGCCCGATAAGCGGCAGGTCGCTGGTGAGAATCCAGCCGTGGCAACCACGCGGGCCGGTAGCTCAACCGGCAGAGCACCGGTCTCCAAAACCGGAGGGCGGGGGTTCGAAGCCCTCCCGGCCCGCCATTGGTCCAGATGTCCAGTAGCTCAATCGGTGGAGCAGCGCGCTGTTAACGCGACGGCTGCAGGTTCGATGCCTGCCTGGACAGCCAACCTTCGATGGTGGTCGTAGCTCAATGGCAGAGCGCCAGGCTGTGAACCTGGAAGATGCCGGCTCGAGTCCGGCCGATCACCCCAACTCCGGGCGGCCTTTGGAGGTCACGGCGTTGCCTTGCGGGCCGGCTGACCTGGCGCGCCGGCTTTCCCTGGCGCCTTGCCGCCGAGCTGTCGCCGCAGCTCTTCCAGCTGCCGATCCTGCCCTTCGATGAGTTGCCGCAGCCCGGTGAGCGTCTTTTCCAGCTCGGCCGCCCGGTCCCGCGACTCGGCGAGGGCCCGATCGAGGGCGGTGGCGTCGTCGCCGCCGGGGCCCGCCGGCGCCGCGGCGCCCGGACGGCTGCGGGGCTCGGGCTGAGCGCTTTGCGCGGCGATGAGCTGCCGCGCCTCATCCGCGGTGACCGCCGCCGCGGCATCGCGGTCCGGGATCCTGAGCGTGCGCCCGCCCTTGAGGCGGTTCATGCTCCCGCCGACGAACGCGTCCTCGTTGGCACGATAGATCGCCACCATCATCTGCGCGTTCGAGACGCCATCCGGCCGCGTCGCCTGGGCGATCTTCAGGAGGGAGTCCCCGGGCTGCACGGCGTAGGTCCCCCCTGCCCCGGCTGCAACGGGGGCCGCGCGCGCGGCGCCTGCGTCGGGGCTGTCCGGGGCAGCAGGCCTCGCCGCAGCCAGCTCGGCCGGGCGGGCGGGCTTGGCCGCCGGGGCGGACTTGGCCACTGAAGCGGGCTCCGGCGGCGGCGGGGCGGGCTTGGCCGCCGCCGGGGGCTCGCCCGCCGTCGAAGGCGCGCGCCATGGTTCGATCGGCGGTGGCGCCGACGCGACCGGCGGCGGGGCCCTGCGATCGACGGAATCGAGCAGGAAGCTGTATTGGCGGATGACGCCTCCGCCCGTCCAGGACAGCTCGACGAGGAGATTCACGAGCGGCTTGTCGAGCGGCTCCGTCGAGCTGACTTTGACCACCTCGCGGCCGTCCGCCTTGCGCTCGATGGCCACTCGCACCGCCTCCGGCCGGGGGATCGGCGCGACGTGCGCCCGGTCGTAGACCTCGGCCGGGGCGAGCTTCGCCGCGAGCGAGTCCCGCTCGCCGGCGAGGACCGAGACGACCTCGATCTCGGCGTTCAGCGGCTCGCCGACCATCGAGAACAGCGCGAGCCGCCCGAGACCTGCCGCCGATGCGGCGAGCGGAGCGAGCAGAAGCGCAACGAGGGCGACGCTCAACCGATGGGGCACGGGTGGCTCCCGGTGATTTTGGCCACCGCGATTATTTCAAGAATTGAGGCCGGTGCGAACCCAGGCGGAGGCTCCGGGCCGGTTTTTTTCTTCGGCGCCCGCTAGCGCCCGCGCGCGAGGGTCCCCGCGCCCGGACGGGTGTTGCCGCGTCCGCGGCGCCTTTAGGAGGGGCGGAACACACTCCTGCCTTCCCCCGTCAGTCCAGGTTTCGCGAGACGCGGAATCCAGCGATCTGGGGGCGGACGGACGGCGCGAAGCCATTGCGGTTGGCCACGCGCTGATACCTCGGATCGTCGAACCAGGAGCCGCCGCGCGCCACGCGCAGCCTGCAGTCGCCCGCGCGGACCGGGCCCGCGTCAGCGGGCGCCGTTACGTAGCTCTCCGAATAGCAGTCCTCGACCCACTCCAGGAGGTTTCCGGTCATGTCGTGCAGGCCGAACGCATTGGCCGCGAAGCTTCCCGCCGGGGCGAGGTAGGCGTGCCCGTCGCGGCAGCGAACGAGCCGCCCCGCGCCAAAGCCCAGGCCGGGAAACTCCTCGCGCAGGGCGGCGTCGCCCATGTTCGCCCGGTCGCACCCCGCCTCGGCCGTGTCGCCCCACGAGTGCGCCGTGCGGCTTCCGGCGCGCGCGGCGTACTCCCACTCAGCTTCGGTGAGGAGGCGATAGGACTTGCCCGTCTTGCCCGCGAGCCAGGTCACGTACTCCCGCGCATCGTCCCAGCTGACGCCCATCACCGGGATGCGCCCGCGCCCCACGGTCCGACGGATGTCCACCTCGGCACCCTGAAACCAGTCGGTTACACCCGAAACGCGGATCCACGTGAACCGAATCTCGTCCTGCGGCAGGTAGCTGCAGCCGCCGTCGGCCACGCAGGCATCCCATTCGCCGAAGGTCACCTCGAACTTGCCGACCGCGAACGATGCGGGCATCGTCACGCGGCGCTGCGGCCCCTCGTCGGCATCCCGCCCCGGTTCCTCGCTCGGGGATCCCATCGTGAACGCTCCCGCCGGCACGACCACCATCACCGGGCAGCGGTCGCAGTCGCGGAGCTCGTCGCCCAGCGGCAAGCGGAACGATGCGTCCGGCGCCTGGGCAAACGCGACCGTCATGAGGGCGCACAGCCCGGCCCCCACCAGGGAAAGTCGAACACAAGCTGCCGTGCCATCGGATGACGAGCGGGATGCCGTCTCGCGGCGCACGGTCACGCCGGCGAGCCGCCGGCGAGGAGCTCGGGCCGCACCATCCACGCCAGCACCCAGCGGCCCGCCGCGTCGCGTTCCAGGCAGGCGACGCTGCCCGGGCGGTAGTCCAACACCGCCGGCTCGGGACGCCCGGCGAGGAGCAGTGCGACCAGCTTGCCCAGAAACGGCTGGTGCCCGGCCACCAGCGTGTCCTGGCTCCAGCCTCGCAGCTTCTCGGCCATCGGCTCGACCGGATCATTCGGGTTGACACCGGCGAGCGGCTCGGGCGCGACGCCCGGGGCGAGGCGCGCAGCGAGCAGCTCCGCAGTCTGCTGTGCGCGCGTCTTGCCGCTGTGATGGACCTTTGCGACGCGCACGCCGCAGCTCGCGAGCAGCGCCGCCACGCGGTCTACGTCACTGCGGCCGCGCGGCGTGAGCTCGCGTTCCGGGCTCACCGCCTCGGGTTGCGCCTCGCCGTGCTGCACCAGGTACACACGCATCGCTCAGCTCCTTTCCTTGGCGGCGAGCGCGAGGCGCTCGCGCACCCAGCGGACGACTTCCTCGGGCAGGCCGCCGCGATTCTGCGGGGTCACCTCCCGGATCACGATGCCCGGCAGGCGCTTCACCTCCGCGATCAGGCCATTACCCTTGAGCGCCACGCTCGCCACCACCACTCCCTCGCCGGCAGCCGCCGCATCGCATCGACGAACGTTCTCGAGGCGCACTCCATCTTGCCGATCTCGTCCACCAGGAACACCTCCGCGGCTTCGGGAGCAAGCGTCGCCTCGGCCAGCGCGTCGATCGCCGCGACGTCGACGCCGTACCTTCCGACACGATGAGGCGAACGGAGATCGACCCCGGCCATCGGCTGCCGGCGCCCGTCGAGCGTCACGATGCGAAAGCCGACGCGCTCGCCCCGCGACCGCAGCTCTTCGGTGAAGAAACCGGCGATCCGCTCGGCCCTCAGCGCTTCGGCCACCCGTCGGATGACCGTAGTCTTGCCGATCCCCGGCCGGCCCGTGAGAAGGAGCGCCTTCATGAACCCCCGCGCCGGGGACGCGCGTCCGGGCCTCAGCCCGCGCTCACAGCCCCTGCAACCGGCGTCGCTTGAGGAGCTCGAGCGCCTGCAACGCCGGCAGGTAGTCGGGGTCGTGCTCGAGCGCGCGCTCGAACGAGCGCCTCGCCTCCTCGATCCTTCCCTGCTCGACCAGCACCCGTCCCAGGTTGAAGTGCGCGAACTGGTAGCAGCAGTAGCGCTTGGCCCCGATCGCCTTCTCCAACCAGGGGGCCGCCTCGTCCAGCCGTCCGAGATTGATCAGATAGACCCCGATGTCGTTGTACGGGTTGCCGAAGTCCGGATCGAGCCGGATCGCGATCTGGCACTCGGCGATCGCCTCCTCGAGCTTCCCCAGGTGGCTCAAGGACCAGCCGAGATAGGTATGGGCGTCGGCGGTCGGGTGAGCGGCGATGGATGCGCGAAAGCTCTCGATCGCGCGCTCGTAGTCGCCGAGAACGTGGAAGAGGTAGCCGACCTGCCATGCGGCCCGGGCACGGCTCTCGGGGCTCGGCTCGCGCGTCTCCTCGCGCGGCTGGGCGAGTCCGACCACGCAAGCGAACGCCAGCAGACACCCGCTCAGCCACTGGCGGGTGCTTCCCGCACCGTGCGTGCCGAACAGCCGGCCCATCGCTTCCGCCCCCGGGACCTCGTCCGCGCGGATTCGCGTGGGCAGTGTACTCCGGCGGCCGCTCGCGGGGCGCGCTACGCGCGCGTGAGTACGCAGGTCGGCGCGAGCTCCTCCGAATCCGGCCCGCGGAACCACTTCTCCTCGCTGCAAGCAGGGTCGATGACCCAGCCGAGGCTGAACGGGTGAGGAAAGAACGCCTGCTGGGTCTTGCGGTCGCGCGGGCTGAAGAACGCCCCGAGGCCGGGATGGCTGTGATACCAGCCGACGACGAGCTCGCCCTCGCGCAGTACCTCGCGCGCACGCGACCACACCCCGGCCTCCATCCGCAGCGAGACGGCCGTGGCCGCGTCTTCCATGCTCGGCGCGGCCGCGCGGACGAGCACGAGCGCGGGGCGCCGCTCGTCGTCTTCGGCCCGGTGTGCATGGACCCGACCTACGAGGAGTCCGCCGCGCTCTTCGCCGCTCGCGGCGAGCTGCCGCGTCACCGCTGCGCGGACATCGGCCTCGACCACCACGAGCAGCCCGCCCGCGGCGCGGCGGGCCTCGAGCGCGATCACGTCCGCCGCGGCAAGCTCGCGATAGAAGCGCTCCAGCGGCACGACCGGCAGCTCGGTCGGTTGCTCGACCCACTGGATCATGTCGCGGTCTCGAACGAGCCGCCGCACTTCGGGCAGCGGACGGTGCCGCTGCGGCCGGCCGGCAGCCTGAGCTCCGCGCCGCAGCGCGGACAGGAACGGATGAGGCGCTCGCCGTGCGCCGAGCCCTCCCCCGCGTCCCGCCAGCGCCCGCGCGAGGGCTGCTCATCAGGAAGCGCGAGGTCGACGCGATCGCTCGGGAAGGCGCCCGGGTGGCGGACGAGCGCCTCGAGATACCAGGAGAGCGCGGCGGGGTTGGCGGCCGAGTGCACGCTCACGAGCTGAGGATCGAACGTGAGCAGCCGCGCCACGCGCCGCACGAAGAGGTCCATGCCCTCGCTCGGCAACCATTTCGCGCCGAGGCAGACGAGCCCCGAGGGGTACACGTTCGGATGGAAGATCGGCGTCGTTACCGTCGCGGCGGGCGGCTGGAACGGATAGCGCGCCGGAAGGTCGATCACGAGCCGCGTCCGCGTCTCGCGCACCACCGGGTACGCGCGCGAGCTGGCAGTCGCGTAGCCGAGCTCGAGCACGAACCGGCCCGGCGCGGGCATGCCGACGAGCGCGATCCGGCCGCCGGACGCCGCCGCGAGCGCGCGCAGACGCTCGAGGTCGGCGGCGAGGCGGACGCTTGCCGGATTCACTCCGCTTCAGCCCGCCACCAGCACCGGCTGCACCTCGAGCACGTCGCCCTCCTTGATCCCGCTGTCGGCGAGCGTGGCATCCGGCGCGAGCGCGCGGCCGGTGGTCGCGTTTACGAGCGCGTAGTCGGTGTCGGCCGGGAGCCGCCAGTTGTCCACCGCGGCCTGGATGATGTCGGCGCCCGTGCGCGAGCGCTCGAGCGTGAGCTCGGCGCGCCGCGTCTGGTCGGCGGTGCGGACATAGAGCTTAAGATCGGTTCCCATCGGCTTCCTCCTCGAGGTCGATGCAGAGCGTGCCCGAGGCGCTGTGCACGAGCACGAACTTCGCCGGCACCGGCCGGCGGTCGAAACGCGCGGCGAGCTCGCCGAGCGTGAGCTGATCGCGAATCTCGATGCGCACCGCGCGCTCGCCGCACGCGGGGCACTCGATGATGCGATCGTCGAAGTCGCCCGCCCGGCGGAGGCAGTACTCGGCCGCGCGCGATTCGTCGCCGCACTGCGCGCACACGTAGCCGGTGATGATCGGGTCGCTCAGCCGCACGAGCACGTCGTCGAGCAAAGCGTCCACGGCGAGCTGCGCGCGCCAGTCGTTCCGCGCGGCGACGAGCCGCGGCCGGGTGGTGAACGCCCCGCAGCCCGCGCACGCCTCGCGCCGCGCGAGCTCTGCGACCGTCGCGGCGCCGCCGATGGTGTCGAGCAGGACGCGGCGCGGCCGAGTGTCCGCCTCCGGCCCGAGCCGGAGCGCTGCCGAGGCGGCGAGCGCGCCTGCGACGCTCGCGGTGATCGCGGTCGTCGGCACCTTGCGCTCGCCGGCGGCGCGCTTCCGCAGCCAGCCGCACGAGTAGCGCTCGGCGATGCGCCGGTACGCCGAGTCGGGCAGCCCGCATTCGTAGCAGGCGGACAGCTCGGGCTGCGAGAACCGGAACATCTCGACCGCCGCGTAGCGACTGTCTACGCCCGTGTTCACCAGGTCCACGCCGGCGATGAGGCACATCTGGTTCAGCCGGATGCGGGCCTCGAAGTTGTCGACGCATGCGACGGCGCAGTCGTAGCGGCGCAGCCGCTGGAGCGAGAGCGTCCGCCAGAAGTCGCCGTCGATCGCCCGCACGGCGACCGACGGATCCACCTCGGCCGCGCGCGCGGCGACCGCATCCGCCTTCCCGCGGCCGACGTCCGACTCGCGCAGGAAGATCGAGCGCGTGAGGTTGTGAAGCTCGACGCGGTCGAGGTCGAAGACATCGACCGCCCCAGCGCCGAGCAGGACGAGGTTCTTGACCAGTTCGTTGCCGACTGCGCCGGCGCCGATCACGGCGATCCGCGCCGCGCGCACGCGCTCCTGCGGGAACCAGTCGATCAGCGCATGGCGTAGATAGCGCTCGGGCTGCATGGCGAACGCCCGCGCCGGCGGCTCGCGCCCGCTTTAGCCGTCGGCCACGTGCACGGCGGCGAGATCGGTGCTGCGGCACACGACGCACCGCCCGCCGTTCGCCCGGTCGAGCTCGTGGACGCTCGTTGCGTGGTACATGGCGAGGCAGCTTCCGCAGCGAAGCAGCGGCTGCGCCGGGTCGATCGGCGCGCTCGAGTAGGCGTCGCGCAAGCCCTCGAGCTCGGACCGCTTCACGAGATGCATCGTGCCGGGCTCGCCCTGCGGCTCGTCCCCGAACCACCAGCGCGACCACGGTCGGTAAGTGCCGCGCGGACGCGGGGCGCTGAGGCTCACGAGCACGGCCGCGAACGAGATCGCGAAGCCGAAGAAAACGACGAATGCGAACGACCTGGCCATCGTTGCGACGCCGCGAGGCACGGCGGGGCATCTTCGTGACGGCTCATTATAGGAGTCCTGCGGGCGAGCGCGAACGGGGGGCGCGGGGCGGTCTGCGTCTCGCCGGAGGCCGGATGGTTAACGAAACTTTACGTCCGGGAGACACCGCCGAAACCCCTCGTCCCTAGAGTGGCTGCCGAGCCCGCCCTCGCCTCGCGGGCGGTCGATTCGGAACCCTCTCTCTGGAAGGAGCATGACGTGAACGACCAGATCAAGCCCGATGCGACGCCGCCGTCGCACAAGACCCGCCGTCCGTGGTGGCGTCGCCTCGCCATCGCGTCGCTGATCGGCAGCCTCGCCGCCGGCCTGGGCGCGGGGCTCGCGCACGCCCACGGCGGGCCCGGCGGCTGGGGCGGGTGGCACCGCGGCGCCGACAGCTCGGACCCCCAGGCGATGCAGCGGCGCGCCGAGGCGCGCGTCAAGTGGATGCTCGCGGACATCGACGCCACCGAGGCGCAGCAGAAGAAGATCGCCGAGATCATGACGGCGGCCATGACCGAGCTCCGCCCACTGCGCCAGCAAGGTCGCGAGGCCCGCCGCGAGGTCATGGAAATCCTTGCGAAGCCGCAGGTCGACCGGGCCGCGCTCGAGGCGCTGCGCGCGAAGCAGGCGCAGGCCATGGACCAGATCTCGCGCCGCATCACGCAGTCGCTCGCCGACGCCGCCGAGGTGCTGACACCGGAGCAGCGCGTGAAGCTCGCCGAGCGGATGGAGAAGCGCCGGGGCCACCGGCACGGCCGGGGCTGACCCCCCGCTGATCGAGGCTGGCGCCGCGGTCGAGCCGGCCGCGGCGGCTCCTTTTGACGCGGCCGCCGGGTCGGTGCGCATAATCCTGGTTCCCATCCCTGAAAGGAGGTGCCATGGACAAGCGCTTCTGGATCTCGGCGGTCGTGATCTTCGTGGTGTCGCTCGTCTTGGGGTGGGTCGTTCACGGGACCCTGCTCGAGGTCGAGTACGCGAAGCTGCCCAATCTCTTCCGGCCGATGGCCGACCAGCAGGGCTATTTCCCCCTCATGCTGCTCGCCAACGCGCTGTTTGCGCTCGCCTTCACCTGGATCTACCGCAAAGGGCTCGAGCCTGGGAAGCCGTTCTTCGGCCAGGGCGTGCGCTACGGCATCGCCATCGCGGTGCTGATGACCATCCCGACCTACCTCATCTACTACGCCGTGCAGCCGATCCCGGGCGCTCTGGTGGCGAAGCAGATCGTGTTCGACACGATCGCGGCGGTGATCATGGGCATCGTGGTCGCCTGGACCAGCCAGCCACCCAAGCCCGCCTGACGGCGTCGCCCGCGCTTGCCGCGTGACCGACCGCATTCTCATCATCGAGGACGACGCGCGGCTTGCCGCGATGGTGAGCGAGTACCTCGCGGAATCGGGCTTTCGGGTGACCGCGCGCGAGACCGGCGCGGAGGGGCTCGCCGCGCTCCAGCGCGAGCCGTTCGACGCGCTGATCCTCGACGTGATGCTCCCCGACCGGGACGGCTTCGCGCTCTGCAGCGAGATCCGGGCGGCCTCCGACATCCCGGTCCTCATGCTCACCGCGCGCGGCGAAGCCACCGACCGCGTGGTCGGCCTCGAGCTCGGCGCCGACGACTACCTGCCGAAGCCGTTCAACCCGCGCGAGCTGCTGGCGCGGGTGCGCGCGATCCTGCGCCGGCGCAAAGGTGCGGTCGCCGGCGCGCCGAACGCGCTGCGCTTCGGCCGCCTCGAGATCGATCGCGGCGCGCGCACCGTGCGCATCGACGGCGACGAGCGGCCGTTGACCAGCCACCAGTTCGACCTGCTCGTCGCGCTGGCGGAGCACGCGGGCCGGGTGCTCTCGCGCGAGCACATCATGGACCTGTTGCGGGGCGAAGCGCTCGAGGCCTTCGACCGGTCGATCGACGTGCACATCTCCCGGATCCGCTCGGCGATCGAGGACGACCCCAAGAAGCCGCGCCGGATCATCACCGTGCGCGGCGCCGGCTAC
>Ga0184639_10000229_pt1 | contig 20324 bp, 25 predicted proteins | sample PLM31_170_b2_FD_133155 | JGI IMG/M metagenome (GOLD analysis project Ga0184639, IMG submission 133155) | Groundwater sediment microbial communities from an aquifer in East River, Colorado, USA - PLM3-1_170_b2 | ecosystem: Environmental > Terrestrial > Soil > Riparian zone | place: USA: East...
GAGCGCCGCTCGAACTCGCTGATCGTGCACGCCAAGAAGCACGAGGTCGAAACGATCAAGCGCCTGGTCGCGCAGCTCGACGTCAACATCTATGGTGGGCGCCGCGTTTTCATCTACTACGCCGAGAACGCCAAGGCAAAGGACCTCGCGGCGACGCTGAACGCGATCTACGGGTCACGCGACACAGGGGCCGGACCCGGGCCCGGGACGCCCGGTGCGGCGCCGACGCCTACTCGACCCGGCACGCCGGTGCCGCCGCCCCCGCCCGGCAGCCCGACCGCGGCGGCCCAGGGGGCGTCCGACGTCCTGGCCGAGGGCCAGGTGCGCTTCATCGCCGACGAAGTCACCAACGCAGTGATCGTCACGACCTTCCCGCGGAGCTGGACGGAGATCGAGAACACGATCAAGCAGCTCGACCGCATGCCGCGCCAGGTCCTGATCGAGGTGCTGGTGGCCGAGGTCACGCTGACCGACGACACGAGGCTCGGCATCGACTGGGCCGTGCGCTCGGGCCGCTACAATGCCGCCAACATCAACACGGGCCAGGCGGGAGGCCTCCCCACGTCGGCCGGCACGCCCAGCGGCCCGGTCACGCTCCCTGTCGGAGTCGCCGGCCCGGCGGCGCTCCTCGGTCCCTACGCGGCGGGGCTCACCGCATTCACGTTCGCCACGGACCAGTTCATCGCGATGCTCAACGCCCTGGCGAGCGAGAACAAGGTGAACATCGTCTCGAACCCGCACGTGATGACATCGGAGAACAAGAAGGCGGTCATCAACGTCTCGACCTCGGTGCCGATCATCACGAGCCAACAGACGAGCGCGGTCAGCTCACCCGGCACGCTGCCCGGTGGAGGCACCAGCACGACGATCACGACCGGCGGCGTGAACCAGACCGTCGAGTACCGCGACGCCGGCGTCATCCTCACCGTGACGCCCCGCATCGGAGAGAAAGGCACCGTGGCGCTCGACGTCAAGCAGGAAGTCAACGCCGTCGGCGAGAACCAACCGCCCACCAACTCTCCGTCCTTCATCAAGCGCGAAGCAGAGACCTCGGTCGTGCTCGTGAACAACCAGACCCTCGTGCTGGGCGGGCTCATCCAGGACAAGGTAACCTTCACCGACCGCGGAATTCCCATCCTCAAGCGGATTCCGGTCGTGGGCTATCTCTTCGGCTTCACGGAGCGGAAGATCGAGAAGACAGAGTTGGTGCTGCTAATCACGCCGCGAGTAATCGGCACCGCGCTCGATGCCGCCAGGCTCACCGATGAGAAGCGGAAATCGACGCCCGAGCTGGAGGAGACGATCCGGAAGGCTCCGTCTCGCCCGCGGATGCAGCTTTCGCCGCCCCCCGTACAACCGCCGACGCCCTCGACGCCCTGACACGCCCGCGTCGTTCCCGGACCAGCGCCGCGCGATCGGCCCAGTTGGGCTCTCAACGGGGCGCGTGTGCGGGGCGCTACATCATTGGCCGGTGAATTTGGGCGGGCGCTTGTCGAAGAAGGCGGCGACGCCTTCCTGGTGATCGTCGGAAGCCACGGCAAGAGCCTGGGAGAACGCCTCGATCTCGAGCGCGCCAGCGAGGTCGGTCGAGGCGGCGCGATTCAGCGCCTGCTTGTCCAGGCGCAGCGCCAGCGGCGGTCCCGCGGCGATCTTCTCGGCGAGCTCGCGGGTCGTCGCCGCCAGATCGGCGGCGTGCACCACGCGGTTGACGAGGCCGATGCGGGAGGCTTCCGCGGCGTCGAAGATGTCGCCCGTGAAGACCAGCTCCTTGGCGCGGGCCAGGCCGACCAGGCGCGGCAGGAACCAGGTGCCGCCGCCGTCCACCGCGAGGCCGATCTTGCAGAACAGCTCCCCGAACTTCGCGCGGTCGGAGGCGACGATCAGATCGCAGCAGAGCGCCAGGTTCGAGCCGGCGCCGACCGCGTAACCGTCCACCATCGCGATCGTCGGAAGAGGGAAATTCGCGAGCCTCAGGACCGCCCGGTTCAGGAGCTCGACCCGCCCCCGCCCCTCGGCCGCCGTGTGCCGCTTCCGCATGGTCTTCACGTCACCGCCCGCGCAGAAGTGGCCGCCCGCGCCCGTCAGGATCACCACACGTGCGGTGGGGCTCGCCTCGATCTCGTCCAGGGCCGTCAGCAGCTCGCGGCGCATCGCGAAGTCGAGCGCGTTGCGCGCCTCCGGGCGGTTCAGCGTGATCGTCGCGATCGCGCCCGTCTGATCCACGATCAGCGTCTCGTAGCCCACTGGCGTTCTCCTTCCGGTTACGTGGCGACGGCGGCGAGCGGCTTCACGTCGGCGAGGAAGTTCATGATCGCGAAGGCGGGAACGATCCACCACCCGAAGAACACGCGCGTCGCCATGACCCCGCCACTATAGCCGACGCTCATGCGGGTGACAATCATCGCCACCCGATGAAAAATCAGGGGCGCTCGTTGTCGAAGCGCTGCATCACGCCCTTGCCGTCGGGGCGCGGCCGCTCCTCGTAGCGGCCTCCAGTGTAGCTTGCGATGACCCGTCGCCAGAAGGCCTGGGCTTCGACGTTGCGCGTGAGCTGCGTGACCTCCCACTTGCCCCGGAACTTGTCGAACACGCGTCGCGCGGTCTCGGTCCCGACCCCCCGCCGCCGGTGGCGTCGCAGGATGAAGAACTCGCTGATGTCCCGCGTTCCCTCGCCCGCGAAGTGGGCGCCGTCACGGACCAGCACGAAGCCCGCGAGGGCACTGTCCACCCGGACGAGGAACGATGTCATCCTCGGGTCGATCCAGAAGCTCTCGATCGTCGCGGCGTTGCCGTAGAGGCCGTCGTCGCCGATGGCCCAGTCATCGATGGCGGCGAAGTCGTAGAGGTAGAGCTGCATGAGACGTCTCAATACCGGGAGCTCCTGCGGACGCGCCTGGCGAAGCTCGACCTTCATGGTGTCGTGCTAGGCTACCGCTGATGCGACTCGAGCGCACGGTCATCGGCATGGTCCACCTCCCGTCCCTACCCGGCAGTCCGCGGTGGGACGGCTCGATGGCGCGGGTCGTCGCGTCGGCGCTGGCCGACGCCCGCGCGCTGATCGAGGGCGGTGTCGACGCGCTCCTCGTCGAGAACTTCGGCGACGCGCCCTTCACGCCCGGCCGCGTCGAGCCCGCCACCGTAGCGGCCATGAGCGTGGTCGCTGCGGAGGTCCGCCGCGCCCTCCCCGGGGCGCCGCTCGGCGTGAACGTGCTGAAGAACGACGCGCGCGCGGCGCTGGCCGTCGCCGCCGCCGTCGGCGCCAAGTTCATCCGCGTCAACGTGCACGCGGGTGCGGTCCTCGCCGACCAGGGGATCGTCCAGTCCGAAACCTACGGCACGCTTCGCGACCGGCGATTGCTCGGCGTCGACGTCGCGATCTTCGCCGACGTCGGCGGCAAGCATGCCGTGCCCCTGGCTCCCGTCGAGCTCGAGCAGACGGCGCGGGACCTCGTGCACCGGGGTCTCGCCGACGCGCTCGTCGTCTCGGGCCCGGCCACGGGCCAGGCGACGCCGCTCGCGGAGGTCAAGCGCGTGCGGAGCGCCGTCCCCGACGTGCCGCTCCTGATCGGCAGCGGTGTCACCGCCGAGACCGCCGCCGAGCTCCTGTCGGTCGCCGACGGGCTCATCGTCGGAACCTCGGTCAAGCGCGATGGCGACGTCGAGCAGCCTGTCGATCGCGCGCGGGTGGAGAAGCTGGTTGCCGCGACTCGTCGCCGCTAGTCTCCTGGGCGTCCTCCTCGCCGCCGGCTGCGGCGCCGCGATGGTCCCCGATCCCGCGCGCCTGGCGGCCCTCGAGCCCGAGCTGGGCTCGCTGCTCCTGGTGGGCTTTCGCGGCACGGACATCGTCGGGAATGCAGATCTGGACAAGCTCCTCTGCGAGGCGCGCGTCGGCGGCACGGTACTCTTGTCCCGGAACATCGTGGACGCCGACCAGCTCGCCCGGCTCACCGGAGCGCTCGCGCAGCGGGCGGCGGCGTGCACGGGTCGAAAGCTTCTCGTCGCGGCAGACGCCGAAGGCGGCAACGTCATGCGCCTGGCCGCGCGCGCCGGCTGGCCCGCAACGTTCTCGGCGCAGGAGCTCGGTGAGACGAATGACTTCGTGCTGACGGAGCTGGAGGCGCGCCGCATCGGCACGATGCTGCGCGCCGTAGGGATCAACTGGAACCTGGCGCCGGTGGTGGACGTCGGCTACAACCCTGCGAACCCGGTCATCGTCGGCGCGGCGCGGAGCTTCGGGGCGAATCCGCAGCTGGTCACCGAGCACGCGCGCGCCTTCGTGCAGGGGCTGCGGGCCGAGGGTGTGCTGACCGCGCTGAAGCACTTCCCGGGCCACGGTTCGAGCTTCGGCGACTCTCACCGCGGCTTCACCGACGTCACCGCGACCGCGGCACCCGAGCTGGAGCTCGTGCCCTATCGCGCATTGATCGGAGAGGGATTCGCCGACAGCGTGATGACGGCGCATGTTTTCAACCGGCGGCTCGACGATCAGCGCCCGGCGACGCTCTCGCGCGCGACGATCGGCGGGCTCCTCCGGGGCGAGCTCGGCTTCAAGGGCCCCGTGATCAGTGACGACCTGCGCATGGGCGCGATCGAGCAGCACTACGGGATCGGCGAGGCGGCGGTGCTGGCCCTCGACGCGGGGGTGGACGTGCTACTCATCGTTGACGACCGGCTGCCCGACGGACGCTCGGCCGCGCAGGTGGCGCTCGCGGCGATCCGCCAGGCCGTCGCGAAGGGGACGCTGGACCCGGCGCGCGTCGAGTCGGCCATCGAGCGCGTACGCGCGCTGCGGGGGCGTCTCCCCTAGAAAGCGCGCGCTATTCCCCAGCGCCTCACGGTAGGTCTCCGCGCTCGCTCGCCCGCAGCAACCCATCAACCTCGGCGCGGGTCGGCAGCGACGGCTGCGCGCCCCGACGGGTGCACGCGAGAGCGGCGGCCGCGTTGGCGAATCGAAGCGCGTCCTCGAGTCTAGGCGTTCCGCCGAGCGCTACGGCAAGGGCGCCGTTGAACGCGTCGCCCGCGGCCGTCGTATCCACCACCGTCACGGCGTGCGCCTGAGCTCGCATCACCCTCTCCCCGTCCCCCTCTCCGGTGCAGGCCAGCGCGCCTGCGGCGCCGAGCGTCACGATCACGGTGCCCACGCCGCGCCTGCGGAGGGCGTGGCCCGCGGCGGCGGCGGATCGAAGATCCCGTACGGCGATGCCCGTAAGTCGCTCCGCCTCGCCCTCGTTCGGCGTCAGGTAATCCACGAACCGCCAGAGGTCGGCGAGGCCTTCGCGGACGGGCGCGGGATTCAGCACCGTGACGGCGCCCCGCCGCCGAGCTTCCTCGAGCGTCCATGCGACGGTCTCGAGCGGTGTCTCGAGCTGGCAGAGCACGACTTGCGCCCACGCGAAGTCGTCCGCGCGGGATCGGACGTGCCCGAGCGCGAGCCGCCAGTTCGCTCCGGGCGCCACGACGATCTGGTTGCGTCCCTCGCCGTCCACCACGATGAGCGCCGTACCCGTCGCGGCCTCACGCGTCACACCCACACCGTCGACACCGATCCGCTCCGCCTCGAGCGCCGCGCGGATCTCACGGCCGGAGCCGTCGTCGCCCACGCATCCGACGAAGCGCACCTCGGCGCCGAGGCGGCGGGCGGCGACCGCTTGATTCGCGCCTTTCCCCCCGTGGTTGACGAGCAGCGTGCCGCCGCTGACGGTCTCGCCGACGGCCGGCAAGCGCGGCGCCGCGACGGTGAAGTCGACGTTTGCCGAGCCGACTACGAGGACGCGCTGCGCCGTGACGTCGCCGGACACAGGCGATCGAGGAACAGTCGGAGAAACCGGTCGCTCTCCACGCCTTTCGCGACGCGGCAATTGGGCGCGCCGCTCGCGCGCAGTGTCTCGCCGTCCGGCCCGATGGCGAGGCGCATCGCCTGCCACTTGGCGAGCGACGGATCGACCGCCACGGCGACGGCCAGCGGATCGTGGAGCGCCATGCCCTGCGAGCCGTCGCCGTGCGCGATCCGGAAGGCGCGCTCGCTGAACGCCTGGATCCGCACGGCGAGCGTGCCCGGCGACCGCGCGAGCGCGACCCGCATGCCGGCGCGCGGGAGCACCGCCTGGCGCGTCGCGTCAAGGGGTACCAGCTCGAGCGGCAGTCCGGCCGCGAGCACGCGATGGGCCGCTTCGGGGTCCACGTGCATGTTGAATTCGGCCGTGGGGGTGACGTTGCCGGGCACGTCGACCGCGCCGCCCATGGCGACGACGCGCCCGACCCGCCGGACCGCCGCCGCATCCTCTTTGAGCGCGAGCGCGAGGTTCGTCAGGGGCCCGAGGGCCACCAGCGTGAGCTCCCGCCCGTGCCGGCGAGCCGCGTCGACGATGACGCTCACCGCGTCCGGCGACGCGGGCGCGGGCTCGACACTGGGCCAGTCCGGGAGGTCGCCGAGCCCGTCCTCGCCGTGGTAGCGCGTCGCGGTCGTCAGCGTCCGGGCCAGTGGGCTCGCCGCTCCTGGAGCCACGACCGGTCGTGGCGTCGGGCGTCGGAGCGCCAGCAGGCGCAAGACGTTCGTGTTCGCCAAGTCGAGGGGCACGTTCCCGGCGACCGTCGTGATCGCTTCCACCTGGATCTCGGGTGAGCTCCACGCGAGGAGCAGGGCGAGGGCGTCGTCAATCCCGGGGTCGGTATCGATGAGGGCGGGCGTCACGGAATCTCCTCACGGTTGTGCTGCCTCATATTAGAATGAGGGTCACTTTCCCAGGGAGGAGGCGTGCATGAACATCCAGATCCGATATTGCGGGGAGTGAAACTACCTCCCCCAGGCCTCCAGTTTGCAGGCCGCCATCAAGAAGAAGTACGGCATCACCGCAGTGCTCAAGGAAGGCTTCGGTGGGATCTTCGAGGTGTCGATCAACGATGACGTCGTCTACACCAACGAGACGACCTACCGGTTTCCGAGAGACGAGGAGATCTTCGAGAAGATCGACGCCGCTAAGACGTAGCACGCAGCTCCTCCCGAAACCGGGGATGGGCGACCGCGGTGAGCGCCTCGGCCCGTCCCCGTTCTCCCCTTCCACGTAGCCGCGCCACTCCGTGCTCGGTCACGACCCAATCGGCCAGTGCTCGCGGACTCGTCACCGCCGCGCCCGCCTGAAGGCGTGGGACGATTCGCGACACGGCACCGTCGCGTCCCGTTGAGGGCAGGGCGATGATCGCCGCGCCATCACGGGAGCGGGAGGCGCCGAGGACGAAGTCGAACTGGCCGCCGATCCCCGCCACCTGGCGCGGACCCAGGCTCTCCGCGGTCACCTGCCCGCCGAGGTCGATCTCGAGCGCGGAGTTGATGGCCACGAAGCGATCGAGCTGCGCCACGATCTCGGGATCGTGAACGAAGCCGGACGACTCCATGTTCACGAGCGGGTTCTCGTGCAGGAAGTCGAAGAGCCGTCGCGTCCCCATCGCCTCGCCGATGTCCATGCGCCCGCGGTGGACGCGCTTCAGCGCATTGGTGACGACGCCCCGCTCCACGAGCGTCACGGATGCGTCGACGAGCAGCGAGTGAAGTGCGAGGTCGCGGTGGTTCGCCAGCGCCTCGAGCACGGCCTGGGGAATCGCGCCGATCCCGACCTGCACCGTCGCTCCGTCGGGCACCAGCCCGGCGACGTGACGCCCGATGGCGCGCTCGACCTCGCCGATCGGTGGAGGCGGATACGGTGTGAGCGGCGCGTCCACCTCGACCCAGCAATCGATCTGGCTCCGATGGAGGAAGGCGTTGCCGAGCGTGCGCGGCATCGCCGCGTTCACCTGGGCGATCACGAGCGGGGCGCGGCGGGCCGCCGGCAGCGCCACGCTCACGGAGACGCCAAGGCTCAAATAGCCGCGCGCGTCCGGCGGCGCGCAGTGGACCAGGACGCAGTCCGGCGCCCACGCGCCGCCGGCCGCGAACTGGCTGACGAGATCGAAATAGCGCATCGGCACGAATTCGACCCGTCCCCGGCGCCGCGCCTCGTCGAGGCGGGGCGACATGTGCCACGTCGCAAAGCGGAGCGCCGCGTGCTCGGGCCGCGCGAAGGGATAGTCGCCGAGGTGGATGCCGCCCAGCAGCGTCAGATCGGGTAATCGCGCGGACTGGCGACAGATCTCGGCGACGAGCGCGGCGGGCTCGCCGCAGCCCGGCGGCAGCAGCACCCTCATCGCCGGCCGCAGCCGGCCGACGGCGTCCACGAGTGAGCATCGGGCGAACGCGCGCGACATGAATCGCGAGGCTATATATACCTGATCCCGCGCTAGAATGACCCCATGAATTGGTCGCGACGCTCGATCGCGCTGTTGGCCTTGCTCGGGATGCTCGCCGGATGCGCGACGGCGCCGTCGGGCGGAGCGTCCCAGAGCAGCAGCTCGCCGCGCGTACGCTGCCTGACAGACCCTGCGCGCGACGATACATCGACCAGCCGCCCTCTCTTCTTCCTCTTCTGCGTGGAGAGCCCGTGAGCACGCCCGTGACGCGGATCGCCCTCGTCACCGGGGGCGGACGCGGGATCGGTCGCGAAATCGCGCTCGCGCTGGCCCGCGAAGGGTGCCACGTCGCGGTCGCCTCGCGATCCCCGCGGTCGGTGGAGGCGACGGCCGGTGCGGTTCGCCGACTCGGCGTCGAGGCGATGCCGTTCGCGCTGGACGTGACTGACGCCGATGCCATCGCACACGCGGTGCAAGAAATCCGCGCCAGGCTCGGCGCGATCGACGTCCTCGTCAACAACGCGGGAATCGCCGAGTCGGCGCCCTTCGCGAAGACCGAGCCGGCGCTGTGGGAACGTCACCTGCGGGTCAACGCGACCGGGCCCTATCTGCTCACGCGCGCCGTCCTGCCGGCGATGCTCGAGCGTCGCTGGGGGCGCGTGATCAACATCGCCTCGCTCGCCGGGCTCCACGGCGCCCCGTACGTCACCGCGTACACCGCCTCCAAGCACGCGCTCGTCGGCCTCACCCGCGCCCTCGCCGCCGAGGTCTCCGGCACGGGCGTTACCGTCAACGCCATCTGCCCCGGGTTCGCGGCCACCGACCTCGTGTGGAACAGCGCGCGGAATATCGCGGCCAAGACGGGAAAATCTTTCGATGACGCCGTCGCGGCGATGGCGCGCATCAACCCCGGTCGCCGGCTCATCGACCCGGCGGAAATCGCCGCGGTGGCGGCCAAGCTGGTCCACGACGACGCGACGAACGGGGAGACGATCGTGCTGGACGGCACACAGTCCTGAGTGGTCGAGCCTATGAGGTGAGGAGACCGCGATGACCCGCCGGATCGAGCTCCACAATCCGCCGTCGCTCATGAAGCCCGTCGGCTACTCCCACGCCGTCGAGACCCGTGGCGGCCGCGTGCTGTTCCTCGCCGGTCAGGTCGCGAAGGACCGTGACGGCCGGGTCGTCGGCAAGGGCGACCTGATCGCCCAGTTCCGGCAGGTGTGCGAGAACTTGAAGACCCTCGTCACCGCCGCGGGCGGCCAGCTCACCGACGTCGTGAAGCTCACCATCTACGCGCTGGACGCCGGCGAGTTCAAGCGGCAGGGCAAGCCGATCGGCGTCGTCTATCGCGAGTACTTCGGCAAGCACTTCCCCGCGATGACGCTGGTCGGCGTGCGAGATCTCTACGATGCCGCGGAGGGTTGCCTGATCGAGATCGACGGGTTCGCCTGCCTCGCCGAGTGAGGCGGGCCCCCGACCGCCACCTGGCGGTCAGCACCTGGCTGCGGCTGCTCCACGCCCACGCGCTCGTCGAGCGCGAGCTGCGGCGCGCCGTCGGGGTGCACTGCACCTTCCCGCAGTTCGACGTCCTGAACCAGCTCGACCGCGAACCGAGCGGGCTCACGTTCGTCGAGCTCTCGCGCCGGCTCCTCGTCACCGCGGGCAACCTCACCGGCATCGTGGACCGGCTCCACGCCGAGGGGCTCGTCCGCCGGGCCGTCCATCCCGAGGACCGCCGCGCCTTCCGCCTCACGCTGACCCCGAAGGGACGCCGCCTCGTGCGCCGAGCCCAGCGCCGCCATCATCGCGTCCTCACCACGCTTCTCGCCGAGCTCCCGGCCCGCGAGCTACGCACGCTCCGTGGTCTCCTCGACCGCCTGCGAAAGAGCCTGTCTCTACGGAGAGCGTCCCGGCACAGATAGGATATATAGTGATAGTCCAGGCTTAAATGATATGACTTTTCCGGCGCACCGTATTCGCCACCCGCTGCCGCCGGCCCACTGGCCGACGCGCGAGGACGCCGCGCGGGCGCGCTGGTTCTCCCCGATCCGGATCGGCAGACAGCTGACCGCCGCGGAGCGGACGTGGGTACCGGCGATGGTGCCGTGGCGGGCGACCGACGACGGGGTCGTCACGCCAGAGGTCCTCGAGTGGTATGCGCGGTTCGCCGAGGGGCAGCCCGGTGTGCTCGTCGTGGAGGCCACCGGCATCCGTGACGTCGCGAGCGGTCCCCTGCTGCGAATCGGCGACGACCGATTCATCCCCGGGCTGCAGGCCCTCGTCGAGACGGTCCGAGAGCGGAGCCGGGGCCGGACGCGGCTCTTCATCCAGATCCTCGATTTCGTCACGGTGCGGCGCCGCCCCGAGCCCGAGCGATTCTTCGGTCGCTATCTCGAGATCACCGACTCGTTGCGGGCTCAGCTCGCCCTCTGGCTCGACGACCGGCGCTGGCGCGATAGGTCGGAGAGCGACGTGCGCGAGTTCCTCCTGGGCGCGGATCGAGTAACCATCGAGACCGTGCTGACCGACCGCGAGCTCGAAGCGCTCGACTACGGCTACCGCGAACGGGTCTGGGACGTGCACCTGCCTCACATCCGCGACCTGCCGTGGGTCCTCCCCGGACTCTTCGCCGAGGCCGCGCGGCGCGCCCGCGAGGCGGGCTTCGACGGCGTCGAGCTGCACTACGCCCACGCCTACACGATGGCGTCGTTCCTCTCGCGGCTGAACGCCCGGACCGACGGCTATGGCGGCTCGCGCGAGCACCGCGTCCGGTTGCCGCTGGAAGTGCTGGCGGCCGTCCGGGCACGCGTCGGAGACGACTACGTCGTCGGCATCCGGTATCTGGGCGACGAGGTGATCGAGGGCGGCAGCGACCTCGACGACGCGATCCGGTTCGGCGTCCGGTTCGCCGCGGCAGGCGTGGACTACCTGTCGGTCTCCAAGGGCGGACGCTTCGAAGATGCCAAGCAGCCGAAGATCGGGGAAGCTGTCTATCCCTACACCGGGGAGTCAGGCTACGAATGCATGCCGACGGTTCTCTCGGACGCGCGCGGCCCCTTCGGCCGGAACGTGCCGCTCGCCGCGGCGATCCGACGCGCGATCCGGAGCGCCGGACTACGAACCCCGCTCGTCACAAGCGGCGGCATCGCGACCTTCGACCAGGCGGAGGGGATCCTCGCGCGGGGCGAGGCCGACTGCGTGGCCGCCGCGCGCCAGACCCTCGCCGACCCCGACTGGTTCAGGAAGATCCGGCTCGGCTACGGGGATCTCGTGCGGCGCTGCGAGTTCACGAATTACTGCGAGGGGCTCGACCAGCGCCACAAGCAGGTCACGTGCAAGCTTTGGGACCGGAAGTTCGAACCCGGCGACCCCGCGGTCAGGCTCGCGAGCGACGGCCGGCGCCGTCTCGGCGCGCCGTCGTGGTCGCCTCCCGGCGAAGCCGGCGGCGACGCGCCAGCCGGCTAAGCGGGGCGCCGGTGAGACGGGTGACTACGAGTCCGGCATCGTATGCCTCCTTCATGCGCTCCTTCGTCCAGCGCCACACACGCTTCACTCCCAGGAACTTGTATGTGAGATTCGGCCGGTGGCGTTCGGGTTGATCAGGCTGGTAAGTTGGTAGAGCCGACCGTCCGGATCGCTTTCGACAGCAGGACGTGGCCGGCCCCGCTGACCACCGTGGCGATCAGGACCAGCACCAGGGTCTTCAGCATCAGAGCGCCTTCCCGATCGCGGCGAGCACGCTCTTCTCCACGGATTGATCGGTCGTGGTCAGGGGCTCGTCCTTGTCGATCCACAGAATTCGCTCGCGGTTGAACAAGGCGCGCTCCACCGTGACCGTCGTCCGGTTCGTTCCCGCCGCCTTGAAACGGATCACCAGCCGATGGCGCGTCCCCTTGGCGTAGACCCCGTAGTCCTCACCGTTGACCGAGCGGGACTCGGTGTTGATCCAGCCGTTCGACTGGTCGGACTTCTCGATGTCCCACCCGAGCTGTTTCAGCACGGATTCCGTGACGCTCCAGGCCTTCTCGGGCGACGCCGCAAACGTCTGCGAGACGGGCTCGCCGGCGATCGCCGGCGTCGCCAGCAACAACAGCAACGCAATGGCGCCGAGCATTCGTGTCATCGAAGCTCCTCCCCGAGGTTATCCCCGTAGTAGAGCTGGTTCACCCTAGCGGCAATTTTAGCTGGTCATGGCCTGCGAAGAGCATTTCTAAAGGTCGGCCGCTGATTCGGTATCGGCTCATGTACTCGTCGAACTCGCCTGCGTCGGACGAGCACGCGGCCATCGACCCGGTAGACCGGCAGGGCGTCGGCTGGATCATGGTCGATCAGTTGCCGTAGTTTTCGGACGCTGAGGCCGGAATAGGCGTCGAGCGCCTTCAGACCCATATACGGGTCGAGGTTCGCGGTCACATTCAGGCGCTCGACGAGTTGCATTCGACATAGCCCTCTACCTAGAAGAACAACTTTTCGGGGTGGCCTAAATTGAGCGGCGAGCGGACGTCAGAAACCGGGTGCACCGGGGCGCGCACTCGGTGCTATTTGGTGCGCGAGACGACGGAGGGCCGAACCAGTGAGCCTCGTTAAGATCCATTCTTTCCGCAGCGTAGCGCCCAGGCGCTTGTAGAAGCGGATGCTGTTTTTGTTCCAGTCGAGCACCGCCCACTCCAGGCGGCCGCAACCGCGCCGCACCGCGATCCGCGCCAGCTCGGCCAGGAGCGCCCGGCCGGCGCCCCGTCCGCGCTCCTCGGGGAGCACGAAGAGATCCTCCAGGTAGAGCGTCGGACGTCCCATGAAGGTCGAGTACGTGAAAAAATAGAGCGCGAAGCCCACGGCGGTGCGGCCCCGCCGGCCAATGAGCGCGTCGAAGTAGCGCCGGCGCCCGAAGCCGTGGCGGCGGATCTGCCCGACGGTGGCCTCCATCTCGTGCGCCAGCTGCTCGTACTCGGCGAGGCCGCGGATCAGCCGGAGGATGACCGGCGCGTCGCGCCGCGTCGCTCGACGGATCGACAGGGCGGCCACGACTACCGCTTGACGTTGAAGAAGATCTCGCGGGCCGACTTGCGGCGCGGATCGATGATCGCCCGGCCCGTCGCCACCAGCACGTAGAGCATGTTCAGCGCGGCCAGCGGCGAGGGCACGGCGCGCCGGTTCTTCGACCGAGTGAACACGAGCCTCGCGGTCAGCCCCCGCCGGCCCCGAAGCCGACGATGGAGTCGGTCAACGACCGACCGGCTGACGAGGTTGAAGTTTCCGGCGTCTCGCTTGCTGAGCGAGAGGGACATGACGAAGTACTGCCGCGCGCTGGAGAGGACGTAGTAGTGCTGGCGCTTGCCCTGCACCTCTCCGTGGAACTGCAGGCCAGTCGTCAGACTGTCGACGCGCAGCTTCATCGGCGTTCCTCCGCATCGTTGGACGGCGGCCGCAATTCGAAGACGGGATAGCGTTCGGCGATGTCAATAAATGCTTCGGCAGGCGAGCCGGCGGGCACCGGGAAATAGCGCTGGACGGCCAGTCTGAACCGGTCGAGGTAGGCGCGCAGCACCGGCGGCTTGTCGGCGTCGGGGACAGCGCGGAGCCGAAATCTCCGGCTGCTCGATCCCCTTTTCAGGGTGACGTGCCCCGCGGCTTCGGCGTTACGCACCCACTGGGTACGCCCTCGAGGGGCCACGAGGAAGCGCGTGCCCTGGAGCTCCACCAGACTCACGGGAGTCGCGAACACGCGACCCGTCTTCCGACCTCTCACCTGCAAGAGATAGTAATCGCGCGGGCCGAGCCCCCAGCCGACCACAACACCAAACGCCGTGTTGAAGGCGCGTTCGAGAGAGCTCGGTTCCCGGAACGTGGGGCCTGGCTGATTCACTTACCGCTGGCTCAGGTAGTGCTCCGCGATCTCGATGGGCCGCGCGAGCCAGACGTCCTTCTTCGCGAGGATGTGCTGGATCAGCCGCTCGACCATCCGCATCCGCGACGGGCGACCGAGGACTTGCGGGTGGCCCATGACGTTGAAGAACCCGCCCTCCTCGTACGCGCCCTCGAACTCCTCCCTCCAGATCTCGAACACGTCCTCCTGGCTCCAGATCCCGTTACCCACCGGCGGAACGGCGCTGAACCCGAAGTACACCCAGTCGTCGTTGACCCACGCCGTGGGCAGCTCGACGAGCTCGCCATAGGATGTCTTGTGGCAGTAGGGCAGATCGGCGTCCATCATGTTGCTGTGATAGACGAACCCGTGCTTGCGGAGCAGCTCCATCGTGTGCTTGCTCGGATCGCAGGACGGCGCGCGGGAACCCTGCGGCCGGACGCCGAGCACGTTCTTGAAGATGTCCAGCGTCTTCACGAGCAGGGCCTCCTCCTCCTCGCGCCCCGAGAGGAAGAAGGGCTTCTCGTGCAAGTATCCGTGGTGGCCGATCTCGTGGCCGCGCCGCAGCACCTCGCGGGCCATGTCGGGGTAGCGCTCGACGATCCAGCCCGGGATGAAGAAGCCGCACTTCAGGTCGTAGCGGTCGAGGATCCGGAGGATCCGCGGCATGCCCGTCTTCGGCCCGTAGGCGCCCATGCCCATGTGGAGCGGCCGCTCGGCGAGCGCGGGATCGCGAAGGATCCACGGGCTCTCGCCGTCGACGTCGAATGAGATCATCACCGCACACCGCGCCCCGTTCTTCCACTTGATCGGCCGGTCCATGAATGTCTCCTCGCGCTGGCGGTGCGGGGACTTCCCGGGCTAGGGACCCGCCACGTCCACCAGCATCTCCGTGTAAGCGCGCACGCCCTCGCGCAGGTTCTCCAGCGAGATGCGTTCGTCGTTGCCGTGGATCCGCTGCAGCTCCGGCTCCTCGATGACGAAGGGACTGAAGCCGTAGCCGTGGAGCCCGCAGCGCCGGAAGACCCAGTTGTCGGTGAAGGCCACCAGGATCATCGGCGCCACCACGGCGCCCGGCACCCGCCGCCGCAGTGTGTCGGCCATGGCCTTGTAGAGCTCGGTATCGGGCGGCGAGAGGTTCGGGACCTTCGGCTCGCTGTCGATCTCGACCTGGACGTTCGGGTCGGCGATGGCGCGCCGGACCCAGCCGGCGATCTCCTCAGGGTCGTCGCCCGCCAGCATCCGGCAGTCGATCTGGGCCGCCGCTTCGGGCGGGATGACGTTGCTCTTCTCGCTGCCCCGCAGCATCGTCAGCGCGAAGGTCGTCCGGATCATCGCGGCAAACTGCCGGTTCGCGAAAAACCGCGCGCGGAACGCGGTGTCTTGAAGACGGCGCGCAAGATCGTCGTAGCCGGCGCCCTGGTCGGACGGCAGGAGGCCGGCCATGCGGGAGAAGAACTCCTGCACCTCCGGGAGCACGCGCACCGGCCGTTCGGCCTCGAGCAGCCGGTTGAGCGCTCGGACCAGCCGATTCGGCGCGGTGTCGGGCCACGGCATCGAGCCGTGCCCCGGCTCGCCGCGGGCCGTGAGCGTGAGCGACAGGCCCGTCTTCTCCGAGATGACGATAGCGGCGAGCGGCGCGGTGAGACCGGAATGCGTCTGGATCACTCCAAGCTCGGAGATCGCGTACTCGGCGCCGGCGAGCCAGTCGCGGCGACGATTCGCGACGAACTGCGCGCCGAACTCGCTCCCGGCCTCCTCATCGGCCGTCGCGAGAAACACGAGGTCGCGCTTGAGCGGCACACGCGCGCGCCTGAGCGCCAGCAGGGCGGCCAGATGCAGAATCCCGGTCGATTTCATGTCGATCGCGCCGCGCCCGAAGAGGTAGCCGTCCGCGATCACGCCTCCGAACGGATCCACTGTCCAGTAACGGCGGTCGGCGTACACGACGTCGATGTGATGGTGGAGGACGATCCCGCCCAGCGAGCCATCGCCGGGGAGGCGTGCGCGGAGGCTGGCGCGCCCGGGCGCCGCCTCGATCGTCTCGCTTTCGATTCCGTCGCGAGCCAGGACGTCGGCGAGAAACCGGGCTCCGGCGATCTCGTTGCCGGGAGGATTCGTGGTGTCGATCATCAGATAGCGGCGCAGGAGATCGACCGTCTCGTCGCCCAGCGCCGCCCAGTCCATCATCGCGCTTCCGCCTCGGGGATCATCGCCTGGACGTCGCCGAGCTCCCATCGAGCCATGTGGCAGTAGAGGTCGAGGAGCTGCATGGTGCGCTCGATGGCCGGATTGTCGCTCGCCTGTCGCAGCTCCCGGACCAGCGCCTGCAGATCGCGGATGCGCTCGAGCGTCTCCTCGCGCGTCATGCGCCGGTCCTCCCCCCGAGCTGCCAGCGGTGCGCGGCCGGGCGATGGTCGAAGAAGCGCTTGGCCTTCAGCTCGTAGCGGGGGAGGCTTCCCGGCTTCTGCACCTCGACGCCGATGCTGACGCCGATGGCCGACTTGAAGACCGCCTCCGCGTCGCGGCGTAGCTCGCCGTAGCGCCGCTCGTCGAGCTCCGGCCGCGCCTCGGCCTTGACGGTCACGAAGTCGTTGGCCGCGTCCCGGCCGACGTGCAGCTCGTAGTGCTCGGAGAGCCCCGTCACCCGGTGCAGCATCGCCTCCACCGCCGACGGGTAGACGTTGACGCCCTTGACGATGATCATGTGGTCGGTGCGGCCGAGCACGCCGCCCGGGTAATAGAGCCACGTCGTCCCGCAGCCACAGGGTCGATCCGTCCAGCGGACGAGGTCGTGCGTGCGGTATTTGATGAGCGGCTGACCGTCCTGGATGTAGCTCGTCACGATGTGCTCGCCCACCTCGCCGTAGGGCACCGTGTTGCCCGACTCGTCGACGACCAAGGCGTGATACCAGTCCTCGCAGAGATGGACCCCGCCCTGCAGGGGGCAGCCCGGGTTCGTCGGACCGAGCTCCGCGATTCCGTAGAGCTCGTAGCACTTGGCGCCCCACAGGTCCTCGATCGCCTGGCGCGTGGCGGGGATGCTGCCGCCGGGCTCGCCGGCGACGATGACGTGCGAGATGGAGGTCTTGGCGAGGTCCATGCCGATCCCGCGCGCCGTCTCGCCGAGGTAGAGCGCGTAAGTCGGCGTCGCCAGCATGACGTCGGGACGGTACTGCTCGATCTGGCGCAGCCGCGCCTTGCTGTCGAGCCCTCCGCCCGAGACGACGGTGGCGCCGAGGCGGCGTACTCCCATGTAGGCCGACCAGAAGGCCGCGAAGATCCCCCAGTTGAACGGAAAGTAAAAGCTGTGGCGCGCGCGGAGACCCGCGGCCCAGTAGACGTACACCCACGACTCGCCCCAGAGCTCGGCGCTGTGGTACGTGAGCGGGATGTGGAGCGGGGCGCCGGTCGAGCCGGAGGTGGCGAAGCGCTGATGGAAAAACTCCTCGGAGACGGCGAGCGCCTCGCCGAACGGCGGGCTGACGGCCTGCGCGTCGAGGACCTCTTTCTTGTCGATGAACGGCAGGCGCTTCACGAAGTCGTCCATGGTGCGGATCTGTTCGGGCCGGACCTTGTGGCGTTCGAGCAGCTTCCGGTACATCGGACTCCGCGCGTACGCGTACGCGATCACGGTCTGGAGCTTGCGGAGATGCAAGCGGTCGAGGTCGGCGCGCGCCATGGTCTGCGTGTACGGATTCCAGAACCGCTGGGCCTCGACCTCGGGCTTGTACAGCTTCATGGAGCGGAGCTCGTGCCAGGTGCGACCGAGGGTGGCCTGAGTGAGGTGCGAGCCGGCTCCGTTGTATCGGAGCTCGTGCTCGGCGCGACCGCGGGTGGCCTGAAAGAGGTGCGAGCCGGCTCCGTCCGTTCGCCGAGATCGGCGCGCACCTGGCGCGTGCCGGCCACGAGCGCCTGGAGCTTGGCGAACGCGAGGTGACGCGGGAGCCGCGCGAGCCCGCAGTCGGGATTGATCCACAGGCGCTCCGCCGGCACGGTCTCTAAGACACGGCGGATCCGCCGCGCGACCAGCTCCGGGCTCTCGACGTAGAAGTTCTTGAGATCCAGCACACCGGCACCCAGCTCTTTTGGACAGTCGAACTCACGCCAGAGCCCGCTCTCGGCCATCTCGCGATTGGCGAACTCGAACACGAGCTGGTCGGCGCAGACGCTCGAGATCGTCGGGAACAGCGGTCGATAGGTCCGCTCCCCGAAGCCGAACCCCTCGAGTGTCCCAAAGCAGATGTGCCAGAAGCGCCGCTCGACCGCCACGCCCTCGAAGCAGCGGTCGTAGAACTCCACCAGCCGCTTCGGATCCATGATGAAACTCTGGTAGACGTCGTCGAGCTGGAGGTTGCGGGCGCCGCCGGCGGCGAGCGCGCGGAGCTCCCGGTTCAGGATCGGCGCCAGGTCGGCCGCGACCTCATAACGATCGCGATAGGGTCCCCCCTTGGTGATTTGTGTGGCGAGCGTGAGGGGGCCCGGGAGCGTGATCTTGAACGGGCGTGTCGTCGCCTGCCAGAGGTAATCCAGCTCCTTCAGCGTCCCGAGCCCGTCGGGCGCCGAGATGCGCTCGACCGGCTCGTAGAACACGTGGCCGTCGTAGGACAGGACCCCGACCTTCCGGCGGGGCTCGAGCGGCCGGAGTCCGCGGAAGTACTTGAAGATCGACACGATGAACCCCTGGCGCCGCATCTCGCCGTCGGAGATCAGGTCGACGCCGGCGCGCTCCTGATCGCGGATCGCGGTCTCGACGGCGTCGTTCTCGGTCTCCGCCAGATCCATCGCGCCGAAGCCGCCGGCCTCGATCTTCTCGTACGCGGCCCAGAGCCAGGCCGGGATCGCGTAGCTGCCGACGACGGACGTCGGCAGGATCGGCAGCGCCGGGGCGGTCACGCCTGACTACTCGGCGAGCGTGAAGACGCCCCGCTTGACGGTGAGGGCCCAGATGTGTCCGACGTTCACGCCGAGCTCGTTCATCGTGACCGCGCCGATGGCGCCGTCGTAGCTCTTGAGTCCGTTCCAGCACTTCGCGAGCTTTTCCCGGTCGCTCTCGAGGTCGTCGGGCTTGTTGGTCACGCCCGCTGTCTCGATGCACATCTTGGAGATGAAGAGCTGGTCGTACATCGCGAGACCGGACGAGTTGGGCCGTTTGCCCCCGGAGCGCTCGAGGAACTTCTTGACGAAGGCCTGCACCCGCGGGACCGGGCGCTCGTTCCACGCGTACGTCGTCGTGTACCAGCCCTCGACGACGTCGCCGCCGAGCGTGATGAGGTCTGGGGTGGCGGTCGCGACGCCGCCGTGGAACGGTCCCTTGTATCCCTGCCGGCGCGCCTCCTTGGCGATCAGCGCGGCCTCGCGCGACCCGGAACCGAGGAAGAGCATGTCGGGCTGCTTGGCGAGGGCACGCGTGACCTGCGCGCTGAAGTCCAGATCGCCCGTCTGGAAGGTGATCGAGTCGAGGACCTCGATACCCGCTTGCTGGAAGGTGACCGGCATCACTCGCGCCCCCTCCGCCGTGGAGATCCCGTCGGCGCTGTTGTAGAGAATAGTCGCCTTCTTGACGCCCGGGTGGTGCTTGCGCAGGGCCGCGAGCCCGGTGCCGAGCGCCTTGGCGGCGCCGGGGTTCATGGTGTAGGCCCATGGCCGGAACTTGTCGGTGAGCCCGGGCGCGGCGGCGGTTGGAGTGATGATCGGCACCTTCAAGCTCGCCGACAGCGGGAACATGACACCGGCGCTCGAGCTCGAGATCGACCCGTGGATCATGAGGACGCGGTCGGTCTGCGCGAGGCGGCGCGTCAGCGTGACCGATTCCTTCGGATCACCTCGGTCGTCGGCGACCACGAGCTCGACCGGCAGGCCACCGATCCCGCCGGCGGCGTTGATCTCGTCGCGCGCGAACTCGGCCCCGATCAGCCCGTGCTGGCCCCAGTCGACGAACAGACCGGCCATCGGCATGATCACGCCGAGCCTCACCTTGTCCCCGGCCAGCTTCGCGCCCGCGGCCGGAGCCAGCGCCAGGCCCGCGAGCAGCACTGTGACGAGAGCGACCCCGACCGCCCGACGCCGGATCCCGATCATGTCAGCTCCTCCGCTCACGCCAGCGACAGCGCGAGCCGGTCGAATTCCGTGACGTGCATCTCGCGACCCATGCCCCAGCGATGGATCGCGGCCATGACTTCGTCGAGCTTTTCGGAAGGATAGGGCGCGAACACGAACCGCTCGCCGGCGCCCCACC